>Ga0335075_10002513_pt1 | contig 29432 bp, 25 predicted proteins | sample Lox_Sample_24_FD_206723 | JGI IMG/M metagenome (GOLD analysis project Ga0335075, IMG submission 206723) | Soil microbial communities from Loxahatchee National Wildlife Refuge, Florida, United States - Lox_Sample_2.4 | ecosystem: Environmental > Terrestrial > Soil > Wetlands | place: USA...
CCGGCGATGCCCGACGCCATCGGGCCGCCCGCCCTGCCAGCCCGGAAACGACAACCAGACACCACAGCCGAAAACCGGCACCAGCACAATCAGTAACCAAACCCGTCCAACGCCTGAATCATCGAGGTTAGGCGTGCCTAAAAAGTTATTAACGCCTTCTAAACGAGATACCGGTCAGTGGCGGCCGGTTCTAGCGTGTCCGTTCAGGGAGCAAGCAAGCGGACATGGAGGTGTATTACATGATCACCGGGCATCGGTCCGCATGGCGTCGCCGTGCGGGCCGGACGCGCTTCGCGCGCATCGCGGTCCCACTCGCAATACCCGTGGCGCTGGGCGTCGGCATTGGTGTGTTCATCGCGGTTCACGGAGGAAACTCAGCCAACATCAACCAGACGGCACTTGGTGCCTCGGCGAGTCCCTCTGCTAGCCCATCAACCGCGACGAGCAGCCCGGCGGCGGCCGCCGCGGCCAATGTCAACTGCAACATCGTCGTCCCGGCCAACCCGCTGACGGCTAAGGGCCTTGCCACTCCGTACCAGCTGACCGGGCCGAACGGGATGTCCCCGGCCCAGTCCGGCTGCACGATGGCCAACGCGGCGGCACTGGGCGCCTTCGTCCAGGCGACGATCCTGAACACGCGGACGGGCGCGCTCGCCGTCTACGATCCACTGGTCATCACGCAGGGCACTACGCCCGCGGTCGCGCCGAAGGTACCGACGCTGCCGGCGAACTACATCGCCACGATCGACTTCGGGTTCAACGGTACCGACCTGACCCAGGTCGGAGCGACGGCCAACGCCCTGACCCAAGGCAACTGCGTCAACGGCCAGGGGGGAACGGACTTCGGCCAGGTGTCGTTCTGCAACGGCACCAACTTCTTCAACATGGCCCACACGCTGGAGCGCGAGGGCAGGCTCAGGGTGCCCTCGGAGGGGACGTCGGCCAAGATCGTCGCGACCGGTGGCAATCTGGGCACCGGTACCGACTGCCCGACCACGCAGAACTTCGACATGGTCGACCAGGACCAGTCGGACAACGTGACCACCGAGTACCTGCTCAACCCAGCCACTGGGCAGACCGCGCAGGACACCACGGCGAACGCGGGCAACATCGCCGGCTCTACGCTGCTGATCAACGGCAGTGACAACGCCCTGCTCGACCTGTTCATGGACCCGGTGCTCGGCTGCACCCCCTTCCAGGCCCCGGACCTGGCCAACAACAACCAGCCGACGTCGTCCCAGGCGCTGGATGAGCTGCTGTCAGAGAAGAACGCGCCCAGGCTGGACGCCCTGGTCCCCGAGAACGACGAGATGGTGCTGAACGGTGCGGGGGCCTTCAACACGGCCAAGACCAACCTGTACCGCGAAGAGCTCGGCCAGGCACCGATCAGCACCGCGAACAACCAGGTCAACAGCCCGGCGATGTACTGCCAGAACATGGTGAACATCCAGACGCCGTTCCTGCAGGCCAACCAGACGCTCCTGGCGACCGGCCAGTCCCCGGTGACCGGGGTGGGCGACAACCTGCTGACCTTCCTGGCCAACCGGCTCAACATGTCGTTCACCAACCTGGCCTGCCAGAACTTTGGCCTGACCAACCCGGTGACCGTCACGCTGAACGGGGCTGGCGCGGCCGTCGCGGCCACGTTCAACACCGCGCAGCAGAAGGCCTCGGCCGGCGCGGCGACCAGTCCGGCGGGTAGTGGCGCCGCCGGTAGCGGGCCGACGCCAGGACACCGCAAGGGCCGTAGCCATCACCAGCTGATGAACCCGTCGGGAATGTAGTTCCCGCAGGCTCGGTGCCATCATGACGCCAGCTCGGCTCCTGCTTGGCCACCCGCCGCGTGCGGCGGGTGGCCTCGCCCCGCCGGGGTCGAAGCTGGTTGCTGGCTGACCCCGGCGTATTCCCCAAGCCTTGGCCCTCGCCATCCGGTGGCGCGGGCCAAGGCTATTTTGGCTCCGGCCCCGGCTGCTCCTCGCCACCCGCGCAGGCTCCGACTCCAGCTGTCCCCTTCTGGCTGTCCCCGCGGGCACCGGTGATCAGGAGCTCACCGGGCCTTGCGGCATGGCCGTCCTTGCGATGGCCGCACCGCCGCGGCGTCAGCCGATCGCCCCGGCCAGGGTGATCGCTGCCATGACCACCATGACCAGCGCGGCCAGGCGGCTGATCCACCGCATCGGCAAGATCCGCAGCAGTCCCCGCCCGCCGGTGATGGCCAGCGCGGCCACCAGCCACAGCGCCAGCACGCTCCCGATGGCCACCGCCACCGGGTCGTGGTACCTGGCGGCAAGGTTCGCCATCGTGATGTCCGAGAGGTCTCCTAGCTCCGCCAGCGCGATCACACCGAAGGAGGTCGCGGCGACGGGCCAGAACCCGGCGGCATCGGCCTTCAGCCGGGCCTCGTCATCGTCATCGGAGTCCGCGCGCAGCACAAGAATGGCGCCGGCCAGGAACACGGCGGCCACCGCGATCTGCACGATCTTGTGCGGGAGGAGGCTGAGGAGGCTCCCGCCCGCCACCGCAAGCACCGCGTGCATGGCGAAGGCCGCCGCCGTCCCGGCGAAGACCCCGAGCGGCCGGTACCGGGTGCCAAGCACCAGGCTCGCCAGCCCGGAGTTGTCCGGCAACTCCACGATGGTGACCGTTCCGAACACGATCGCGGCAATGAGCAGGCCTGACACGTGGACACCTCCGCTTCCAGGTGGACGCGGTCGCGCTAGTACCTGGGTTGCAGGGAGGGTACACCCGGGCAGCGGGCCGCCACGCGGGGAGCGTCACCGAGGTAATGATTACGTCAGGGCTGAAAGCGCTTGTGCTAGGACTAGCCGTCGCCCTCCGGGCGCAGAGCGTGAAACCGTGACGGCATCCCTCTTGCCGTTAGAGAGTCGCAAGTTCTGGTTAACCATTTCTCAATCCCTGAGGCCGCTCGCATCTATAATTTAAGGTAATTATGGTAGCGCTCCTAGTCGTAGCGGTCGCGCTCGGGCTGAACAACTTCGGGGCGGCGATCGCCATCGGGGTCAGCGGCGTGGACCGGCGTACCGAGATCAAGGTGGCCACGGTCTTCGGCTTGTGCGATGTCGTGATGCCGGCCACCGGGATGCTCATCGGCACCGGTCTGGCCGGCCCACTGGGGGCCGCCGCCCGCTGGGCGGGCGCCGGGATCCTGTTCGTGACCGCGGTCTGGGGGCTCATCGAGGCCCTGGGCGGGGGCGAGGATGCCCCAAAGATCTGGCACGGCTGGCGGCTGCTGGTCAGCGGGGCCGCGCTAAGCCTGGACGACCTCGCGGTGGGTCTCGCGCTTGGAACGGTGCGCTACCCGATCGTGCTGGCCGTGACCCTCTTCGGGCTCATGAGCTTCGTCATGTCGATCATCGGACTGAAGCTGGGCGGCAAGCTCGGCACGGCGACCGGTGAGCACGGCGAGGTCGTGGGCGCGGTCGTGCTGATCGGCATCTCGGGCGCGATGGCGATGGGCTGGCTGTTACCCAGGCCCGCACTGGGGGACTCCGCATGCTCGCGGCCTTCCGCACGCCACACAGGCAGCAGAATTCGTCGTCAGATTCCCACGTTCGGTAAAAATGCCTACGCTCCCGCGTGGAAATGCTTCACGATGTGCGAATCCTTCGAGATAAAGCCGCGTGCAGGCCTTACGGGCGCCCGTCCGCGGGCCTGCCCGTGAGATGCGCGTACGGGCTCGGCGACGGCGAGAACGTCCCGTCCGCTGATGAGAAGCCCGCTGACCAGGCCCTCCTGCTTGTTGAAACACCTATTACAACTAACAGAACGATTACCTATCCCCAGAAGTCTCTTGACGCGGCCTGGGACCAGCCATAACTTTTCCGCAGATCCAGAGCGGCCAGGCGTATTACGGAAGGTTATTTTGGCTGTCGATAATGTGAACCCAAGCGGGCCGGAGGCCGAGGTCACGCCCGAGGCCGCAGGCGATCCGCAGCATGTCGGCGACATAGTCGGAGCCCTCGGCACCCTCAAGCGCGGCGCGGCCAAGTCGCGGTCCTGGCGCAGGAAGATCAGGTTTCTGCTGGTCATCATGGGTCCTGGCCTGATCGTCATGGGCGGCGGTAACGACGCGGGCGGAGTCCAGGTCTATGCCCAGATGGGCCAGGACTACGGCATGAAGCTGCTCTGGACGCTGATCCTGCTTTTCCCCATTCTTTTCTTCTGCCAGGAAATGGTGGTACGGCTCGGCGCAGTATCAGGAGTCGGGCACGGCCGGCTGATATTCGCCAGGTTCGGGAAGTTCTGGGGAACCTTCTCGGTGATCGACCTGTTTATCATCAACGCGGTCACCGTCGTGGCGGAATTCATTGGCGTCGAGCAGGCACTGTCGTTCTTCGGCCTGCCGGCCGCCGCCGCGGTGGGGGCGTCGGCGGTGCTGCTGTTCGCCGTGATGGCGGGCGGGACCTACCGGTACTGGGAGCGGTTCCTGGTCGGGCTCGTGATCGCGAACTTCGCGACGTTCCCGATGATCTACTTCGCCCATGCCAGCGTCGCCCCGGTGGCGTCAGGCGCGGTGCCGAGCCTGCCCGGCGGGCTGAACGCCACCATCCTGCTGCTCGTCGTCGCGGTGGTAGGGACCACGGTCGAGCCCTGGCAACTGTTCTTCCAGCAGTCCAACGTGGTCGACAAGCGCATCACGCCGCGCTGGATGAACTACGAGCGGATTGACACGGGCGTGGGCGTTCTGATCGAGGTGGCCGGCGCGCTTGTGCTCATGGCCGCCTGCGCGTTCGGGCTGGCGCACACGAGCGCGTTCGGGAACTTCACCGACATCAGCAGCACGGCGGCCGAACTCCAGCGTCATGTCGGGCACGGCACCGGCGACCTGATGGCGCTGGCCACGCTCGACGGCTCCCTCATCGGCGCCAACCTCACCGCGCTAACCACCACCTACACCCTCGGGGATGTGTACCCGAGGATGCGGCACTCGCTGCACTGGAAGCCCAGGCAGGCGCCATGGTTCTACGGCCTGTACGCGGTGCTGGTGGGGCTGTCCGCCCTCGTCACCCTGGCGTGGGGGAACGACCTCGGCGTCGTCATCGACGGCGTCGAGGCACTCAACGGCATCCTCCTTCCGTCCGCGCTCGTGTTCCTGATCCTGCTGGCCAACGACAAGCCCGTCCTCGGGCCGTGGGCCAACAGCACCGCCCAGAACTGGGTGGCCGGGATCATCGCCTGGGCCGTGCTCACGTTCTCGCTGGCCCCGCTGGTCACGACCTTCTTCCCGAACGTGACGCTCGCGCAGTGCGAGTACGCCTTTGCCGTCGCCGCCGTACTCGGGCTGGCGGTCATCGCCGTGCTGCTGCGGGTACGGCGGCGCGCCAAGGCGGGCGACTTCGACGAGGCCAGCCTGGCGGCAGGCAGCGTCAAGCGGCCGCCAGGAATGAGCCGCGGCGAGTGGCGCACGCTGCTGCGCGAGCGGCGGGAGGCCTGGCGCACGCCCGCGCTCGACACGCTGCAGCGGCCCGTGCTCAGCACCGCGCGCCGCATCGGGCTGCTGACACTGCGGGGCTACATCCTGTTCGCGATCGTGATCGTGGCACTGAAGCTCTTCCAGGTGGCTGCCGGTCACTAGCCCCTCATGGCGCGAGTGTCATCACTGGGCTGGGGCGGGGCAGCCGGGGTCGGGCGGGCCATTCGTGCCATCGTCTTGCAGTCCCTCGGCCGCGTAGACCGACAGCGAGAAGGCCTCAAGGGCCGTCCTGCACCGCTTCATCAGGGCCGACGACTGGTCCTTGCGCTCGTCGGGGAAGAAGTCCCGTGCCTGGATCTTCGCCAGCCAGCGGGCCAGCTTCTCCAGGTCCTGCTCGGTCTCTTCCATCTCGGCGAACGTGTGCTTGCCCGCCTGGGCCTCGCGGGCGACCTCATCGAGAAGGGCGGCGCATCGCTCGGCGAACTCGTCGTACTCCTGCCTGCGGTCGGCCCGGAATCGATCCACGATCGCCTCGTTCATCTGCGGCGCGGAGTCCGGGACGCGCAGCACGAAGCCCGTTCCGCCCTGCCGGGCGATGCCGTCGCGCAGTTGCGAGAAGAGGTCCGCGTGGGCCGCCGTGTCTGGCAGTACCCATGCGCTGCTCACCAGCATCGCCGCGCCGGCGGCGCGCAGGCGCCGCCACGTCGCCACCCGGACGCTCGAAGGCGTCCGCGGAAGCTGGCTCAGGAGCACCAGCCAGCCTGAACCACAGCCATCCACGCCCATTCGGATGCAACACCTGTTCCGTGCCCGTATGCCAGTGAATATCGAAACACATATTACAACAAGCAGGTGGCGGCGGCGCCAATTGGGTGGACGTGGAAGCTGCGGCTGAGGGGAACGTTGACAGTTAGAGTCGCCTGAATTAACTTCATCAGAGTTGGCTACTTGCGGCAGCAGCAATAGGGCGACGACGAGCCGGCCCGGAATCCACGTGGCCCGCGATCGTGATTGGCCGCCGCAGGGTGAGAAATGAAAGGGTACCCGGCTTGACGCGCCTCATCCCGACCCGCGAGCACGCCCTGTACTCCCTGGACAGCCCGGCTGCGGCCGCGGCGGAAGCCGGCCCGGCGCCGTTCAGCCCGGCCTGCTACAGCAGGTACAAGTATGGCTCGCTCACCGCAACCGAGGACTTCGCCCAGGCACTCAGGGCGGCCCTCGGTGATCGCGACCCGGAACTGGTCTGCGCGCCGAGGCTGCTGGTGACTTCATCTCCGTACGCCCGTGTCCCGACGGCGGCCACCACGCTTGCCCAATTAAGTGCAACACGTGTTGCAATCCGGCATTGGTGGCTGGCTTTGCTGCAACACCTATTACAAATAGCAGGCGGGATGCTATTTCGTCGGCGGATCTTGACAGCTCTGCTAGTGCATTCTATGCTTCTCGTACTTCACAGGCCGGGCATCAGGGACGAATAGCAAATTCATCAGGGGAAAGCACGTTCGCGGGAGCGGTCGCGGCCAGATCACGCTGTCAAGATCGGAAGGAAGCAAATGGGTGCTTGGCTCCTACTAGGTACCGACAGCCTGGTCGCGTGTATCGCGATCGGGCCGATCATGTCCCGGCGAATGTCAGTCCTCACACCGCTCGCGCTACTGTTCGGCCTGGGTGACGGGCTAGGCTACCTGCTCGGATGCGCCCTGCACTGGTCCTACCCGGACAGCTGGGGCAACCTGGCGCCCGCGGTCGTAGCCCTTCTCGGCGCGTACTGGATCGTGGTCGCCATCATCTCCAGGAGGGCGGCGGCAGCAGAGGGCAATCCTCGGGCCCGGTGGGGGGTGTGGATCTTGCCCTGGCTGCTGAGCCTGGACAACATCACCTATGGCGCGGTCGACGGCGTTTCCCACGGCGCCTCGGTCTACCTCTCGGCCTTCGAGCAGTTCGCGTCAAGCGCCATCCAGGCCGGCGTCGGGCTCGCGATCGGGATCGGAGTCGCGCACTCGATCCCCGCGGTGCGGCGCCGGGCGTGGCTGGCCAACGGGGTCGCCGGAGGCCTCATGATCATCGGCGCCGGCGTCTTGCACCAGATCGGCTGACCGGCCCCGTTTAATGACCGGGCCGCGCCATCGCGATGGCGCGGCCCCGGTCATTCACCATTGCTAGGGATTGCCGTCAGCTATCTGCTGGGCGTCCGCGAGCGCCGTGTTGATCGGGATCGCGTAGCCGGTGACGTTGTGGCCGCTCCCCGAGCCCCCGATGGTGATGCCGATCACCTTGCCGTTCAGGTCCACCAGCGGGCCGCCGAGCACCGACAGCGTGTCCGACTCCAGGGCCGAGGCCATGAGCCCGCTGCGAGCCTTGCTGGTGCTGGCCACGTCGACGGTCACGTTCATGGCGCTCAGGGTGCCATCGTCGATGGTCACCTTGGTCGTGATGCCGGTGGTGCCCACCGCGGTGTCGTAGACCTGACCTGGCACGTGATAGGACGTGAAGCTGGAGATCTTGGCGTTCTGGGCGAGCCGGCCGGAGTTCCCGACCTCGACGGTCACGAACGGCCACCCTGGATGGCTCGCCATCTGAAGCAGCGCCAGGCCAGCCGCCGGGTCCGTGCCGATCACCGTGGCGTTGAAGGTGGCCCCGGACAGGACGTACTTCGCCGACAGGTCCTGGGCACCCTTGGCGGGCTGGTAGGTGGTCAGCACCTTGCCCGACTGGGTGAGCACCAGGCCGATCCCTACCGGCTTTCCGCCCGACAGGATGTGGACCATTCCAGGCGCCGTGGTGGACAGGATGTTCGCGTGGCTGTTGTCGGCGATGGAGCCTGAGCCCTCGATGAACGGGTCAGCGATCGTCTCCGGCCGGGGGATGTCCGAGCGAACCACGTTGTTCCCGATCCCGGCCAGCTTGCCGGCGCCGAAGCCGACCGCCGCCATGAGGATGACCACCGCCGCCATCACGGTGAGCCTGAACGGCCTGCTCCGCCAGGCCTCGGGGACGACCCGGTCATCGTCATCGACCCCCTGGTCATCATCGTCATCGCGGTCGTCGCAGGTCCCGGCATCATGGGCGCTCTGGTCATCGTCGTCGTCCGAGCGCGCCTGCCGTCCGCCTTCGACTACTTCCCGAGCGCCCATTGTCAGACTCCTTGGTCACGGTGCCGTCTGCACGGCGGTGTCGAAGGTCGCCGCGGTCACCACGCCAGCGCCGTCGCGCTTGAGCGTGACCGGACTGGCCAGGTGGAACCGCTGGCAGCCGAGGCTGGTGAACGACGTGCTCAGGTCGTTGGCCAGGAAGGTGAGCAGGTTGCCGGCGGTCGCCGCCACCGGCGATTGGCCGGTGGCGAGCAGCTTCTGGTTGGCCGCCAGGAACGGCGCCTGGATGTCGACGAGGTTCTGGCAGTACATCACCGGGTCGCTGGCCTTGCCGCCCGGGCTGCCGGTCAGGGCTTGCCCGAGCTGCTGCCGGTACAGGTCGGTCTTGGCCTGGTCGGGCTTGCCGCCGGCCATCACCACCTCGTCGTTCTCCGGCACCAGGGCCGCGGCCTTCGGCGGATGCGCCGCGGCCGCGATCTCGTCCAGGGCCTCGGAAAATGCGGGCAGGCTGGCGTTGGACAGGTCCGGTGCGGTGAACGGCGTGCACCCGAGGATGGGGTCGACGTACTGGTCAAGCAGGGCGCTTGCGCTGCTGTCCTGCAGCAGCGTCGCCCCGGCGACGTAGCTGCGGTACGTCTGGTTGTCCTGCGCCGTCTGGCCAGTGAGCGGGTTGAGCAGGTAGGTGGTGGTCACGCTCTCGCCCGGGTCCAGGCCGGCCACCTCGAAGTTGCTGATGACCGGGCAGGACCGGCCCGTGCCCAGGCCGCCGCCCGAGGCGGTGATCGCGGTCGAGGTACCCGGGGACGGCACCTTGAGCAGTCCCTTCCGCTCGGCCTGCCCCACCGCCTTGAAGAAGCCAACCCCGTTGCAGAACGAGGCCTTTCCGAAGGCCGACCCGCCCTGGCCGCTGACGCAGTGGGCATCCGCCAGGGTGGTCGGGGTGGCCCCCACCTGGATCAGGTTCGTGCCGTTGAACCCGAAGTCGATCGTCACGACCGCGTCCGCCGGGAGGTCGGGCGGACTGAGCTTCTCCTCTGGCGTGTCCGGCCTGGTGCCCCGCGTGATCACGAGAGGCTCATAGACCCACAGCGCCCCGGTGGCCGGGTCCAGGATCGTCGCCTGGACGAACGCGCCCAGCTTGGCCCCGTTGCTCATCTCGCATCCTGACTGCGCCGGCGTCATCCCGTTGGGGCCGGTGAGCTGATAGGGAGTGGCGAGGCCTCGCGCGCTCAGCGGGTTAGCGGGAACGATGATGTCGCAGATGGTATTGGACTTCATGCTCGCCGCCCGGCCACCGGTCGACAACGCCGCGGCGGCATTGGAGGCGGTCGGGGTCACGTAAGTGCCGAGAGGGATCTGGGTAAGACCCGAGTTGCTCGTGCCCGACTGGTAGGCCAGCACCACTCCGAGTACCAGTCCCAGCACCGCGGGAACGGCGAGCTGCGACGCGACGCGCGACATGCCCCTTTCCCGCAGGCGACGCCGCCAGGCCGGCCCTTGCCCGTCGCGCACTCGCTCCACCTCCCGGCCCGCATTTCACGCTCAAGGCATACGTTAGCCCAGCCCAGGCGGCATGGAGCCGGAAATCAGGAAATCATATCGTGATTAGTAATTACGCATCTATAACAAGCCAGCGCTCGCCTTTGAATAGTGGTATCATACCGGTTTGTATTATCCTGCGGTGCAAGGTCAACCCGCCATGGGCAAGGTGATCACTCTGGGTAGCGAAGGGTCAGGAGATGCTTAGACTGCTGGCTTTTACCCTGCCTTTGTGCCTGGACAACTTCGCTATCGCATTCGCCGTCCTGGGGGAAATTCGGCTGACCCGCGCGCAGTTGCTGCGGGTCACGGTTGTGTTCATTGCCTTCGAGGCCATAATGCCGCTGATCGGGCTGGGGCTGGGGACGCCGCTTATTCACCTGATTGCCGCTCCGCCGCACATAAACATCGACCCTTACCAGCTCGGCAGCCCTACAGAGCTCAAGGAACTTCAGCAGGCCTACCGCACCCACCTGGCCGACGAGATCGACCTGACCTTCCTCGGCCGGTACATCGTCCCGTTCGTCGTGCCGGTGATCGTTGGCGTCATTGGCATCTTGATGCTGGACGAGGCCTTCAACGACGACGATGACGACGACGAGGCCGAGAAGGCGCGGGCGCTGGTGGCGGCGCGCGGCCGCTCCATCATCGGACTTGGCATCAGCATCAGCCTGGATGAGCTGATCGTGGGCTTCACCATCGGGTACAGCCAGTACTTCAGCACGACCGAGGCCATCATCGCCATCGTCGTGCAGTCATTCCTGGCCCTCATGGCCGGCCTTTACTTTGGCCGGAAGGTGCGCGACGGAAAGTTCCGTATCAGCGTTGAGCGTGTCTCCACCGGCACCAAGCTGATAGCCGGCGGCATCCTTGTCACGCTGTCGGCCGTCCTCCTGGTCGGCCCCCCGCTCGCCTCCCACGCCTACCCTCACTTCATCCACTCCGTCTTTCCCCACAAGGTCAAGCCCGCGCCCGCGCCCTCGGCGGTCACCACCGACCTGCCGGGAGCCGACGGGTGAGACAGCGCAGGAGCTCGCCGGGGCGACTGCGGTGAGGCCCTCACCGCTAGCCGGACCGACGCGAGCTGGCCTGACTCCGGCCACCCGGCCGCGTGTCGGACTTGACTTAGGTAAGCCTTACCTAATAGAAAGTTCATCATGGACTTTGACGTGCTCCCCGGTCCGCCGCTGGCCGAGCTGGCGCGCACCGCCATGGCCCGCGCCTGTGCCGCGGTGGTCGGCTGCGCCGGACCCCGCAGCCTGCGAGCGTTCACGGTCCCGGTGCGGATCAGCCAGGCGGGCCATCCGATCCTGTTGCCCCGCCGGGGGTCGGCGCTGGCCAGGGAACTGGCCGCGGGCCCGGCGATGGTGACGGTGACCGTCCCCGCGGATCCGCCGTTCTGCGCCCTGCGGCTGACCGGCATGGCCGCACCGCCATCGCGGGTCGGCCCGTGCGGCCAGGACCCGGAGGTCGCAGGGCACGAGGCCGCCGCGTATCCGGTGACGCCGCAGTCGCTTGAGTTCACCGGGGCCACGTCGGCCCCCGTGACGCTGGCCCAGTACGAGGCGGCGGCGCCCGATCCGTTCCGGCACCACGCCCAGGCCGTCCTGCGTCACCTCGAGGACTGGCACATGGCCGAGCTTGTCCGCTGCGTCCAGGTAAATGGCATCAAGGCGGCCGAGTGCGTCGTGCCGCGCGGCCTGGACCGCTTCGGCCTTGAGCTGCTCGTTTTCACCCCGGGCGGCCTGGCGTCCGTCCGGCTGGCGTTCCCCGACGGCCCGGTGACCGGGATCGGGCAGGTGCCGGCGTCCATCCGGGCCGTCCTCACCTGTCGCTGCAGCGGCGGTCCTGGCTAGTTCGCCCGCTCTTACCTATTCACAGCGATAACTCCCTCGTCCTAGCATCTTTGTGAATGATCATTCACAAAGAAGTGAGGGGCGGTCATGGGCCTCGACGTCACCAGCCTTAACCACAGGCGCGCGGTGAACCGGTGGGAGCGGGTCAGCGTCGGCGACATGCTGGAGCGGCTGACCTGGAGCTACCCGGAGAAGGAGGCGATCGTTGGCTGGGCCGGCGCGTACGCCCACCAGGAGAACGCGAGGCTGACCTACCGGCAGGCCGACGCGCGGGTCGCCCAGGTCGCGGCGGGCTTGCTGGCCCGCGGCCTGCGGCCGGGGGACCGGGTGCTGCTGTGCTGTGAGAACTCGGTGGAGGCGTACCTGGTCAAGCTGGGCGCCGCCCGGGCGGGCCTGGTCTGCGCCCCGGTGAACCCCAGCCTCGCCGCCGACGTGATCAGCCACCTGATCGAGCGGGTGGAGCCGTCCCTGGCGGTCGTCGACGCGGCGGTGTGGCAGCACGTCGAGCCGGCCTTCGCCGCCCATCGCCTGGCGCCGGACATCACGATCACCATCGGCGGCGATGTCGTGGAAGGCAGCGTGACCTTCGCCGAGTTCACCCGCGACCAGCCGGTGACCGAGCCGGACGTGGCGGTGCACGGCGACGACATCTGGGAGATCCTGTTCACCTCGGGTACCACCGCGCTCCCCAAGGGCGCGATGGTCTCCCACCACAGCACCTACTTCGGCGCCTACAGCTTCGCGCTCACGCTGACCCGCGGCGTGCACCTGGAGTGCGACCTCAAGGTGGCGACGTTCCTGCCGATCATCTACCACGTCGCCGACCAGGTCTTCACCTTCCCCGCGTTCCTTTCTGGTGGCACGCTGCTGATCGGCCGCCAGCCATCGCCGCGGGCCATCGCCGAGGCGATCACCCGGGAGCGGGTGACCGCGCTGTGGGCGGGCTCGCCGATGATGGCCAGCGCGCTCGCCGCGCAGCTGCGCGAGGACCCCGTCGCCTACGATCCGCGCAGCCTCAAGGTCCTGGTCTACGGCTGGGCCGCGCTGCCGCCCGGCACGCTGGCCACGTTCAAGCGGCTGTGCGGCGAGGACCTGGTCGCCGTGGAGATCTTCGGCCAGACCGAGGCGATCTCCTGCCACCGGTTCTGGCCGGACAAGTGGACGGAGACGTACCTGGCGACCAGCCCGGAGCAGAACTACGTCGGCGTGCCCAACCCGCTGCTCGCGGCCACGGTGATGGACGAGACGGGCGGCATGCTCGACGGCAAGCCCGGGGTGCCGGGGGAGGCGGTGTACCGCTCTCCGGCCATCACCGCGGGCTACTACCGGGACGAGCAAGCCACGGCCGAGGCGTTCCGTGATGGCTGGTTCCACTCCGGCGACTCCTGCGTCTATGACGAGCAGGGCTTGCGGATCATGGTCGACCGGTACAAGGACATCGTGAAGACCGGCGGCGAGAACGTCTCAAGCCAGCGGGTGGAGGCGGTGCTCGCCCAGCACCCCGGCGTGGCCAGGGTCGCCGTCATCGGCCTGCCGCACCCGCGCTGGGGGGAGGCAGTCACCGCCGTGGTCGTGCCGGACCCGGTGCACCCGGACCCAGCGCGCCCGGACCCAGTGCACCCGGGCACGGTGCCCACGGACCCAGCGCCCCCGGTGACGGCGGCCGACCTGATCGCCTTCTGCCGCCAGCGGCTGGCCGGCTTCGAGACGCCCAAGGACATCGTCTTCGCCAGCGCGCTGCCGGAGACCGTCGGCGGCAAGGTGCTCAAGTACCGGCTGCGGGCCGCCCACGCCGCCCACTACCAGCAGGGATAGCCCGTCGATCCGGCATGTCGGTTTAATTGCGACTTATACACTGACTGTGTGCGGCTGGAGGGGGAGATCACCAGGGGAACGACCAACCCCAGCCGGCTGCGGCGGGTGGACCGCTGGATTACCCAGGCAGAACGGTCCGTCCTCATCGCCCAGCCAAGCCCCCTGGTCGTTGACCTCGGCTACGGCGCCTCCCCGGTGACGACCCTGGAGCTGTACCGGCGGGTCCTGGCGGTGGCGCCGACGGCCGAGGTCGTCGGCCTGGAGATCGACCCCGGGCGGGTGGCCCAGGCCAGGGCGCGGCTGGCCGAGCTGCGGGCCGCCGGGCATGCGCTGCCGGGGCTTTCGTTCGCGGCGGGCGGCTTCGAGCTGCCCGTGTCCCGGCGCCCGGCCGTCGTCCGGGCCTTCAACGTGCTGCGCCAGTACCCCGAGGAGCGGGCCTGGACCGCCTGGCGGCGCCTGACGGCGGGCCTGGCGCCCGGCGGCGTGCTGGTCGAGGGCACCTGCGACGAGATCGGCCGTCGGGCCGTGTGGGTGACCCTGCCCGCGCTCGGCGACGGGGAGCCGCTCGTCACCTTCTCGGCCCGGCTCGCGTCCCTCCAGCGACCGTCCGACCTGGCCGAGCGGCTGCCCAAGGTGCTGATACACCGGAACCTGCCGGGCGAGCCGGTGCATCAGTTCCTGCGCGACTGGGACCGGGCCTGGGATCGCTGCGCCCCGCAGAAGGTCTTTGGCCCGCGGCAACGGTGGCTCACGGCGATCTCGCTGCTGCGGAAGGACTGGCCGGTGCTCGATCGCGCGCCGCACGGCGGCCAGCGCCGCTGGCGCCTCGGCGAGATAACCGTTCCCTGGAAAGCCCTCGCCCCGCTCGGCCGCAATTTATCCCAAACGAGCACCGCGCCTATCGCGACGGTGGCCGGCCGATGTCATGTATACCCAGATAGTGGCGAATTCTCCCGCGTGCTTGCGCCATGTTAAATGCTCAAGCGACAATGGCGCGCTGATTTGCTCATGCTAAGCTAGACAACGCCAACATCCGACATCCATAAGAGGCCCGCCATGTCTAGTTTTGGTTATTTCGTACTCGGTATCATCATCTCCATCCCTATCGCCATAGCTGCGCCGCTGGGTACCGCGGTCATTCAGCGACGCCTCGGTATCCGGAGTGTGAGGCAGGGTCGTCGCAGGCGGGAGGCCCTGGAGCGTGAATATGCCATCATTAAGGAATATCATGAAGATCAGATCAAGTTGCTCACCTATGTCGGAAGCAGGATACTTATCCTGGTGCTCTTCTATATTGGCCAGGAGGTCCTGCCCGCGGCGGCAAGCTTCATGGTCTTCGGCGGCTCGATCGGCGCCCCCGGGCTCAACTACGAGACCGGGGGAGTGAGCATTGCCGCGCTGACTACCGCGGTAGCGGCGCTGCTCGGTGCTATCATACTTGGACTTCTCTTCCGCACGGGATTTCGCGCATACCGCATAATCGGGAAGGTAATGGCGTTCGACCAGTACGAAAGCCAGGTCATGAGTGAGCTGGCGGATATCCGGGCTCGGGAGAAGACGGTGCAGGCTGAAACTCAAGTGCAGTGGGAGGGATCCACATCATGAGCAAGACGAAGACCCGGCTCCTGGCCGCGGGAGTCGCCGCGGCCGTCCTGCCGCTGAGCGTGCTCGGCGTCGCGGCAACCTCGGCCGTGGCCGGCTCAGGGCCGGCGAAGGTCGCGACCACCCCGGTGGACCGGGGCGGGGTGAACGGGGCCAGGACAGCGGTGCCGTCCTGGGGCTACCCCGTCGGCTGGTGAGCTAGCCAGTACCCGGGGGCGGCGCCGGGCTGCAGGGCCACCGTCGAGTAGTCATGGGAAGCCCGCTCGAGGGACTTCACAAGTCGTGACGGCGCTGCAGGAGGTTCAGCGCCGCCCAGCCGAACGGAACGGGAAGCCAGAAGGTCAGCAGGCGGAACAGCAGGACCGCGCTGACCGCGACCGCGCTCGGCACCCCGGCCGCGGTCAGCCCGACGGTGAGCGCCGTCTCCACCGCGCCCAGCCCGCCCGGGGTGGGGATGATGGAGCCGAGCGCGCTTCCGGTCAGGAAGACGACGGCGATCTTCGCGAATGAGGCCGAGTGGCCGAACGCCTCGACGCAGGAGGCCAGGCAGGCGATGTAGGCCAGGCTCAGCAGCAGCGCGCCGCCGAGGGCCTGGGAGAGCCTGCGCGGGTGCTGGGCGATCTCCACCAGTCGCGGCACCACCTGGCGAAAGGTCGGCGACAGTCGTGCCCGGGTCAGTCGGCGCCCGGCCGGGAGCGCGAGGACGACGGCCGCCAGGGCAACCAGCCCGGCCACGACAAAGTAGGCCCAGGTCGGCGGCCTGATCGGCTTGGAGGTCCCGGCTCCCGCGATCGCGGCGAACGCGACCAGCATCAGGATGTGCAAGACGAAGGCCACGACCTGGGACACGGCCACGCTGGCCACCGCGACCGCCGGCGGGACCTTACGGCGCTGCAGGTAGCGGATGTTCAGCGCGACGCCACCGACGGCGGCGGGCGTCACCAGCGTGACAAACGAGCTGGCCAGCTGGACGAGGGTGGTGCGCAGGAAGCCAAGCCGCTCGGCGACGTACCCGGACAGCGACAGCGTCGCCCCGGCGTAGGTCACCGCGGACAGCGCGAGGGCCGCCAGGCACCAGCGCCAGTCCGCCGACTTGAGCAGGCTGCCGATGCTGGCCTTGGCCAGCTCGCCCGCCAGCAGGTAGACCGCGGCGACGCTCGCCACCAGCGTCACCAGGGCGCGCGGCCGGATGCGCGCCAGCGGCACCGGGGTCACCTCTTCGCCGGGCACGGCCTCAAGCAGCACCTGCCGGATGGTGGGCAGCACGTCGCGGCGGCGGCGCAGCTCATGGCGGGTGGACCGGACGAGCGCGACCGGCTGCAGCAGCGGCAGCACGCCCACGAGCTCGTCCGCGCCGACCTTCTTGATCGCCAGCTGGGCCGACCTCTCCGGCCCCACGAGCAGCCCGAGCTCGGCGATCAGCTGGGCAAGGTCGAGGCGCACCTGCAGGTCGCTGGCGGCCACGTCGCCGTCGCCCGGGTCGAGCAGCATGATCCGCCCGTCGGCCGTGAGCAGCATGCGGTCGGCGGTCAGGGCCCGGTGGGTGACGTGATGGGCGTGCAGTCGGAGCACCGCGTCCCAGGCCCGCTCGAGCTCGGCGTCCGAGCAGGCCAGGCCCCGCTGCGCCAGCGTGATCCCGTCCCAGTGCTCGTAGGCGAGGACCACGGTCTCCGCTCCCACCCGCACCTGGGAGCGCAGCCGGGGGGTGGGCACGCCCGCGTCGTGGGCCGCGTACGACAGCAGGGCCCGGCGCTCGATCACCCGGTCGAGTGAGAGCGGCGCCTGGTGCGAGACCTGCCCTCGCACCCGCAGCCACCGGTACAGCCGGTAGAACGTGCCCGCCGCCTGCTGGTCCCAGTCGAACACGACCACGTCGAGCTGACCGTTGTCCTGGGTTGCCACCGAGTAGTGCCGTGACCCCGCCGCGTCGGCCCGCAGCGGCGCAACCCGCCAGATCGCGGTCACCGCCAGGCTCCCCGCGGGCTTGTCCACGTCGAACACGTACCCGGCGGACGGGTCCTGCGAGGGGCCGGCCGCCCCGTTCGGATCCTCGGTGCTGAGCGTGCCCGCGATGTCACGGGCCGAGGGCCGGTGCGAGGCCGAGCCGGCCGCGTACCTGACGGCCATGCCGATCGCGCGCCCTCCGAGCAGCGTGAGCAGGATCGTCAAGACGGTGGTGCGCAGCGCGGCCAGCTCCACGACCGCGTAGGTCCCGATCGCCAGGCCCAGCGCGTTGCGCCAGCCCGGCCGCCCGGTCAGGCCGATCATGGAGACGTAGGCGACCAGCCCGGCCAGGTAGGGGTCGAGGGCCTCGATGTGGGTGACGCCCGGCCGCGACATGATGATCGCGTAGTAGAGCCGTCCGGCAACCGGGCGTAGCAGCAGCCCGTTGGTGACGGCCGCGGCGAAGCCCGCGAGCAGGCCGGTCGCCACCGCCTCAACCAGCCGGCGGACCTGGCGCCGGATGAGCTGGGCGGCGGCCAGCCCCACCGGCAGGATCAGCAGCGCGAACAGCGCCAGCGTCGGTGCGACCACGAGCAGGGAGTGCGGTAGCCGGAGGCTGAGGCCAACGATGTCGGTCTCCACCCCTGAGGTGATCGCGCTCGCGGCGACCGCGGCGATCAGGACCACGGCGATCCACAGGCAGGACACAACACAGCGCAGAGCGTCGACCGGCTTGCGGATCCGGCGCTCTAGCTGATCGTTGACACGGATCGCGCGAGGCTGCGTCACCCGACGATCGTTTCACTTTCTCCTCGGGGGCACATAATGCGCATCCGTGCTAAGTGCGTCGCCGCCGCACGCGAGCAAGGGCGACGGCCGCGACGACGGCGGCCACTGCCGGGATGGCGCCGCAGGTGATCATACCTGCCCTGGCGCCGAAGTGGCTCGTCACCCAGCCGATGAACGGTGCGCCGAAGGGCGTGCCGCCCACGAAGACCAGCATGTAAAGCCCCATCACCCGGCCGCGCATCTGCGGGTCGACGGCGAGCTGCACGTAGGCGTTGGCCATGGCCTGGCACATCAGGTTGACGAAGCCCATGATCGCGATGACCGGGAGGAAGGCCGCCAGGCCCGGCATGACCGCGGCCACCACCTCAAGGACGCCGAAGGTGGCCCCGGTGACCACGATGGCCCGCACCCGGGGACGCCTGGCCGCCCCGGCGAGCAGCGCTCCGGCCGACGACCCGGCCGCGAGGATGATGTTGAACAGGCCATAGGTGCTGGCGTTGCCGTGGAACGCCTTGGCCATCGCGGTCAGGACGATCGGAAAGTTCAGGCCGAAGCAGCCGAGCATACCGACGAGGAAGATCGTCCACCCGACGTCCGGGTGCCGCAGCACGTAGCCCGCCGCCACCCGCACCGCTCCAGGCTCCCGGCGCAGCGGGGGAACCGGCCGCAGGTCCGACGCCCGCAGCAGGAGCAGGCCCGCGGTCGGGCCGAGGTAGCAGGCGGCGTTGAGCGCGAAGACCCAGCCGGTGCCCACGCTCGCGATCAGCACGCTGGCGATGGCCGGCCCGATCAGCCGGGTCGCCTGGAACACCGCGGCGTTCATCGAGATCGCGGCGCGCAGCTGGGCGGGCGGTACCACCTCGGTCACGAACGCCTGCCGGGCCGGCGCGTCGAAGGCGAAGATCAGCCCGACGGCGAGCGCGAAGCCGTATACGTCACCCGGGCGGGCCCAGCCACCGATCGTGATGACGGCGAGGGCCGCCGTGGCGATCGCGTTCAGTAGCTGGGTGGTCAGCAGGATGCGCCGCTTGGGCAGCCGGTCGGCCACCGCGCCGGCGTGCAGGCCGAGCAGCAGCATGGGCCCGAACTGCAGCGCCATCGTCACGCCCACCGCGGTCGAGCTGCGGGTGAGGCTGAAGACGAGCCAGTCCTGGGCGATCGACTGCATCCACGCGCCGGTGTTGGCCAGGCTCTGCCCGGTCAGGTAGATCCGGTAGCCGCGCGAGCGCAGGGCGGCGAAGGCGCCCCCGGTCTCGCGGGCACCGGTCTCGCGGCCAGGGGGCGGGTTGCCGCTGCCCGGGCCCGCGGGAGGCTCGCGGACGCCGGGCGGGAGGGCTGTGGATTGGGGGGCGTTAGGTTGACGGGTCGTGGGCTGCCGGGGTGCCTCGGCAATCGTCACTGATCGGCCTTCCTTTTGCCTGTTTGTCCTCCACAATCCTGTGCCCATTAGGGCTTATATGGAACCGCGATGATATGCCTAACTGTTATTATCAACTGCTATGACCGGTTATGACCCCCAGCTGCTGGCCACGTTCCTCGCGGTCGAGCAGACCGGCAGCTTCACCCGGGCGGCCGCCCGGCTCGGCATCCAGCAGCCCACCGTCAGCCAGCACATCCGCCGCCTGGAGCAGCAGGTCGGCCGGACGCTCATGCTCAGGGACACCCACTCGGTCTCGCTGACGGCCGACGGGGAGGTCATGGCCGGGTTCGCGCGCAACATCCTGGCCCTGGGCGAGCAGGCGGCCGCCTACTTCAGCGGTGCCCGGCCGAGCGGGCGGCTGCGCATCGGCTTCGCGGACGACCTGGCACTCACCCGGCTGCCGCAGATCCTGCGCGACTTCCGCCGGGACAACCCGCTGGTTGACTTCGAGCTCACGGTGGACCAGAGCGGCCTGCTGCACCAGCGCCTTGAGAGCGACAAGCTCGATGTCTTCATCGGCAAGCGCCCAAGCGGCGAGCAGCGCGGGCAGCTGGTCAAGCGGGAGCGGCTGGTCTGGGTGGGCACGCCATCGACCAGGCTGGACCTTGCCCGCCCGCTGCCGCTTGTCGTCTATCCGTCCCCGAGCATCTCCCGCACGGAGATGCGCGCCGCCCTGAACCGGGCGCGCCTGCCGTTCCGCACCGCCTGCGTCTGCCGGGGCGTCAACGGGCTGATCGCGGCGGTGGCGGCGGGCGTCGGCATCTCGGCCATGGCCGACAGCCTCGTGCCGGCCCAGCTCACCACGCTCGGTCCCGGCCACCGGCTGCCGGAGCTTGGCACGATCGACCTGATCTTGCGGGCTAACCCGCGCCGTGACAGCGAGCCGGCCGTCCGCGCCCTGGTCTCCACGGTGCTGGCCAGCGGCTCACGATCGCTGGCCGCCGACCGCTCGTGAATCGCCGCCCGCGCCGCCAGGAGCCGGCCTGGGCGGCGTGCGCGGCGGAACTAGCCGCTAGGCGGCGTGCGGCTGGGACTGTGCTACCGCCGCGTAGACGGCCAGGGTCTCGGTGGTGACGCGGTCGCGGCCGTAGCGCGACTGCGCCCGGTCGGCGGCGGCTATGCCGCAGGCCTCGCGCAGCAGCGGGTGGCCGAGCAGGTGGCGGATCCTGGCGGCGAGCAGGTCCGGGCGGCCCGGCGAGACCAGCAGGCCGTTGGTGCCGCTGGTGATCATGTCGGCGTGCGCGCCGCCCGCGGAGGCGACGACCGGGGTGCCGCAGGCCATCGCCTTCAGGCAGCAGGTTCCGCGCGGGCAGTACGCGGGCACGTGCACGAACAGGCTGGCCGAGCGGAGCAGCGCCGCCAGCTCCTGGTCCGAGGCGCCGGGCGGGCAGGCGATGAGCTCCGCGCCGGGAAGCGCGGCCATGGCCCGGGCCAGGGTCGCGGACTGCTCGTCGTCGATCCCGGCGGCGGTGACGATCCGCGGCTTGGCCTTGTCCGCCTTGTCCGCCTGGTGGGCGTGCGGTGCGACCGGGCCGTCGGGGGTGAACACGCTCACGTCCACTCCGGCCGGCACCACGTGCACGCGACGGCGGCTCACGCCCATCCGCACCAGGCCGGCGGCCTCCTCGGAACTGGCGGCGATGAGGGCGCGGGACGCCGCGCCGATGGCGCGCTCCAGGCGGGCCCGCTCCTGCTCGTCCGGGCCAGGCCCGTGCCGCCGCTCGGTCATCGCCAGCGACCCGAAGGCCGTCACGACCGGCAGCCCGGCATCCCTGGCCGCCGCCACGGCCGCCAGCCCGCCGGCCCAGCCGAACGCGTGCACGACATCGGGCCGCTGCCGCGACCACGCGGACCGTAGCGACGCCGCCAGGCCGGGAACCGCCGCGCGCACGCTGGCGTCCGGCCCGGCCTCGATCACCTGCGGCGACACCTGGTGCTCCGCATCCCGCAGGGCGGCGGCCAGGCCGCGTATCTCCTCGGCGTCCGCCACGTCATTGCCTGCAACCAGGGCTACCCTCACCGGGGGCCTCCTCGCTCGAGCTGGATGCGTCACGGCGAGCCCACCCGGGACCAGCGAGGGAAAAAGAAAAAGCGGCCGCGCGAGCACGCACGCCATGACGGCGTGGAACGTGCCTGCGTCGTAGGCACCGCTGGCAATAAGCATATCCGCCCACAGGCCCCGCTAAACACGCAACCCGCCACAGTTCGCCCCGGCGTCATGCGCCAGGACATCAGCTCGGCCGGCTGGGACCGGGGCAGGGGCCGTTATGCCGATCGGGCTGACTTCCCGGCTGGGTCAGCAGCCGTCGCGCGGCACGCCAGCGGCAGGACGTGCTGCGCGACGGCCACCTGACCTCGCCTCATGCCGGGCGCCGCGGGCGCCCGGCCCGCTAGGCGGCCTCGTTCGCGTCAGGGACGAGGAGGACCGGGCAGGGGGCCTTGCGCAGCACGTACTGGCTCACGCTGCCGGGCAGGGCCGAGCTGGTGCCGCGACTGGCCAGCACGAGAAGCCCGGCGTTGACCGCATTCGCGGTCACGACCAGGCTCCGGCCGGTCGGCCCGGGCACGGTGCGCTGCTCGACGCCGCCCGCCTGATCGCCGAGCGCGTCGACGACCGCATGGTGCAGCGCCGACTCCGCGGTGCGCTGCTTGTCGCCGGAGCTGTGGTAGCTGCCGACCGGGCGCGCGGCCGGCGACCCGAGCACCGGGTTCGTGTTGTAGGCGGCGACGGCGATGAGGGGCGCTCCCCGGAATTTCGCCTCCCTGGCGGCAAGCCTGATGGCGTGGCGGGAGTCCTGGGTGCCGTGGACGGCCACGACGACGGCCGAGCTTTGCGGTGACTCGGTCATGATTCCTCCTTTCGGGGTGGGGGCTTGGGATCAGTAGCGGGAGCCAGCCTGGCCCGGCTGGCGAGACTCGTTGCTCTGCTGGTGCTGGGCCTCGGCTGCCGTCAGCGGCTGGGCGATGTCCTCCAGGCTCCGCCGTTCCGCCTTGACGCCGAGGAAGATCTCCACCAGGCCGGCGATGATCATCAGGCTGGCCCCGATCACGAAGGCGATCGCGGTGTCGAAGATGTTGCCCGTGCTCACCAGGGAGGAGAACAGCAGCGGCCCGGAGATGCCGCCCGCCCCGGTGCCGATCGCGTAGAAGAACGCGATCGCCAGGGCACGGGTCTCCATCGGGAAGACCTCGCTGACGGTGAGGTAGGCCGAGCTGGCGCCGGCCGAGGCGAAGAACAACACGCCGCACCAGCAGGCGGTCATCGTGATGGCGGTCAGGTAGCCCGCGTCGAAGACCCAGGCGGTGATCAGCAGCAGGATGCCGGAGATTATGTAGGTACCCGCGATCATCGGCTTGCGGCCGACCGTGTCGAACAGCCGGCCAAGCAGCAGCGGGCCGAGCAGGTTACCGACGGCTATGACCGCGAAGTAGTAGCCGGGGCTGGTCTTGACGCCGAAGAACGTCTGCAGGATCTGGGCGAAGCCGAACGTGATCGCGTTATAGAGGAACGCCTGCCCGACGAACAGCGAGAAGCCGAGGATGGTGCGCCGCGGGTACAGCGTGAACATCGTCTTGGCGATCGTGACGAACCCGATCGTCTTGCGCTGCCTGATGGTGATGGACCGGCCCGCGGCGGGCAGCTGCCTGCCGGTGTCCTTTTCCACCCGCTGCTCGATCCCGTCGACCAGCGTCTCGGCCTCGCGGTTGCGGCCGTGGATGAACAGCCAGCGGGGGCTTTCCGGCACGTTGCGCCGGATCATCAGCACCGCCGTGCCGAGGACGACGCCGACGCCGAAGCACACGCGCCAGCCCACGTCGACCGCCAGGTCGCTGGTGGCGGGGACGGTGAGCAGCGCGCCGGCCGCCGCGCCCGCCCAGTAGGTGCCGTTGATGACGATGTCGATCAGGCCCCGGTGACGGCTGGGGATCAGCTCATCGATGGCGGAGTTGATCGCGGCGTATTCTCCGCCGATGCCAAGCCCCGTCAGGAACCGGAACATGAAGAACCACCACGGGGCGAACGACGCGGCGGTCAGCGCGGTGGCCGCGAGGTAGGTGCCCAGGGTGATCATGAACAGCTTCTTACGGCCGAACCTGTCGGTGAGGTAACCGAACAGCAGCGCGCCCGTGCAGGCGCCGCCGACGTAGAGCGCGGCGGCCAGGCCAGATATCTGCGCTGTCGTGACGTGCAGGCCACTGCCTGGCTTGGCGATCTGGGTGGAGATGTTGCCGACGATGGTGACCTCGAGGCCGTCCAGGATCCAGACGGCACCGAGACCGCAAACGATCATCCAGTGCCACCGTGACCAGGGCAGGCGGTCGAGTCTCGCCGGAACCTCGGTGGTCACGGTCCCCGTCTGTGGATCGCTCACGCTGCTACCTCCGGTGCCGGGGGCTTCGGCCGCGGTCCGCGCCGGGCCTATTGGTTGTGCTTTGGCGAGGCTGCCCGGCAGCCGGCCAGTCAAACGCAAGTGACCCAAGGTGACCCAGTGCTACAGGGGGTGAAAGACACCGGCGGGAAGGGAGAGCTAACCGGGAATTTCGCCCGCAATCGGCATAACGATTGCCATCCTGGGCAGCCGCAAGCCAATGATGGACAAGACGTCTGAGCGGCTGCGCCGGCGCCGCAGGGACAGGGAAAGGAACCGCAGGCCCCAGACGACGCTGTCTGGGGGAAGGGCGGGCTAGCCGATGCCGTCCGCCATTCTTGGCTGGTGGACCGGATCGTGCATGAGGCGCTCCCTGAGCTTGCCCAGGGCCCGGGCCAGCAGGCGGGACACGTGCATCTGGGAGATGCCGAGTCGGCCGGCGATTTCCTCCTGGGTGAAGTTGCCGTAAAAGCGCAGCACGAGGATGCGCTGCTCGCGCCGGGGGAGCTCGTCCCAGTGCCGGGCGACGGCCTCCATGTCCACCGCCCGGTCGACCGCGCCGTCATCCTCGCCGAGCAGGCTGCCGAGCTCGCAGGGGTCATCCTGGCCGGCCACCGGCGCGTCCAGCGAGAGGGCGGTGAATCCCTCGCCGGCCTGGCGGGCCTCGCGCAGCTCGTCCACCGTGACCCCGAGCCGCTCGGCCAGCTCGGTGTCTCCGGGGTGCCGCCCGAGCTCGTGGGTGAGGTCCTCGACCGTGCCCCGCATCTCCAGCAGCAGCTCCTGCGTCGGCCGCGTCACCCGCACTTGCCAGCGCTTGTCCCTGAAGTGCCGCTTGACCTCGCCGCCGATGCACGGCACGGCGTAGGCCCGCAGGCCGCCACCGAAGCCGGGATCGAAGTTGTTGATCGCCTTGAGCAGGCCCACGTACCCGACCTGCATCAGGTCCTCGACCGGCTCGGGGCTTGCCCGGTACTGGCGCACGCATCCGCGCACCACTGGCTCGTACCTGCGGACCAGCACTTCGCGTGCCGCGGCCCGCTCCTGGCTGTTGGCAGGCAGCTGCCTGGACCGCGCCAGCAGCTCCTCGTCGGGCAGTCCTTCCAGGAGTGCTTCCAGGGCTGCCCCGCCTTTGGAAGAGAAGGGCATATTGGGCATAGCCACCTCCGGCCTTCGAAAATGCACCCCTGAGCCATGCCCGCACAGGAGGGGCCAAACATGCGCAGCTTCACGTTTGGCCCCGTGGCCATCCGTCGGCTGCTGTGCCAGGTTTCGCTGCCAGGCGGCGGGTAGCAGGGCTTCCTTCCCGGAGGGAGAAGCCTCATGACCGATAACGACCAAATCGTCTGGGAACTGCTTGAGACCCACGGCAAGACCTACAGCGAGGAGGCGGGAATCAAGCTGGCGGACAAGCCCTCGCCGCTGTACCAGCTGCACGTGCTCAGCACGCTGCTCAGCGCCCGGATCTCGGCGGACGTGGCGATCGCCGCGGCCCGCGAGCTGTTCGCCGCCGGGTACCGGACGCCGGCCGCGATGAGCGAGGCCAGCTGGCAGGACCGGGTGGACGCCCTCGGCCGCGGTCACTACCGCCGCTACGACGAGCGGACCGCGCGGATGCTCGGCGACGCGGCCGACATGATCAGCGGCGACTGGCACGGCGACCTGCGCCGGCTGCGGGACGAGGCCGACGGGGACCCCGGGCGGATCGAGGACATGCTCACCGACTTCCCTGGAATCGGCCCGGCCGGGGCCGCCATCTTCCTGCGTGAGGTCCAGGCGGCCTGGCCCTCGGTGGTGCCGTACGCCGACGCCCGGGTGTCCAAGGGCGCACAGCGGGTCGGCCTGCCCGCTGACCAGCGCAAGGTCTCAGGCCTGCTGGCCGACTCCGGCCACCCGGCCGAGCTGGCCGCCGCGCTGGTCCGGGTGTCCCGGGTGCGCCAAGTCGCCGGGGGCCGTGCCGCCGGGACCCGTGCCGCCGGCGGCCGGGCGAAGGGGGCGGCCTGATGGGGCGGCGCGCGGAGCAGGAAACCGAGGTCACGCTGACCGTCAACGGACGGTCGCGCACCGTGCGGGTGGACAACCGGACGTCGCTGCTTGACCTGCTGCGCGAGCGGCTCGGCCTGACCGGCACGAAGAAGGGCTGCGACCACGGCCAGTGCGGTGCCTGCACCGTGCACATCGGCGGGCGCCGGGCGAACGCCTGCCTCGCCCTGACGGTCGCCCACGACGGGGCCGACATCACCACGGTCGAGGGCCTGGCCGATGGGACCGGCGAACTGCACCCGCTCCAGCAGGCGTTCGTGCGCTATGACGCCTTCCAGTGCGGCTACTGCACGCCGGGCCAGCTCTGCTCCGCGGTGGCCATGCTCAGCGAGGCGGGCCCGAGCGCGGTCACCGACGACCTGACCACTGAGCCTGCGCTCACGCCGGGCGAGATCCGCGAGCGGATGAGCGGGAACCTGTGCCGGTGCGGTGCGTACCCGAACATCGTCCGCGCGATCGACGCCACGGTGACGCCATGAGGAGCTTCGCCTATGCCAGGGCCACCGACGCCAGCGAGGCGGTCGCCGCGTACCGGCCGAATGCCGCCTACCTCGGCGGCGGCACCAACCTGGTGGACCTGATGCGCCTGGGCGTCGCCACCCCGGACAGCCTCATCGACGTCACCGGGGCCACCAGCGGCCAGATCGACGATCACCCCGGCGGCGGCCTGCTCATCGGGGCCGCGGTGCGCAACAGTGACCTGGCGGCCGACCGCCGGGTCCGCGAGCGCTACCCGATGCTGGCCCGGGCCGTGCTGGCCGGCGCCTCAGGACAGGTACGCAACATGGCGACCGTCGGCGGCAACCTGCTGCAGCGCACCCGGTGCCCGTACTTCCAGGATGTCTCGACCGCCTGCAACAAGCGCAGCCCCGGATCCGGCTGCCAGGCCCAGCAGCCGGGCGCCGAGACGGAGAACCTGGCGATCCTTGGCCATTCGGCGGCCTGCGTCGCCACCCATCCCTCGGACATGGCCGTGGCGCTGACCGCCCTGGGCGCCACCCTCCACGCCAGCGGCCCGGGCCCGGGATCGCCGGAGCACGCCATCGCGATGCCAGGGTTGCACCGGCTGCCGGACGCCAGCCCCGAGCGGGACACCGTTCTCGCGCCGGGTGAGCTGATCACGGCGGTGGAGCTGCCGCCGCCCCCGCCCGGCCGGTCGACGTACCGTAAGGTTCGCGGGCGGGCGTCCTTCGCCTTCGCCCTGGTATCGGTCGCGGCCACGCTGGAGATCGCGGACGGAGCGGTGGCCAGCTGCCGGCTCGCGCTCGGCGGGGTGGCCCACGCGCCGTGGCGCTGCCAGCTGGCCGAGCAGGCGCTGGAAGGGCAGCCCGCGACCGCTGGCACGTACGCCAGCGCGGCGGCGCGGGAACTACGGGCGGCGCGCCCGCTGCCCGGCAATGAGTACAAGGTCACCCTGGCCCGCAACCTCATCGCGGCCGTACTAGAGGAGCTGTCATCGTGAGCCGCACAGAAGGCCCGCAGAAGGTTACCGGCCAGGCCAGGTACGCGTTCGAGTACCCGGCCGATGATGTCGCCTACTGCTTCCCCGTGCTTTCCGAGGTCGCCTGCGGCCAGCTGGCCAGCGTGGACGACAGCGACGCGCTGGCCATGCCGGGAGTGCTGCGGGTGCTGCACAGCGGGGAGCCGGGCGCCTACGGCCTGACCGGGAGCTTCGAGCTGGCGATCTTCTCCAGCCGCGACATCACCTACCGGGGCCAGCTGATCGCCGCCGTGGTCGCCGACACCCTGGAGAACGCCCGCGCGGCCGCGGCGGCGGTCCGGGTCAGCTACCAGCCCGCGCCGCACGACACGGTGCTGCGCCTGGGCCATCCCACGCTGTACCGGCCGGAGAAGATCAACCCGGCCTTCCAGACCGATACCGGCTATGGCGACGTCGACGCGGGGCTGGCCGAGGCGGCGGTCACGGTGTCGGTCACCTACACCACCCCGGCCGAGCACAACAACCCGATGGAGCCGCACGCGGCGATGGCCGCCTGGGACCCCGGCGGGCAGACGCTGACGGTCTGGGACACGACGCAGGGACCGTCGGCCGACAGGGACACGATCGCCTCGGTGCTTGACCTGCCGCCGGAGCGGGTCCGGGTGATCTCGCCGCATGTCGGCGGCGGCTTCGGCTCGAAGGGCACCACCCGGCCGACTCCGATCCTGGCCGCGATCGCCGCCCGCGAGGTAGGGCGCCCGGTGAAGGTGGCGCTGACCAGGCAGCAGATGTTCACCCTTACCGGGCACCGTACCCCGACGATTCAGCGGCTCACGCTAGGCGCGGCCGCCGACGGCGCGCTGACCGCGGTGGCGCACGACGTCACCGAGCACACCGCGCTGCGCACCGAGTTCGCCGAGCAGACCGCCGTCTGCACCCGCGTCATGTACGGCACTCCCGCGATGCGCACCACGCACCGCCTTGCCCGGCTGAACGTGCCGAGGCCGGCCTGGATGCGGGCACCAGGCGAGGCACCTGGCATGTACGCGCTGGAGTCGGCCATGGATGAGCTCGCGATCGCGCTCGACATGGACCCGGTGGAACTGCGGATCCGCAATGACACGCGGGCCGAGCCCGACAGCGGGCTGGCGTTCAGCTCGCGGCACCTGGTGGAGTGCCTGCGCGACGGCGCGTCACGGTTCGGCTGGGACTCGCGAGACCCGCGGCCGGGAGTGCGGCCGCGGGGACGGTGGCTGGCCGGCACGGGGGTCGCGTCATCCACCTATCCGGCGAAGCGGATGCCGTCCGCGGCGACCGTCGACCTGGTTGAGGGCGGCTACCTGGTGCGCGTCGCCGCCGCCGACATAGGCACCGGCGCCAGGACCGCGCTCGGGCGCATCGCCGCGCAGGCCCTCGAGGTGGCCACCGAGGACGTGCGAGTGGAACTGGGCGACAGCGCGCTGCCCCGTGGCTCGGTGGCCGGCGGCTCGATGGGCACCGCCTCGTGGGGCTCGGCGGTGGCGCTCGCGTGCGAGGCGCTGCTCAAGGACGGGCAGCACGGCGAGGCCGACACCACCCAGGACGTGGCCGCGGACGCGAAGCTGGCCCGGCACTCCTTCGGTGCCCAGTTCGCCGCGGTGCTGGTGGACCCGGCGACCGGCGAGGTCAGGGTAGAGCGGCTACTCGGCGTCTTCGCCACCGGGAAGATCATCGAGCCGGTGCTCGCCCGGTCCCAGTTCATGGGGGCCATGATCATGGGGCTGGGCATGGCCCTGATGGAGCGCACCGCGGTGGACCAGTCCGTCGGCGGCTTCATGGGCACCGACCTGGCGCAGTACCACGTCCCGGTCAACGCGGACGTGCCGGACGTGGAGATCGCCTGGCTGGAAGAGGACGACCCGCACCTGTGGCCGGGTGGCGGCAAGGGCATCGGCGAGATCGGCATCACCGGCACCGCCGCCGCGATCGGCAACGCGGTCTACCACGCCACCGGCAGGCGCATCCGCGACCTGCCGATCACCCCGGCCCGGCTGCTCGCGCCCACGGCCTAGACGCAGGCAGCACCGCCCGGTCGTTCTGGCTACCGGGGT
>Ga0335075_10002516_pt1 | contig 29423 bp, 35 predicted proteins | sample Lox_Sample_24_FD_206723 | JGI IMG/M metagenome (GOLD analysis project Ga0335075, IMG submission 206723) | Soil microbial communities from Loxahatchee National Wildlife Refuge, Florida, United States - Lox_Sample_2.4 | ecosystem: Environmental > Terrestrial > Soil > Wetlands | place: USA...
CGGGCCGTCGTAAACCTCGAGGAACAGCCGCTCCAGCCGCGCTAGGTCGACCAGGAGGGAAGGCCAGGGCTCCTCACCATGGCCTGACTGCGGTCGGGTTGTTTCCAGGTGATCGGCAAAACCGCGGTCCAGTTCGAACAGCGTGGGGCTGGTCGAGGGGTTGGCGTGTAGGTAATCCAGCGCGAAGTCGTCGAACAGCGCCGGGCCCAGTGCGTGGTGCAGGGCAGGGTGCAACTCGCGCATGCAGTCGAGCAGTCGCAGCTGATACGAGCGAGCATAGAGCCCGAGGCGCTGCTCGGCGGTCAGCGCCGCGGACGGGCGAACGACGTCATCGAGTGCGTCGGCTGGCACGTTGAGCCACCGCCGGGCCTCCTTCGCCGCGGCGGCGGCCACGCCATCGGGATGGCAGATAACGGCCTGCAGCCACCCTTGCAGGTCGCGCAGGGCCGGCTCGGCACTCACGGCACCGCCAGTGCCAGCGGATTTGATACTGCGCGCGCGCTACCCGCAAGACGGGTCGGTTCGGGCTGCATCGCCGTCGGTGGAGCAGGCGCTCGGACCGAACGGGCGCGATGTTGTTGGGCGCGAAGCGCTTCGGCGTGTAATACCTCGAAGGCGGGGATGCGGGCGTCCCACTCCAGCAGAGTGGAGGTGCCCCCGGTCAGTGCGACGGCCTGGGCGTAGAGCTCCCAGACCGCGTCGACGACCGGCCCGTCGTGCGTGTCGACGATATGGGTTCCGAGGTCGTGGTGTCCGGCAAGGTGCATCTGCACGATGCGCTCATGAGGCAGGTCGGCGAGATAGTCCATCGGGTCAAAGTCGTTATTGCGGGCCGACACATAGACGTTGTTGACATCGAGCAGGAGCCCGCAGCCGGACTCGGTCGCCATCCGGCTCAAGAACTCGGACTCCCCTAGCGTCGATGCGCCGTAAGTCAGGTAGGTGCTGGGGTTCTCCAGGATCAGCGGACCCTCGAGGACATCCTGCACGACGCCGATCCGGTCCACGACGTGGCGCAGGCTGGCCTCGGTGAACGGCAGTGGCAGCAGGTCGTGGCTGTTGATCCCGGCTACACCGGTCCAGCACAGGTGATCGGACACCCAGCGAGCGTTCACCCGGTCGGCGAGACGCTTGAGCTTGCCCAGGTACTCGAAATCCAGCGGGTCGGTGCTGCCGATCGACAACGACACCCCGTGCAGGACTACCGGGTAGCGCTCGGCGATCTTCTCCAGGATGTGGCGGGGGCGGCCCTGCGAGTCGAGGAAGTTTTCCGTGACTGCTTCGAACCAATCGACTGGCGGCCAATGCTTTTCGATGTAACCGAAGTGCGGCGAGCGCAGCCCCACTCCGATGCCGAGGTCGGGGTATCCGAGCCGGGATTGGGCGGGTGTCCTCACGGGCAGGGCGTCCACGGCGTCTCGTAGCTCGGCACGAAGTCGTCGTCGCAGCCTTGCCCGGGTGAGGGACCAAAGGGTATCTGCGCCTCATACATTCGCTGCTCGAACAGCGCACGGGCCAGCTTCCATACGCTGCGACCCTTGTTGGGTCCCGCCGAGGACACTCTGCTCTTGTTGATCGGGCTGGCGCAGCTGCCGTTGAATTTGCAGGCCTGGTCCCCGGGCCGGGCTTGTTGAAAGTCGGTGCCGGCGTATCCGCAGCCGCCTTGGCCGCGACAGTTGTTGTCGCCGTGACATGCGTGGGCAACCGTGGCGCAGTCCCCCATTCCCGCCATCTCGCCGGTTCCGTCGCGACCGTGCCCGTGGCAGGCGTTGAGCCCCATGCACACGTGCAGTTCCTTGACAGCGCTCACGTCGCCGGGTGGCGCCAGGACCTGCCGGGCTGCGGTTACCCCAGCCTCGTGGGCCTCCTGACGGTTGAGCTCGCCCAACTCTCCGCCGACCGTCTTCAGATGCGCGTCGCTGTCGATGTCGTCGCCTCCTGACCCACCGGATTAACGCACGGGCCCGCTCCCAGACATCGTGCCGCTACACGGGCTGCCGGATACATTCTGTCGTGGATCCAGGTCGGGAGCGCGGTTATTGCGCCGATGAGAGCGGTGACACCTGTGATCGCATCACGCAATCACCGGGTGATCGGCGCTGCGGCCCGTCGGCCACCGCCACAACTATGCCTCGACCTGAGCCCCATCGCGCCGAGCGGAGCGTCCGGTGGCGGCGGGCCGTTAGCTGTCGGGTCGACCCCCGCGGCTAGCAACTTTGCTCGGATGTCGGCTCCGGTCGCCGAGGGCGGCGAGGTCACCGAGGTGCTGATCGACACGGTGCAGGCGCCGTTGATGGCTGAGGTCGTCGAGATGGCTACGCACGGCATTAGCACAGCGGTAGAGGCGTTGCCCGAGGCCGCGGAGCCGCAGTTCACCCAGCGAGCCCTGCCCATCCTCGCCGACCTGCGCAAGCTCGAGACGCTGGCGTCGACCGCCGCCCGCAGTGCGAGGGGCACTCCCGCGATGGTGCTCGCGCTCAGCACCGTGCGGCGCACCTACAACGACCTGATGCTGCGCGCCGCGCGCTCCCCGTCGGCCATGCTGGGCCAGCGACTCTACGGCGCTCGGCACCGTGCCGAGCGCAGCCTCGAGGAGGCCGATAACGCCGCCGGCGTTTCGACAGCCGTCCTCATCGACGCGGAGTCCGAGCGTCCGGTTGCTCCCCACGCCGCCGCGGCACTCGACACCCTCATCGCGCAACTCACGATGAGTTGACAACTGGACATCCGTGATCGGAGACGTCGGACGCTAATCGTCGGTCGCGATGATCGCGACCAGGACGTTGTCGCGGCGGTTGATGGCGATGAATTCGTGGAATCCGAAACCGAATCCGGAGATCCACCCGCAGGCATGTTCGTTGCCCTCGCGAGGCACGACGAGCCGATAGAGCTCATCGGCGCCCAGGATCAGCGGGCTGAGCCAGGCCCGGGCGATTTCGTGCGATAGGAGCATCTCCGGGATGCGCAGCGGATTGATGTCGGGCGCCGTGGGCCAGTCGTGCAGAACGTGCAACGCCTCCGCGGCCGAGCAGGCCCGAAATCCCTGCACGGTCAGGGCCTCCAGACGGTAGGGGCCGTGCACGCCCTCTTGCGGTCCGGTCCACGTGGTAATGAACATGTCGTGATACCGCGGCTGCTGCAGCATCGCTTCGATCAATGCCGCGGCCGACGGTTGCCCGTCGAATCCGAACTTGAGCAGGAAGCAAAAGCTGTACATCCCGTCGGCGAGATGCACCTGGGGGTCATCGATGAGGCGCAACGCCTGCTCCAGCTTCGCCATGGGGTAACCGTATCGGTGCTGACCACCGGTTTTCCGCACGAATTTCACGCCCCACGCCGCCGCGGCCGCCACTGCGCTAGCGTCCACCCGAAGAAGACCGACATGGGGGTGATCGGCGTGGTCGCGAGCAGGGCGCGTACCCGCGCATGCTGAGCGTGGGCTCGGTGTTCGCCGGCTACCGCATCGAGCGGGTGCTGGGCACCGGCGGGATGGGCGCGGTGTATCTGGCGGCCAACCCGACCCTGCCGCGGATGGACGCGCTGAAGGTGCTCTCGGCCGAGCTGTCGCGCGCCCCCGACTTCCGGGCGCGGTTCGTCCGCGAGGCCGATGTCGCTGCCGCACTGCAGCATCCGCAGATCGTATCGGTGTACAACCGCGGGCAGACCGAGGATGGCCAGCTGTGGATCGCGATGCAGTTCGTTGACGGCACCGACGCCGACGATGCGCTGCGCGCGGGCACCATGACCCCGCAGCGCGCCGTGCACATCATCACCGAGGTGGCCAAGGGACTGGACTTCGCGCACGCCCACAACGTGGTGCACCGCGACGTCAAGCCGGCGAACTTTTTGCTGTCGGGCCCGGTGGGCCCCGACGAGCGGGCGCTGCTGGGTGATTTCGGGATCGCCCGTGCCCTCGACGACGTCGGCCTGACCGCGACCGGGATGGTGATGGCCACGGTGGCCTACGCGGCTCCCGAGGTGCTCTCAGGCCTGGCCTTCGATGGCCGCGCCGACATTTATTCGTTGGGCTGCACGCTGTTTCGGCTGCTGACCGGTAAGACACCGTTTCCCGGGGACAACGGGGCGGCCGCCGTGCTGCTGGCGCACCTACAGCGCCCACCGCCGCGCGTGACCGACCATGTGCCGTCGCTGCCGGCCGCCCTGGACGCGGTGATCGCCATCGCGATGGCCAAGGAACCCCGCGACCGGTTCGGTTCGGCGGCCGAACTGGCCCGCGGCGCGGCAAGCGCAATGGCCAATCCGACCGCGCCGTGGCGCGTCCCGCTGCAGGCGGTGCCGCCCACCGAGGTCAGCTCGTATCCGCGGATGGAACCCGCCGGCGCGCCGTGGTACCCACAGAACGATCCGCGCACGGTCATCGGCCGGCCGGGCCCGCGACCGCCGCTGTCGGCGAGCCCGCCGACCATGTTGGCCCCGGCGCCGCGGCGGCGCCGGCGCACGCTGATCGGTGCCGGGGTGGCCGCGGCGGTGCTGGTCGCCGCTGGAACGGTCACCGCGGTGGTCTGGCCGCGCGACCAAACCGTCGGCCCGGCAACCGATTCGGGCCAGTCGGTGGCCGGTGGGCCCGGCACGGCGCCGACGTCGGGCTCGACACCCGGTCCGCCATCGGGCACCGAGGCCACCGATATCGGGCAGGCGCAGCTGCGTCCGATCCTGTTGACCGAGGCCGAGCTCACCGCATCGGGTGGCGCGCCCCTGGTCCTCGAGCAGGACGCCACCAGCCTGTTCGACGACGCCGCGACGGTGGCGGCCCCGGATCGGGACTGTCTGGGCGCGTGGGCGCCTGCCCAGTCCTCGGTGTACACCGGGCGCAACGTCACCGTCACCGGGGTGGCCGCCCAGACGCTGCGCGGCATGAACCAGCAGCCGTGGCAAGCCGGTGTCACCCAAGCAGTGGTGTCGTTTTCCACCCAGCAGCTGGCGGGGGTCTTCTACGTCAACCAGCGCGGCCAGTGGGAGCTGTGCAGCGGAAAGTCGGTCGCCGTGACCCCACCCGGTCAGTCGGCCCAGACCTGGGACTTCGGCCACATGGTGACCACCACCGGGGTGCTGACCATCACCGCCACGCTGCGTGGCGGTGATGGCACCTGTCAGCACGGCATGATGGCGCGCGGCAACGTGGTCATCGACATCCGGCAATGCCGGGCCAGCGGCGCTGATGTGGCCGCGCTGGCCAACGCGATGGCCGCCAAGGTGCCGCGCCAGTGAGACGCGGCGGCCCGATGACCATGGTGGGTCGCGCGGCGGCTTTGGTTTGCGACCATGACCTCACGCAACGAGGCCCTAGGATCGGCGTCGGCCAGCTTGCCGTTGAAACGGGGGGAGAACGGGTGGAAGATCTGCCAACTATGACCGCGGCGCTGACGCGGTCGATCCGGTCGGTGCGTGGCGGCGGCGCTCCCCCGCGTTGGTTGGCCGCCGGGGTTGTGGCGCTGGGCGCGGCGCTCACGCTGACCTGCTGCTCGGACTCGACGGGCGGCAGCGCGACTCCTCAGCGCAGCACCGCGTCGGCGGCACCGGCATCGCCGACCAGCGCGCCCGCCGCGGCGCCTTCGTCGGCACCGGTGTCGGATGAGGATCAGGTTCGCCAGACCGTCAGCGCGTTCAACGACGCCTACAACAGCCAGAACTGGGAGGCTTACACCGAGCTGATGTGCGTGGCGATGCGCAACCAATTCACGGGTGTGGTCATGGATTACGTGAAAAAGAACCGCGCCAACACCGGGGCGAACACGATCAAGTCCATCGCGGTCGTGATCACCGGTGACGACGCCACCGCGAGCATCACCGGCACCAACGAGTCGATCGGCTCGGGCACGATCAGCCTGCCGCTCAAACGCGAGGACGGGTGGAAGGTGTGCAAGCTGTATCACCCATGACCGCGCTGAAACGGCGACGCCTGACGGCGCTGATCGCCGTGATCGCAACAGCGCTGGTGGGCTGCAGCAGCACCACCAGCGGGGTGCCGGCGCGCACCTCGGCGCCGGGACCGACCACGGTCAATGTGTCCTTGCTGAATTCCGGCCGCTACCCGACGACGCCGCAGCCACCCCTGGGTGCCGCGGGATCCGAGCAGGCTGGGCGGTTGGTGGAAGGCCGCCGGATGGCGGGCTATGTGGTCGGGCCGTGGCAGGCCGATGCGGCGTTGTCGGCCCGGCTGTCCAACGATGTGGCGGTCATCGAGGACTACAAGCAACTCGGCAGCGCCTTGTTGTGGGCGCCGATTATGGCTGGCGCCTGGTCGCTGCCGTTTGTGGTGGGCTTCGTGTCGCAGCGGCACAGCGCTGGAACTGATGCGGGCAAATCGCTGCGCAACGCCGTGCTGCGGTTCGCCGATCCGGGCTCGGCGTCGGCTGCCGCGCAGGGCTTTTTCGCGCACGCGATGGACATGCCCCGCACCCGTGACGTGACGCCGATCGTGACCGAACCCGTCCGCGCCGTCCAGATACCCGGGCACCCGGACACCAAGGCCGCGCTGCTGACCTTCTTCGAAGGCAACCAAAGCGTGCAGGAACTGACGGTGGCCGCCGGCCACGGCCCCTACGTGCTGGTGCAGGTCGTGCGGTGCGCGGCCGGGCCGGACTGCGAGGCGCAGCTGGCCGCCCGCACCCTTGACTTGCAGGTGCCGCTGATCGACACGTTCACGGCTACCGACTCCGCCCAGTTCGCGACCCTGCCGCTGGATCCGACCGGGCTGGTGGCCCGCACCCTGCCGTTACCGGCCGATCAGGCGACCTCCACGTCGGGGGCCGCCTATGACCTGGCCGGCGCATTGCATTTCGAAGATGACCCGGTCAAAGTGGGACCGGCACTGGCAAGCGCCGGTGTTGACTCGGTGGCGATCAACCTGACCACGGTGTATCAGACGAAAAGCCCTGCGGCCGCACGGGATCTGGTGCCGGCCTACGGCGACATCGTGGCGAAGACCCCGGCCGCGCAGGGTGCGCCCGGCGTTGCGGGGCTCCCGCAGAGCCGGTGCTTGCGCGTCGCGAGCGCCGGTGGGCTGGTGCCGCGTTACTCGTGTGTGGCGGCCGCGGGTCGTTATGTGGTGAAAACTATTGCCCGCCAGCTGGATAACGCGCAGCAGCAGGTGGCCGCGCAGTACCGGATGCTCACCGGATAGACACCGATCAGGCAGGGCGCGGTCCAATATGGTTGGACCCGAACACGTTTAGTGAGTTCGCGCGGCGGCCTGTATCGCTCGGGCCCAGGTAGCCGTCACGGTGTTGGCCAATAGCCGACGACCCCCTCGAATTCGAGGTCGGTCTGCGGGAAGTCGTTGCCGACCGCGATGAGCGGTTCGTGTGCCAGCTTGGCGGTGGCGTAGGCCATGGTGTCTCCGTAGTTCAGGGCAGCAGTGTGACGACCCTTGCCGTACTGCAGATACGCGCGGTGGGCGACCGCGACGTGGTCTGCGGTGAACGGTTGCAGCCCAAGGTTGATCTCGGTGGCCAGTCGATCGAAAGCGACGCGGGCCGTCACGCCATGGCGGCTGGTCAGGACGATCAGGCTTTCGAGAGCGTTCGCGGCCGAGATGACTGGGCTTCGGTCGGCGGCAAGTACTGCCGCGATGTGTTCGGTGTAGGGGGCCTCGCCCTCGATGAGGGCGAGGATCGCCGAGGAGTCGATAACCATCGGCGCTCACACTCCAGTCGCGGCGTCGTATCCGAGGGCCTCTTCACGCTCGGCTTTGGTGATCGGGGCTCGATTCGTCAACAACGGCCATATCTCGGTGTCGAGGACTTCAAGGAGTTGGTCGGCGCGATTCCCGGTGCGCGATTGGGTGATGTCGATCTGTGCCCGCAGCGCATGCCGGATGGCGTCGATGCGGCTCGGGAGGTGAAGACGCGTCGCCAGCTCGTCGGCGAGGCGGATAACCTCGGCGTCTTTGACGTTGAATGCCATAGATACAGAGTACCATGATAGGGGTATCGGGTACCCTAGGATGGTGATCGGCGGGCGCCGATGTGCGGGTTAGGATCGGCTGCTAGTGCGGTGCCGAGGTGTGGGCGCGGGCCTTGTGGGGAGGTAGTCGCAGATCATGATGTGCGCAATGGCGCCGGCGACGCGTAAGGGCGTGCCGCCTGACCCGGGTGGCCACCAAGCACTGAAGGCAGATGCCCGCAGAACCGCGCCGGCGGCCCCGTCGCCGTGCCCGTCCGCTCCATGAACCCGACCCGACCCGGCGCCGTTGTGTATCGCTGGCGCTGGATCATCGCGTTCGCCGCGTTGGCGGTCACGGCGCTGGCGCTCCCCTGGTTTGGCGCATCGGGATCACAAGTGGTGGTCTATCCCACCACCGACTTCGCCCGGCTGCCGGTCCGCGCCACCGCTTTGACCCCGGCGACGCCCGAATCGTGCGTGTCGATACAGCGGGTCGACGCGACACCGAAGCTGGTTGACGAGGCCTGCGGTTCGTCGGCCAGCACCTTCCGGGTCATCGGCCGGGTGGCCAATGCCTCGCAGTGTGTGCGTGACGCCGACCTGACCTATTCGTCGTCCGTGGGCCCGATGCCGGGTGCGGTGTGCCTGGACTATGACTGGGCGCCCGACCAGTGCCTGCACATCGCCGATGACGCGGTGGCCAAGGTGAACTGCGCCGATCGCGGCGCGGTGCGTCCCGAGGTGGCGATCGTCGGCGCCGTCGACGTCTCGTACTGCCGCGATGGCGGAATCGCCCACCCGGTGCGGCATTTCACCGTGTGCACGCTCGCCGGCGATAAGAACTGCAAGGGCCGACCACGTGGCACCTGAACGCGTCCTGGCGCTGGTGCAGGCGGCAATCCTGGGTGTTGTCTCAATCGTCACCGCCGTGGTGTTCATCGTGGTCGCCTCGCGGGCCGCCGACGGCCGGCTCGCGCGCAATCAGTGGGTGGGCATCCGCACCCGGTCCACGATGTGCAGCGACGAGGCATGGCAGGCCGGGCACCGCGCCGCGCTGCGCCTGACACCGCTACTGTTGGTTGCCACCGCTTTGATGTGCGCGGCGCTCGCCGCGACCGTACTGTACGTGCCGGCACCCGGGGTGGTCCAACTGGTCGGATTCGGTGTCATCGGGGCAATTCTCGCCGTTGTCGTCTACATCGCGTTCGTCGCGGACAGAGCCGCGAAATCAGACGATGACCGCCCCGGCGGTGGGCGGCGCCGATGAGGATCGGGATACGTGTAGCCCCGGCGGGCAGCTCGTCGGCCTGGCAATCCGGCGACGGCCACTGACGGGAGAACACATGGAAGCTGTAGGTCTGGTCATGTCGGCGTTCTGGGCGGTCTGCCAGATCGTGGTGGTCGTGGTGCTGATCACGATCAATCGGCGCGCCGCCAGCGGCCGTCTGGCGCGAAATTCATCGACCGGGCTGCGCACCCCGGCGACCATGCACAGCGACCGGGCGTGGGTGGCCGGCCATCAGGCCGCGCTGCGCCACACGCCGCTGTATCTGGTGGTGCTGGCCGCGACGTTGACCGCGCTGGTGGTCACCGTGGTGACTACGCGGGCGGTGGGCCTTGCCATCGCGGTCGGAGTCGGCGGCCTGATCGCCTTTGTCCCGCTGGCCATTTACAGCACGGTCGTCGCCAATCGGGCCGCGAAACTGGCCGACGCAGGCCCCGAGGAGGGCCAGCGGCCGTGAGAGCCCGGAGCGTAGTGTGCGTGGTGGCCGTCGTGGTGACAGGGGCTGCGTGCATCACGTGTTATGCGATCCTCCCGACTTCGCGCTCCGCCCGGCACACTGCACCGCTGTCGTATTCGACCACGGACGTCGTGGAATACCTCGCGTTCGCCACCGGACCGGTGGTGGCCGACCATCCCGCCTTGGCCAGACCGGAGCTGGGCGGGGTGAAGGTCCCGCCCGCCGCACAGCTGCACGCGGTCGCGGTGTCGCTGACCGGATGCATCCACAGCCTCGACGCGTCCGCCGGGCCCGCGCTGACCGCGGCGTTCAACGCCGCTGATCCCCAGCGGCTGGACAATGCCGTGCACCGCTTCAACGCCGCGGCCCAACGGTGGCTCACCGCGCCGTACCAGCAGGACGATCCCTGCCCGCCGCCACCTCCCCCACCGAAATCGCCGCCGCCGGAAAAGAATTCAGACCGGGGGTGGTGGAAGGTCGTCGGCGACATCCTGGCCTATTGGGTGCTCGGCGGGGCCGTCGCGGTCGGTGCCGGGGTGTCGGTCACCGTGGGGGCGGTGTTCAACGTGCTGGTGCTGGCGATGAGCCTGCTGGTAGTGGCCGAAACCGGGGTCCTGGTGGCGTGGATCTTCCCGGCGTTTTTGAGCTACGAGTTCGAAAACACGCCCACCGACCTGGATCGTCAGACCGCGATCGGCAAGGTTGTCGCGGCGCTGCGGTCATGAGACGCCGCACTGCGCAGCGCGGCCCGCAACGACCCGTTGGGCCGCTGCGCACCGTGACGCCCACCGTCATCGTGGGCATTGTGTACGCCGGGCTGATTGGGGCGGCGGGGATTGCCAGCCTGGCAGCGACCTTGCCCTCCAATATCGTGTGGGAGCGCACCCAGCTGCCGGCAGTGCGCGCGGTGCTCAACACGCTTGCGGGACAGAACTTTGCGTTCTTTACCCGATCACCGGAGACCGACCAGATCGACGTCTACCGCATCGATCCCGGCGGCGCCGTCGGGCCCAGTCTGCTGACGACGCCACAAACCAAGGCCGACAACATGTTCGGGCTGTCGCGCACGCAACGCGCCCAGGGACCTGAGCTGGCCAACCTGATCCGTGCGATGCCCAGCGACGCGTGGATCGACTGCACCGACCTGGAACGCGGCGCATGCTTGGACGTGGTGGCGCATCACCCAAAAATGTTGCTGCGCAACACCAGCCCGGTTCCCACGGTGTGCGGGCAGGTCGCGCTGAGCGTGGAAAGCACCACCAAATGGGCCTACCGGCGGCTGACCGACGATCGGTACACCATCGGACGCGTCGCCGCCGCCGACATCGACTGCCTGCACCGCCACTAGGACGCCCATCATCGATAACGTCCTGCGCGCCACCATGGTCCGCGCGCTCCGATTCGATTACCGCAGCCGGTGGTTCGCCGCCGGCCGGACCGCGCTGGCCCTGGCCACTGCCTCCGAGCTGCTGTGGACCCGAACCGGCGCGTTGTTCACCGAGGTCGGTGGCGCGTCCGGACCCTACTGCGTCGCCCAGCCCCGGGTGTCGCTGTTCTGCCTGGGCAACCCGCACGAGTTCGTCGAGCCGCGCCGCTGGCTGGCCATCGTCGGGCTGCTGCTGGTGGCCTCGGGGTATCGGCCCCGGTTCCTGTGCGTGCTGCACGTGTGGATCGTCTTTTCGGTTACGACCTCGATCACCCTGCCCGACGGCGGTGATTCGATCGCGCTGATCGTCGTCGCGCTGATCACCCCGATGTGTTTCGCCGACCCGCGGCCCTGGCAGTGGACTTCGCTACGAAAACATATGGGCCGCAACGGGCGCACGGTCGCCTACCTGACCTTTTGGGCGCTGCGGCTGCAGGTCGCCTACATCTACGCCGACAGCGCGATCGCCAAGATGGGTGTCCCCGACTGGCAGAACGGGTCAGCGTTCTACTACTTCGTCCGCGACAAATTGTTCGGGTCCGCGGGGCTGTTCACTCCGGTGTGGATGTGGGTGTCGGATCAGAGCCTGACCACGGCGGCGATCACCTGGGGCACCATCGTGCTGGAGCTGGCGATCGCGGCGTTCACGCTGCTGGGCACCCGCTGGCGGTTGGCTGCGTTCTGGCTGGCGTTGATCCTGCATGTGCTGATCTTTCTGAGCATGGGCCTGTTCAGCTTCTCGATGGTGATGGCCGGTGTTGCCGCGCTCATCGCCACCCCGGACGACGCGTTCGCTATTTGGCCGCGGCGGCGCTGGCCGCGCCCGCCCGCGGCGGAGCAGAATGAATCAGTATCGCTGGAAGGGAGCTGATCACATGGGGCACAGCAGCGTCTACACCGATCAGACACCGAACGCGCGGTACGGCCGGATCTCGATTGGGCTGACCGCGGGCTTCAATCTTGTGCTGCTGATCATTGCCTGCGCCGGCCTGTGGTTTCTTGCCGCCCGGGCTAACCGTCACGGCATCGCGCCGAGCACCACCCTGGGATTCCGCACCCAGCACACGCTGGCCTCCCTGCACGGCTGGTATGTGGCGCAGCGGGTCGGGTTTCATTTCGCCGCGATCGCGACCACGATCATCACCGTCGTGGTGTTCGCGATCGTCGCCGCGGTGTATGTGCGCCGGCTCAACCCGATGTGGATCATGATCGTGCCGATCATCGGCGCACTCGCGGTCGCGGTGTGCTTCATGATCGCCGGCCAAAAAGCCGACCAAGCCGCGGTTTCCGTGGAGCCAGCCGGCGCGATGGCTGCATCACCCGCCTGACTGCGCCTGTCGTCGTGTCGTTGTCGGCGCAAGACCTGTGTGTCGGTTGGCATTCCGCCGAAGCTCACGCTCAGACGGCGGGGCCGGCACTACGCCCGTGCGCGAAGTTAACCGAAACTGACTCTGGAGTTGATGATTCATCACTTCGGCGATTCTCCGCGATACGCCATCGACTTACCTGACCTTGACCGCACCCCACGCCGCGAAACAAGGTTGCTGAAGTTTCGCGTCGTAGGCCACCCGCCCGACGTTGAATTGACTCAGACCAAAAGTGTTGCATCAAAGGAGTTTTCATAACGACGTGGTCGCGGATCCGGGTCACTGCGGTGTCGATCGGTCTTACACGTGTTTCCATGTGCGGCCTCGCACCACGTCGCGCACCGCGTCAAGGGACACCCCGAACATCGTCGCCATCTGGCGGTAGCTCACACCCTGGTCACGCAGCGTCCGGATCCGGCGGACGGTCTCGTCGGTCAGTTTCGCATTGGGGTGTGCTTCGCCCAGAATGCTTTTGCGTTCCTTGGGGTAGCCGGCCCATTGCCGTATGTAGTGGCGGCGGCACAGCCCTTTGGCGTAGTGGGTGTCTCGGCAACCCTTGAGGGTGCAGTGCTGGTATTTGCCTTTCGGGGTGCGGATCAGCGGGGCGTGATAGTCGGCCCCGGCGCGCCACCGCTGGTAGTGGGCGTGGCAGAGCCCGCGCGCCTCGACCGGTTCGCGGCCGCATACCGAGCAGCCCATCAGCTTCCCGGCGTTGTGCGGGTGGCCGGTTGGGCCCGGGGATAGGTCAGTGCGCGCAGGCCCGCCGCCGCCGCACCGGCCCGGGTCTTGGTGTCTTCGACGATGCTCTGTTGCTGCGCGACGCGGGCGCGCAGCGCACTGAGCAGCGCATGCTGTCCGGCCGGGGTGTCGCGCAGCGGGGCCAGGGCCGTCACGTCGGTGGCCGCGGCGTGGACCACCGCGGCGGACGCGGCGCGGCCGTGCCGATCGGCGCCGGCGGCCCGCTCGAGCCGAGCGCCGAGCTCCTCGTCGCTGCCGGCCAGGGCGGATATCCCCGCGTGTGCGGTGTCGGTGAACAGTCGGTGGCCGTCGGCCAGCCGTCCGGACGCATGGGTCATGGACCCCCGGCTGGTGTGCACGTGCTGGCCCGCGTCGGCCAGGTGCGCTTCGGCGTGCGCGGCGGCCGGCCTGCACGAGGTGGGTGGGTCACCGAACAGGGCGTGCGACCGGGTCAGCAGCTCGCTCACCTGCCGCACCACCACATCGATTGACACCCCATCAGTATGAGACAGCTGCATTGCGAAGGATCCGCATATTTTCCCAACCGCGGCGCGGGCCCGCGCCATATCGCCTAGCCTCGGTCTCGCGGGTCGGGACAGTAGCATCGATCTTGACGCTGCCTTGGGGCTAGGCGGCGAACACTGGAGGTTGTGATGCTGTTCACCTCGCCGGAGGTCATTGCCGTGGCGGCGGCTTTGGGGGGCGAGACGGGGCAGTACACCGCTGGTGAGGCCGCCGACCGGCTGATCACCTTGTTGACCAATCCGCAGTATCGGGGGCACGGTCCTGAAGCATTGGGGCTGACCTGCGCGATCCTGTCCGATCCCGTACTGTTCGCGTCCAGCGCCACCGAACGGGTGTACCAGCGCCTGGCCGAGACCACGGTGAGCATTTTCGCCGACATCAGGGTCTACGGGCTTCGGCTGCCCGGAGCGTATCTACGCGGGGTGCCGCTCACCGGGGCGCATCTGACCGGCGCCGAGTTGGTCGGATCAAACCTGCTGGACTGCAACCTGTTCGGGGCCGATTTGTCGGGCGCCAACCTTACCGACGTGGAAGCCGGCGCCGCGACCCGGTTCGTGGGGGTCACCGCGTTGGGCGCGAAGTTCGTCACCGCCTATGTGCGTGAAAGCAATTTCGAGGGCGCCGATCTGCGCGGCGCGGACTTCACCGGCGCCAGGATGTGGAGTGCGAATCTGACCGACACCACGATGGGCGGGGCGAATCTCACCGGAGCGGAGTTGAGCGCCACGACCATCAGTACCTTGGACTGGCGCAGCGCGAACCTGTCGGCGGCGACGTTGGATCACGCGGTGCTGGCGTCCAGCAAGCGCGGCAACTTGCTGGATCTGCGCGGCGCCGATCTGACCGGGGCATCGTTGATCGGGGCGAAGCTGTTCTCGGTCGACCTGCGCGGCGCGAACCTGACCGGCGCCGACTTCACCGACGCCAAGCTCACCGACGTCAACCTGGATGGTGCGATCACGGTGGGCATGACGATGGGTCGAGTGCAGACCACCGACGTGTACGGGCTGCCGGGCTAGTGCCCGACAGCTCCCGAAGCAGCGATGCGCGACAGTCGCGAAATGCGAGGCACCATGACCAGATTCAGAATCGGCCGGACCCGGTCTGACTGGTTACGGTTCACCGCGATCATGCTGGCTGCGCTCGTGTCGCTGGCTAATGCGACGCGGTTGGCGAGCCAGCAGAGCTGGTTAAGCATGGCACTTACGCTCGCGGCGGGCCTCTGCTTCGCCGCTGTGGCATTCGCGTCGATCTCCACCAACCCGCGAGTGCGGCGAATCACTAGCTGGCCGCGTCGTCTGGATGCCGCGGCCGGACGACAGCACCCGCAAACCTCGGAGTTCCGCCCGATCCGTCGTGGCCGCAACGGAATTGGTTGAGGTACGTCGGCACGGTGGTGGCGCGCGGGCCGATCTACATGGGGTCGGCTTAGTAACAGAACGAATCTGGTTGTTTTGTGATTTCCCGACGGTTACGCGGGGATGCGCAGGGGGCGGTGGCCGTCGCGGCGGCGCTCGGCATCGATGTCGAAGGAGTAAGTGCCATAGAAGTTAATGTGATCATGTTGGGCCGGCGTCAGGTGCGCCGCAGTCTCGTCGCTGACTTCGATGCCATCTGCCCGCAGGGCGTCGATCGTGTCGCCGAGATAGGTGGTGTTCCACATCACGCAGGCGTTGGCGATCAAGGTGAGGCACAGTGCCTGATCGATTTGGTCATCGAGATGACGTCGTCGGACGTGGCCTTGATGCGCGAAGAACAGGTCACGCCGCAGCGCATGCAGACTCTCGCCCTTGTTGAGCTGACCGCGTACCCGGCGTCGAAGTTCTTCGTCTGCGACGTAGCGGCAGGCGTAGAGCGAGCGGACGAGTCGCCCGTACTCGTGCAGCGCCCTCGCCAGCGTGCTCTGCCGGCTGCTCGCGTGCAGCTTCGCGATCAGCAGACTCGCGGTGGTGTGCCCAAGCTTCATCGACGCCACCAAACGCAGCAGATCATCCCTCCGACCGGCCCGCGGTTCGAGCCGTCATCGCAAGGACGCTAGCCCCCGTCAGTTGAGCGCGGCAAGGGCGACGCTGCGCGCCCGTAAGGGGATCCCTCTCTGCGACAACGTTGCTCCACGCGGGAACCTTTCGCCTCACGAGGCGGCAAAGCTCGACGTCGCCCACAACGCCCTTCGGGAGACCCAGCGCGCTGCCGATCTTCGCCAGGATTAGCCGCTGCTCGCGCGCCTCGATGATCGCCGGATGAACGCGAATGCGCGCCACCGCCTGAGCGGGTTGTTGCGTTTTCTGCACTTGGCCACGAACACGCCCACGATAATCAGCGGGGCGTTCCACCAGGTCGGTCTCAGATCTAGAGATCGGCGACTGAGTTCTCGTTCACATGACGACGTGGTCGGCGCTCAAATAAGCTTCTAGCGCAGCTCCTGCACCCGGTAGAGAGGTCGTGGTGGAGATGGCGGTGTTCATATGTCACTCCAGCCGCGATGACGCGGCGGTCAGGACACTGGTGCAGCATCTGCAGGCCGCCCGCGAAAGCGTCTGGCTGGATCAGTCACTTAGCGGCGGAGAAGCGTGGTGGTCCAGGATCCTCGACCATATCCGCTCCTGCAGCGTGTTTGTCGTCGCGTTGTCAAATCACTCGCTGCAGTCCAAACCGTGCCGTGCCGAAATGGACTACGCCAAGGCGCTGGGATTGCCAATCCTGCCCGTGCAGATCGGCGAGGTGGACAGCTACAGGATCGATCCGATCTTCACCATGCAGTCGGTGGACTACCGCAACCCGGATGTGACCACCGGTCTGGCGCTGATCGCCGCGCTGCATGAGCGCGCCGCCGAGCGCAAAGATTTACCCGAACCGTTACCGGAGCCGCCGCCGATCCCCTACGAGTATCTGCAGCGATTCGGCGTGCGCATCGACTCACCGGAGGAGCTCTCACCGACCGAACAGTCGACGATCGTGCAGCAGCTCCGCCGAGCGCTGCATGACGAGGACGAAGACAGCGTCCGCGAGGACATCCGACGGCTGCTGCGGGCGCTGCGTCGACGGTCGGAGGTCACCCATGCCGTTGCTACCGAGATCGACAGTCTGGTGCGCGCCGAGCCGACCCCGGTCCCGCCTATAGTGGGCCCCACAGCACCAGTTCCCCCCAAACCCACGGTGCCAGCGGACTCGGCTGCGAGAGCGCGGGTTCTTCTGGCTGCTCGGATTGTGCTTGGCCTAATCGCTCTGGGCGCAGCCTTTGGCGGTTTCAAGTGGTCGGGGAATCCCCAAGCCGGGCTCTTCCTAATGGCTGGTTCCGGGATGGTCTTGCTCTACCTGCTCATTGATACACACAGACGGGTCCAACGCCGCCGCGACCTCCGTGGCGAGACCCAGTCGGGCTGAACAAAGGCTAGACCCCATACCGTGCGAGCGCAGGTGCATCAGCGGCCTAGTCGTTCCAAAGGCCTTTTTGAAGCCTGGCAAGGTGTCGGTCGGCTGCCCGTAAGCCGAACCTCATACGGCACGCTGTGATCGAGCCGCGTCCCGCGAGCGGAACTGAGCGCCGACCGTCGCACAAGACTGGTTCGGTCATCATTCCCGGTGAAGGGGCCTAAGCGGCATACTGTGTGGATGGCTGAGCTGAAGGTCGGCTACGCCCGGGTATCGACCGTCGATCAAGATCTCACGTTGCAGCGGGAGGCGCGTGCGGCGCTCGGTGTCGAGCCGAAGCGGATCTATGTCGACCACGGTCTGACTGGCACGAACCGAGACCGGCCCGGATTGCGCCAAGCTCTGGCCGCCTGCCGTAGCGGCGACACGCTCGTTGTGACAAAACTCGGCCGCCTCGCCCGGTCCGTTCCGGACGCACGCGACCTCGTCGACGAACTCACCGCCAGCGGGGTACGGTCTCAACATCGGCGGCTCGGTGCACGATCCGACAGACCCGATCGGCCGGCTGTTGTTCACCACTTTCAGCATGATCGCCAAGTTTGAAGCCGACCGTGCCCGTGCCCGTACTCGGGAGGGCATGGCCGTCGCCCGAGCCAAAGGCCGGCTGCGTGGCAAACAGCCCAAGCTCAGTCCGCGGCAAGAGGCACACCTCGTCGAGCTCTACCGCGCCGGAGGGCACACCATCGGCGAACTCGAGGAGCTGTTCCCTGTCACCCGCTCGACGATCTATCGGGCCGTCGCGCGCGCGGGCGGGTGAACGGCCGCGACGTCGACACCGAGCGCAGCACGATGACCGATCTCGTTGGGCGCACGACGCGCGGCGTCTTCCGCGACTTGATGACCGACAGCACGGTCGGCGCGATCAACACCGCGTTCCAAGATGAAGGCTTCACCCCCGACCCGGAATGCCGATACGAAGACAGCAGCGTGCGCCGGCGGACCACGCAGTCATACCTGGATGCGGTTGACTGGAGCGACCCTCGACACACCGGCCGATTTCTCCGGGTCGCCGAACGGTTGCTCAATGGCTGGGAGCCTCAGGGCCTCAGCCACTTTCACCAATCGCTACGCCGCGACGGCTACCAGGTCGACGAGCAGACCGGCCAGATCACTCCAGCCGGGCCGCAGCTGTCGATCGAATCCATTGCGAGGCTAGCGGACCCGTCGGCCATCCGCGAGGGCTTCGAGCGCATCAGGCGCGCGATCAGTGACGATCCCGCGCTCGCGGTGGGCAGCGCAAAGGAACTGATCGAAAGCACCGCCAAAGTTGTCCTCAGTGAACGCGGCCAGCCGTTCGACGATAAGTCCGATCTACCCAAACTGGCGCGCGCAGCACAGCTTCGCTCGGGCTGGACCCCTCGACCGGGTCCGGACCGGATGGCAGCGACGGTGTTAGGCGGATCCTCGGGGCGGTAACCACCATCGCCAACGGACTCGCCGAGCTGCGCAACCACGGGCTTGGCACCGGACACGGTCCGGCAACCGCACGCGTCGGTCTGGGCACCCGGCACGCACACCTCGCGGTCAATGCGGCACTCACCTGGTGCCAGCTGATGCTTGACACCCTCGCCGACCCCGAAGCGCCCTGGCGCAAAGGTCACTCGTAAGCCACGGCGAAACGAAGGCCACCAAAAACAACCAGATTCGTTCCGTTACTAAGGCGACCCCTTCATCGGTAATTACTGCGGGACTTTGGCGGCGATCGCGTTGAGCAGGTCGACCCCCTGGTTGGTGGTGTCGATTCGGCACACTGCGGCGTCGATCGCCAGGTTGTTGCGCACGGTCAGGGCGTGCTGGCAGACCTCGTGCAGCGAGCCGTCCAGGGTGCTGGCGATCGCCAGCGTGCCAGCGGTAGTGGACAGCTGGCCGAAGGTGCGGTGCTGGGTCGGATTCGGCGCGCCGATCGTGAAGCTGCGGCCCGCGCACGCCGACCATTGCGCGGTTTGGTCGGCGAGCATCTTGGCGGCCACCGCTGCGCTGGGAAAGGACACGACGGCCTGAAAAGCTTCGTGCGAGAAGGGTTTGTCGCTGTCATCGTGCAGCCGCTGGGCCTGCACGGCGATCCACCCGGTGCTGGCGTAGGCCGCGTGCTCGGCCGGCATCCACACCCCCACACACGGCGGGTCGGAGAAAAATCCGACCGAGTCATACGGCAGCGTCTGGGTGTCATACACCAGCATCTTCTGCGACCCGACAATGGCGGCGACCTGGTCGGGTGGCAGCAGTATCGCCGGTAGGGCCGACACCGGCACCGGCGGCGGGCCGGCAGGGGTGGGTGTGTTCGCGGTCGGGGCGCCCGGCGTGGCCGACGGTGAGTGCGAGGTCAGAGCCACGGTCGTGCCGATCGCGGCGGCCGCGATCGTGGCCAGGGCGGCCGCGATCCACCACCAGCGCCGCCTACTGCGCGGCCGCGGCGCCGGGCCCGGTGGCGGTTGGGTCCAGCGGCCGGTCGGCGGGGTCGGGGCCATCACGGTGCCGGTCCCCCCGGAGTGCTGCCACCAGGGCGGTGCGCTGGGTTGCGAGACCGGCGGGTAGGAGTGGACTCGCGCGGCGGGAATCGGTTGCCACGGCGCGGTTGTCGGCACGCCGGTATCGGCCAGCGCTGCCTGCGCGGCCTCGGCCAGCGCGCGCGCCGTGCCGAACCGCTGCGCGGGATCCTTGGCCAGTGCGGTCGCGATCACCGCGTCCAGGCGCGCCGGCAGCCCCGGTACGTCGTCGGTGACTTTGGGTGGCGGGGCGTGCAGGTGCGCGGCCACCACCGCGGCCATCCCGTTGGCCCCCGAGAATGGGGTCTTGCCGGTCAAGAGCCGAAACAGGGTGCAGCCCAACGAGTACACGTCGGCCCGGCCGTCGAACGGCTGACCGGCCAGCACCTCCGGTGCCGCAAACGACAGGGTGGCCATCACCGATCCGGTCGCGGTGAGGCCCACGTCGTCGAGGGCGCGGGCCAGCCCGAAGTCGCCGAGCAGCACCCGCTCCTCGTCGCCGACCGGGCCGGACAACAAGATGTTGGCGGGCTTGACGTCGCGGTGCACCACCTGGCGTTGGTGGGCGTAGTCGAGCGCCTTGGCCACCTGCGCGACGATGTGCACTGCGCGTGCCGGGGTCATGGCACCGGCGCGCAGCGCGGCGTCGGCGTCGATGCCGTCGACGAACTGCATCGCGATCCACAATTGGCCCCGGTACTCCCCGCGCCGCAGCACCACCACGATGTTCGGGTGGTCCAGCCTGGCCGCCACGTCGGCTTCCCGGACGAACCTGGTCCGGAAATCGTGGTCCCGGGACAGTTCGGCGCTGAGCACCTTCAGGGCGTCGCTGCGCGGCAGTTCGGGGCTGCGCGCCAGGTAGACCACACCCATCCCGCCGGCGCCGAGCACCCGCTCGATGCGGTAGCCCGCGAACACCGCGCCCGCCGTCAGCACTGCGGCCCCCACAGTCGCCGGCCCGGCGGCCGCCGGCCGCCCCGCTCGTGCACCTCACCCACCCGCAGCATCCTAAATGCGCACGGCGGTGAGCCAGGCCCATGGCGGGGGTTACGGCGGGATTTTCCCGGCGATCGCCTGCGCCAGGTCCACCGCTTGGTTGGTGACGTCGTCGCGGCAGGCGGCGACGTCGATGATGACGTTGCTGCGCGCGGCCAGCGCACGCTGACAGCTCAGCCCGGAGGCGTGTTCGATCGTTTCGGTCAGCGACAGGATGTCGTTGGCGCGGTTGAGTGGGGTCACGTTCACGCTGAGCGGCGGCGCGCCGGCGGGGGCGGCGACGGCCACCGACAGGGTCCGGTTCGAGCATCCGGTCCAGTCCGTGGTCTGGGTAGCGAGCACCTTGCCGGCGGCTGCCGGGGTGGGATAGCCGATCACCGACTCGATGACGAGGTGAGAGTTGCCGCCGTTGTCGGGGCTGATCAGGCCCCGTGTCTCGACTCCGGTCGACCCGGTGCCGCCGTACACCGATACTTGGGCTGGCGCCAGCAACCCCATGCAGTGCGCTTCGGTGGATTCGCCGCGCGGCGGCACCAGCAATCCCTCCATTGCCGGGTTTACCCGCAGGACAACGATGCCCATGGCGCTGGCGACCTGGTCGGCCGGCAGCAACAGATCGGCGAGCTTGGCGGCGGCCACGCGCTGCGGCCCGGCGCCCGTCGGCGGCGCTGCGACACCGGTGACCGTGGAGCTGCAACCGACCAGCGCCGCCGCGCACACCGCGGTCGGCAGCGCGCGCAATCTCATCGGGGCCATAGTCCTATCTTCCCCGTCCCGGGAGCCCCGGTGGTGCAACGAAGTTCGAAACCGTGTCCCTCATGCTGATAGGCAAAGATCCGGGCGGACCCGTTGCCGGATCATCGTGGACAGATCCGCCCTTTCCGACAGGTTCGGGACGTTAATCTAGGCCAGCCCAGCGCAAATCGAGCAACATCAACCGACACGATTTGCCTTTGCCCCTAGGAGCAGCTGCTGTGCCTTTCGCCTATGGAATAGAAAAGGACAGGGGGGACTCGTTCTTCGAATCGCCCGCGTTGTCGTTCCAGTCTCAAGACAAGTTGCACTCGCTGTTCGACCTTTTCCTTGACCCGGACATCACTTTCACCCTGGTCGTCGGCGCGGGCGTTTCCCTTGATGCCGGGCTTCCAAGCTGGCGGCAACTGATCGCGAACCTGGTGAATTCACCGCAATTCGAGGTGCGTTGGCGAGAAGCGGCACTGAGCGACGGCGCGGATCTGATCCGCAAGGCGGAAACCGTGCTGCAGATGATCATGGCGACGCGTGCATCGACTCCGAGCGAGATCATCCGGGAAGCCCTGTATATGGACCGCGGTGGCACCGACATACCGATCACGCCTGGGCGCCTCGCTGACACCATTGCGCGACTGTTCATGATGCTCAAGCAGACCGGACGCAGCGTCGGACTGGTGACGACAAACTTCGATACCGTGCTTGAGACAGCAATCAACGGCTACGGGCCTACCGGGGAAACCTCAGATGCAGAAGACAGTTTCGTCGTCACACCCCATGTGCTTTCCGAAACTCTCGACGAGGCGGGTAAGGACCCTGGCTGGGACCCCAGCAGTTCCGTCATGCACCTGCATGGACTTCTCGCGCCTGGCAAGAAAGAGGCTGGAAAGCTCGTCCTGACGGAGAGCGATTTCCTCTCGGTCGGCCCGTTGGTTCAGCGCTTCCTGCTGAACAGAATGCGGGATTCGGTGACGATCTTCATCGGAGTCAGTCTCACTGATCCGAATCTGGTAGGCCCGCTGTGGCAACTCAAAGGTGACTACGACGAAGGCGGCAAAACGTTTGTCTTTTCGGTGTGCTCACCGCAGAACGCAGCCGGCGCAGACCCCGTCGATCTTGACACCGCCGAGGCCTACGAAATCAAGAAGGTCGACGCGCTGGCGAAGGTGTTGCCGGTGACACCGATATTGCTGAAGTCCTACGGCCAGCAGATGCAACTGGTGAACGAACTCGCGTATTTGTTGCAACTCGACCGAGACGGACGAGCCTGGGTCTATATGGAAGACGATGATCCCGCGTCCTCCGAGCGATACGGCCATCGCTTAACCCGAGTGCTGGAGAAGGCGCTGACGAACATCAATTGCTCGTCACCGCATGATTTCCCAACCGGCGCTGAAGCCAAGCGACTCTCTGATCGTCTTTTCGCGCCGTTGGATGACGACGGCGAACTCACCGCCCTGTTGCGAGAGGCGCGAGAGGAGTTGCGTAACTCGCACTCGCAGCGCGATCGGGAGATCTACCGGATGTTTCACCAGGCGTTCGAGGATGAACGATTCGGTATCTTCTTATGGCTGCGGTCACCCCTGGGCGGCGGCGCTGTTCAGGCGAATTATTCGTTGCGACTCGTTGGCACGTCCGTTTACCAGCACCGGTATGAATGGTCGCTGGACAGGACGGCAGAGGTGCGCTCGATCACCCGTTTCCCGGTTGCGCACGCCGCCTTCAGCGGCAACTGGGCGCGACAGGACGAGGAAAAAGCGGTGGAGTGGCAATTGTGGAGATCCCAACTCGCAGTGCCCATCAACTGCGACATCGCCGATCTCGCCTCTGAAGAGGACAGCACCGGCAAATACCTCGACGACGTCCCGGTCGGAGTCATCAGCCTGAACTCCACGATGTACGCCACGCGCTCAGAGTGGCACCGCGATGATCAGCGTTCCATCCTGTCGGCGATGTACACGGCTACCTTCGATCGGCTGACCGCGCTGCTCCAAAGGATCGCGATCCGCGTTATTGCGGCTAGCCCACCGTCTCCGGCTCCGGCGCCCGATCCTGCAGGTACTGCCTAAATTCCTCTTTGCCGTGGATCGGCGCCGGCCCGACGATGACCGCCGATTCCCCGACGGTCTCGCGGCGCGAGTAGGTCGCCGTGCGTGGTTCATCAGCCACGTAAAACCTCACATCCATGTTGTATGTCATCGGTGCGATGGCACCTGCGAAGACCGCTAACCCGGTGCCTGGCATCGACGGCAGGCCATCATTCTTGCTCACCCGCGCTGCCGATGCCAGCGAACGGAACCATGAGCTCGATATGCCTGGACGCTACGCGTATCGCGGAGCACAACGTAATGCTAACCGCAAAAGCGGTGCGGTGTGTTTACGCAGCTAGTCGGCGTGTCCGGGGCTGGACTCGTCGCCGGCACGGCGAGCAGGCGCCAACGATCGACACCGTGTCGCGGCACACGCCGACGAAGCCGTCGTCAGCTCATCTTCGAATCGTCGAATCAGGCGAGTTGCCGGGCGCTTTGCTGTGGATGCAATAGATTTAGCCGATGTCACGCAGCTCCGATTTTGCGGTGGGCCAACGTGTGCGGGTATACCCGGGCAGCAGCGATGAACGCGCCGGGGTCATCGTCGAAGACTTCGGTGATGCTCCCGGACAGGCCGTCGGGGTCGGCGAGGTTCGCATCGCCGAGCCCAGCCGGCGCTGGGCAATCAACCTCGATGACGGAACCCTGGTCTTCGTCGACACCAAAGACCTTCGGAACTCACAAGACAACGGCTGATCGGCCTCGTCTCGTGGTGAGACGCCACAGGTCCGGGCAAGCGCCGGATGATCCGCGGCTGACATTTTGTGCACAGACCATGCGGCCGTGGGCAATACGCTGAAAAGTATGGAGTCGGCATTCTCCGCACGCGATGAGGCCCGTTACCGGGAAGGGGACTAATGATCGCCGACGCGACGGCGTTTGACGCCAGCACGCGCGGCGCTGTGCGGTTCTTCTGGGTATGGCTGATGGTGGCCGCCGGTGTCTCGGTTGCCGGCAATGTCGCGCACGCGGTGCTGACCGCACCCGCGGCAACGGTCGGATTGGCGGGCGCGGCGGCGGTGGTGCCGCCTGCGGTCCTCTTGGGTTCGACGCATTCGGTGGCGCTGCTAGTCAGGGTCCGTCGGGTGGGCTTTAACTACTGGTGCGCGCTGGGAATGACTCTCGCGCTTGCTGGTTGCGCGTTCGTGTTGTCGTTTGATGCGCTGCGGGATCTGGCGGTGGCGCTGGGGATGTCGCCTTCTCGGGCGTGGTTATGGCCGGTCGCCATTGATGTGTCGATTGCGAATTCCACGTTGGCGTTGTTGTCGCTGGCTCCCCCGCGGGCGACCCCGGGGCAGCTGAAGCGGCCCACCGTAGCGAGGCCGGCGCCGGCCCGGCAGCGCCAGCCGGCGCCGACACATGCAAGCGTCGACGAAAGAAGCGGGCCGCCAGCGACACTGGAGCCTGTCGCGGAGACGGCTGCGCAGCGTGCCCTCGCCGCGGTGCCAGACGTCACCGTCGCGCCTGTCGACCCAGCGGCTCTCACGCGATGGAAATCCACCGCCGACCAGCTAGTGCGCAGCGGGGTCACCTCGAAGGACCCGGACGTGGTGGCCGCGGTGTTAGCCGAGCACGCCGCCGGTACCGCGCCGAGCACGATCGGGCGCCGGCTGGATATCCACTACTCCACGGTGGGTCGCATCGTGGCCGGCGCGGCCGAGCTCACCGGCTGACCGACCCGGGCGACAGGATTAGGAGGCCTGCGACACCAGCGTGCGCAGGCTGAGTTCGCGCATCATCGCGGGCAGGCTGACGCCCTCGCGGTCGGCGGCGCGCTGCAGCGCTTCAAGGTCCTCTTCGGTGAAGCGCACCAGGACCTTGCCGGTCAGCTTCCGCTGCTCGCTGTTGCTCACGTTCTCCTCCGGAACCTCGGCGGGTGTGGATGCCACCTCGTCGTGATGTCGTTAGTTTACGACACTTATGCCGTTAAATAGCGGCATTCCGCGTTGGTGAGCGACGTCATGTCGTTATGATGTTGCCAATTAGCAGCATGATGCCGTTAGTGGAAGCAAGGTGAGGCTGGCGGCCGAAGTGAGCCGACGATGACGGACCCCAAGCAGCCGCCGCCGGGTGTGGAGACCACACCGGGCGGTCCCGTCGTGTCGTTGGCCGAGGCGGCCAAGCGGCTGGGCAGAGACCCGCGCACCATCATTCGGGCGATCACCGCCGGTGAGATCCGCGGTGGCGCCATGCCGCGACCGGAACGCTTGCGCTGGTATGTCTACGCCGACCAGCTCCCGGTGCCCCAGGGCGCTATGCCCCCGCCCGCGAGTGCCGATGTCGACGAGCTTCGCGCGCAGGTGGTGTCACTCACCGAGGCCAACCGGCTACTGATCGCCGCCCAGCAGGACCTGCTCGACGCCGACAGTTCGACGAGCGCGGCCGCCGACAAGTACCGGGCGGTCGCGCGCAATTACCTGGACGCGCTGGCGCAGTTCATGACGCCGGGCAACCTGGGCGAGCTGGCCGACCAGCTCTAGCTCGACGCCCGGAGTCGAGTACATCACCGCCAAACCGATGGACGCACTTGACGGATTGCGCTCAGGAACTGCGAAGCCGAGTCGAGGCGACCGGCTGTCAACGGTGGCGGTGCCGGTGCCACCACTGCGACCAGATCGTCGCGGTGCGAGGTGTCCTGCAGCCAAATCGCCATCACGTAACACGGTGGCACCTGCAGCAACGCCGCACTGTACGAGCCTGCGGTGACGGTTGGATCCTGGCGCAGCGCGGCAATCCGGGCTTGGAGATCGCGGGCGAACGGGCTCTCGGCCAGACCGGCGAAGACGTGCTGGTCGGAATCACGGATCATGCTGTCGGCCAGTACGGGGCCGGTGGATTCCCCGGTCGACAGGACATATCGCCAACCGACCTGCCGTGCGGCCGTGAGGCCTTTCGGAACATCGGCAATGTCGAGCACGAACCATGGTAGGGACAGGTCTGGCTGCGCAGCCGGGCTGCCGGCGCGTGCCGTCAGGAACCGTGTGATCGCTGTCTTGCCGTGCGGCAAACGAGCTGCCACGGCGCGGCTTTCGGCTAGGTGTGGCAGCGCCGCGGCCACTGCGGTGACCGCCTCCTGGGGAACCGGCGGGATGGTGAGCGACATGATTTTCCCTTAGGGCTGGGTGTAGGCGGTGAAGGCCCATGTGCCACTGCCCTGGTAGGCGGTGGCGAGAGCCTGGTATGGCCCGACCCATCGGCCATAGATCGGGTCCTCGATGACCAGGGTGTCTGGATCCTCGGCGCCGCTTGCGACGATTTGGTGGCTGCCGACGGGCCAGTTGATGCCGATGCAGACCGGATTTCCCTCTGCAAGTTGGCTGGCCAAGTCAGAGAAAGAGACGGACGACCCACTACCGCCGTTGTTGAGGTTCATAGCGGCTAACGCCTTGCCGATATCTCCGGTGTGATTGCAAACGCCGGTGGGCGTGGCATCGAGTTGCGTATTGACGCTTTGCAGGGCATACAGCGAACTTTGTAAATAGGGGTTTTCCAGCGCCGCCGCAAGTCCTGGCGTGGAAGCGATCAGTGAAGGATCAGGACAGCAGAACCCTTGGAATCCTGACGTCGACCAGGGGGGCTTCAATTGGTCGGCCATGAGTTCGCATTGGGTCCAGGTCGTGTAGGGGCGGTAATAGAGACAGATGGAGGTCGCACACGCGATCCAGCACCACTCGTCCATGAGCTGGTACTGCATTTGAAAGTTGATCGCTGGTGGCGTCGTCGAGGCGACTGGCAGCTCGAAATCCCAGCTAGTTCCGGCGCCGGTGAAGCTGTCCGACTGTAGCGGACTGTGCGGTCCGCCGAAATTCTCTGCGGCGATGCAAATTCCCGCGGTGGGATACCCGTACCAGAACAGGCTGTAGCACCTAGTGCAGAAACGCCAGTTTCCTTGTGTGCCGGGCGAGCTAGCGCCCCCACCGCCGCCCGGCGAGGCCGCCGGGGCGCTCGTGGAGGCGATCTGCAATGCCATGTCCCAGCTGCTATTGGCGGCGACGCCCGGCGGCGGTGGGGGCGGGCCGGCCGATTGCAGCGGGCTGTGCGATCCGCCGCCCGGACATACCCCGGCGTGGCGCAAGCCGTAGAAGAACAGGCTGTAGCATTTGGTGCAGAAACGCCAGTTGTCCTGTGTGTTTGGCGGACTCGTCACTGGGTCGCTCCCCGGTGAGGATGGCGGCGGACCGGTTGAGGCGACCTGCAGCTCGAAATTAACGCTGCTAGCGGCGTCGCCGGTGCCCCACGCCCAGGATGCCCAGTGGAAGGGACTGTGCTGCCCACCGCCGCCGGCGCAAGCTCCGGCGGTGGGATACCCGTACCAGAACAGGCAGTAGCACTGCGTGCAGAAGCACCACAGGTCTTGCGTGGTCATCAGGTCCTCCGTTGCACGGTGGCGAAGGTCGTTGTTGCTTGCGCAATGGAAACGAGTTCACCGTTTGTATGACCGCTCAACGGAAAACGTGCAAGGGTCCGGTCCGCTCAGCGGACCACACCCTTGTCCCAACGATAACTGGCGCGCGTAATGGGCTTGCGCGTAACGACTTTCGCTGACGTGAAGGCAAGTCAGCGATCTTGTTGACGATTCAGGCCGCGAGGGCAGGCTGATGATCTTGCTGTGGGACCTGCCGACGGACCCGCCGCTCGCGTATGTGCAGTCGGCGCTAAACCGGCGTGGTGCACCGGTGGTGCTGATCGACCAGCGTGGGCGTCGGCGGAAAGTGGTTGTGCTGCACGTTGTTCGACCCAGGCATTACCGTGTCCGCCGATTCGTCACGTGACGCCTGAGCGGCTAAACCGCCGCGGGTTGGTCGGCCAGCATCACCAGCAGTGTCCTGACGCCGTCGGGACCCAGCTGAGTGCGCAACGCGTCGGCCAACAGGTGTGGTTGAGAGCTAAACTCGCGCAACGCTTTCCCGATGATCCGCGACGGGCTCGGCGGGCGTTCGCCGGACGGGTGGTGGTCACCGTCGTCGTTCTTCTTTTCTTGGGCGGCTTGCCACCGCACGACCTGCTGCTCGAGCGGGACCCGGGCCAGGTTGCGGGCCTCGCGGATCGCCAATTCGCCTCGACGCAACGCAGTCTGCAGTTGCGGGGCCAAGGCCAGCAGCGCTCGGCGTTGCGAGACCCAGGCTTGGGTCTTGCGCAGCCGGGTGGCCGCCTCCTGTCCGCTGCCGCACTCCTTCACCAAGGATTCGACGGCCTTGGCTTCTTCGATCACGTCGAAGTCTTGCCGGTCGACGTTCTCGGCGATTGACGCGGAGATCAGCGTGACCCGGTCGCGGGCAATGTCGTCGTTGATGACGATGGCCAGGTCGGTGCGGCCGTATTTGTGCGCGGCCGCCAGCCGGCGGCAGCCGTTGATGACCACGAAGCGGGTGGTGATCGCATCCTCGGGATAGAGCTTGAGGTAGGCGGCTTTGGTGACGACAACGGCTGGCTGCAGCTGCATGTCGGCGATCGATTCCAGGTCGGTGAGGTCGCCGAGGTCGTCGCGGGGGTTGTGCGGATTCGGGGTCAGGTCGGTCAGCGCGGCGGTGTGGCTGGGCATCGTGGCAATCTGTTCGACTGGCGAATGATCACCGACCGAGTTGGCCAGGCTGGCCAGGTTGGTGCGCTGTCCGCGGGCCATCAGCGTGTGCTCCCGACGTTGAGCTCGAGGGCGAACTTGTAGAAGTCCTCCCGGGCCTGCAGCGCGACGCGGTTCACCGGGTACTCGGTGACCACTTGCCCGTCGGCGCTGGCCCGCGCGTGCAGCTTGTAGTGCCGGATCACGGTGTGCGCCAACGGCCATTTGTTGGCCTTGACGAACTCCTTGGTTTCGTTGAGGTCGTGCATCCCGTCGCGCGGATCCCAGTTGTTGATGACCACGGTGTAGGGAATCCCGCGGGGCTCGATCACTTTGGTGATGGTGCGCGCGGTCGGGTCGAAGCTCAGCGGCTCGGTCTCGATCGGGACGATGACGCGGTCGGCGA
>Ga0335075_10002517_pt1 | contig 29415 bp, 28 predicted proteins | sample Lox_Sample_24_FD_206723 | JGI IMG/M metagenome (GOLD analysis project Ga0335075, IMG submission 206723) | Soil microbial communities from Loxahatchee National Wildlife Refuge, Florida, United States - Lox_Sample_2.4 | ecosystem: Environmental > Terrestrial > Soil > Wetlands | place: USA...
CTGTTTAGGGCGGAGAGCCACATGAGCGAGCTGCGCTGGATCCTGCTGTTGGTCGGGGTGCTGTTCCTGATCGGCCTGACGGCCTGGGAGTCGCGCCGTTCGCGCCTGGCGCGCGCGGCGGCACGCGAGCGCGCGCGCGCGCTCGCCGAGACCATTCCGTTCGGGCAGCCGGGCCCCGGCGCGCAAGCGGCGGGGCGCCCGGGCGCTGAGGCCATACCCGCATGGCTCGAGCAGCCGGCAGGGCGCTCGGGGCCGGCATTGGGCGAGCTGCCGGCTGCGGCGGTGAGTGATTTTCCGCTCGAAGCGGGCGAAGCCGGCGCAGCGGGCGAGCAGCCGATCCGGGCCGAGCGACGCGGCGGTGCCATTGGCGCGGAGCTGCCAAGCATGCCGCTGCCAGCGCGCAACGCGGCCGTCTCGACTGCCGGATTCGAGCTGCACACCTCGGCGCCATCGTACGAGGCAGAGCCCGGAGCGCAGACTGGGTCGGCTGAGGTGCAGGCAGAGGCGGATGGCGAAGCTCAGGCGCACAGCGAGGCCGAGGCTGAGGATGACGCCGAGGCCGACGCAGACATCGAGGCTGATCGCGCGGCACAGATCGGCGCGGAGGCCGAACGAGATGACAGGGATGCGACGGACGAGTCCCCCGATATGGACCGTGCGGCAGTCGCGCAGCCGCTGGCGGATTCAGCCGCACAGGGTGTGACCGTCGAGTGGCCGCCCGAGGAGCAGCGACGCATCGTCTCGGTGCGCATCGTCGCTACCCGCGAGCAGCGATTGTCGGGACGCGCGACGCGTCAGGCGCTGGCGGCGTGCGGATTCGTGCACGGGCGCTACCGGATCTTTCATCAGCCCGACGCCGAGGGCCATGCGCTGCTGTCGTGTGCAAGCCTGAACAAGCCGGGTGTCTTCGACCCGAGCTCGATGGACTATCAGCGCTACACCGGATTGAGCCTGTTCACGGTGCTGCCCGGCCCGCTGGCGCCGCCCGAGGCGGTGGACCGCCTGCTGCTGACGGCGCTGGATCTGTCCGAGCGTCTGCATGCGCGGCTGCAGGATGATGCCGGCCAGACCCTCGATGAGGCACGCATCGCCGAGCTGCGCACGCGGTATCGGGAACTCGACGCCATGGCAGGACCTCCCGCGTGAGCGCTGACGCGCGGCATCGCATCGGCGAGCTGCGTGATCTGATTCGACAACACGACTACCGCTATTACGTGCTCGATGATCCGAGCGTCCCGGATGCGGAGTACGACCGGCTCATGCTCGAGCTGCGCGCGCTCGAGACGCAGCACCCCGAGCTGATCAGCGCCGATTCTCCGACGCAGCGTGTGAGCGGTCAGCCGGCCGCGGGCTTCGCAGCCGTACGGCACCGCATACCGATGCTCTCGCTGGACAATGCCTTCAGCGAGGAGGACATCCGCGACTTCGACCGGCGCGTGCGCACCCGCCTGGGACGCGAGCAGGACACCATCGTTTACTGCGCGGAGCCCAAGCTCGACGGTCTTGCGGTGTCGCTGACCTATCGGCACGGCACTCTGGCGCTGGCGGCGACGCGTGGCGATGGCACGACCGGTGAGGACGTCACGGCCAATGCGCGCACGATTCGCGCGGTACCGCTACGGCTGCACGGCAGCTATCCGGATGAGATCGAGATACGCGGCGAGATATTCATGCCCATCGCAGGCCTGGCCAGGCTCAATGCGGCGGCGGCCGCCGCCGGCGAGAAGCTCTACGCCAATCCGCGCAACGCCGCTGCGGGCAGCCTGCGACAGCTTGATCCGCGCATCACCGGCAAGCGCACCCTGGAGGCGTTCTTTTACGGCTACGGGTACTGGACGGATCCGCCGGCCAGCCAGACCGCCATGCTGCAGCAGCTGGCGCGCTGGGGACTGCGTACCAATCCGCTGGTGCGCGCGGTGCATGGAGTCGAGGGCTGCCTCCAGTTCTTTCGCGACATCGGCGCACGCCGAGCGGGCCTGACCTATCAGATCGACGGCGTGGTCTACAAAGTCGATGCGCGCGCCGACCAGGAAGCGCTCGGCTACGTGGCGCGCGCGCCGCGCTGGGCGATCGCGCACAAGTTCCCCGCCGAGGAGGCCCTCACGCAGGTACGTGACATCGAGTTTCAGGTCGGGCGCACGGGCGTGCTGACACCGGTCGCGCGGCTGGTGCCGGTGCAGGTCGGCGGCGTGACGGTCAGCAATGCGACCCTGCACAACTTCGATGAGCTCTCGCGCAAGGACGTGCAGATCGGCGACACCGTTTCAGTGCGGCGTGCCGGTGACGTGATCCCCGAGATCGTGCGCGTGCTGCCCGAGCGGCGCACGGCCGAGGTGCATCCGGTCGTGCTGCCCACGCACTGCCCCGTCTGCGGCGCAGCCGTGGTGCGCGTGGCGGGGGAGGCGGCCGCCCGCTGCAGCGGCGCCTTCAGCTGTCCCGCCCAGCGCATGGAGGCGCTGCGGCACTTTGCCAGCCGGCGGGCGCTGGACATCGAGGGGCTGGGAGACAAGCTCATCGAGCAGCTGGTGGACGAAGGACTGGTGCACGAGCCCAGTGAGCTCTATCAGCTCGATGCCACGCGGCTGATCGAGCTTGCGCGCATGGGTGAGAAATCAGTCGCCAAGCTGCTCGCGGCCATCGAGCGCAGCAAGCAGACCACGCTGCCACGGCTGCTGTACGCGCTCGGGATTCCCGGGATCGGGGAGACCACGGCACGCGCACTGGCCGACCACTTCGGCACGCTGGAGGCAATCCAGCACGCGGACCTGGAGCACATACTGGAAGTGCCCGACGTCGGTCCAACCATCGGCGCAAGCGTGCACAGCTTCTTCGCCGACGAGCGACATCGTCGACAGCTCACGCAGCTGCGCAGGCTGGGTGTGCACTTTGCGGAGGGTCCGCCGGCGCGCCGGGCAGAGCAGGCAGCCCTGCCCCTGCACGGCGTGACCGTCGTGCTGACCGGCACGCTGACGGGGCTCACGCGCGAGGAGGCCGCCGAGCGACTCACGGCGCTGGGCGCCAAGGTCAGCAGTTCGGTCTCCAGGCGCACCCGCTATGTCGTGGCCGGCGCCGACCCGGGCAGCAAGCTCTCGCGCGCCGAGGCGCTCGGCGTGAGCGTTCTGGATGAGGCCGGGCTGATGCGGCTGCTGGAGACGGGGGCTGCGCAAGACGCAGACGCGGACACAGACGGATAGCGGATCGCTCCGGAGTCAGTCATCCGGACGCGCTCATCCGGAGCGATCCATCCATCAGGCGCAGCGTTCGCTCAGAGATTCTTCTGGATCTGAGCGCCCTTGAGCAGCTGGTCCTCGTAGGCGTGAAACTTCTTGGTCTCCACGAGCTGGCTGACGCGATCCTTGACCTGATCCAGTGGCGGCACCGGTGTCTCGCGGGTGTCGAGCAACTGAATGACATGCCAGCCGTACTGCGTCTGCACGGGTGCCGGCGTGATCTCGCCCTTCTTCAGCGTCTCGACCGCATCGGCGAAGGGCTTGACCATGCTCGTGGGCGAGAACCAGCCGAGATCTCCGCCCTGATCCTTGGAAGAATCGATCGAGTCCTTCTTGGCGAGATCCTCGAACTTCGCGCCGTGCTTGAGCTGCGCAATGATCTTCTGCGCCTCCTCCTGCGAGTTCACCAGGATGTGACGCGCGTGGTACTGCGTCTTCGGGATCGCGGCGACCTGCAGGTTGTACTCGCTCTGCAGCTCCGCGTCCGTCGGCTTCTTGTCCGCCAGGTAGTGCTCGGCGCCCGCCTGCTCGAGGATCTCCAGGTGCGAGAGCTGCAGTTCCGAGGCCACGTCCGCCGACTTCTGCAGGCCGTCCTTTTCCGCCTGCTGGGCCACCAGCTCGCCGCGGATGAGGTTGTCGAGCGCCTCATTCCGCTGATCCGCGGTCAGCTCGGCCGATGGCTTGTTCGCGGTGCTCTTGACGAAGTACTCGAACATGTCGCGCGTGATCGGGGTGCCATTGACCACGGCCACCGGCTTTTCCGCCGGGTTGGCTGCCGCAGCGTTGCCCGCGCTCGCGGTGGTCTGCGCCGTAGTGCCAGTCTTGGCGCAGGCGGCCAGCGCGCAGGCGGCCACGAGCGGAAGCAGTTTCTCGATTTTCATTAGATCTCTCAGGAAGTTGAAGGATTTATCTCGTCAATTCGTTTAACGTCAGGGCGCTGATGGACAGCGCGTGCAGGTCGCTCTCCCAGAGGCCCGCGAGCGCCTGATTCACCAGTCGATGGCGCTGCAGGACGGAGAGGCCCGCAAAGCGCTCTGACACGACTCGCACGCGAAAGTGCCCCTTGCCGCTGGCCGCCCCGGCGTGGCCCGCGTGCGCGGCGCTGTCATCGTGCACCTGCAGCTCGGAGGGCTGCAGTGCCTCGCGCAGGCATTGCTCGATGCGCGCCACGCGCTCGCTGGGGATGCTGCCCGTCTGCCGCGCAGCGGATGCGGGTGCGCTCATGGAGTCTCGGCGCTGGGCGCGAGCGACTCGGTCCGCACGGCCAGCCAGGCGCCCTGGGCCATCGCAAATACCACGAAGGCCGCGCTCAAACCAAACACCTTGAAGTACACCCAGGTGCGCTCGCTGGCGACATCGGCCACCAGCAGATTCGCCGCGCCGAGCAGCAGATAGAAAGCGGCCCACAACCAGTTGAGCATCAGCCAGGCGCGGCGGGGCAGTTGCTCGCTCCTGGCGACCAAGGGCTGCAGCAGACGCTGAGCGAGTGGTCGGGGTCCCATCCAGACGCTGCCCACGGCCGCGAGCGCGACGAGCCAGAGGAAGATGGTTGGCTTCCACTTGAGGAAGCGCACGTCACGCAGCAGCAGGGTGGCTCCCCCCAGCAGCAGCACGAGGCCTGCGCTGAGCAGGTGCATGGGCGGCAGGCGGCGCAGGCGCAGCCAGTCGACCAGCAGCAATGCGACCATCGCCACCATGAGCACCGCGGTGGCGACATAGATGCCGCGCAGCCAGTACGCGAGCAGGAAGGCTGCCAGCGGCGCGAGGTCAAACAGCGGTTGCATTGCAGCGGTTCACGTGTGGCAAGCCCGCTATGATAGCGAATCTGCCCTCCGGGCGGAAAATCGCGGTCTTTTACGCGTGAGCCAATACTTCGAGCTACACCCCCAGACGCCGCAGCTGCGGCTGATCCGCCGCGCCGCGCAGATCGTGCGCGAGGGGGGGCTCATCGCCTATCCGACCGACTCCTGCTATGCGCTAGGCTGTCATATCGGGGATGCGGCGGCCCTGGAGCGGGTGCGGCGCATCCGCGGCGCCGACCGTCAGCATCACTTCACTCTGGTGTGCCGCGACCTCAAGGAGATCGGGCGCTATGCGCGGGTGGACACCTGGCAGTTCCGCCTGCTGAAGGCGGCCACGCCCGGACCGTTCACCTTCCTGCTGCCTGCCACGCGCGAAGTACCGCGTCGGCTGCAGCACCCCAAGCGCCGTACGATCGGCATCCGCGTACCCGATCACGTCGTGCCCCGCCTGCTGCTCCAGGAACTCGGCGAACCGCTGATGAGCTCGACGCTGCTGCTGCCGGGGGACGAGCTGCCCCTGACCGACGGGGCGCAGATCCGCGAGCGCCTGGAACACCAGCTCGATGCCATTCTGGATGGCGGTCACTGCGGCATCACGCCCACCACGGTCGTGGATCTGGCGAGCTCGCCACCGGTGGTGGTGCGCGCGGGGCTTGGGCGCCTGCCGGGCGTCGAGTGGGAAGCCACCCTAAACCCCGTATAATCCGCCGCTCCACGGCCACAGCCCCTGCCTGATGCGCGGGGGAAAGCAGCGAGACAGGATGAGTGTCGTCCCCCAAGGCAAGCGCGTGCTGTCGGGCATGCGCCCGACCGGAGCGCTGCACCTGGGCAACTATCATGGTGCCCTGCGCAACTGGGTCGAGCTGCAATACCAGTATGAGTGCTTCTTCTTCGTGGCCGACTGGCATGCGCTGACCACCGCCTATGAGGACACCAGCGGCATCCCTCAGGCGATCCACGAGGTCACGGTCGACTGGCTCGCCGCCGGACTGAACCCGGGGGTGGCGACGCTGTTCGTGCAGTCGCACGTGCCCGAGCATGCGGAGCTGCATCTGCTGCTCTCGATGATCACCCCGCTCGGGTGGCTCGAGCGGGTGCCGAGCTTCAAGGATCAACAGGAGCAGCTGCGCGACAAGGATCTGGCGACCTACGGCTTTCTCGGCTACCCGCTGCTGCAGAGCGCCGACATCCTGCTCTACCGTCCCGCCTTCGTACCGGTCGGCGAGGATCAGGTGGCGCATGTGGAGGTCACGCGTGAGCTGGCGCGTCGCTTCAATCATCTGTTCGGGCGCGAGGCGGACTTCGAGCAGAAGGCCGAGCGCGCCATCAAGGAGCTGGGCGGACGCAATATCACGCTCTACCGGCAGCTGCGCCGCCGCTTCCAGGAGGCCGGCGACCAGGCCGCGCTCGAGCGCGCGCGCGCGCTGGTGGAGAGCAATCCCCGCATCACCGTGGCCGATCGCGAGCGCCTGCTCGGCTATCTGGAGGGCAGCTCGGTGAGCATCCTGCCCGAGCCGCAGGCGCTGCTGACGGCTGCCCCGCGCGTGCCAGGCCTGGATGGCCGCAAGATGTCCAAGTCCTATGGCAATACCATCGGATTGCGTGAGGAGCCGGACGCGGTCGCGCAGAAGCTGCGGACCATGCAGACTGATCCGGCGCGCGTGCGACGTACCGATCCGGGCGATCCGGACAAGTGCCCGGTGTTCGATCTGCACCGCATCTACTCGGATGAGGCGACGCAGACCTGGGCGGCGCAGGGCTGCCGTTCTGCCGGCATCGGCTGCCTGGACTGCAAGAAGCCGCTGATCGACCGCATCGTTGAGGAGGTCGGCGGCATGCGCAAGCGCGCGCAGGAATTCCAGGACACCCCTGAAATCGTGAACAACCTGCTGACCGAGGGCGCAGAAAAGGCGCGCGAAGCCGCACGCGCCACGCTCGACGAGGTGCGTCGCGCGATGCATCTGCGCCCGCAGTGAGCCGCGCCGCTCGCCACGCGCAGCCAGTACCGGAGGGGCCGCGATGAAACCGGACCTGAAGATCGTCGTTTCAAATCCGTCACCGGAAACGCACCTCGCCGAGGCGGTGCCCGAGCAGGTGGAGATGCCCTTTGCCGTCCTCAACGGCGAGCCCATCACCGCCATGCCGCGCGATCTGTACATTCCGCCGCAGGCGCTGGAGATCTTCCTGGAGGCCTTCGAAGGCCCGCTCGATCTGCTGCTCTATTTGATCCGGCGCCAGAACGTCAACATCCTCGACATCCCCATCGCCGAGATCACGCGCCAGTACATGCAGTACATCGAGCTGATGCAGGAGCTGCAGCTCGAGCTCGCCGGCGAATACCTGCTCATGGCCGCGACGCTCGCGGAGATCAAGTCGCGCATGCTGCTGCCGCGACCGGCCAGTGCCGACAGCAGCGAGGAAGATCCGCGCGCCGAGCTGGTACGGCGGCTGCAGGAGTACGAGCGCTTCAAGCGTGCCGCGGCGGATCTGGACCGGCTGCCGCGGCTGGAGCGCGACGTCTGGCTGGCGAGCGCCGAGCTGCTCGAGCGGCCTGCGCCGCGCGCGTTGCCGCAGGTCACGCTGCAGGAGATGCTGATCGCCTTCAAGGAAGTGGCGGTGCGCGCGGCGCTGTTTGCGCATCACCACGTGCAGCGCGAGGCGCTGTCGGTGCGCGAACGCATGAGCGATATCCTCTCTGCGTTGCATCAGGAAGCATTCGTGCCGTTCGTGCAGCTGTTTCGTCCGGAGGAGGGCCGCGCAGGCATTACCGTGACCTTTATCGCCATCCTCGAGCTGGTGCGCGAAGGCATGATCGACGTGCTGCAGACGCAAGCGTACGCGCCGCTGCACGTGCGGGCGGCCGGCACACCCCGTACACTGCCGGCAGTCGCGCAGCTGCCTGGACCGGAGGACGGAGCGGGAGGATGAGCGAACAGATGCAGAAAGAGGCGGTCGCAGACGCGGTCGCAGACGCGCGCGCAGAGCCGGATGCGCAGCTGCAGGAGCAGATTCGCAATATCGTTGAAGCGGCGCTGCTGGCCGCGGGCCGGCCGTTGTCGCTGGCCGATCTGGCGCAGCTGTTCGAGGAGGGCGAGCGTCCGGATGCGCCGGCGCTGCGTGCCGCGCTGTCACAGCTCGAGCAGCTTTATGCGACGCGTGCGCTGGAGGTCAAGCAGACCGCCGCGGGCTATCGATTGCAGGTACGCAGCCGTTACAGCGCCGTCATCGGCCGTCTCTGGCCGGAGCGACCGCAGCGTTACTCGCGTGCACTGCTCGAGACGCTCGCCCTGATCGCTTATCGGCAGCCCATCACGCGCGCCGAGATCGAGGCGGTGCGCGGCGTGGTCGTCAATCCGAACATCATCAAGACGCTGCTCGAGCGCAGCTGGATCCGCGTGGTTGGCCATCGCGAGCTGCCCGGCCGCCCGGAGCTGCTGGGCACCACGCGTGAGTTTCTCGATTACTTTGGGCTACGCGGTCTGGATGAGCTGCCGCCGCTCTCGGAGCTGCGCTCGCTCGGGGAGCTGGACCCGCAGTTCTCGGAGTTGCCGCAGCTGCCGGTGGCCCACGCGATGCCGGCGGATGAATCCGACGCGCCGCCGCAGGCTCCCGAGCCGGCAGGCGAGGACGTTGAGAGCGGCGGCCCGAGCGCACCGCAAGCCGAGGAACGATCGAAGCTCGAGCGTGCCGCAGACCTGGACGAGGGATCGGCCATGGTGGCCGCCTCACGCGGCACGGAGGCTTGAAGCGTCAGGGGGCCGCGCGGGCCGCACGCGCCGGGGGCGAGGCGCCCGCGGGCGCGGAACGCCTGCAGAAAGTCATCGCGCAGCTGGGGCTGGGCTCGCGCCGCGAGGTGGAGACCTGGATCCGCGCCGGTCGTCTGAGTGTCAACGGCCGCCCCGCCGTGCTGGGTATGCGGGTGTCCGCGGAGGACCGGCTGCGGCTTGACGGACGGCTGATACGCCAACGCGCCGCCCCGCGCGCCGTTGCCACCGTACTGCTCTGTCATCGCTCCCCTGGCCAGCCGCTGCTGCCGCCACGCCGAGGGGCACCTATACCCGACGCGCCGGCCCACGACGCTGCATCCGCCGAGCCGCCGCTGCCGCTCTCCGCGGCGCCATCGGGTCCCACGCACGCACGGCACGCAGAGTACGCGGGCCGTGCGGGCCATGCGGGCCATGCGGGTCGTGCCGGCCCTGCGCAGAGTTTTGCCGAGCAGCTGCCGCGACGTGCCGGGCGACGCTTCATCAGCATCAGTCCGCTGGCCACCGTCGACGGCGGGCTCGAGCTGCTGACCGCCGATGGCACACTGGCGGCGCGCCTGCAGCGTGCGGTGGGCTCGCTGCCGATGGAATTCAGTCTGCGGGTGCGCGGTGAGCTCAGCCAGATACAGCAGCAGGGCATCGAGGCCGGAGAGCTCGACAGCGGCGAGCGCGTGCGCGTGCAGACGCTCGAGCCGGCCGGCGGTGAGGGCAGCAATCGCTGGTACCGGCTGGTGACGGTCGGCGCCAGCGGCGCGCAGGTGCGCCAGCTCATCGAGAGGCAGGCGGTGACACTGACGCGTGCGCTGCGCACGCGGCTGGGCGCTCTGGCGTTGCCGCCCACGCTCTCCCGCGGGCGCTGGCGCGAGCTCTCGGCCGAGGAGCTCAGCGCGCTGCTTGACAGTCCAGCGCCTGGCCCGTGACGCCGCGGCTCGCGCTGCTGAGCAGCCACAGATACGGCGCGACGATCTGCCCTGGCTCGGGCAGCGTCTCGGGGTTTTCGGCCGGAAACGCCTGCATGCGCATGCGTGTGCGCACCGGGCCTGGATTGAGGGTGTTGACGCGTACGGCGGTGCTGGACTCGAGCTCCGCGGCGAGCAGCTGTGCCAGGGTTTCGGTGCCGGCCTTGGACACCGCGTAAGCGCCCCAGTAGGCACGCGCGCGCCGGCCAACGCCGCTGCTGGTGAAGATGATCGAGGCATCGCTCGAGGCGCGCAGTGCCGGCAGCAGCACCTGGGTGAGGGCAAACGCAGCCGTCAGATTCACGTGCAGGACGCGATACCAGGTCGGCACGTCATAGTGCTCGATGGGGGCAAGGCTGCCGAGGATTGCGGCGACGTGCAACAGTCCATCGAGCCTCCCGTAGCGCTGCAGCAGCGCATCGGCGAGCTGGTCGTAGTCGCGCGCCACGGCCTTCTCCAGATCCAGCGGTGCAATGCTGGCCTCGGCGCGGCCGAGAGCCGTGATGCGCGCGTGCACATCCTCGAGCTTGCGAACCGTGCGCCCAATCAGCACCACACGTGCGCCGCAACCGGCGGTGGCGAGCGCGACGGCGCGGCCGATGCCATCGCCGGCGCCGGTCACCGCGATGATGCGGCCGGCCAGCGTCTCCGGGCCAGCCTGGAAGTCGCGCGGCGCGCCCGGTGTCGCGGGCTGCTCGACGCTGGTGTCGCTCATCCGATGTCTATCCTGAAACGGCTGCGCAGGGCGCGGCGCGCATAGCGCCACGCGAGGAAGTTGTCGGCCAGGCCGTCGAATCGACCGGGCTCTATGGGAGGCGTCATTGTCGCCGATTTGTCAGCCGGCTGCCGTGCGGATGCGCTACGGCGGCGCTGCGAGCGCTGCCACCGATGCACACCGAGCGCAAGCCACAGCAACAGCGGCGCGAGCGCGGGCTGCCAGGGTGGCGCGATCAGCGGCGCCCGGCGCTGTCGCTGCTCGAGACCCTGAAGGACCTCAGGCACCTGCGCCGATGCCCAGGACTGACCGGCCGCGCATGCCTCGAAGGTGCCCACCGCCCGTCCAATCGAATCGAGTTCGTCCGCCGGTGGCACGGGCACACCGAGCAGCTGCGCCGCGCTGACGAACAACGCTCCATACAGCTGCAGCTCCTGACGGGCGGCGAGCCGCTGGGTGGCCAGGTCGATCGTTGCCGCCTGTGCGAGCGGCCGCAGATCCACCGGATCGTTCAGCTCGCGCAGCCAGCCGATCAACCAGGGGTGGCGCGGCGTGCGCTGCTGAAAGCGCAGCAGCTCATCCTCCCACCACTGCAGGCGCAGATGTGCAACGCCGTGATCCAGCCCACGGTTGAGGCCCGCGGCGAGCTCATCGGCGATGGCCAGCAGTGCTGCGAGCGCCATGCGGCGCGGCGCCGGGGTGTACAGCAGCACGAAGAAGCGCGCCGTGCCCGCGGGCGGGGCAGGTGGGAGGCTGGTGGCGGTGGCCGGCGCGGCGGCGTCGGAGGCTCCCGGACCGCTAGCGGAAGGAGGGCTGGCCATGCAATGTCCCGGCCGGCAATGCCACCCAGTCGAGCAGTTGCCGCGGCGTTTCGATCCAGCCATCCACCGGCCAGCTCGAGACGTCCTCGTCGGGGCCGATGTAGCCGTAGCGTGCACCGATCGCCAGCATGCCCGCCGCGCGTGCCGCCTGCACATCGCGCAATGCATCGCCGAGGTACAGCGCCTGCGCGGGCGGGCAGCCGAGCTGCTGCGCCCCGGTCAGCAACGGCAGGGGATCGGGTTTGCGCACTGGCAGCGTATCGCCGCTGATCAGGCAACCCGCGCGCGACGCGAGTCCCATTGCCTGCATCAAGGGTGCGCTGAGCCAGCCGGGCTTGTTGGTCACGATGCCCCAGCGCACACCCTCGCTATCGAGGCGCTCGAGCACCGCCGCGAAGCCCTCGAACAGGCGCGTATCGACCGCGAGCGTGTCGCGATAGAGCTGCAGAAAGCGCTCGCGCAGGCGCGCGAATTCATCCGGGGCCGCCTCGGGAAAGCCGGCGCGCACCACGGCGTTGGAGCCGTGGGAGACGTGCGGGCGAATCTCGGCGAGTGCCAGTGCGGGCAGTGCCTGCTCGGCGCGCAGCGCATTCACGGCGTGCGCCATGTCCGGGGCGGTATCGAGCAGTGTGCCGTCCAGATCCAGCAGCACACCCTGCGCTCTGGTCACGCCGGGGCGTCCCCGAACTGGAAATGCGCCAGATAGTTGATGCTGACGTCGCGATCGAGCCGCGCGCTGCGCAGAAGCGGGTTGTACTGCACGCCGGAGAGATCGCACAGCTCGAATCCCTGCGCGCGCGCCATGGCATCGAGCTCCGAGGGTCGCAGCAGCCGCGCGTACTCATGCGTGCCCCGCGGCAGCAGGCGCAGCACATACTCGGCGCCGACGATGGCAAACAGGAAGGAGCGCAGGTTGCGATTCACGGTCGAGACGAACAGCGCACCGCCCGGTCGCAGCAGGCGGGCAAAGGCGGCAAAGACGCGCGCGGGATCCGGGACGTGCTCGATGAGCTCCATGCAGGTGATCACGTCAAATGGCGGCTCGAGCGCATGCGCTGCGGCGTACTGCTCGGCGCTCGAGAGCTGATAGTCGATGTTCAGAACACTCTCGTGGGCGTGCAGGCGCGCAACCTCGATCATGGCTGGTGCCATGTCGATGCCGGTGACCGTCGCGCCGGTGCGTGTCAGCGCCTCGCAGAGCAGCCCGCCCCCACAGCCCACGTCGAGAACACGCCTGCCGGCGAGCATGGCGCGGCCGCTGATATAGGCGAGTCGCACCGGATTCAGCGCATGCAGGGTATGGAACGCACCGCGCGGATCCCAGAATTCGTGCGCGAGCACGTCGAATTTTTCGACTTCGCGCGGATCCGCCCAGGCGTGGCTGGCTTCGAGGCTCATGGAGGCGAGTATAGTCGAGGCGGGGATATCGACATGAATGTCACAGCCGATCGGGGCGCAGACACACAGGGCGCAGACACACGGCGTGCACGGCGCACCTGGCGCGGCAGGGGTGGCGGCAGACGCGGCGGCACGCGTGGCACCCTGTCCGTCGTCGGACGCGCTGTGCTGGTGGCCCTGATCTGGCCGGTGGTGCGCGTGCTGGACCTGTTTGGGCAGTGGCCGAGGGCGCTGGGGCGGCTCATGAACCGGGCCATGAGCCGCTTTGGTCCCTACCAGCCGGGCGCACACGACGTGCTGGTCTGTTCCTACTTCAAGAGCGGCACCAATTGGACGATGCAGATCGCCGTGCAGATCGCCCATCGCGCAGCGGCGCGCTTCGAGCATATCCATGATCTGGTGGCGTGGCCGGAGGCGCGCAGAGGCGCTCGTGGCATTGGCGTGCCCATCGAGGACGAGAGCACCTGGCGCGACTCGCCCACGGCGCTGCGCGTCATCAAGACGCATCTGCGCGCCGGGCAGGTGCCCTACAGCCCCGCGGCGCGCTACATCTGTGTGGTGCGTGACCCGAAGGATGTGTTCGTCTCAAGCTACCACTTCGTGCGCGACGGGATGCTCGGGGTGCTCATGCCGCCCAAGCACAAGTGGCTGCGCATGTTCCTGTCGCCCGACGCCATCAGCGGCTCATGGGCCGAGCACGTCGCGGGCTGGTGGGCACTGCGAGAGCGCGACAACGTGCTGTTCCTGACCTACGAGGAGATGAAAGCCGATCTGCCGGGCAGCGTACGGCGTATCGCTTCCCTCATGGGCGTGGCGCTGTCGGAAGCCGAGCTCGACAGCGTGGTGCAGCAGGCGGGCTTCGAGCACATGAAGAGCATCGAGGATCGCTTCAATCTGGGCGGACGCTTTCGCGGGCACCGGGCCGCGAGTCGCATGATCCGTCGCGGGCAGTCCGGTGGCTCAGCCGAGATGCTCTCCACCGAGGAGCAGCAGCGTATCGACGCCTGGTGCCGCACCGAGCTCGTGCGTCTGGATTGTGATTTCCCCTACGGCCGGGTATTCGCCACGCCTGTGCTATAATTTTCGGCTTAAATCAAGGCCTTCTGGCCTAGCCGGACCGGAAAACAAGTGATCCCCACGTGAGCGATATCGCCCGAGAAATCATCCCCGTCAGCCTCGAAGAGGAGATGCGGCAATCCTATCTCGATTACGCGATGAGCGTGATCGTGGGGCGCGCGCTGCCCGATGTGCGCGATGGCTTGAAGCCCGTGCACCGCCGCGTGCTGCATGCCATGCGCGAGCTCGGCAACGACTACAACCGCGCCTATAAGAAGTCTGCCCGCGTGGTGGGCGATGTCATCGGCAAGTACCACCCACATGGCGATGTGGCGGTGTACGACACCATCGTGCGCATGGCGCAGCCCTTCTCGATGCGCTACCTGCTGGTGGATGGGCAGGGCAATTTCGGCTCGGTGGACGGGGATGCTCCGGCGGCCATGCGCTACACCGAGGTACGCATGTCGCGCCTCGCGCACGAGCTGCTGGCGGACATCGACCAGGAAACCGTCGATTTCGTTCCGAACTACGACGAGTCGGAGCAGGAGCCCTCGGTCCTGCCCACGCGCATCCCGAACCTGCTGGTCAACGGCTCTTCCGGCATTGCCGTGGGCATGGCGACCAACATCCCGCCGCACAACCTCACCGAGATCTGCAACGCCTGCCTCGCGATGATCGACGATCCGTCGATCTCGCTGGCGGGACTCATGCAGCACGTGCCGGGACCGGATTTTCCCACCGCCGGCATCATCAACGGCGCGCAGGAGATCGTCAGTGCCTACAAGGGCGGTCGCGGGCGGCTCTCGATCCGCGCGCGCGCAGGCTTCGAGGATCTGCCCGGCGGCCGGCAGGCCATCGTGGTCACCGAGCTGCCCTATCAGGTCAACAAGGCACGTCTGCTCGAGCGCATTGCCGAACTGGTGCGCAACAAGGATCTCGAGGGCATCTCGGAGCTGCGCGATGAGTCGGACAAGGACGGCATGCGCGTGGTCATCGAGCTCAAGCGCGGCGAAGTCGCCGACATCGTGCTGAATAACCTCTACGCGCAGACGCCGATGGAGACGGTGTTCGGCATGAATATGGTCGCGCTCGCCGATGGGCAGCCGCGCCTCATGTCTCTGCGCGACATGCTCGAGGCGTTTCTGCGCCACCGGCGCGAAGTGGTCACGCGGCGCACGATCTTCCAGCTGCGCAAGGCGCGCGAGCGCGCGCACCTGCTGGAAGGGCTTACCGTCGCACTGGCCAACATCGATGAGATCATCGCGCTCATCAAGGCCTCGCCCAGCTCGGCCGAGGCGCGCGCGGGGCTGCTGGCGCGCAGCTGGGGCGCCGGTGCGGTGGCGCAGCTGCTCGAGCGCACCGGGGATGTCTCGACGCGCCCCGAGGGGCTCGCGGCCGAGCTCGGTCTCACGGCGGAGAACACCTACCGGCTCAGCGAGGCGCAGGCGCAGGCGATCCTGGACCTGCGGCTGCATCGCCTCACGGGGCTGGAGCAAAGCAAGATCAGCGAGGAGTATCAGCAGCTGCTCGGCGAGATCGTGGATCTGTCGGACATTCTCGCGCGCCCGGCGCGCCTCACCGAGGTGGTGCGTGCCGAGATCATCGAGATCCGCGACACCTATGGCGATGCACGGCGTACCGAGATCAATCGCGATCAGTTGAACCTGTCAACCGAGGACCTGATCGAGCCGCAGGATGTGGTGGTCACGCTCTCTCATGCCGGCTACGCCAAGGCACAGCCGGTGTCCGACTATCAGGCGCAGCGTCGCGGGGGTCGCGGCCGCTCGGCCACTGCGGTGAAGGATGAGGATTTCGTCGAGCGCTTCTTCGTCGCGCACACGCACGATACGGTGCTGTGCTTCTCCAACCGTGGCAAGGTCTACTGGCTGCGCGTGTTCGAGCTGCCTCAGGCCGGGCGCGGCTCGCGCGGCAAGCCGATCGTAAACCTGCTGCCCCTGGAGGAAGGCGAGAAGATCAGTGCCATGCTGCCGGTCAAGCAGTTCGACGAGCAGCACTTCGTGTTCATGGCCACCAGCAGCGGCACGGTCAAGAAGACCCCGCTGGCGGCGTTCTCGCGGCCGCGCACCAGCGGCATCATTGCGGTGGACCTGCGAGGCGAGGATCACCTGGTGGGCGTCGCGCTCACCGACGGCAGCCGTCAGATCCTGCTCTGTACCAGCGGGGGCAAGGCCATTCGTTTCCACGAGGATGAGGTGCGGCCGATGGGGCGCGAGGCCGCCGGCGTGCGCGGCGTGCGCCTGGCCGAGGGACAGCGGGTCATTGCGCTGCTGGTGCTGGGCGAGGGACACGTGCTCACGGCGTCCGAGTTCGGCTATGGCAAGCTCACCCCGCTCGATGAGTTCCCGGGCCATGGTCGGGGCGGCCAGGGCGTCATTGCACTGCAGACGACCGAGCGCAACGGCGCGGCGGTGGCCGCGCTGCAGGTGCAGGCGCAGGATGAGCTGATGCTGATCAGCTCGACCGGTACGCTGGTTCGCACCCCGGTGGCCGATATCTCGGTGGTGGGCCGCAATACCCAGGGCGTGCGCCTGATCCGGCTGGCAGAGGGTGAGAGGCTCACGGGCGTGGAGCGTGTCGCGGCGCTGGACACGGCGGCCGAGGTGACGGCGGCTGCGGAAGCGGCCGGCGACAGCGCAGCCGGTGGCGGCATCGACACTGCGCTCGTGCCGCCCACGGGCAGCGAGGCCGATGAGACCGATGCCGGTGGGGGCGATGCGGATCGCGGCGAGCCCGGCTGAGCTTTACGGCAGGCTCTGACCGGCGGCGCTCAGCTCAGGTTGACGCTGCTACAATCCCGGTTTCTTTAGTCCTTCACATCCGGCCCTCGGGCCGACTGGGTCCTCGCGTGCGCGTATTCAATTTTGCCCCCGGCCCGGCGACGCTGCCGCTGCCGGTGCTCGAACAGGCTCAGGCCGAGCTCATCGACTGGCGTGGCAGTGGCATGTCGGTCATGGAAGTCAGCCACCGCGGCAAGGCCTTCCTGGCGCTGGCCGCGGAGGCCGAGGCGGATCTGCGCGAGCTGCTCTCGATTCCCGCCAACTACAAGGTGCTGTTCCTGCAGGGCGGCGCCGCTGGTCAGTTTGCCGCGATCCCGATGAATCTCACCACGCCCGACAGCGTGGTGGACTACGTCAATACCGGCTCGTGGTCGAAGAAGGCGCTCGGTGAGGCGCGTCATTACTGCCACGTCAACGTTGCAGCCGATGCGCAGGCGAGCCGCTATACCACCGTGCCGGCGCAGAGCGAGTGGCGCGTGACGAGCGGGGCGGCCTACCTGCACTACACGCCCAACGAGACCATCGGCGGCGTCGAATATCCGTTCATTCCGACCAGCGATGTGCCGCTGGTCGCCGACATGTCCTCCACCATCCTGTCGCGGCCGCTGGACGTGTCGCGTTTCGGGCTGATCTATGCCGGCGCCCAGAAGAATATCGGCCCTTCCGGCCTCGTCATCGTCATCGTGCGCGAGGATCTGCTCGGCCGCGCGCGCCCGGACACGCCGCTGGTGTGGAACTACACCGGCATGGCCGCAGAAGGCTCGATGAGCAACACCCCGCCGACCTTTGCCTGGTACGTGGCGGGCCTGACCTTCAAGTGGCTCAAGCGCGAAGGGGGCCTGACGGCCATGGCCGAGCGCAACCGCGCCAAGGCGCAGCTGCTGTATCGGACCATCGATGAGTCCGGTTTCTACCGCAACCCGGTCGACAAGCCCTGCCGCTCCTGGATGAACGTGCCCTTCATCCTGCCCAACGAGCAGCTGGATAAGCTGTTCCTGTCCGAATCGGCCGCTGCTGGGCTTGCCAATCTCGCCGGTCATCGCTCGGTCGGCGGCATGCGCGCGAGTATCTACAACGCGATGCCGCTGGAAGGGGTGCAGGCGCTGGTCGACTTCATGGGCGATTTCGCCCGTCGGCACGGCTAGACGGCGCGCCACGACGGCACCCGTGCCCTACAGGATTCTCACGCTCAATCGCATCTCCGAGCGCGGCCTGGCGCGCTTCGCGGGCGCGCCCTATGAGGTCGGTGATCAGGTGCAGGCGCCTGACGCCATCCTGGTGCGCTCGGCGGACATGCACGCGATGACGTTGCCCGCGACGCTCAAGGCGGTGGCGCGCGCGGGCGCGGGCACCAACAACATCCCGGTCGAGGCGCTCAGCCGCCGCGGTGTGCCGGTGTTCAATACGCCCGGGGCCAACGCCAATGCGGTCAAGGAGCTGGTGCTGGCCGGATTGCTGCTCGCCGCGCGCAACATCTGCCAGGCCTGGGAGTTCGTGCGCGGCCTTGACGGCGACGATCAGGCGATCGAGCTCGCTGCCGAGCGTGGCAAGCAGCATTTCGTCGGTTTCGAGCTGCCGGGACGCACGCTCGGGGTCATTGGCCTCGGGGCCGTGGGCGTGCGCGTGGCCAATGCCGCCGAGGCGCTCGGCATGCAGGTGCTCGGCTATGACCCGCAGCTCACCGTACAGCGCGCCTGGCAGCTCTCGGCCAGCGTGCAGCAGGCCGCCTCGCTCGAGGATCTGTGCGCGCGCTCCGATGCGGTCACGATCCACGTGCCGCTCACGTCCGAGACGCGCCACCTGTTCGACCGTACACGCATTGCACACATGCGCCGCGGCGCGCTGCTGCTGAATTTTGCGCGCGCCCCGATCGTCGACACCGCAGCGCTGCTCGATGCGCTGCAGGCCGGGCAGCTGCATGCCTACGTGTGTGACTTTCCCAGCGCGGCGCTGCGCGGTCATCCGCGCGTCATCGCACTCCCGCATCTGGGCGCCAGCACCCTGGAGGCGGAGGACAACTGCGCCGTGGCGGCCGCCGAGTCGCTGCGCGAGTTTCTCGAGCTCGGCCACGTACGCAACAGCGTGAACTTCCCCGACGCCGTGCTGGCGCGCCAGAGCGGCTCGATCCGCATCGCCATCGCCAACGACAACGTTCCCAACATGGTCGGGCAGATATCCACCTGCCTCGCCGAGGCACGGCTGAACATTGCGGAGCTGCTGAACCGCTCGCGCGGCGATTACGCCTATACGCTCATCGACGCGGAGGGTAATGCCGATGAGCGACTGCTGCAGCGTCTGGCCGCGATCCAGGGCGTGCGCTCGGTACGCCTGGTGACGCCGTAGAGTGGCGCGCCTTGTCGGGCAACGATGCAGGGAAGCCGTCGGAGCTGCTGGCGCTGCGCGCGCGCATCGACGCCATCGACGAGCAGCTGCATGCGCTCATCAATCAGCGTGCCGAGCTCGCGCGCCTTGCCGGTAAGTCCAAGCAGCGCGCCGCGGGCGCCGCCGCCATGTATCGCCCTGAACGCGAGGCCCAGGTGCTGCGGCGCGCCCTCGAGCGCAACCGCGGACCGCTCACGAACGAGGAGATCCTGCGGCTGTTTCGCGAGATCATGTCGGCCTGCCTGGCGCAGGAGGAACCTTTGAAAGTTGCGTTTCTCGGCCCCGAAGGCACCTTCACCCAGACGGCGGTGCTGAAACATTTCGGTCATTCGGTGCGCGCGCTGGCGTTGCCGACCGTGGATGAGGTGTTCCAGGAGGTCGAGGCCGGCAATGCCGACTTCGGTGTCGTGGCCATCGAGAATTCGAGCGAAGGGACCCTGACCAATACGCTGGATCGCTTCCTGACCAGCCCGCTGCACATCTGCGGGGAGGTGGAGCTGCGCATCCACCACTGCCTGATGGGCCGCATGCCCGCGCTGGCCGACATCGTGCGCGTCTGTTCGCACAGCCAGGCGCTCGGGCAGTGCCGCGGCTGGCTGGCCGAGCACCTGCCCACTGTCGAGCGCATCGCCGTCGCCAGCAACGCCGAGGGGGCGCGGCGCGCCCGCGACGAGCAGGGTACGGCAGCGATCGCCGGAGAGACCGCTGCAGACGTCTATGGACTGCAGCTGCTCGCGCGCGAGATCGAGGATCATGAGGACAATGCGACGCGTTTTCTGGTCGTGGGGCGCAAGCTCCTCTCCGCCAGCGGCGCCGATCGCACGACGCTGCTGGTGTCGGCGCAGGATACGCAGGCCCCGGGGGCGCTCTACCGTCTGCTCGAGCCGCTCGCCCAGCACGGCATCAGCATGAGCCGCATCGAGTCGCGTCCCTCGCGCCGCCGCCGCTGGGATTACGTGTTTTTCATCGACGTCGAGGGTCACGCCGAGGACGAGCCGATGCGCACGGCGCTCGAGGCGCTCAGGCAGCGTGCGTCCCTGTTTCGCGTGCTCGGCTCCTATCCGCGCGCGGTGGCCGGATGAGCGGCGGCGGCAGCAGCGGCAGCGCCCACCCCGGGGAGCTTGCGGTCGGCGCGGTGCGCGCGCTGTCACCGTACGTGCCCGGCAAGCCGCTGTCTGAGCTCGAGCGCGAGCTGGGCATCGAAGACAGCATCAAGCTCGCCTCGAACGAAAACCCGCACGGGCCAAGTCCCGCAGTGCTCGAGGCCATGCGTGCGGCCCTGCCGGAGGTCTGGCTCTATCCGGACGGCAGCTGTCATGCACTCAAGGGCGCGCTGTCACAGAGGCTGGGCGTACCCACGTCCATGCTGACGATCGGCAACGGCTCGAACGATCTGCTGGTGCTGCTGGGCGAGGCGTTCCTGGCACCCGCGAGCAGTGCCGTGTATTCGCAGTACGGGTTTGCGGTCTACCCGCTCGTGATCGGCGCCACGGGTGCGCAGGCAATCGAGGTGCCGGCGCTGCCGCCAGGCGCAGCGATGGCCCGCGGTCACGACCTCGCCGCCATGCGTGCGGCCATCCGCCCCGATACGCGTCTGGTCTTCATCGCCAATCCCAACAATCCCACCGGCACCTGGCTCGAGGCGGCCGAGCTCGAGGCCTTCGTGCAGGGGCTGCCCGCGACGACTCTCGTGGTGCTGGACGCGGCCTATCACGAATATGCGCAGGCGCGGGGTCTGCCCGACACGCTCGACTGGGCGCATCGCCATGCGAACCTGGTGCAGGTGCGCACCTTCTCCAAGGCATATGGGCTGGCCGGTGCGCGGGTCGGCTATGCCATCTCCCACCCGGAGGTCGCCGAGGCGCTCAACCGCGTGCGGGCGCCGTTCAATGTGAATTCCCTGGCACAGGCGGGAGCGCTCGCGGCGCTCGATGACGCTGCGCACATGCAGCGCTGCGTGCAGGCGACGATGCGCGAGCTCACGCGTGTCACGCAGGCGATCCGTGCGCTGGGTCTGCCGGTCGGCCCATCCGCCGCCAACTTCGTGCTGGTGGAGGTCGGTGCACAGGCACAGCAGATCTACCAGGCGTTGCTCGAGCGCGGGCTCATCGTGCGTCCGCTGGCCAACTACGCTCTGCCGGCGCATCTGCGCATCACCATTGGTCTGCCCGCGCACAATGACCGGCTGCTCGCCGCGCTGGCCGAGCTCACCGCGCTGACCGGCGTGGCCCCGGCCGAGGGCCTGCGCAGGGCGAACCGATGACGGCGGGCGCACACACACCGGCGGCGCCCGCGACGGGGCAGCGCCGCTGGCGTGCAGCTCCCGCCGAACGCGTGCAGGGGGAGATCCAGGTGCCCGGGGACAAGTCGGTCTCGCACCGCAGCCTCATGCTCGGGGGCATCGCCGAGGGCGAGACCTGCGTCAGCGGCTTTCTGGCCAGTGAGGATTGTCTCTCAACGCTCAAGGCACTGCAGGCGATGGGTGTGCGCATCGAGCGGCCAGCCGAGGCCGAGGTGCGCATCCAGGGCGTCGGGCTTGCCGGTCTGGCGGCAGCGGGGGCGCCGCTGGATCTGGGCAACGCCGGCACGGCGATGCGGCTGATGATGGGTCTGCTTGCCGGTCAGAGCTTCGACAGCACTCTGGTGGGGGACAGCTCGCTGATGCGCCGACCGATGGAGCGCGTGGCACAGCCGCTGCGCGCCATGGGTGCACACATCGACACGCTCGAGGGGCGACCACCCGTGCGCATCCGTGGCGGCGCGACGCTGGCAGGCATCGACTATGCACTGCCGGTTGCGAGCGCGCAGGTGAAGTCCGCGCTGCTGCTCGCCGCCCTGTACGCACGTGGCAGCACGCGCATCCGCGAGCCGGTGGCCACGCGCGATCACACCGAGCGCATGCTGCAGAGCTTCGGCGTGCATCTGACACGCGAGGGCACGCAGATGGCGCTCGCTGGAGGGCAACAGCCGCGCGGCTGCCGCCTGCAGGTACCCGGGGACTTTTCCTCGGCGGCGTTCTTCTTGGTCGCCGGCTGCCTTGCGGCCCACGAGGAGGCGCTGACGCTGCGGCGCGTTGGCTGCAATCCCACGCGTACCGGCCTGCTGCAGATGCTCGCTCTGATGGGTGCGCGTATCGAGGTGCGCCCCTGCGACCCCGGCAGCGCAGGGGCGCCTTCCGCCGGAGCCGAGCCGATCGCCGACCTGGTCGTGCACGCCGCTGCGCTGCGCGGCATCCGCGTGCCCGAGTCGCTGGTGGCGCTGGCGATCGATGAATTTCCGGCGTTCTTTATCGCGGCAGCGGCGGCCGAGGGCGAGACCCTGGTCACCGGTGCTGCGGAGCTGCGCGTGAAGGAGAGCGACCGGCTCGCGGTCATGGCCGAGGGTCTGCGCACGCTCGGGGTGGCCTGCGAGCTGCTGCCCGATGGCATGCGTATCCAGGGCTGCGGCGGCACGCGCGCCTGCTTTCAGGGTGGCTCCATCGACAGCCACGGGGATCACCGCATTGCCATGGCCTTTGCCATCGCGAGCCTGCGCGCCCGCGAAGAGCTGATCATCGACGATGTGGCCAATGTTGCCACGTCGTTTCCGGGATTCGTGCAATTGGCGCGTAGCGTGGGGCTGTCGCTGCAGGACTGAAGGGGCAAGCCATGAGTGTGCCGGGCGTTGCGGGCGTGCCGGTCGTGACCATCGATGGGCCGAGCGGTTCGGGCAAGGGCACCGTAAGCCGCCTGCTGGCGGCGCGGCTGGGCTGGCACCTGCTCGACAGCGGGGCGCTGTACCGCCTGGTGGCGCTGGCCGGCTTGCGCGCGGGGCTGGATGCCCAGGACATCGAAGGCCATGTGCGCCTGGCGCAGGGTATGCAGGTGAGCTTCCAGGCCGGTCCGGGCGGAGAGGAGCGCATCCTGCTGCAGGGTGAGGACGTCAGCCGGGCGCTGCGCGAGGAGGCCGCCGGCGCCGGGGCCTCCCGCGTCGCGGTCTGGCCGGCGGTGCGCTCGGTGCTGCTTTCCCGTCAGCACGCCGCGGCGCGGCCTCCGGGCCTGATCGCCGATGGACGCGACATGGGCACCGTGGTCTTCCCCCAGGCCCCCCTGAAGGTGTTCCTGACCGCGAGCAGCGAGGAGCGCGCCCAAAGGCGCTATAAGCAGTTGAAAGAAAAGGACTCCAGTGTTAGCCTTGCCGCCCTTTCGCGCGAGATCGCGGAACGCGACCGACGTGATGCGACGCGGCCGGTGGCGCCGCTCTTGCCGGCTCCCGACGCGATCGTTCTCGACTCCACGGCTCTGGACGCCCAGGCGGTGACCGAGCAGCTTTGGAGTTTGGGGTGCTCACGCGGCCTGTGGGGCGAATCGGATCGACAGCGAACTTAAGTCAGGTGCCGCAGGAAGCGGCATCAGTTATGGCAACCCGTAGCGCCGGAGGCGCGGCGGCCCGACAGACAGCACGGTGACGTGCGAGAGAGTGTATGAACGAGAGTTTGAACGAGATTTCGGGCGAGAGTTTCAGCGCGCTGTTCGAGCAGAGCCTGGCGAACCAGCGCATCCGTCCCGGCATGATTCTGACCGGCCTGGTAGTCGATGTCGGTCCCGACGTGGTCATCGTGAACGTGGGACTGAAGTCCGAGGCCGTCATCCCGCTCGAGCAGTTCAAGAACGAGCGCGGTGAGATCGAGGTGCATTCGGGTGATCAGGTCGAGGTTGCGCTCGACTCGGTCGAGGATGGCACCGGCGAGACGCGCCTGTCGCGCGAGAAGGCCAAGCGCGCCCGTACCTGGACGCGACTCGAGACCGCATTCAACAACGGCGAGATCGTCACCGGCGTGATCTCCGGTCGCGTCAAGGGCGGTTTCACCGTGGAGATCGATCACGTGCGGGCATTTCTGCCCGGCTCGCTGGTGGATGTGCGCCCGGTGCGCGACACCGGCTATCTCGAGGGCAAGCCGCTCGAGTTCAAGGTCATCAAGCTCGACCAGAAGCGCAACAACGTCGTGGTGTCGCGCCGTGCCGTGGTCGAGCAGGAATTCTCCGCCGAGCGCAGCGCGCTCATGGACAACCTGCAGGAAGGCGCCGTGGTGCGCGGTACGGTCAAGAACCTCACCGACTACGGTGCATTCGTCGACCTCGGCGGCATCGACGGCCTGCTGCACATCACCGACATGGCCTGGCGCCGTGTCAAACATCCCTCCGAAGTCGTCAAGGTCGGCGATGAGATCGATGTCCGCATCCTGAAGTTCGATCGCGAGCGCTCGCGCGTCTCGCTGGGCCTGAAGCAGCTCGGCGCCGATCCCTGGGAGAACATCGCACGGCGCTATCCGCCCAACACCCGCGTGTTCGGCAAGGTCACGAACATCGCCGACTACGGCGCGTTCGTCGAGATCGAGGATGGCGTCGAGGGTCTGGTGCACGTCTCGGAGATGGACTGGACCAACAAGAACGTCAATCCCGCCAAGGTCGTGCACACCGGCCAGGAAGTGGAGGTCATGGTGCTCGACGTGGACGAGGAGCGCCGTCGCATCTCCCTGGGCCTCAAGCAGTGCAAGGCCAACCCCTGGAAGGAATTCGCCGAGAATCACAACCGCGGCGACAAGGTCGCGGGACAGATCAAATCGATCACCGATTTCGGCATCTTCATCGGTCTGCCGGGCAACATCGACGGTCTGGTGCACCTCTCCGACATCTCCTGGGATCTGCCGGGAGAGGAGGCGGTGCGCAATTACCAGAAGGGCCAGCAGCTCGAAGCCATGGTGCTGTCGATCGATCCGGAGCGCGAGCGCATCTCCCTCGGCATCAAGCAGCTCGCCAAGGATCCGTTCTCGGCGTTCGTCGCCGAGTTCCCCAAGGGCAGCATCGTGCGCGGCACCGTCAAGGACGTGGACGCGCGCGGTGCCACCATCGACCTGGGCAACGGCATCGAAGGCCAGCTGCGTGCCAGCGAGCTCGGCCGCGAGCGTGTCGAGGATGCACGCACGGTGCTGCGCGTGGGCGATGAGATCGAGTCCAAGTTCATCGGACTGGATCGCAAGACCCGCACCATCTCGCTGTCGGTCAAGGCCAAGGAAGTGCACGAGGAGGCCGAGGCGGTGCAGAGCTACCGCTCCGAGCAGCCCTCCACGGGCACGAGCCTCGGCGATCTGCTCAAGGAGCAGATCCGCGGCGGTTGAGCCCGGGAGCGCTCGGGAAGCTTATGACGAAGTCGGAACTGATCGAGCTGATCACGGCCAAGCAGAAGCATCTGCCGGCCAAGGACGTGGAGCTCGCGCTCAAGCAGATGCTCGAGATCATGAGCGACTCGCTGGCGCAGGGCGATCGCATCGAGATTCGCGGCTTCGGCAGCTTCTCGCTGCACTTTCGCCCGCCACGCCAGGGACGCAATCCCAAGACCGGCGAGGCGGTCGCGCTCGCCGGCAAGTACGTGCCCCATTTCAAGCCCGGCAAGGATCTGCGCGAGCGCGTCAACAGCGGCGCAGACCGTCCCATCCGCGACTGACACACGCATGAGCGCTGCACTGACAGCAGCAATCCGGGCGCAGCTCACCATCTACGCTTAGGTGTAGTCACGTATCGCGACCTCGCGGGGAAGCGACTACCATCGACTCATCGCGAGCTGCTCGCGCGACAGAACAAGGCTCCTTCCTCCATGGCTGCATCCGTCCGTATCCGTACCGCGGTTTTTCCGGTCGCCGGCCGCGGCACCCGCTTTCTGCCTGCCACCAAGGCCTCTCCAAAGGAGATGCTGCCCGTGGTCGACAAGCCACTCATCCAGTACGCGGTCGATGAGGCGCTGGCCGCCGGGGCCGAGCGCCTGGTGTTCGTCACCGGCGCCTCCAAGCGGGCGATCGAGGACCACTTCGATGCGGACGAAGAGCTCGAGAATCTGCTCGAGTCGCAGGGCAAGAAGGAGCTGGCCGCACAGGTGCGCGGCGTGCTGCCGAGCTATGCAACCTGCATCTATATCCGTCAGTCCGCGCCGCTGGGGCTGGGACATGCGGTGCTGTGTGCACGTCCCGCGATCAACAACGAGCCCTTCTTCGTGCATCTGCCCGACGACCTGATCGCCGCCGAGGTACCGTGTCTGAAGCAGATGGCGGGCACCTTCGAGAAGCATGGCAGCAGCGTGCTCGGGGTGGAACAGGTCGCGCGCCGCGACACCGACAAGTACGGCATCGTCGAGACCGAGGGCGAGGGCGGCGGGGCCGTCAGCCGCATCACCGGTATCGTCGAGAAGCCCAAGCCCGCCGAGGCGCGCTCGACCCTCGGGGTGGTGGGACGCTACGTCCTGACGCCGGCCGTATTCGATGAGCTCGAGCACATCGGCAAAGGCAGCGGCGGGGAGATCCAGCTCACCGACGGCATCGCCGCCCTGATGCGCCGGGAGAGCGTCTACGCCCACCGTTTCGAGGGGCGCCGCTACGACTGCGGTAACAAGCTCGGCTATCTGCAGGCCACCGTGGAGATGTCGCTCGCGCATCCCTCCCTCGGCAAGGATTTTCGCGAATACCTGAAGAGCATCAGCGCGCGCCTGAACTGAGAGGCGCGTCACACTCCGGCGCATCGCGCCGGCTGCCCGCGGATACGCCGAACGTGCGGCGTTCGCTATAGAAACCACATCCCCGGCCGATAGACTTTCCGAGCCTGTTCGGTCTGCGGGATACGCGCGCTCTTGTTCACCATCATCGGCCTGATTCTCGTGCTGGGTTGCGTCTTTGGCGCCTTCGTCATGGACGGCGGCAAGATCCTGGCGCTATGGCAACCCGGGGAATACATCACGATTCTCGGCGCGGCGCTGGGCGCATTCGTCGTCAGCAATCCGATGAAGGTGGTCAAGAGCGCGTTCGGCTCGACCCTGAGTCTGCTCAAGGGGCCACGCTACAAGCGTGAGGACTATGTCGATCTGCTGAAGCTGCTGTACGACATCCTGGTCAAGATCCGCAAATCCGGCATGCTGGCCATCGAAGCGGACATCGAGTCGCCGGAGAAGAGCAAGCTCTTCACCGATTATCCGCGCATCATGGCCGATCACCATATGGTCGAGTTCATCACCGACTGTCTGCGCCTGATCGTCGGTGGCAATCTGGATCCACACGAGCTCGAGAGCCTGCTCGAGTATGAGCTCGAGACGCATCACAAGGAGGCCGGCGAGCCGGGCCACGCCGTGCAGCGTGTGGCCGACGCACTGCCGGGCTTCGGCATCGTCGCGGCGGTGCTGGGCATCGTCAATACCATGGCGGCCATTGACGGTGCCGATACCGGCACGATAGGTCGCAAGGTCGCCTCGGCGCTGGTGGGGACTTTTCTCGGCATCCTGGTGTCCTATGGCTTCGTTGGCCCCATCGCCGCCGCCGTCGAGCACCGCGCGCACGAGGAAGGCAAGGCGTTCGAGGTCGTGAAGATGGCGCTGGTTGCCAGCGTGCGCGGCTACGCGCCGCCGGTCGCCGTGGAGTTCGCCCGCAAGCTCTTATGGTCGGATGTGCGACCGAGCTTCTCGGACCTCGAGAACCACCTGAAGGGTAAGCGCAAGGACGCCGCGCCGGCCAAGGAAGCGGCTTGAGCGCCAAGACCGATCGTCCGATCGTCATCGTCCGCCGCGTGAAGAAGGTCGTTGGCGGCCATCACGGGGGCGCCTGGAAGGTGGCCTATGCCGACTTCGTGACGGCCATGATGGCCTTCTTTCTGGTCATGTGGCTCATCGCTTCGGTATCGAAGGATCAGCGCGCGGCGATCTTCGAGTACTTCAAGAATCCGAGCATGGAGCAGGGCAAGTCCGTCAAGCCCGCCCCCGGACAGATGGGGCCTGGGGGTGCCAGCACCAGCGTGATCAATCTGGGCGGCGCACTGGATGCCCGCCGCTCCAGCAGTCCGCTATCCACGGGACTGGGCACGCCGGTGAATGCCATCCACTCCGAGGCACATGCGCAGAACAGCAATCCGCCGCCGACGACGGAGGAGCAGGCGCGCCAGGTCATGGAAGCCGCCGAGCACAAGCGGCTCGAGACGCTGATGCAGGAGCTGCGTCAGGCGATCGACAAGAGTCAGGCGCTCAAGCCCTTCAAGGACCAGTTGCTGCTCGATATCACGCCCGAGGGACTTCGCATCCAGATCGTGGACGCGCAGAACCGTCCCATGTTTGACCTGGGCAGCGCCAAGCTGAAGGATTACACCGCCGAGATTCTGCGCGAGCTGGCTCCCTACCTGAACACGGTGCCCAACCGGCTGAGCCTGTCGGGCCACACGGATACCACGCCCTACGGGGCGGCCGGCTACAACAATTGGGATCTGTCGGCCGATCGTGCCAATGCCGCGCGCCGCGCACTGGAGAAGGGCGGCCTCGCTCCCGACAAGGTGGCGCAGGTCGTGGGACTCTCCTCGGCGGTGCTCTTCGACCAGGCCAATCCGCGTGCGCCCATCAACCGGCGCATCAGCATCATCGTCATGACCAAGCGGGCCGAGGAGGCGGTGCTGAAAACCGACAGCAGCGCCCCCGTGACCTCGGCGGCCGCCGCGGCGAGCGCTGCCGCGACGGTGGCTGCTCCCCCGAGCGCGCCCGCCAACACGGCACCGGGCACGCCAGGCCCGGCAGCGGCAACCGCGGCGACTCCGGCGGCCGCCTCCCCCGCGACCGCCTCGGCTCCCGGCATCCCCGCAGCCGCGGCAAGCACCCCGACGCCCGCGCCCACTGCGCCCACTGCAGCCGCCCCGGCCGCGTCGGCGCCTGCCGCTGGCCGGTAAGCCTGCAGCCCGACAGCCGCTCGGGAAGCGGTGGTAGGGTGCACGCTAGGGGTCGCAGTGCGTTAATCGCTAGCATCGCAGGTCACGCTCTGTAGTCTGCGACCGGAGTCAGTCATGTCATCTCAACTCACGCGCCTGCCGCGCGCATCGGCGTTGATCCTCCTGGCCACCCTGCTCGCCGGCGGTTGCGCCACCGCTTCGCGCGACACGCTCGCGTCCGGCCCGAACCCGGCTGACCTCGCGGCGCTGCCGGGCAAGCCGGGCTGCTTCTGGCTGCGCAATTTCGACGGCTCGTGGACGGCGCTCAATCAGCGTCAGCTGCTGGTGTATGCGCCGCTGACCAGCCCACCCTACCTGGTGCAATTGTTCGAGCCGGTGCCCACCCTGAGGTTTGCCGAACGGCTGGGATTCGAGGATGTGGAGCGCACCGGCATGATCTGCAACAACGCCGCGGACTATGCCATCGTCCCCAACTGGCACCCGCACCGCATCGTGATCACGGCCGTGCATCAGGTGACCGCCGAGCAGGCGCGGCAGCTGCTGCTCGCCAATGGGCTGAAAGCGCCGCGGCAGAAGGCACGCAGTTGAACGGCGTGCGCTCGGTCGTCGATCTGATCGGCCATACGCCGCTGGTCGAGCTGACCAAGTTCGACTGCGGCATGTGCCGCCTGTTCGCCAAGCTCGAAAACCAGAACCCGACTGGCTCGATCAAGGACCGCGTCGGCCTGTCGATGATCGAGGCGGCCGAGCGCGCCGGCAAGCTGCGGC
>Ga0335075_10002518_pt1 | contig 29412 bp, 22 predicted proteins | sample Lox_Sample_24_FD_206723 | JGI IMG/M metagenome (GOLD analysis project Ga0335075, IMG submission 206723) | Soil microbial communities from Loxahatchee National Wildlife Refuge, Florida, United States - Lox_Sample_2.4 | ecosystem: Environmental > Terrestrial > Soil > Wetlands | place: USA...
CGATACCTGGCCCTGGACCGATCCGACCACCGGAACCATCGACACGCTGCCCGCCGAGCAGCGTCTCGCCGCTGGAACGCCCAATACCGTCCCCGCAAGCGGCGAAGCTTGCGTAAACTAAAGTGGGGTGGACGGCCGGACGGTCTGCCAACCCCATCTCAATGGAGCGCAGCGTGCGCTCGGCAGGCTGATCGTGTCCATTGCGACTAGCTCGCGGACACGTCCGAAGACGGCTTCCGATTGCTTCCGAGTCGACCTTGCACCACGGAGCGGGCGACCCTCAGTGGATCGGAGAGTCGAAATAGACCGACGACGACAATGAGGTATATGCAGGCACAAACGCTCGTGGACACTACGATGCGCGCAGCGCTGGGAAGATGACCCAGAGCGGTCATTTGCAACCACGTACCTCCAGCGAGGGCGGTGATCGCGCCTATCATCTGCGCCCTCACTGCTCGCATCACAGGTGCCAAGCCGACGCCTATCGGGTGGCCTGCATAAATGACTGCGGGGATCGCAATGAGGAGGCCCTCTATGACGCACGCAATGGCGACCCCCGTTGGACCGAAATGTAGACCTGCGAGCACCGCCGCGATCTGGGCGGCGAGAGTCACGACCCCCCAATTGCGCCACCGGTCCGGTCGTCCAATAGCGAGGTGAAGCCAACCCTGTGAGGCCTCGATCACCTGAAAAATACCGCGGAGGGCAATGATCCTGAAGAGCAAGCCAGCAGCTTGCCACTTCGCGCCCAACAGTAGGACTGTAATGTCCTCTCCTGTAACTGACAGGATCGCTGCTAGAGGCATCACGAAGAATGCCAACGTCGACAACGCTGTGTTGTACTTTTCTGCAAGGGCAACGGGATTGGACTGCAGCTTGCTGAGGGCAGCGCTCCCAACCGTGTGTACCTGCGCCAAGGCCATAAAGATGGAGTTCTCATACAGCGTTGTCGCGTTTTGGTAATAGCCTATCTGGTCTGGTTTGTAAAATAGGGCGAGCAAAATCCGATCTACTGCCTTGGACATGGAATAGGTGATCGAGAAGCCCATCACATGCAATCCAAAACGGGCCATCGATTTCACTTCAGCATCGACGACCGGAACTCCGGGCCTCCAAGGACATCCGCGCCATGACCCGACCACGACCCAAAGCGCATTTGCAATAGGACGCACCACGAGCGCCCAGTACCCGCAGCCACCGATTGCCAAAGCGATGCCGGTAAGATTCCCCACCAGCGTGCCCATGAGCTGAATGCGCGCAACTAGGCCAAATTGCATCGTGCGCCGCAGAAGCGCCAGGTGCTGGTTAGAGACACCCCACAAGACGAAAGTGAACGCGCTGCAGAGTGCGATAGGCTCGAGCCGGGGTTCGCGGTAGATCGCAGCAATCAGCGGACTGCAAGCGGCAAACACGATAGCAACTGCAGCCCCGACACCGCTAGTGATCCAAAAGAGGCTGCTGATCTGGCCGGGGGTAATTTTGATTCTCTGTGTCGTTGCATCTCCGAGGCCAAAATCGATCAGCAGAGGCACGAAGCTCGTTATAACCGTGATGATCGCCACCAATCCGAAATCCGAGGGGGTCAAGAGCCGGGCGAGGATGATCGCTCCAATTATCTGGACCGCACCATTTCCGTACTGCAGCACGATCGATACGACGCCGCCACGCACTGCCTTGTGCGCGAGATCACCGGAGACCCGGTGGTCCTCGAAATAAGCTTGTATGCGCTGCGACATGGTCCTCAGTTCAGGCTGAACGCTGGGCGAGACGAAGGGCGGACGCTAACGAAGCACTGATCAAGGCGCGACATTCGCTCCCGAGCCCACACCCAGTCGGTTCGGCAGAGCGCATCGCGGATTATAGATTCGTTTCAGGTGCGGAAAGTGCGGACCGGCGCCGATACGCGAACAGAGCGCTTGAATATTGATCCACGTCTCAACCTGTGACCCCGACGCTCGGCAGTTGCTGGGCATATCCACCGAAAAACGTCTCAAACGTCCGGCTGATGGGCCCCCGAGTTGTCGTCACTGAACGCCCCTCACCTCGATGAGGCTTGGGTAATCATTTCGGCTAAGGCGTCGTTGATCCCGTGGGCACGACGCCGGTGACCGCTGCCGCCTTGGATATCTGTGCGAACTCCTCAATCATGCCACAGATCCCGGGGCGCTGCAGACTTGAGAGCCTGCCCTCTGGCAGCGCGAATTTTCGGGTCTCAGCGCCGGCTGTCGTATTCCGGAAGCATATCGATGATCCGTTTCGAGAGGCTCGGCTGTTCGGTGATTCCGCGGCCGGTCGCGGCAAGCCAGCACGGGTAGCCACTCAAACGCTCTCGTGCGCTCGAGAGATCGCATGGCCGACGGGCTCCGTGGTGAATGCACTGCGCAATCACGCAGACGTTCGGCATCGTCGCTCCGCCGTCAAATTTCGGAGTCTAACGTGTCCTCTGGTTCCGTCGGCGCTCAGCCACCCAAGTAACCTCCCATGCTCCCTGCTGTTCGCAACAAAGACTTGACGCCCGAGCCGCGGCAGTTGATCTTTGTGTAGGTGAATCGTACCAAAATCATTCTGGTTACCGGCGCCAGCTCTGGCATTGGAGCTGCGACCGCACTGGCGTTTGCAAAAGGCGGAGCAGATGTCTTCCTCGTCGCCCGCAGTCGAAATCGCCTTGCGAGGGTGGCCCGCAGACTACCGGCCGAACACCTCGCGGGTACCGCGCTCGCAGATTTCGGCTCCGTCGCAGAACTCCAAGAGCTAGTCACCCGCCTGACCTCCCGTCTGCGCCGACTCGATGTCCTCGTCCACTCCGCGGGCGAGTATTCGTGGACCGAAATCGACACCCCGGGCGCTGAGGGACTGCATCGACTGTTCGAGATCAATGTCCGTGCCCCTTATCTTCTCACGCAGGGACTGCTGCCGCTACTCGAGCGAGCCCGCGGGCACGTCGTGGTACTAAATTCGAGCGTCGTACGCAGTCCCGGGGAAGGCGTTGCAGCATACAAATCAACGCAGCATGCCATGCTCGGGCTCGTGGATAGCCTGCGGCAAGATCTGAATCTTCGCGGAATTCGCATCTCAAGCATATTTCCCGGCCGCACCGCAACGCCCCGAATGCGGCGCATCTATGAGAAAGAAGGTAAGACCTATGCACCCAAGAAGTTGATGCAGGCTGACGACCTCGCTCAGCTCATCCTCGCCCTGACAAATCTCCCTGCTCGGATGGAAATCACTGACATTCACGTGCGTTCCGTGAATCGCTATTGAGGGAGCCGAGAACGCCGACGCGCGCGCTGTCGACGCGGGGTGTGTGTCACGAATTCAAGAGGACTTGGACTTTACTGTCGATGGAATATTGTAAAGTACAGTCCGGCAATGCCACACATTCCGGGTGACCATTTGACTCACGCGAATTCCCCTTCCTTCGTCATCGTGCTGATGCCAGAACCCCGAATCCTCGACTGACTTGGCGCAGCTTTGCCATATGAGCTAACCTTGATAAGGCATGCGACTATCAGTTTCCCAAAATCAACGTGCTGAGGGCACACGCCGGACCTTGCACCTTACGGAGACCAGGGACGGATCTCCGATCGACGTTCATTTTGACTTTCTCGGTGAGTTCTTTCCGGAGCCATTCGTGCTGGATGGCTTCGTCAATGGCGTCATATTCCATGCCATGGCCTCGAACCAGGACATCTTTGTCGATGGCCGGATGAGCCGGTCGACATTGCTGAACCTCACTACTTTCCAGGAAGCGTGGTGCTGCTGGAAGCCGGATGTCTATAAACCGGTGAAGATCCAGCCGCTATCGATCATCGACGATCCACCTCGCGCCAAGGCTCAGAGCATTGCGGCTTTCTCGGGTGGTGCGGACGCGATATTTACGGTGCTCCGCCACGCAAACGATCAGTTCGCTTTGAACTCAGTGATGCTCGTTCACGGATTTGATGTGCCCACTGACCGCGCCGATCAATTTAACAAGTTGCTGGAGCGCGAGTTACCGTTGCTGGAACGCCTGAATTTGCGACATCGGATCGTACGAACGAACATTGCAGAACTGCGACTTCAAAATTGGCACGATAGCTTCCTGGCGCAACTTTCCTGCTGCTTGCACAACTATTCGCACGAGTTTCGGTTTGGTCTTACGGGAGGCGGGGAGCCATACGACGCGCTCGTGCTTCCCTGGGGGCAAAATCCGTGCACGGACTACCTCCTATCCAACGATAGCTTCACGATCGTCCATGATGGAGCTGCGTTTTCGCGAACGGAAAAGATCGCGCTCATCGCCAAAGATCCTGTTGCGACAGCGGCAGTGAAGGTGTGCTGGGAAGCGACTGACCTGTCGACGAATTGCGGTACTTGCGAAAAGTGTGTCCGCACGCGGCTCAACTTCAAAGCTGCCGGCGTTGACAGCCCATCGTGCTTTACCGGCGAGATTACACCCGGGCAGATATGCATGATTCGGTTCTGCAACGACTCTCAACGCGCAGGATTTCGCTCAATACTGGCTTACGCGGAGACTCACGCTCTACGTGGTGAATGGCTTGATGCCATTAAAATTTGTCTGCGGCAAGACGAAGTGCGCTATCACGAGAAGGGAATGGTGGGGCGTGCAGTTACGCATCTTGCGAACGGTGAATTCCGCGTTCTTTTCGAGAAGGTCGGGCGCAAATCGTCGCGCTTGATGAAGCGATAGCGGGGTACGCGCGAAACCTGCTCTTCCAGAGCGCGAATCCACTGGGCGGGTCGGCGCAGCAGGCACTGGAAAACTGCCACGCAACTAGGCAAGTCTCACCAGCCGCCATCATTTCGGCCTCCTCATAGTTACGGCCAAAGCCGAGAAATACGCCTGGCGATCGCGCCATGAAGTCGCTGCAATCTATAAACCACGTGGATTTGGATTGGTCCGAGGACCGCCCACGCCAGCCTTCTTGCGCCCTTCAGATGTACGACCGGCTGGTCGAGTTCGGTGTAATGATGGCGAAATACGGATTTGTGCGCGCGGTCTGGCTCGCCGAAGATCGTATACTCGAGGCCCAATTCGTCTTGACCACCGACCAAGCGGTGCCGATGTTGGGATAAAAGCGGTGCTATAGCAAGCGTATATGCAATAGGTCCCGTCGACCAGTTCACACCCATTCTGCCGGTGGCATGAAAAAGCGGGTTATAGGCATCCAGGTGACTGAGGACTCTTATTATTACAGCACGCAAGAACGGATGGCCCGCGGCTGCGATCACGTGCCACTGCTGAAACTCCTTTCCGCCGAACGGCTGAAGAATGCGGTGGTTACCCCAGGTCTTGAATTGCGCTCCTTTCCAGCGGGAGAGCACGTACACATCGTCCGGAAGAAGTACTTGGTCGAGCGGCTTGAAGAATGTGCTTTTAATGTCGAGATACACCCCACCAACTCGGTAAATTAGCAAGTATCTAAAAAGATCTGCCCTGGCTGCACCATACCGCGGGTCGATCCGCTCGTATTGCGCGAGCACATCCGGGCCGTAATTCGAGTGAACAAAGTCGGTTATCTCGGCTTGATCGTAGAGTCTATGTTCCCAGGTGGGATTCAGTGACTTGATCCTCGTTACATTCTTTTCGAGTGGTTCGGGTAGCGATGGCGGTGCCCGAGGACTGGTACTGGGGCCGCTTCCGCAATTTGGAATACGGGACTCAGAGACCGCACTGAATTGGGCATAGATTTGATGTATGATCTTCGGGATTGCAGTCCCTTGACTCACGTTGGGAAGCTTCTGATCCCATGCGCGAAAAGTGGCTTCGTTGGGCACTCTGAATTCGCCGATTTGGATTGGAGTGATTCCATGATAATTCTGCCACCGTCGCGGAATCCTAGCGTAGCTCTGTTTTCTCGGCTTGGTCCGGCACCAGATCCCTTACCTTTGAGTGGTGGGAGCCGAACGGCGACATGGTCGGTCGGAGCAGCCCTCGACTTGACATGAGGCAGTCGTCGCCAAGAATTCGTGAATCGGGTCACAAATTACGAATTGCACTGATGCGGGGGCGTTCCGGTCGGGCAGCTCACGCCGCGCTACGCTAAAATGAAGAGGGCGGAAGTAGAGGTGCTCAGCCGTCGCTCCTGTCCAATCAGCCTATCGGACAGGTTAATTGCGGAAGATTAATGGCGGCGCTGCCTCCATGCTTTGCCACCCATGCAGGCGCGCAATTGGAATCGACGAACGTCGATTGGAGACCGCTCATCGAATTGTCGGCGCATCTGCGCCCTATGATTTCTCATTGACCCCGTGCAAGCCTACCGTCGGAGGAGCGATACATCCGATTTGCATGGCCGGTCAAAGGAACAAGGTTGGACAAAGCAGACCAGAACAAGAGAAGCGGCGGGGCCAAGATTACCTTTTTGGGCAATTTCGGACAGAAAAATCTTGGCAACGAAGCGACGCTCCGGGCGATCGTCGAGAACATTCGTGCCCGCGCGCCAGATGCGGAGCTGGTCTGCATCTGCACGGATCCGCCTGTCGCGGCGGCGATTCACGGAATCGAAACACTACCCATCCATGCTTTGTTCGCCGATCCAAAGTTCCTGCAGCAGAACGCTATCACCAAGCTCGTTCGAAAGCTTAGCATCGGTATCCCCAACGAGATTCGCCGCTGGATGCTGGCGCTCCGTGCTTTGCGGCAGGTCGACATGTTGATCGTGCCGGGAACTCAATTCCTTTCGGATAATATTTGCGGTCCCTGGGGTTGGCCGTATTGGACATTCCGTTGGTGCATCGCCGCGAGACTGCGTGGGTCTAAAGTCCTGTTCGTTAGCGTCGGTGTCGGCCCGCTCCGCCACCCGCTGAGCCGCTCGTTCGTCAAGTTCGCCCTGCGACTTGCAGTCTTTCGGTCCTATCGCGATCAAATGTCGAAACAGTACCTGCGCAGCATCGCGTTCGATCGCTCCGCCGATCCTGTCTACCCAGACCTTGTGTTCAGTCTCCCGCAAGTTGCATTCGCAAAAGACAGTCGGAATAAGCGGACGCGTCCGACTATCGCGGTAGGAGTCAAGGACTACCACGGGCAGTACGACAAAGCTCGGACGGATCTCCCGCCGGAGCAGATTTACCAGCGCTACATTGGCCAGCTCACCCATTTCCTCGAGTGGCTTCTACGGGGCGGCTACACCGTACGGCTCGTCATAGGCGATGTCACGTATGACACTCAAGTTCTTCAGGATGTCCGTCTCTCGCTGGCCGAGCTGCAGCTGAACTACGGTGACGACCGGCTGATATCGGAGCCGATTGAATCAATCGAGGATCTGCTCGAACAGCTCGCAACCTGCGACCTCGTGATCTCACCACGGTTTCACAATATTGTGTTAGCGCTCATGCTGGGCCTACCGGCAGTGGCGATTTCGTATCATGAAAAGTTCTCAGCGCTACTGGAATCCTCGAGCCTGGAAAGGCTCAACGTTGCTATCGACAACGCGGATCCCGAGACAATCATCGACAAATTCCGGGAGCTCGAGTCTTATCAGGACGAATTGAAAGAGCAGATTGCGCACAATGTCGCACGCTATAGAGCCGCCTTGGATGAGCAGTACGACCGCATTCTCGATCTTCTGCCGTCGCGATTATCCCGAGTGAGGAAATGACGACGAACCGCGACAAACCGACTGCGGCGGCACGCATCTGCGTGCCGACGATGGCAGGCTTTTCGCGGAGTCCATTTCGGGCGGGATTCTATGAAGGGCAGGACGTCCTGGCAGAGTGCGACGACGTCGATTTCGTCGAATTGGAACCGATACCTTCGTACGAGCTGAGACTACGAGTGATGACGCGCCTCGCATACCACGATGCAACGCGGCGTGTGATCACCTTCAATCCGGGACTACGGCGGGTACGCCTGACCCGTGACTACGAGCTTCTGTTGCATGTGTGCTCCTGGTGGACCGATGTCTGGAATATCAATGCCATTGATGGCTGGAAGGATCGCTGTCGTACCACGATCTGCTGGCTCGATGAGTTCTGGAAGTACGACGTCCAGAATTTGCGGTACTGGATTCCTATCCTGGCTCGATTCGACCACGTGGTGTTAGGGACTAGCGGCACGAGCGCGGTACTCGCGGAAGCACTCGGACGTCCTTGCCTGGAATTGCAAGCCGGAGTCGACACGATTCGCTTCAGTCCGTTTCCGCAGCCTCCCCCGCGCGTGGTGGATTTGTACAGCATTGGTCGGGCACACAGGGGCGTACATGAAAGGCTTCTGAAGTACAGGCGCAGTGCGAACTTCTTTTACATTCACGATACATTGGAGAAGATCTCGGCTGCGCAGACTTCCGATTACCGGCAGCACCGAGAGATGTACGCGAATCTGGCGAGGCGGAGCAGGTTTTTCTCGGTCGCGCCGGGAAAATTCGACGCTCCACATGAGACGCGAGGACAGGTTACCCTCGGGTTCAGGTATTTCGAAGGAGCAGCTGCCGGTTCCGTTCTGATCGGCCAGAGGGCTGAGTGCGAAGCGTTTCTGCGGCACTTCGATTGGCCGGATGCGGTGATCGAGGTGAAGCCCGATGGCTCGGACGTCGTGGAAGTCATCTCTGATCTTAATATCGAGCCCGATCGACTTAATCGCATCAGCCTCCGCAATGCCGAGCAGGCGCTGCGCCGGCACGATTGGGTTTACCGCTGGAAGGAGATCCTGCGTATTGCCGGCTTAAAGCCGACGGAACGAATAGCTGAGCGCGAGGCCCGCCTAGGTGAGCTGGCGGAACTGGCCCGCGCTGCGCGCGAAGGTCGCTGACGCTGGCCACGAGATCGGGTGTAGGTGTGAATGGCGCGCGGGTGATAGCAGGCGGGAGGAGTTGACGCTTCGTTACGCATACCATGGCCCGTTGCGGAAGGACGCCATATCGTGCGCCCGGTCGAAGTTGGCCATTTTGAGCGAAAGTCTGAGAGTTACTGCTATGAAAGGTTTCGAAGCGGTGGTGCGTCATGGGCCAATCCGATCGACCGGATGTGCTGCGACCCTGTTCGCGGTCGCTCTACTAAGCGCAGGTAATGCTGGGACCGCAAGGTCGGCCAATGCGAGCGGCACTGTGGCAGTCGCGCTGGCCGGGAAATCGGCCGCGATGTATGCGCTACCGGCCTCCCGCAATTACGACTGGGACCCGGGCCTCATGTCCAGAGGCGGTGTTCCCTCTGCGGGCTGGAGAGTCTGCAACTCGAAACCCCTCGCCCCGGCCGGCGACGGCGACGATAGCGCAGCAATCAATAGCTTGATAAATTCATGTGCGCCCAAAACTGTCGTCGAGCTTGCTGCGGGAACCTTCAGCATGGGGCAGGGACACTATGTCGCCATAACGAAGGGAATCGTGCTACGTGGTGCTGGAGCGGGCAAGACGATTCTCGTCAATCCGCGCAATGCGTTTACGACGACATCCGTGGGCAACGGTAGCGCGCGTGACACAACACCGATCATCATCGTGGGGCCCGGTCGCTGGGTGAACCCCGACGGTGATGCGCGCTGCAATGGAGCGACCGCTTACCAGCCAGCGTACATGCAGCTTCTCTCGGCGAACGCCAGGAAAGGCTCGTCCTCGGTCACGGTGGCTGACGGCTCTATTTTTGCCGCAGGCCAGATGGTGCTCGTCGATGAGACATCCGGGGCGAGCTGGCGACCCGACGTCGCCGGGCTTTCCACCTCCATCTGGGCGGGTCCTAAGTATGCCGTCGAGTGGCAAATGCACAAGCCTGGACTTTCGATAGATGATCCGATCGCAACCGGCGTGATCCCCTCGGCGGCGAACAATTTTTCGGGATCCGGCAATGGAAAGGACGCCGCTTGCTGGTTCTCACGGCAAGACCGGCCGCAGAGTGAGATCAAGCAGATCGCCAAGGTGAAAGGGAAAGTGATCACATTCACCTCGCCGCTGACCATGGGTTACCTCACGAGCCAGTATGCCGAGCTCACGACTTATACAGGGTCGAATACGCCTGTGGAGGAGGCGGGCGTGGAGGACCTGACGGTGCGGGGTGGTGGCGATGGCGCGGTGCGCTTCGAGGACACGATGTATTCCTGGGCGAAGAACATCGAGTGCACCATGTGGTACGGGGAATGTGTCTCGATGGAGAACAGCTTCCGCGATGAGCTCGTCGATTCCTATATCCATGATGCAGCATGGGCGGAGCCGGGTGGTGCGGGGTATGCGATCAGCTTGGCTGGGGGATCATCGGAGATCCTGATCGAGAATAACGTCGTTCTTAAAGCCAATAAGGTGATCGTCTCGAGGAGCGCCGGGGCCGGCTCGGTTGTGGCCTATAACTACATGGACGATGGTTATATCGCGACCGACGAAGGGTGGATCGAGATCGGATTGAATGCCTCGCATATGGTTGGCTCACACATGGTGCTGTTCGAGGGCAACCAGAGCTTCAACATGGACAGCGATGACACGCACGGGAACTCGACGTACATCGTCTATTTCCGTAACTATGCGACGACCGTCCGCAGCGCGTTCCGGAGCGATCAGACCGGCGACACGATTGACGATGTCAGGAATATTCCGCGCAGCGGTGGCCCGAAGCGGGCGGCGGGTGCAATGCGCTACAGCTACTGGATGACGTACGTGGGGAACGTGCTCGGGCAGCCGGGACTCACAACGGCCGCGAATGGATACGTGGACTCGGCCACGAGGCCGGGGAACTGGGGTCCTGCCATCTGGCTCCTGGGCTGGAATGATGTTCGTCCCTATACGGTGGACCCGGAGGTGGCAGCAACCGCGATCCGAGACGGAAACTGGGACTCTTACCTTGGCAAGCAGACGTGGCTGACAGATGCGCGCGCTCAGTTGCCGAACTCCATGTACCTTTCCTGCAAGCCTGCGTTCTTCGGCTCCGACAAGTGGCCCTGGCTGGATCCGGACACCGGAACGATCTACGCGCTGCCCGCCAAGCAGCGCTTCGACGCAGGGACGCCAAATACGGTTCCGGCAAGCGGGGAAGCTTGCATAAGGTAGCCGGCATATGCGGCGTGGGCAATGAGATTGCGCGGACTCAACGGGGAGAGCCGGCCATCCGCGTGCGTTTGAGACGAAGCGCGGATGTTGATCCGGCGCGCGCCTGTAAGTAGCTCGTTGTCAAAGCCGCGGTCGCCAGGGTCATGAGTAGAAATCCGATTTGTAGCACGTTGAACCAATGCGATTCCGACAGGTCGCTCAGAAAGGCTGTAAAGATTAACGTTAGATACAAGCCGGCCTGATATCTATCTTGACGGAATAGGGACAAGGACTGCCGACAGTAGCTGATAAAGTACGCGATGAGGAGGCAGAAGCCGACGTACCCGGTGTCATTTATGAGATCAAGATAGCCGTTATGTCCTTCCGTGGGGTAGAAATAAAGATACCGAATCATGGCCTGGGAGGGTGAGTCCGCCGTGTCGTTCCAGTACGCTCCGTATCCGGTCCCCAACAGTGGGTGCAGGCGTATGTGCGCTTCGAGAACCGCCCAGATTACGGTGCGGTTGCTGAAAGTCAGACTTTTGCCGGTGAGAAGGGAAATTGGAGTCAGAAGGGTGACTGATCCGGGTATGAGGTTGAGTACCGCAAGGGCGTAAAGGGCAATGGCGGCCGCGAATAGTCCGACGATGTACGGCATGTAGCGGCGCAATGTGCCGGCGGGCCGTAGCAGCAGAAGCATGAAGGGTATGCCGAATGCGGTCGCCAGGATCGAATCGTCGCTGCGTGTCTTGACCAGCACGAATAGGGACATTAGGAGGCCCGAAGCAGCCGTGGCGGGTTTCGCTTCCTTCGAAAGCCAGGCGTGCAGCCATAGGATCACTGCGTCGCTTGCGAGAGGGCCCAGGTTGTTCTTGCCTTCCGTGATGCCACGCCACGCTCCTTTGAGCTCTGAAACAAGTTGTGCTTGGACTGCGTATTGGGGCGCTACCAATACGAAGATGATTGAGGCGATGAGGATGATCGTAAGCAGTGTGCGGGCGACATTCTGATACCGGCGTCGATGCCACCCCTGCACGGTGAAGGCCATGCATACCACGAGTACGGTGACGAAGCGGTAAACTCTTCGGATCGTTACGCCGGGTGCAATTGACCAGAGTACGCTGAGCGCGGCTAGGCCCAGGAATGCAATGATGAACGGATTGAAGTGCTTCAATAAGGCGAGTGTTCTTGACCGATTCCTGAATAGAAGGTAGATACCTCCGATCAGGAGGGAGATCCAGATCAATTCGGTGACCGCATTCCCTTCTGTTGGCATGGCCGGGCCGGCTCCGGCTACTGTTGTTTGGTCGTAGTTTAATCCGGATGGAACGATCAGGATTAGCGCCTGGACCGTGAGGAGTATTACGGGAAAGACATATCCGGTGCTGGAGGTGGCGCCTGCGCGAGCAGTTACCCTGGCAGTCAGGCCGCCCGGATTGTGCGGGTGGGGAGAATATGACTTTGGTCGGCCATGGCGCATGCGATCGTGGGTCCTCTAAAGTCCTGTTCCCAAGTATATTGTAAAGTCGCTCCGCGACGGCTGACCACAGCTCAATCAGCTTCGTTCACGCTGAGGCCGGTCCCATTACACCTGGGCTGTTAGGACCGTAAGTACGCCGCAGGCACTCCGGGTAGTCGTACGGCGGGCGCCAGCCGAGCAACTCCTGCGCGCGCCGGTTCGTGTAGCGCAGCGGCTTCAGCCGTGACTCGAAACGGCACGGGACCAGCACGTGCGGCAGCTTCTCGTTTCGTTTTAGGATGGTCGCGAACGCCAGTCGCACGATACCAAACGCAACCGTGTACGGTAGTGGCAGACGCAGTCCGACCTCGCCCGAGTGCTTGAGGTGGTCCCCGAGGTAGCTCCAGATCCGTTCGCCTGTCCCGTCCACCACATTGAGCGTCTGCCCGGCCGCGCGGGGATCGGTGGCCGCGCGGGCGAAGAGATCGGCGCAGTTGTCGACATGCGTGAGCGGCAGGTGGGAGAAGGGCCCGATGACCACGTGCAGACGGCCGATCCGCTGGCCACAGGCCGCAAGGTAGCCGTGCTCGCGGCCCCAGATGAACCCGGGACGCAGCACCGTGAGATCCCACCCGTGCTCCGCAGCAAAGCGCCGCGTGACCCGCTCCTGCCAGGCCTTCGCGATCGTGTACCCGTCGCGGCGGTAGAGATCGGCGCCTGTCTCGACGGGCGAGCGCTCATCGAGCGTCCCGTGGATCTCGCTCCAGTCGTAGACGGCGAAGCTGCTGGCGAGCACCATCCGCCGGCACTTGCTGCCGGCCATCGCGGTGAGCAGGCGTTCCGTTCCGCTCACCGTCGACGCGAACATCGCATCCTCGCCGCCGGTCACGGCGGCGGCGAGGTGCACGAGCACGTCCATGTCGTCAAACGCCGGTGCAAGCTCGCGCGTCGAGCGGAGGTCGCCGCGGACGATTTCGATGGCGTCCGGCCAACCGAGCTCCTCCACGGCGGTGGCGGGACGGACGAGCGTGCGCACGACGTGCCCCTGCGCGAGCAGGGCGGCAACCACGCGCTGGCCAAGGAAGCCGTTGGCGCCGGTCACGAGCGCTCTCATGAAGCAGTCTCCACCGGTTTAAGCGCCTCGACCATGCGATTGACCTCGAGTACGTGCTCGATCGGGACGGGCGGTGCCGTTGCCCGCGCGAGCGCCTCGTAGGTTCCAGCGAGAAGGTGCCACATCCCATCGTACGCACCCGGTCCGGGCTTGAACTTGCGCATGAGCGTGCCGATGGCGGCACGGCGCACCGCCCGACCCTCCTCGAGCCCATTTAAGAGAGGTTGCAGCGGCTTCGGCCCCTCGCGCAGCCGCTCGAGAGTCAACCGCGTCTCCCACAGGTTCGTGCTCGCCTGCGCGCGTTCGCCAAAGACGCGCAGCCAGAACGCGTCGGGCTGCGCAGTCGAGCTAAATCCGAGCGTCGCGGTCGCGTGCGTACCCTCGACCACCGCGTGCAGCTCGTCGTAAGGAAGGATCGACGGGCGGCGCTTGGTCCAGATGGCGTGCGCGCGGCGATGGGCACCTATGAATCGGTGGGCCAGCGATGCTAGGTGAGGCAGAAAGTCCGCAAGCGCGCCGCCCGAGAGCGTCAAAGCCGGATGGCGGGCATTCGGGTCGGCGAATCCGCCAGGACCGAACAGATTGAGCGACATCATCACCTCGACATGGACGACAGCACCGAGCGTTCCGGTATCGACCCAGCGAGCGATCTCGCGCGTTGCGTGATTGAAGACGTAGTTGTAATCCTCGGTGAGCATCCGCTGGCGCTCGCGCGCGTAGCGCACCAGCTGTTCGAGCTCGGCGAGCGTGGCCGCAGCGGGCTTCTCGACCAGAACGTGCGCGCCCGATTCAAGCGCATCCATCGCCAGCCGGAAATGCGATGTCGGGGGGGTCGTGACGTGGACGATATCTGGTTTCATGTCGCCGAGCATGGCAACGTGATTGGTAAACCACGCCGGGACCCCGTAGCGCTCCGCGATGCTTTCCGCGACCGCCGGTGAGAGGTCACACACCGCGGCGATCTCCGCGCCCGGGAGCGTCTTGAGGCAGCTCAGGTGCACGCGCGCGATCTGGCCCGCGCCGATCAATGCAACTCTCAATTTGCAGGCCCTCTGTGCGGTCGTGGCGCAGCGCCCCGCCGCGCGAGTACATCTCTGAAGAAAGCCTCGAGTGCCCCTGCGGCGCCGCGCCAGGAATAGCGCTCGCACACGAGCGCGCGCCCGGCGCGCCCGAGCTCGTCGGCAAGCCCTGGCTCGCTGAGAACTCGGAGCACCGAGCTCGCAAACTCGGAGGGATCGTCTGCGACCAGCAGGTGTCGGCCGGGCACACAGTCGAGCCCCTCGGCGCCGAGCGCCGTCGATACCACCGGCCGCCCCATCGCCCAGGCCTCGAGAATCTTGAGTCGCGTACCGCTGCCGAGCCGCAGCGGCACGACGATGACGGCTGCCGCCGCCAGATGTGGCCTCAAGTCCTCGACAGGTCCGACGATGGTGACGTCCGGTCCGGCGTGGGCGAGGATCGCGGGCGACGGCTCCGCCCCGATGACGACAAAACGGGCGTCCCGGCGCGCGGCTGCAATCTTCGGCCAGATCTCCCGCAGGAAGTACAGCACCCCGTCCACATTCGGCACCGTCGCGAGCAGACCGAAGAAAAGCACCGTGTGTCCATCGGGAGTAGGATCGGTGTGGCGCGGTTGCAGCCGCTCCACGTCCGCCGCGTTGGGGATGACGACGGTGGTCGCAGACGGCGCGTCCGCCGCGAGCCGCCTCTGATCTGCGACACTGCAAACGCAGACCCCGTCAGCGGTGCTGTACGCCGCGAGCTCCTCTCGAGCGAGTTTCCGCCAGTTGACGCTCGCGTGCAGACGCTGACCCAGGCGCGCGGAGCTCGTTGCGACCTGGCGCGCAAGATCGTATCCCACGTCATGCGAGTCGATGACGACCGCCGGCGTGCCCGAGCCAGGCGGCGAGTGGCGTACACGATAGTGTGCAAGATAAGGGAGGTTCACGAAGACCACATCGAAGCGCTCTCTACCGAGCACGCAGTCGAGCGCCTCCTGGAAGGCGGGCACGGCGAAGAGGTGGCGTTGGTAACTGCGCCGGGACAACCACGAGCGCGCCTGCAGGGCGCGTCGCCGCCATCCGGTCGCACCGTTCGGGTTACGCACGAACGTCACTTCCCGGCAATACCCGCGCATGGCGGGACCGCTCGTACCGGGCGCCGCATCGTCGTTGTGGAGCACCAGAGCGGAGAGATCATGGCTCTTCGCGAGGTTACTGAGCAGGCCATGAGTGCGTGCCTGCGCACCGAAACGCGGCGGGCTCGGTGCCATCGGTGACACTAACAGCACGTTCAGGCGCTCAGGGACCATCGATGCAGAACTCGACGCTGGCGGAAGGACGGGATTGTAGCCGCCCACGGCGGTATCGAACGTGCGCCAACTCGCATGCGCGCCTAGGCAAGCTCCGCAGTCGTGGCGGGCGACCGGGCGTTCATGCGGCAAAGGCCATATCGTGGTTCCGGCACCACGAGAGAAGCGCGTAGAGTGACCAAACGCGAGACCAGTACAGCCCGGGCCTACCCGAAACGTAAGACTTCCACAGCGTTCGTACGGTCTCGGGCCGCAGGCCGGCGCGGCTGACGAGTGGCGCGTCGGACAGCACGCGCCCGATCTCCGGTTGCAGACGCCGCCTTGCCCACTCACCGATCGGGAGCACGAAGCCCGACTTGGGCCGATCGAATAGGGCAGGGTCGAGCCGGGCGAGAGCGAGGTCTCGTAACAGGCGCTTCTTGCCAGGCGGCGAGAATCGTCGTGCCGGATCGATCCCCGCTACCTTCTCGCAGAGGATGTTATCGAGCAGTGGTACGCGCACCTCGAGGGAGACGGCCATGCTCGCAGCATCCGTATCGCGCAGCAGGCGCTCGCCGATGAAGCTGGATAGCTCGAGCAAAGAGACCGCATGGCGCATCTCGCTCCCCTCGGTTCGAGCTCGCCATGCGCTTGCAACCTCGGCCGGCAGGCCGAAATCCTGACTGTTCTGGGCTGCACGAACCTGCGCCGAGGCGAGGCGCGACTGGGTCTCCCGGGTAAACAATGCGTAGGAGGTCTGGTAGAGGTCGAGCAAATCATGGGCAGCGCAGGCCACATCGGCGATTTTTCCCCACCGCGTCTGCGGCGGAGTCTGCCCCAGGAGATTCCAGAAGAGCGCACCGGCCAGGCGGTAGGAGCCGCGTATGGCGCCATCCAGCCGCCGTGGCACCCAGGCCCCGGCGCGATGCATCTTGGGCAGTTCGACGAAGCTCGGGTAACCGCCGAAGAGCTCATCACCACCTGTTCCGGCGAGCGCTACTGTCATCCCGGCCTCGCGCGCCGCCCGGCTCACGAAGTATGTATTCAAGGCATCGAATGTGGGCTGGTCGATCGATGACAGAGCATCCGGGAGCTGTTCGAGGAAGTCCTCTTCGCGCAGCAACACATTCGTATGACGGCTGCCGATCGCCGTCGCGACGCGGGCAGCATATTGCGACTCATCGAGGCGGGTCTCATCGAAGCCGATCGTAAAGGTATGCACGGCACCCGGTTCGGCCTCGCTCGCAAGCGCCGCCACGGCGCTCGAGTCGATCCCGCCCGAGAGAAAGATTCCGAGTGGAGCGTCCGAGACGAGTTGCATCCGCACGGTTCGTGCCAGCTCCTCACGCAACTCATCCTCGGTCGTGCGGCGTACCGTGGAGGAGGGGGTTTGCCAATAGCATTGAAGCGTGCAGGTGTTGGGGTCCTGCGCTTTCTTGCCAGGGCCTATGGTAAGGATACTTGCCGCCGGCAGGAGCTTGATTCCCTCGGCAATGGTGGTCGGGCCGATCACGAAGCCCTGGGATAGGTATGAGGCGACGCCGGCCGGATCGAGTTGCCGTTCGACGATACCGCTCGCGAGCAGCGCTCGCACTTCGGATGCGAAGAGCAGGATCTCCTTCCCGAGCGGGCTGTTTCGCACCGTGGTCCAATAGAGCGGCTTGATGCCCATGTGATCGCGTACCAGGTGCACGCAGCGCGAACGTGGGTCCCAGATGCCGATCGCGAAGATGCCGCGCAAGCGCGGTACCACGGCGAGCCCCCAACGCTTGTATGCCTTGAGTACGACCTCCGTGTCGGAGGACGAATGAAATCGCTCGCCGAGCGCCTCGAGTTCGCCCCTCAAGTCCTTGAAGTTGTAGATCTCACCATTGAAGGTGATGACACACCCGGAGGCCGCATCTACCATCGGTTGAGCGCCGGCCTCGCTCAGATCGATGATCGCAAGGCGGCGGTGGCCAAATACCACCTCGCTCGACTCCGCGGCCCAAAGTCCGGCGCCGTCGGGCCCCCGGTGCCGCTGCGCAAGGCTGATACGCTCGACGCAGGCGGTTACCGCGCTGCGAATCGGTCGGACATCGAGAACGGGAGGCGAAAGGTTCCCTACGGCGCCGGCGATTCCGCACATTTCCGTCTTCCGACCTCTAATGCGACCATCGCCGTGAGGCGAGCGCGATTGTGATCAGGAAGTGCTTAGGCATGCGCGCCTCAGTCCGACGCTGCCATTGTGGCCAAAGAACTGTTCGATCCGCGCCACGATACGATCCGCAGCCCGCCCGTCTCCGTAAGGGTTGACCGCCTTGGCCATCGCATCATACGCGAGCGGATCGTCGAGCAACCGGATCGTGTTCTGCACGATGCTCATTTCGGCGACTCCCACCAACCGAGCGGTCCCTGCTTCAACGCCCTCCGGTCGCTCCGTCGTTTCGCGCATCACCAGCACGGGCTTGCCGAGTGACGGGGCCTCTTCCTGCACACCACCCGAGTCCGTCAAAATGAGCTTGCATCGGTTCATCAACGCGACGAAGTTTCGATAGCCCTGCGGAGTAATCAGGGCGACGTTTGAGATGTCTTTGAGCAGGCGGTTGACCGGTCGCTGCACGTTAGGATTGAGGTGCACGGGATATACGAACCGAAGCTCGGGATAACGCAGCGCCAGAGTCCGGATGGCACGACAGATCTGCTCAAAACCTTCCCCGAAGCTCTCTCTCCGATGGCCGGTGATGAGCACGAAGGGTCGCATGGCCCAGTCAGGTCCAATCGCAGCTGATAGGGAGGTCTCGATCCCCGCGCGGACGGTCGGGTCTGCCTGGCGGGAGAGTTCCATGAGCAGCGCATCGACGACGGTGTTGCCAGTCACCTCGATCGCATCCTCCGAGACACCTTCCTCCAACAGCGCGGCTTGTGCTGATCTGGTCGGGGCAAAATGGAGCGACACCATCCGTGAAGCCAGGCGACGATTGAGCTCTTCCGGGAAGGGCGTGAGGATGCTTGCTGTGCGCAGCCCCGCTTCGACGTGTCCGGTCGGGATGCCTCGGTAGAAGCATGCCAGGGCGGCAACGAAGACCGTCGTGGTATCACCTTGCACCAAGGCCATCTGCGGATGGCCCCCTTCGAGCCACTCGTCGATCTTCTGCATCAGCCTCGCGGTCAATCCTGCGAGCGATTGGTTTGCCTGCATCGTGTCGAGGTCGACGTCTACGGTGAACCCGAGCTCGCGTGCGACCTGATGAAACATTTCCCGGTGCTGGCCGGTGCAGACGACGCGGCATCGTAAGCGGCCATGTTGCTTCAGCGCCGCGACCACGGGAGCCATCTTGATGGCCTCCGGTCGGGTGCCCATGAAAACATCTACGGTTTTGCGCTCGCCCACTGGTCCTTACCTGCATCCGTCCGTCACGAGATCCGCGGCTCGGCGCGAACTCGGAGAATCTCTTGCGCGGCAAGCCACATGAACTCGGTGTTCGTGCGTAGGTAGCGTCGCCACATCTTCCGCGGCTCCATTGCAAGTCGCCACGACCACTCCAAGCCGGCGACCTGGAGCGCACGCGGGGCTCTGCGTACGTACCCGGTGAGGACATCAAACGTGCCACCGACACCCACGATCACGGGAACTCCAAGAGCTTCCCGATGACGCTGACACCAGGTCTCCTTGAACGGACTCGGCATGCCCACGAAAAGCATGTCCGGAGCAAGTTGGGCGATCTCGGCCACGATATTCGCGTGGTCGGACGGATCAAAATATCCGTCACGCCATCCCACCACCTTGAGTCCCGGATGGTTGTGGCGGCAGTACTCCGCAAGGCTCCCAACCACTTCCGGGCGAGCACCGAGAAAGTAGACACTGAGACCGCGCGATGCCCCTTCGGCGAGCAGTCTCGCGGTGAGATCGACCCCGGCCACGCGTTCGGGCAAAGGAGCGCCGGCCAGCCGTGAGGCCCAGACCACGGGCACGCCGTCGGCAACGATGAGGTCGCCGCTGCGACAGGCCGTGCGCAGCTCCTCATCGCGTCTCATCATGCAAAGCAGAGCTGCGTTCAGTGTGATGACGGTGTGGGACTCGCGCGGTCCGTAGCACCACGCCATACACCGGTCGATCGTCGACTGCATGTCGATGCGATCGAATGGACTACCCAGAAGCTCCGTGCGAGCAACATTCATGAATTGACTCCGCGATTTGCGGCGCGGCCCTGATTCGCCAAGCCGCTTCTTGTGTGTCGTTGAACTTCCGAGTAGCCCCGCGTTTTCCGAGCCGCAGGCACGCATACTGATAGCGTCGCAGGAATTTGCGGAACTCCGGGTCGTCGTAGCGTGCTACTCCGCGTAGCGCGCTCGAAACGTAACCCCACAGCATGGCGATGCTACCCACGAAGATCGGGTGTTTGGGCAGGCGGAATATTGTGCTCGCCAGGAAGTATGCGGGTGCCGTGCCCATGAAGTACTGCCCATAGCCTGATCGGACCCGCCCGGTCCAAATACCCTTTTGGCTAGATCCCATCGGGCGCAGATGGATGAATCTCAAGGCTTGCTCATCCACGCTCTCGGCGATCCAGCCCAGCATGCGGCAGCGATGACAGTCGATGCCGTCCCACATGACCTGTCGTACAAACCCTCCGATCTCACGGAAGCACTGAACTCGATAGAACTTTGTCATGCCCACGGAATTTTCGTCGCCGCAGACCTCGGCAAGCAGCTTCCCATTGCGGGGGGCGATAAAGTAGGGCTTTCCCGAGGTGGTGCCGAGCCGAGGATTGGACTCCATCCGCTCCATCAGCCGTTCAAAGTAGCGCCGTGGCAGATCGAGATCGAGGTCGAGCTTGCAGACGTAGTCGAACTCCTCGAGCGCGATGGTCTCCAAGCCGGCGTAGAAGGCTTCGATGACCCCGGGCCCGACGCTTCGGCGACCGCGGTTGGTTCGACGCACGACTTTCAGGTATGGAATACGAGCGCGGTAGGACTCTAGGACTTCCGGTGACCTGTCAGTAGAGCCGTCATCGACAACGACCCATAGCGCAGGGGGGATGCTCTGCGCCATAACGCTGTCGAGCGTGCGGCACATGTGCTCCACCTCGTCACGGCAGGGCGAGATCAGTACGTACTTGCGGTTTGACACTAGAACAGCCCCGTCTGCGTCGTTATGCGTCGCGATCATTCCCGATCACGGCGAGGTTCTTAGTTAGTAAAGTATAGCTTCCGCCGCCGAGGCGTGCATTACTTCCGGCCGAAGTGTGCGTTATTTCCGGGTGCTCGTGTCCCTGCGAATTAAGCACCGCGGTGACCGCTTATGTAACGTAGTTGTCATGCTAGCCGACAACCTCCCCGGGCGTTGTGAACCAGGTCACACTCCGGCTGTCGGCCGTCCCGGGTGACTCGGCCGCTCCGACGAAGGCCTGAGGCTGCACAAAAGTCGCATGACGCCCTCGGATATCGTACGCTGGACGAGTTCACAGAGGGCCGCTTGTGTCTATGGTTTCTGGGGTCTCCAGCCGGACGTCGACAAGTAACTCGACCCCCGAAGCTGTCATCGCTCCGTCCACCGGTAGCGCGAGGCAGCAGCCTATATCGGTCTTTAGCGGCCATGTGCCGGCACTCGATGGTGTACGCGGCCTCGCGATTCTTGGGGTTCTTCTGTTTCACTTTGTCGCGCCGCTGAACCCGCAGGGCGCTATGGACCACACTATAACGCGGCTCTTCTCCTATGGCGCGCTTGGAGTCGATCTCTTCTTTCTCCTCTCTGGCTTCTTGATAACGGGCATTCTTTACGATTCGCGTACCGACCCTTCTTACTTTCGAAACTTCTACATGCGCCGTGTGCTGCGGATCTTCCCGCTTTATTACGGTGTCCTGGTAATTGTTTTCCTCGTCGTTCCCGCAATCCCGGCCCTTCGTGGCTCCGAGATCGCAGGGCTGAGAAGCCACCAGGCATGGGCCTGGCTCTACGGCGTGAACATCTATCTGGCAATCCACAACGGCTGGGTGCTGTCCTACATTGAGCATTTCTGGTCGCTCGCGATTGAAGAGCAGTTCTACCTCGTATGGCCCTTAGTGGTGTGGCTGTTCGGCGGCAAACCGCGCCTTTTCCTGGGGCTATCGCTCGCGGTTGCCATTGCTTCGTTCGGCGGCCGCATCATAGCGTCCCTGTGCGGTGTAAGCGGAACTGTGACGATCGTCCTCACGCCATTCGAGCTCGATGCGCTTGCGATAGGCGGATTTTTTGCCGTCTACCTGCGGCAGCCGGGCGGGGAGGTGGCAACCCGGCGCATGGTTCTACCGATGACGTTGGCGGGATTCGGTCTGCTGCTCCTCCAGTTCGGCGTCCGTCACTTCTCCGAATACGGCAACGTCTTGGAATCTCTGCGCAGGGGAGCCTTTCACCTGTTGCTCGCCGCTTTATTGCTCAAAGCGCTATGCGCACCAGCCTCGTCGGTCTGGTCGCGCTTCTTCCGTAGCAGAGCGATGGTCACTCTCGGCAAGTACAGCTATGGACTCTATGTGTACCACCATTTCCTTTCCTACTACTTTACCAGGCACCGCACCGAGCTCGCTCTTGCTTCGGAGATCGGCTCTCGTACCGCCGCACTGGCGGTTCAGGCTATCGGCGGAATGGCGGTTTCGATGGCGATCGCATGGGTAAGCTACGAGTACTTCGAAAAGTATTTTCTTCGATTGAAGCGTTTCTGGCCCACGTCACGTGCAGCGGCGGATGAAAAGGCATCCGCGCTTCCTTTGCCAATCATCGCGGACCCAAAGCCGGCGATTGATGAGCTTCGATGAAGCTAGTGTTTGGCTTTGCTGGCCGACCCGCGTGCTGGGAAGGCCTCACCCGACGGCAGCGAAAAAGCGAAGAGCGTGCGTCCCGCGAGGAGGACGACGTACTGCTGCCCTGCGATCGCGTAAGCAATCGGGGCAGCACGGATGTTACTGCCCAGCGGCGTTCGCCAGAGCACGGCGCCGGTAGCCGCGTCATAGGCATCGAACTCGTTCCCGTGGCCGGCAAAAAGGACTCCGCCCGCGGTGGACAGCACCCCACCCATCTCTTCGGGTGTCTCTCCTCCGCCTCGATCGAGGATCGCATTCCAGCGTATCTGGCCCGTTGCGGCATCTATCGCACGCAGAGCCAGAGTTGTCGGCTGGTCAGGAGCACGCTCGTAGCCACTGCCGAGGAACAGACGACCCCTGTCGAACTCGGTCTCTTTGTTCGCGAACATCAGGTCCGCGGAGTCAACCGAAGGGACGAAGACCAAACCGAGTGCCGCATCAAACGAAGGTGACCACCAGCTCGTAGCGCCCGATGCCGGTGGCGAGATGACGGTTCCGTTCGGGGTCGGGTCGGAGTTCGGAAGCCTTATGGGCCGGCCGCCCGCATCAAATCCAGCTGCCCAGGTCTGCTTCGCAAAGGCTTTGGCGAATAGGAAGCGGCCGGTCCGCCGATCGAGCGCGTAAAAGAAGCCGTTGCGGTTGGCGAGCAACAGCGCCGGCGTGTCCTGTCCCTGCCAGTTGATGTTTGCGAGTATCGGCTGCTCCGTGGAATCCCAACCATGAGAGTCGGCAGGCGTGAACTGATAGTACCAACGTAGCTTGCCGGTGCGCACATCGAGCGCTACCAGAGAATCCGAGTAGAGGTTGTCCCCCAGCCGCTGCTGGTAGCTGAAAATGGGTCCCGGGTTCCCGGTCCCAAAGTAGATCAACCCCAACTTAGGATCGTAAGCGCTGCCGAACCAGGCTGCCGCCCCACCGTGCTTCCAGGAGTCCCCACTCCAGGTGTTGCTACCGGGCTGGCCTGGCGCAGGCACGGTGTAGAAGCGCCAGAGCGGAGAGCCTGTCGAGGCGGAGTAGGCCGAGATGAACCCGCGAATGCCCATGTCCCCACCGGCAACGCCGGCCACGATACGCCCGTCGGCCACGAACGGGGCGGAAGTCAGTGAATACCCCTGGTGCCAATCGGCCGCCGTCGTATCCCACAATATTGCACCGGTAGCAGCGGAGAGTGCGATGAGGTGAGCGTCGAAGGTCTCTACATAGACATCTTGGCCAAACACCGCTACGCCGCGATTGGGTTCGCCGCAGCACTGAGGGATGCTATCGGGTAGTGTGCGATGAAACTGCCAGAGAACGCTACCGGTGCTGGCATCGAGGGCCGTGACGCCTTCCGGCTGCTCCGTTACGAACATCCACGGGCCGACGACGATCGGCGTCGACTCCCCCCTGTCGTCCGTGGGCAGTTGTGCGACCCAGGCCAAGCGCAGAGCGCCGACGTTTGCCGGCGTGATCTCGGTGAGTGGACTGTGCCGGGCTCCGGCGTAGTCGCCGGAATATGTGAGCCAATCCCCACCCTGGGCACTTGCGCTCAGCATATCAGTGGTGACCGGCTGATAAGCAGCGATCGAGCTGCCGGAGTACTTTTTGCCGATCGCGGCGTCGAGCGCGGCCTGTCTTATGAACGCTTCGACCTGCCAGATCTCGAGATCCGAGAGGGGCTGCGCCCTCATGAGCGTTCCCGGGCGCCCCCATTTGACGGTTGAGAAGAACTGCCAATCGCTCAATCCACCGATCGCGGCGATCAGATCGGGCCCAACCCCACCGCGCGCATTATTCCCATGGCAGCTCGCGCAGACTTGACCGAAGATTCTTTCGCCCTTCACCCCCGAAGCGCGGTCGTCGAAGGTGTTGGTTATACTGCCGTTGACGTTCGGCATGCTCGACAGCCAATAGAGGTTCACAGGGCTTCGCGGCAAACTCCATTTGACCAGCTGGGGGAACGGAATCTGCGGAATCTGTCCGGTGAGCTTCTCCGTGAATAGCCTCACTCGCCAAGCGATGGGCGGGGAGACGAAGTAGCCCACGAAGGATGCGAGAGCAATGGCGGCGATTGGGAGCACAAGGAACTGCGCCAGCCGCCTGATTGGCTTTTTAGAAGACATGCGGGACGTCCGACTGTGCTACCGATCATCCTCTGCGGCGAGCGCACCGGCTTGGCATGCGGTCACGCTATTGATACGGTTAAGGTGACGAATGTCTAATTTCGTGAGCTGTGCCGGTGCGCCAAGCCGGTTCGCGGCGCTGAACGGCGCTCAGAACCGATTGATCACCGCTCCCAACACCCGGCAGTGCGCCGCGGATAGGCTGCGGAATACCTCGTTCAGGTCTTTGAATCTCGTCGCTTCCGCACGACCGAGAATGAGCACATTGCCGGTGACCGCGGCGATCGCGACAGCGTCCGAGAACCGCTTCATGGGTGGCGTGTCGAGGATCACAAACTCGAAATTCCTGCGCCATTCCCTGATGGTGCGCTCGAAGCCACGCCCGGAGAGTAGCTCGAGCGGATTCTGCGGCACGTCTCCGGAGGTAATGAGTGCCATCTCCGGCAGATTCTTGATGCCGTGGAAGTGATGCGGGCCGCCAGTGGTGAGCGCTTGGGCGAGACCGATGTCGTTCTCAGTGGCGAAGAGACGATGCTGGCTCGGATTTCTCAGATCAGCATCGACCAGCAATGTGCGCCGCTCGAGCTGCGCGAACGCAACCGCGAGCTCCGCGGCGAGCTTCGAGCGTCCGTCGCCCCCATTGGGGCTGAGCAGGGCGATGATGCCGCGGGTCCCCTTGCAGCGCAGCAGCAGCTCCGTTCGCAGGCTGCGCAGCGCCTCGCTGTGGGGATGATCGGGTTGGTGCGGCAGGGTAAGATCGGTGGAAGGCTCGAGTTGGTCGTGCTCCCAGAGGATCACGTCGCGCTTGCGGGCGGTGCGCCGCATCATTTCCTCGATGAGGCCGCCGGGCCTGCCGAGAGCGCGCTTGCTCATCCACTCCTGCGCCTCCTCGAGCTCCTCTTGCGAGACGGCGCCCGACTGCAAAGCCGCTTCCGCGAAGCGCAGGTGTAGGGTTTTCATGAGCGCGTTGATCTGCTCGACGGCATCCTGAGAGAGCCGATTGAGCAGCATCAGCGTCCGCGAGAGCTCCTCGTCGGCTTGCGGGCCGAGTGGATCGATGATTTCCGGTTCTGAGCTCATGCAAGGTGTAACCGTGATGTCTCGAGGCGGCTGCTATTCTGTAGTCATTGGCGAGCCTGGTTTGAGCCGCAGCCGCGCCATTCTCGCACGGATTCCCGATCCGCACCGTAAACCGGCAATTTACCACTTCCAGTCCGGCTCGAGCAGCGGTGCGGCGGATCCTCTTTCGGGGCTAATCTTCGAATTTGGAGCTCTCGGTACGGAATCTGTGAACTCCTTCGCATTCAGGTGCACTTATTGTCAAGGATTGCGCTCGACTCATGGCTGGACGGCCTCTCCGGGTCCAGGCATGCTTATCGGACCCGCCTAAGAACTACGATTTACGGGATCCCGAGCCATGTCCGCATCGCACTGCCGGTTCTGCCGCGCGCCCCTCAACAAGATATTCGTCGATCTCGGCATGTCGCCGCTCTGCGAGTCGTTCGTGACGGCGGAGAAGCTCAACGCCATGGAGCCGTTCTATCCGCTGCGGGTCTACGTGTGCGGCGCATGCCTCCTGGTGCAGCTCGATGAGTACGTCTCGCCCGACGACATCTTCACCGAGTATGCGTATTTCTCATCCTACTCTGACAGCTGGGTGGAGCATGCCCGTCGCTACTGCGAGGCCATGTGCGAGCGTTTCAAATTGGGACGCGAGAGCCGCGTCTATGAGATAGCGAGCAATGATGGTTACCTGCTGCAGCATTTCGTCGCCCGCGGTATTCCCGTGCTCGGGATCGAGCCGGCCGTCAACGTGGCAAAGGTCGCGATCGCCAAGGGCATACCCTCGGTCAGCCGGTTCTTCGGCCTCGAGTGCGCCAAACAGCTCGCCCGTGAGCACGACCAACCCGATCTCCTCGTCGGCAACAACGTCCTCGCTCATGTGCCCGACATCAATGATTTCGTGAGCGGCATGCAGGCGCTGCTGAAGCCCGACGGTGTCATCACGATGGAGTTTCCCCATCTGCTGAAGCTCGTCGAGCTCAATCAGTTCGACACCATCTATCACGAGCATTTCAGCTATCTTTCCCTCACCACCGTAAAAAGGATCTTCGAGGCGCACGGGCTCACTCTCTTCGACGTGGAGCAGATACCAACCCATGGGGGGTCGCTGCGGATCTACGCGCGCCACTCGGCGGACCGCACCAAGCCCGTCGGAGCCCGGATCGGGGAGTTGCTCGAGCTCGAGTCGCGCGGCGGATACGACCGGCTCGAGCGGTATTCCTCCTTCGAGGAACAGGTGCGCGAGACCAAGCGCGCCCTGCTGCAATTCCTCATCGAGGCGAAGCGGCAGGGCAAAAAGATCGTGGGCTACGGCGCCCCCGGCAAGGGAAACACGCTGCTCAACTACTGTGGCATCCGTACCGATTTCATCGACTTCACCGTCGACCGCAATCCGTACAAGCACGGCAGGTTCACGCCCGGCACGCACATCCCGATCCTACCGCCGGAGCGGCTGGCCGAGGCACGCCCGGATTACGTGCTCATTCTGCCGTGGAATCTCAAGACAGAGATCGTGCAGGCGCTGGCGGGCATCCGCGCCTGGGGCGGCAAGTTCGTGGTGCCGATCCCGAGCGTGCAAGTGCTCGATTGAACCAGCAGTCCAGATAGGAGGTGCAGAGCGTCATGCGAGTCTTCGTAACGGGAGTCAATGGTTATATTGGGGCCATTCTGGCGCCCTATCTCATGGAACGCGGCCTCGACGTCGTCGGTCTCGACGTCGGCTACTATCGCGACGGCTGGCTTTTCAGCGACAACCGGCGCATGCGCTGGCAGCCGCGTACGATCAATGCCGATTTGCGGGACATCGAGCGGCAGCATCTGGATGGCTGCGATGCCGTAGCTCACCTCGCGGAACTCTCCAATGATCCTCTGGGGCAGAATAATCCGACGGTGACCCACGAGATCAATCACCAGGGCTCGGTAAGACTCGCCGAGCTCGCGCGCGCCGCGGGAATCGGCCGCTTCGTGTATACCTCCTCCTGCAGCGTGTACGGCGCCGGCACCGGGGATTTTTTGGATGAGACCGCCGCGCCCAATCCGCAGACCGCCTATGCCGAATGCAAGGTTCTGGTCGAGCGGGATGTCGGCGCCATGGCGGGTGGCGACTTCTGCCCGGTCTTTCTGCGCAACGCCACCGCTTATGGACCTTCGCCTCGCATGCGGTTCGACATCGTGTTGAACGACCTGTGCGCCATGGCGCACACGGTCAAGCGGATCGCTATGACGAGCGACGGCAGTCCGTGGCGACCGGTGGTGCATGTGGACGACATCTGCGAGGCCATTTACCGCTCGTTGATCGCTCCGGTGGAAGCGGTACGGGGAAAGATCTTCAACGTCGGCCACACCCGTGAGAACTATCGGGTGCGCGAGCTGGCGCAGATCGTGGCCGAGGAGTTCCCCGGCTGCGAGCTGAGCGTCGGCCAGAAGAGCGGCGATAATCGCAGCTATCGCGTCAACTTCGACCGCATTCATCGGGAGCTCCCGGGATTCGAGTGCCGGCACACCGCGCGCGATGGCGCGCGGGAGCTGCGCGAGGTATTCGAGCGCATCGAGATGTCGGCTGACACGTATCAATTCCGGGCCTTCACGCGCCTCAAGCAGCTGAAGTATCTGCAGGCCACGCAGCAGGTCGACCCGAGCCTGCGCTGGCGCTGACATGCAATTCGAGGCGCTGGATATCCCGGGTGCGGTGCTGGTTGGGATCGAGCGGAAGGCGGATCCGCGCGGTTTTTTCGCACGCTCGTTCTGTGCCGAGGAGTTTCGCCGCGAGGGGCTGCCGGAGCGGTTCGTCCAGTGCAGTATTTCCTACAACGAGCGGCAGGGAACGCTGCGCGGCATGCACTTCCAGTGGCCGCCGTCCCGGGAGGGGAAGCTCGTGCGCTGCGTCCGGGGGAGGCTCTTCGACGTACTCATCGATCTGCGTCCAGGCTCACCGGCTTACCTCGAGCATCACGCTGTAGTCCTCGATGAGGATGAGCGCAATGCCGTGTTCATCCCTCCCGGCATCGCCCACGGCTTCCAGACTCTCGCCGATCGGACCGAAGTGTTCTATCAGATGACGGATTACTTCGCGCCGGGCCTCAATGGGGGTGTGCGCTGGGACGATCCGGCGTTCAGCATTGCATGGCCGCTTCCGGCACCCACTCTGAGCGAGCGCGATGCCGCGTGCGCGGATTTTGTGCGCGAGTCCTTCGAAGCCGAGCTCGCCCGCCGGGAGAGCAGTGCAATAAGGTCCGGGGACATCCCGTCGCCTCCATGAATACCTCGGCCGGCGAAGGCTTGTACGCCTTTGCGTCGCAACTCTACCCGATCTGCCGCAGCATTACTGGCGGCGGCGTTCGCGAGACCCTGCGCCTCATCGGTACCCGCATTCCGCTCGCCGTCCGGGAAGTGCCGAGCGGCAGCCAGGTGTTCGATTGGCAAGTACCGCCGGAGTGGAACATCGAGGACGCGTGGGTCGAGGATGCCCATGGCAAACGCGTGGTGGATTTCAAGGCGCACAACTTGCACATCGTGAGCTACTCCGAGCCGACGAGCAAAACTCTTCCGCTCGCGGAGCTAGCCGGACATCTGCACAGCCTGCCAGAGCACCCGGACTGGATTCCCTACCGCACGAGCTACTA
>Ga0335075_10002519_pt1 | contig 29403 bp, 28 predicted proteins | sample Lox_Sample_24_FD_206723 | JGI IMG/M metagenome (GOLD analysis project Ga0335075, IMG submission 206723) | Soil microbial communities from Loxahatchee National Wildlife Refuge, Florida, United States - Lox_Sample_2.4 | ecosystem: Environmental > Terrestrial > Soil > Wetlands | place: USA...
CGCGGGGCTCTGGCAGATCGACGTCGTGCTGAAACTCACTGTAAGCGGAAACGAGTTCAGTCAGACCGTCTACGGCGACGTTACGGACGGAGGCGGCGGCTAGGTCAGACCTGAATCCAGGAGGGCGGTCGTGCGGCCGCCCTCCCGTGACGCGTAACGGACGGGAACGCCGCGGCAAGCGGCCCATGCCGGCTTGGAGACGTTCGGTCTGCCGTCATCGTTGAGCCCAGAGAGCGTGCTGGCTGCGATGGGGAGAGGTGACGCGGAATGACGGCTGGGCCCGGACCGGGACCCCGTGCTGACGGAGCTGACGGGAGCAGTCCTGATGGCGCCGGCGCGCTGAGCGGTCGTGCCTGGCTTGCGGCGCTGCCTGGCGAACTCGCCGCGCAACGGCGAGTAATGGCCGGGCTGGTCGATCGGTGCGAGGCCTGGCCGTTGGCGAGATCGTTCCTGGTTGGCTGCTCGCTCGGCCGCGGCGCGGCCGACTCGCTTTCCGACATCGACGCCGCGCTCGGCGTCGATGCGGAGCGCGGCCAGGCCGGCGCCGGCCGCGTGGCGGCCGCGGAGGCGATGGTCGTCGCCGCGCTGCCGGATCTGGGCCCGCTCATCGACGTGCTACGGCACCGGAGCGGCACCGCTGACCAATCGGCCCGGCGGATCTTCGCGCAGTTCGCCGACGGCACCCAGCTCGACCTTGCAGTCGTCGCCGTGGCCGACATCGAGATACGCGTGCGCGCCGGCGGCGCTCCGGACTTCATCTCCCTGTACCAGGCGACCATCCCGCCGGAGTCTCAGCCATCTGATGCCGGGGGAGCGGCCCGCGGCGCCCAGCCCGCCGGCGAGCCGCCAGCCGCGTACGCGGTCACTCGCGACCAGGTCAGGGAGTGGGCGTTCCTTGGCTGGTGCGCGCTGATCGACGCTGACAAGTACCTGCGCCGGGGCTCGCTCTGGGAAGCCCACAACCGGCTCCACCAGGCACGGCACCATATCTGGGCGCTATGGGCCGCGGCACACGGCGCGCTGTACCCATGGCACGGCCTGTCACAGGTGCTCGACCACGACCCGGACAATCTGCCGCCCGGCATCGAGTCCACCATCGCCGGCCTTGACACCGCCGGTCTGTGCCGCGCCGCACGCGCCAGCGCGGAAGTACTGGCAACGGTCAGCGCGGCCGCCGCCCGACGGCACCCCGCCGACCTCCCGACGGCGATGGCCGCCTATGTCACCCGGGTGCTCTCAGCGGACCAACCCGCTACTTTTCGCTGACCACGAACCCCTGGGTGTCGGAGTCATGATGAACCTGGTAGATCCCGACGGCCGTGCAGTGGTTCGCTGCAGCGCAGGAGAGGGAGTAGATGACAGCGTCCTGGCCGGTATTCAGCTGAGCCAGGCCAGGCACCGAGTGCGCGCGGCCCCAGCGGCCGTTCCGCCCGGTCACCACCAGTGCATCCGTCGTTCCGCCGTGCTGGTACGCTCCGCCCGCGGCGCAGGTGCCCTTTGCGCATGACACCGAATTGATGTTGCCAGACTCTCCTCTGTCCAGCCGCGCAAGGCCGGGCAGCTCAGTCGCCGTGCGCCACCTGCTGCCGAGCTCGGTGACATTCAGGCTCGCCAGGCCGGGCAGCTCACGAGCGTTGCCCCAGGTGCCGCTCGCCGCGTCGGTGCCTGCCGTGACCTGCGCCCGAGCCGTCGTCGCCACGCTGCCCGCCGAGAACGCTAAAAGCGCAGCGATTGTCCATATGAAACCGCGAGTACGCACTATGGTCCCCTCTAGATAACGACCCGCCAAACGATAATCTTGCCAGCGGCCAGACCGGATCTTCCCGCATTCGGTTCCGGGCGCGCGACGCCGAATAATGGACGCCCATGACGCGAGACAATTCCGCTGGTTCCGCACGCCTGCGGGCCTTCATCGAGGACGACCTTCCTTTCCTTGACCGGCTCTGTACGGATCCCGATGTGCTCGGCGAGTTCGAGTGGCCGGGGTTTGCCGACCCGCGCGCACGCCGCAGGCGATGGGAACGCGACGGCTACATCTCCGGTGAGTTCTCAGCAGTCGCTATCGTGCGCCAGGACGGCACCGTCGTCGGCATAGCCACCTGGAAGCCACGCGGCTTCCCTCCCGGCGTCGCCTACGAGATCGGGGTAGCCATAGCGCCCGAGCACCGCGGGCGGGGGTTCGGGACAGCAGCGCAGGACCTGCTGGTGGACTACCTCCTGGACCACACGACTGCGAACCGAATCGAGGCCCTGACGAACGACGCGAACATCGGCGAGCAGAAAGCCCTTGAACGCCTCGGATTCCGCCAGGAAGGACTCATGCGCGGCCGGTCCTTCCTGGGGGGCAAGTACGTCGGCACGCTGGTTTACGGCCTGCTCCGCGAAGACCGGCGCCCCTGAGAGCAAACCTGCCCTGGCTATCCGGGGCTCGGCGTCGAAGTCATCCGCTGCGTCTGTGACTGCTGGCTCCCTCGCGGACCGGCGGAAAGCCGAACGTGGCTGCCAGGTCATGGCCACCTGCGAACACGGTGATGCGGGCGATGCCTGCCTGGGTGACGGTAAGGACGCCCAGCCCGTAAGCGCCGGTTCGGTACTGGGCGACCGCGGCGGGCTGTCCGTTGGCGAGTGTGGGTGCCATCCGCCAGTCTCCAGGGGATCCGATCACGTGCGCGAGGTACCGCAGGCACGTGTCGCGTCCGGAGAACCACATGCGAGTGCCCACCATCTCGATCGCGGCGTCGGCGCGCAGTGCCTTCTCCAGAGCTGTGGTGTCGGCGTTTTCGAACCCGGCGATGTACTGACCAAGCAGTTCCAGGGCACGCGGCTCGGTCGGCTCGATTACCCGCTCTGGTGCTGGACCGACTTCATCCAGCCGGGCGCGGGCTCGCTGCAATGTGCTCTTGACGGCTGTCGTGGAGGTGCCGAGCATGCTCGCAACCTCGGCTGCCTGGAAGCCGAGCACATCCCGGAGCAGGAGTACAGCGCGCTGCCGGGCGGGCAAGTACTGCAAACTGGCGATGAGCGCCAGCCGCAGCCAGTCGCGCGCGGCGACAATCACTCCCGGGTCCTCCGACTCGGGAGTTACCAGGGCGTCGGGGATCGGCTCCAGCCATGCGGTTCCCGGCTCGGCGGGGCCGGGAGGAGCGTCCGGATCGCTGGCCGGGCCGCCGAGTCCGGAGGGCAACGCCCGCCGGCGGCGTTGTTGAAGTGCGTCCAGGCATGCGTTGGTGGCAATGCGGTAGAGCCAGGAGCGTACCGACGATCTGCCCTCGAACGTGCCGTATGAGCGCCAGGCACGAAGATAGGTCTCCTGCACTGCGTCTTCGGCCTCGTCCGCCGAGCCGATCATCCGGTAGCAATGCGCCAGCAACTCCCGGCGGAACGGCTCGGCGCAGCGCACGAACTGATCTGAGCTATCCGTCATCGTGTTCCTTCTGGGTCGCCCTGGCTCATAGCCCTAGTCGGGGCCGAACCCAGTCGGCCAGTTCGCGGATCGCTTCGTCGGCCTCCGGTGCGCGGCCCGCGGCCATCTGGAATGTGTGCAGCATGTCAGGGAAGATGTCGAGGCGGACCTCCACGCCAGCATTCTTTGCGTGGACGGCCAGCAGGCGCGCATCGTCTGCGAGTGTCTCGTCTCCGCCCGCCTGAATGTAGACCGGGCCGAGGCCGCTCACGTCGGCATAGAGCGGATTAGCCTGCGGATCGCGCGTATCGGTACCCTCACCCAGGAAGTTCCTGATGATCCCGCGGACCACCTCCGGCTTGAAGAATGGATCAGAGTCCCGGTTGGTTTCATACGACTCACCTTTGGTCTCCATGTCCACGCTTGGCGACATCAGCAGTGTCGCTGCCGGCAGTGCTATTCCCTGTTCCCGTGCGCGCAGCTGTACGGCGACCGCGAGCCAGCCGCCGACCGAGTCTCCCGCGAACGCGATGCTGCCGGCGCTGATCCCCTGGTCCAGCAGCCACCGGTAAGCGTTCGTGACGTCAAGCGCCGGGACGGGGAAGACACCTTCGGGAAGCAGGTGGTAGCTGACGAGCAGCGCCCGCGCGGTGGTCGCCTTCGCCAGGTGGCCGAACATCTTGCGATGGGTATAGATCGACCCGCCGACGAACCCGCCGCCATGGATGCACAGAAGGACCCGGTCGCTGCTTGCGCCTTTCGGCACCGCCCACATCGCGGGCAACCCGCAGACGTCGGTCTCCAGGTAGTCGACACCCCGTGGTTCGGCGGTGAGGTCTCCCCACGACTCGTCGTCAGGCGCCTCGAAGCCCGGCTGCGTCATGGCGAGCCAGGATGCCTCCCAGCGCCTCTTTATGGCCTCTGACTGGTTACTCGGCATGGCGGTTCACCTGCACGGGGCGGCGGCCGGCATAGTCGGTCATTCTCGGTTCCCTTCACAAAGTCGTGCGTCGCGGCACCTTGAGGTCCACGAAGCTTTCGACAATGCAGACCGCCGATGGCGGAGAAAGGAATCGCGTTCTGTGACTAGCGGTCCGGTCGCCGCGCTGACGTTTGGGTCAGCGCGGCGACCGGCACCGGATGTTCTCCTGCTAGCGCCTACTTAGTGCCACAGGTGGCCGTGCTGCAGGTCCAGAACTGCGGGAAGAACGTCGTGAACGGACTCCACGTCGCATTGTGCAGGTCGTTGCTCACTGCGTAGATGCTCGTGTACCACGGCATATAGAGCGCCGGAACCTGCTCAGCGGCGTAGTTGGCGAAGGTGTGGAACACGGTCATGCTCGCGCTGGTGTGCGTCTCGTTGATCAGCGTGTCCATCTCCGTGTTGCTGTAACTGCCTGAGTTGTTCGGCGACCCGGTCTGGTACAGCGGCTCACCGGTCGGCTCGAAGCCAGGTCCGCTGAACAGCCAGCCGCCCAGGTACAGGAACGTCCACTTGCAGGACGACGCCGTCGGCTTGCACGGCACCGTGTCTGCGAGCAGGTCGTCGAAGGTCTCCGGCACCGCGGTGAGCTGGATGCCCGCCTGCGCGAAACCGGACTTCAGGATCTGCACGTCGTCCTGCTGGATCGACAGGCCTGAGCTGTAGTCGATCGAGAACTTGGCCTGCGTGCCCTTCGCGACGCCCGCGCCACAGTCAGCCGAACCTGAACCGGCCGACTCACAGGTCAGCACGCCGCCCACGTTCTTCCAGCCGTGCGCTGCCAGCAGCGCCTCAGCCTTGCTCGGGTCGTACGGATAGGGGCCCTGGCCGCCGTTGGCGGTCATCTCCGAGGAGATGAACGGGTTGCCGGCCGACGGCTCCGTCGGGACACCCGAGGAGGTCGGGTAGTAGTAGCCACGTCCGACCGACGACGACATCGACTTCTGGTTGTTCAGCTCCATCAGCGCCTGACGGAAGTAGAGCTGCTTGAACGCCGGCCCGTAGGTCGGGTTGTTGAAGTTGATGTAGGCATAGCCGATGCCGTACTGGTACGCGGGATCGAGGGTGTACCCGGCCGATGCCAGCGGGTTGGACGGCGGGAGGAAGCCCTTGCCGGCCGGTGCCAGGTCGGTGCTCGGCACGGCGATGTTCGGTCCGTCCGTGCTCAGCGCGCCGGTGCGCAGGCCGGTGTACATCGCGGTGTCGCTGGTGTACTCCTGGAACTTGAGCGTGACCGCTGCCTTGGGGCTACCCGAGTAGTCCGGGTTCGGCTTCATCAGGTAGTTGCCGTCCACGTTGAAGGCGGCCAGCTTGTAAGGGCCGTCCACGACCTTCCACAGCGGGCTGGTCGCGTAGGTGGCGGTGTCCTTGTTCTGGGTGTTCAAGAACGCGAATACGGCCTTGCACTTGGCCCAGCCGTCGGCTGCGCTGTCGGTGGCGCACCCGCCGCTGCCCGGCGCGCCGGTCAGGCTCGTCACGTCCCACGCCAGCGGGAACGGATCGAGGATGGCTAGCTGGTTGTAGGTGAACCAGGTGGCGCCGTAGGCCTGCTTGAGGTTCAGCGTCACCTGGTCAGGTCCGGTTGCCTTATACGACGACATGTTGTCGGGCAGCAGGCCCGGTGTGTATGCGGCGTAGGCGGTCTTTTCCGCCTCCAGCAGGTTCAGGAAGAAGATCAAGTCTTCGGCGTCGACCTTCGTGCCGTTGGACCACTTCCAGCCCTTGAGGTTGATGACAACGGTCTTGCCGCCGTTCTTGTATACCGGCGCGTCCGCTGGCGACAGCGCGTAGTCAACCGTTACTTTTGTGTTGCTGTTACCGCCGAACGTGTACAGCGGAAGGAACATCTGCCACTCGAAGTCCTCGAGGCTGGCCACGCTGTAGCACTGGGTTCCCTCGAAGATCTCGATGCAGTTCGGCCCGGTGCCGGTGACGATAGGCAACGTCGCCACCGCGTTCTTGACCGACGTGGTCGAGCTTGAGTTGCCTGAACTGCTGCTGGAGCCGCACCCTGCGGCCAGCAAAGCGGTCGCGGCAACCGCAGCGACCCCCGCGACGCCTAGTTTGCCTCTGCGCTGAAACATATGCACACACTCCTCTAAGTGGAACGACGCCTAAACAACCGCCTTCCTGGCCCTTGAGCCACCGGCAGAACTCCTAACAGTGGCTTATCGGACGAGCGCCGATGATCACTAGACAGATTCGGCCACGTAAGCGTCGCAACCTGGTAACGCTGGGGTGCCAGATCTGCGTTACTCGGCGTGCGCGATCGTCCGCGAGCGGGCAGGATCGTATGCGGCGTCAACCACGGTGGTGGCGACCAGGAGGCAAATGCGATGTCCAGCGGAAGCGAATGGCCGGAAGACCGGCGCATAACTATCAGGGACCTGCAGGCTGCGACCGACCGGGGTGAGCGGTGGTCGATGCTCACCAGCTATGACGTGCTGACCGCAGGCATCTTCGAGCAGGCCGGGGTCCGCGCACTGCTGGTCGGGGACACCAGCGCCGAACTGGTGCTCGGGTATGACAGCACGCTGCCGGTCACTATGGCCGAGCTCATCAGTATGACCAGAGCCGTCGTGGCTGGAACAAAAACAGCCCTGGTGGTGGCCGACCTGCCCTTCGGCAGCTACCAGGCCGGGCCGGAGGTGGCACTGGCCAACGCAGTCAGGCACCTTAAGGAAGGCGGCGCGCAGGCAGTCAAACTCGAGGGAGGAAGCCGGGTACTGCCCCAGGTCCGCGCGCTGGTCGGCGCGGGCATACCGGTGATGGGCCACCTCGGGCTGACCCCGCAAAGCGTGAACGTGCTCGGCGGTATGCGCCGGGTCCAGGGTCGCGGTGATGCGGGCGAAGAGTTGCTGGCCGACGCCCGCGAACTGCAACGGGCCGGCGCCTTCGCCATTGTCCTCGAGTCGGTACCGGCCGAGCTGGGCAGCCGGGTGTCCGCGGCGCTGCGCATCCCGACGGTCGGCATCGGCGCAGGCCCCGGATGCGACGCGCAGATCCTGGTCTGGCAGGACATGGCAGGCCTGACCTCAGGCCGCCTGCCCAGGTTCGTCAAGCAGTACGGCGACATGCATGCTGACTTGCTCGAAGCGGCCCGCCAGTACGTCCGCGAAGTAGCCGCGGGCAGTTACCCCGATCATGCCCACAGCTATCAATAGCGCTTGGTCTTGAAGTGCTAGCATGCTTGCTAGCATTGATTGCATGAGGTGGTAGCAGTGGCGGCATTGAACATCCGGAACCTTGATGAAACAGTGAAGCGGCGCCTTCAGGTCCGCGCGGCTCGCCACGGCAGGTCGATGGAAGCAGAGGCGCGCGCGATTCTCGCGGAAGCCGTTAGCGAGCCTGCGGACTCCGCCGGGCTGTTCACGACGCTCCTGGACCGGTTCGGCGCGCTGGGCGGAGTCGACCTGGACCTTCCCAGGCGCGAGGAACCGGCGCGTGCTGCGGATTTCTCCACGTGACCATCCTCGACACGAACGTAGTTTCCGAGCTGATGCGCTCGGATCCGGCGTCTGGCATCGCAAGCTGGGTCCGCGACCGTGACAGACGCGAGCTGCGCACGACCGCTATCACCCTCGCAGAGATCAGGTACGGCATCGCCCGGCTGCCCGACGGACGTAGGAAGCAGGCCCTGCTCGCTGCAGCTGACGAGATCTTCTCAGCCTTCTCGGAGCAGGTGCTGCCGGTCGATACCGCAGCCGCGGAACATTACGCGGTCATCGTCAGCGGCCGCGAGCGGGCCGGGAAACCGATCGCTGGATTCGACGCGCTGATCGCGGCCGTCTGTCGCTCTCACGGCGCCGCGCTGGCGACCCGCAACGTGTCCGACTTCGAGGGCACCGGCATCGAAGTTATAGATCCCTGGCTTCAGTGACCTGGCTGAGGAACCGGCCCGCAGCCTGTAAGCGGGCTGAGCTTTCTCTTGGCGCCAGCCTGAGGCGTTGATTTAATGACGCGGATGACTACACCCGAGCCGCCTGCGCTCCGTGCGGCGCTGGCTAACCGCAAGCCAGCAGGCGCGGCGGGCGGCGTGGAGATTCCGCCGGTCGCACTCGGCTGCGGCAACTTCGGCGGCGTCGGGTCTTCGCCGGAATTCTTCGGCGGCGGGCTTACCGATGACCAGGCATGCGAGCTGATGGATGCGGCGTGGGAACTCGGCATCACGCACTTTGACACTGCCGACGCCTACGGTGGCGGACGCAGCGAGCGCGCAATCGGCCAGTGGATCGCCAGCAGGGGAGTAGTGCCACAGCTGACCACGAAGACCTTCAACCCCATGGCGGCCGGGGCGGATCGCGGACTGCGTCCTGAGCGGGTTGCCCGCCAGCTCCAGTCCAGCATCGAGCGGCTCGGCGTGGCGCAGGTCGATCTCTATCTGGCGCATGAGTTCGACCTCGACGTGCCGCTGGCCGACACCCTGGCCGCGTTCGAGGACGCGAGGTCAGCCGGACTCATCCGCGCGTACGGAGTCAGTAACTTCGACTCCGGGCAGCTCTTGTCGGCATTGGCCGCAGGCGCTCCGGCCGCGATACAGAACAGCTTCTCCCTGCTGGCCCGCCAGGACGCGCCGGACCTGCTGGATCTTTGCCAGCAGCGTCATGTCGCATACCTCGCGTTCAGCCCGCTCGCTGGCGGCTGGCTCACCGGCAAGTACCGGCGCGGTGAGCCGTACCCGGCCGGCTCCCGAATGGCCCAGCGACCCGGGCCCTACGCCGGCATCGCGGGCGGCCGGACCTTCGATCTGCTCGACCGGCTGGCCGTGATCGGGCACGATCGGGGGACGTCGACGGCCGCCCTGGCCCTGGGCTGGTTGCTGAGCGACGGCCGGGTCACGCAGATCGTGATCGGCCCGGGCAGCCGCGCGCAACTGGCGCCGGTGGCCGAAGCGTTCGAGCATCCGCTCAGCGGGGACGAGCGGACCGCGATTGAGAGCGCGCTCGCCCTGCTGGACGACTAGCCGACAGAACCGGAGGAACGCTTAGCAATGACAACGCTGGCAGCGATCGAGTCGGCGCGGGAGCGTATCGCGGGCGCCGCGATCCGCACGCCGCTTGTGCGGCTCCAGGCAGATAACGCACCGGCCGAGATCTACCTGAAGCTGGAGACGCTGCAGCCAGTCAACTCGTTCAAGATCCGCGGCGCGACCAACGCGGTGCTCCTGGCATCCTCGGCGGACCGGGCGCACGGGCTCGTCACGGCGAGCGCGGGCAACATGGCGCAGGGCGTGGCATGGGCGGCAAGGGAACTGGGGCTGCCTGCAACCATCCTGGTGCCAGATACAGCGCCCGAGGCGAAGCTGGCTGCTATCAGCCGCCTCGGGGGCACGATCCGCAAGCTGCCTTATGACGAATGGTGGCATGCGATCGTGACCGGCCGCGCCGACGGCATCGACGGTCTGTTCGTGCATCCGGCGCAAGACCCGGCTGTCATCGCGGGCAACGGAACCATCGGGCTGGAGATCCTCGAGGACCTGCCAGATCCCGATGCGGTCGTTATCCCGTACGGCGGGGGTGGCCTCACCTGCGGCGTCGCCAGCGCTGTCAAGGCGATGCGTCCGGCCACGCAGATCATCACTGTTGAGCCGGAAGGGGGAGCGGCGATGGCTGCGGCCATGCGCGCGGGTCACCCGGCCGATGTTGAGTTCCGCCCGTCATTCGTGGACGGAGCGGGGAGCCGTCGCGTTCTCGACAACATGTGGCCGCTGGTAGCTCCGCTGGTCGACCGAGCGCTGGCGGTTGGCGTCGAGGAGGTGGCCACGGCGGTCCGGGTTCTCGCCCAGCGCGTCAGAGTCATTGCCGAGGGCGCGGGAGCACTGGCACCCGCCGCTGCGCTCTCCGGCCGAGCCGGACCGGGAAAGGTCGTGTGCATCGTCTCGGGCGGCAACATCAATCTGGGCAAGCTGGCGCAGATCCTGCTCGATAGTGACGCCTGACGGCCAGTGGGAACGCCCGGGGCCGGGCATTGACCCCGCAGTGCCTCTGGACTTACCGTCCGGTTGGTGAGTTACTTCCCTGCCGATAGGCAGGCTCCCCGCGTTCGGAGTCCTGGCGACGGTGTCATGCCCCCAGAAGACCTCGCCGCCCTCCGTGCTCGCTTCGGCTCGCTCAGCGGTGACTTCGTCTACCTCGATGCCCCCGGAGGCACGCAGACTCCGGATGAGGTCGGAGCTGCAGTGGCAGAGGTCTACCGGAAGGCAAGCGGCAACACTGGCGCGCCGTACGCCACCAGCAGGCGGCTTGACGCGCTCGTGGACGAGGCCAGGGACGCCTCCGCCCGCTTCTTCGGCTGCGCGCCGGAGGAGATCATCTTCGGGCCGAACATGACATCCCTGAACTTCATGCTGTCCCGAACGCTCGGGCGTGAGCTGCGGGCCGGCGACGAGATCGTGGTCACCCGGCTTGATCATGACGGCAACGTCGCTCCGTGGCTGGACCTAGCCAGCGACCTCGGGCTCCGGGTCCGGCACGCGGACGTGCACCAGGACACCACGCTGGACTTGGCTGACCTGGAGCGCCAGCTCGGACCCCGGACGAAGGTGGTGGCGTTCCCGTGGTGCGCGAACTCCACGGGGACCATCGTGGATGCGCGCGCGGTATGCGACCTCGCGCACCAGGCAGGTGCGCTGGCCTGGGTGGATGCGGTCCAGTACGCGGCACATGAGCCGATGGATGTGCGGGCAATCGGTGCGGATGTCGTAGCGTGCTCGGCGTACAAGTTCTGCGGGCCGCATCTTGGCATTGTTTACGGCCGCAGGGAGCTGCTCGAGTCCTGGCGACCCTACAAGGCCAGGCCCGTGCCAATGGCGCCGGCTGGCCATCGCTTCGAGACCGGCACGCTGCCATACGAGCTGCTCGGCGGCCTGCTCGCCACTTTCCGCTACCTGGACAGCCTGGGCGGCATGGCGCGGCTTGCCGCCTGGGAACGCGAGCTTGGCGAGCGGCTGCTTGCCGGGCTGCCACCGGGTGCGCGGCTCTATGGCCTGCCCACCATGGCGGGCAGGGTGCCAGTGTTCCTGATCAACTTCGCTGACGTCTCGTCGGGATTGCTAAGCGAGGAGCTGGCGAAGCTCGGCTTCGGGGTGTGGAGCCATGGCAGCTATTACGCCCTTGGCCTGCATGACCGGATTGGCTGGGGAGAGGCGTTGCGCGTCGGTCTTGCGCACTACAACTCAGCGGAGGAGATCGACCGGTTCAACGAGGCGCTGGCCGGCCTGGTGGCGGCCCATGCGCCCGCTTCGGCAGCACCAGCGGGGCAGCCGTGAATCCCGGCGCTGACATCTTCCACCCTGCCGATAGCGAAGCGGCCAGTAGTTAGCTGAGTGACACCGGGAGGTGCGCAGGTCCGCGCAGGTTGATCCTGCCGTTCCAGGTCACATCGCCGTCGAGTGCCAGCCTGGGGAAGCGCGCGGTGAGCCGTGCCAAGGCGATGGAGGCTTCCAGGCGAGCCAGGGACGCGCCCAGGCAGTGATGCGGCCCGGCGCCGAAGGACACGTGCCGGTGCGCGCCGTCGCGGCTGAGCCTGACCTCGGCAGCGTCGGCGCCCCAGAAGGACTCGTCGCGGTTGGCTGAGCCGAGGCTTGCCATGACGAAGGCTCCGGCCGGGATGGTGATACCACCGATCGTGACTGGTTCGAGGGTGATTCTCCTGCTGGCCTGCACAGGGCTGTCGTAGCGCAGCAACTCCTCGACGGCGCCTTCGGCGAGACCCGGGTTGTTCCTCAACAGCGCAAGCTGATCGGGGTTGCGCAGGAGCGCGAGAGTGCCGCCGGCGATGAGGTTGACTGTCGTCTCGTGCCCGGCGATGTACAGCAGCAGGGTCTGCGCGATCAGTTCGTCGTCGCTGAGCGCGTCACCGTCCTCCTCGGCAGAGATGAGTGCGGTGAGCAGGTCGTCAGCAGGGTTGCTGCGCTTCCACGCGATCATGTCGGCTGCTATCGCGGTCAGTTCGGCGTCGGCGGCTGCGATCGCCGCTACCAGGGCAGGATCGGCCACCGGCTCCAGGGAGCGGACCACAGTGCCGCTCAGCTGCCTGATGCGTTCGTGATCAGCCGGCGGAGTGCCGAGCATCTCGGCGATCACGGTGAACGGCAGCGGAAACGCCAAGGCTTCGACCAGGTCCACCTGGCCCTGACCGTCAATCGCGTCGAGCATGCTGTCGACCAGCCTGGTGATACGCGGCCGCAGTGCCTCAATGGCGCGCGGCGTGAATGCTTTCGACACGAGCCGGCGAAGCCTGGTGTGGTCGGGCGGGTCCCGGTCGAGCATGGACTTGTCCGCAGCGGGCACCTGGTCGCCGTACATCTGGTCCTGTAGCTGCCGGAACGTGCTATCGGTGACGTTGCGGTCTTCCACCGAGAGTCCGGCGCGCAGCAGCCACGAGACATCGTCGTAGCGGGTGAGCAGCCAGAACCCGAACGGGTGCTGGTACACCGGCGCTTCAGCCCGCATTACCGCGTACTGCGGATAGGGATCATCGGTGAAGCCTGGCGCGAACGGGTCGAAGAGCGGCGCTCGCATAGCCTCGGTCATCCGATGCTCCCTTCCGGCGCTCCCATTTTCGCATGCTTGCCGCAGGGCCAGAGTCGAGGCGACCGCGATTTCAGGCCCGGTGGGGTGCGAGGCCGTCGAAGACTACGGCGAGCAGCCGTGCCATCGCTTCCTCATCGAGTTGCGCGCGGGCGGCGGCTCGCGAGATACCGGCGAGCAGGGCGTAGACCTCGGGCAATTCGACGTCGGTCCGGACGGCGCCGGCCTGCTGGGCATGTCGCAACAGGGCGCCGACGGTCTGCCGCAGCCTGTCAGATGCCCGGGCGGCGTCACCGTCCCAGTCGCCGCCGGCATCGAGCAGTGCCTCGGTGATGGCGATCTTCGCCGGAGCGCGGGCGGCCAGGTGAGCGAAGAGCCCGAAGAACGCCTCGCCCGGGTCCGCGGCGCCAAGCAGGGCGTCCGCGTGCTCGCGCAGCCGGTCGAACTCCCTGGCGAGAACGGCCTCCAGCAGTGCCGCCTTGGTGGGGAAGTGCCGGAAGACGGTGCCGATGCCGACCCCGGCCAGGCGGGCCACCTCCTCAGTGGACGCGGACTCGCCGCCCTTGCCGAAGACCTCCCCGGCGACGTCGAGGATGCGGCCGCGGTTTGCCCGGGCATCAACGCGCTGCGGCCGGCCGACCGCAGGGGTACTCATCGGCTACCTCCCTGCAGCACGAACTTGCGTTCCGGAGTGATGACTCCGTATTATCGGAGCGGTCACTCCGGATGGTACCCGGTCCCTACACCCGCGCCGAGGACAGGAGAGTTCCATGGCTCAGCCCCGCAGCCCCCGCGATGTCTTCCTTGCGCTCGTCAACGGCATTGCCGACGGTAACCCGGACGGGCTGCCCGAGCTGTACGCGGAGCAGATTGACGTCGTCCACCCGTTCGACCCGCTGCGCGGTGCCCCGCTGCGCAGCCGCGAGGAGCTCCGCGAGCGCATGCAGCAGTTCGCCGCCCGGCCCCGGCAGCGCCGCCAGGTCGGCAACGTCACGATCCACGAGACAACCGACCCTGAGGTCATCGTCGCCGAGTTCGAATACCAGGGAACCAATGACGCCGGACAGCCGTACGCGTTGCCGGCCATCTTCGTGATGCGCGTGCGCAACGGCGAAATCGTCAGCTCCCGCGACTATCACGACCATCTCGCCTCGGCCCGGGCCGCGGGCAGGCTCGGCGAGCTCTTCGCAGCCGTCACCGCGCAGGATGCCGCCGCTGCCCGGACGGACACGCCAGCCTGACAGCCAGCTCGCGGTACCGTCCGCCGGGGTTGCGGGAGTCCGGTGATGTGAACCGTCGGCCATCAGAGTGTTTCGACGGTTCCGTTCACGCGCGCGCGTTCGGCTGCGAATACGGCCAGGTGGCTGGCCAGCGACTCGCGCGGGCCTGACCTGATCGGTTCGGGGTCGCCGGCCGCGACCGCTTCGGTGAATGCGTCCATCAGGCCGGCGTCGCCGCCGCCGTGACCTCCGGCAGCAGACATAGCTCCCATCTGCTCGGGGGTGACTACCTGCGCCTGCCGGGTCACAAAGTCGTAGATCCTGATCGTCTCGCCGTCGCCCGACAACTCGCCGCGGCTACCGAAGATCCTGGTGCGCCGGCCGCCTGCCTCGTTGAACGCCGTCATAGTGAACGTGGCGGTGGCGCCGCCGGGGAACTCCATCGCCACTACCTGGTGGTCGACGACGTCGTTGTCGCAGGCGTACACGCACCGGCCATAGGGTCCGTCACGCAGGGCCTCATCCAGCGCGGCTGGCGTGAATTCGTCCACGATGACGTCGAGTGGCCAGCTGTGCTGGCCGCGCCTCAGCAGCCCGCCGTACAAGCGGGTGGCCGAGTACGCACAACTCGCCTCCACGGCGCAGTCCACGCACCGGTCCGCGGACCCTTCCGGCTGATTGGCGCGAGTGAAATGACTCAGTCGGCCGAAGCTCGACACGCGCTGCGGGGGCTGGCCGAGGATGTACTGCAGCCAGTCCAGGTCGTGGCAGGACTTGGCCATCAGCATCGACGTCGCCAGGTCGGCTCGGCGCCAGTTGCCGCGCACGAACGAGTGCGCCTGGTGCCAGAAGCCGACCGGCTCCAGGTGCTCGACGCTCATGATCTCGCCGAGCCGTCCGGAGTCGACGATCTGCTTCACCGCCGCTGTGTAGGGGGTGTACCGCATCACGTGCCCGACGGCGAGCATTACCCCGGCACGCTCGGCAGCCGCGACGATCCGGCGGCACGTCTGCTCATCGGGGGCCATCGGCTTCTCAACGAGGATGTGGTAGCCAAGCGCCGCGAAGGCCTCGACAGGCTCGGCGTGCATCCGGTCCTGAGTGCAGACCAGCACAGCATCGGCGAACCGTTCCCGCGCGGCGAGTTGGCGCCAGTCTCCGGCGGCGTCCGCGGCTCCGATGCCGTGCGCCGCGGCAAACCGGTCGCGGCGGACCTGCCGCGGCTCCGCGACCGCCACGACGCGCGCGCGTGATGGATTCGCCAGCGCCCACCGACCGTAGCTGGTGCCTCGGTTGCCGGCGCCGATGACTGCAAGTGAGACCGGAGGCATGCCGGTAGACCTACAGGCCAGCCGGCCTGACGTCAACCGCATGGGCCGGATGTCGTAGGCCCAGTGCAGGATGAGTGCCGTGCAGGTTCGCTACCGGTACCGTGCTTACCCGACAGCGGGGCAGCGGCAGATGCTGGCCCGGACGTTCGGGTGCGCCCGAGTGGTATTCAACGATGCGCTGCGGCTGCGGGAGGAGTTGCATGAGGCGGGCGAGAAGTTGTCCGACAGCCAGGTTCAGGCTCGCGTCATCACCCTGGCCAAGCAGACGCCGGAGCGTGAGTGGCTGAACGAGGTAGCCAGCGTCGCCCTGGTGCAGGCGTGCCAGGATGCCCGGCGCGCGTACCGGAACTGGTTCGACTCGATGTCCGGTGTGCGGAAGGGCCGCAGGGTCGGCAAGCCCCGGTTCCGCAGGAAGTCGAACCGGCAGTCCATCCGGCTCACCCGCAACGGCTTCTCGCTCCGGGACGACGGCAGGGTGTACCTGGCCAAGATCGGGGACGTCCGGGTCCGGTGGTCACGTCCGCTGCCATCCAGGCCCAGTTCCGTCACGGTGATCCGGGAGCCAGACGGCCGCTATTACCTGTCGTTCGTCGTTGAGCGCGAAGCTCAGACGCTGCCAGCCGTCGACCACGAGACCGGTATCGACCTCGGCCTCGACCGGCTGATAGTTACCAGTGACGGTGAGATCGTCGCCAACCCGCGGTTCCTGCGCAAGCGGCTGCGGAAACTGGCCCGCCTGCAGCGGGCCGCGTCCCGCAAGCAGAAGGGGTCGGCTAACCGGCGCAAGGCCAACAGGCGAGTAGCGGTGGCGCACCGGAAGGTGCGGGATGCCCGGCTTGATCATGCGCACAAGACAGCTCTTCGGCTCATCCGCGACAACCAAACGGTCTATGCCGAAGACCTCGCCGTCAGCGGGCTTGCCCGCACCCGGCTGGCCAAATCGGTTCACGATGCCGGGTGGTCGCAGCTGCTGCGGCTGATCGCGGAGAAGGCCGGCTACTACGGCCGGACGTTCCGCCAGATCGGACGGTTCGTGCCCTCGTCCCAGATGTGCTCCGCATGCGGACGGCTAGACGGTCCTAAGCCGCTGTCTGTCCGTAGCTGGGCCTGCCCCTGCGGAGCAGTCCACGACCGGGACGTCAACGCGGCTCAGAACATCCTCGCGGTCGGGCAGACCGAGAGGCTAAACGCTCGTGGAGCACCTGTAAGACCTCCCCTGGAGGCAGTGGCGTGATGAAGCGAGAATCCCCGTCCTTCAAGGCGAGGAGTGTCAAGCTAACTAACGACGAGGCCTACGACCTGGCCATGGCCGTGGCATACGGAACGCTCGACGCCGTCGAGCAGATCGCCTCACGGCTGGCCACCCGGCCGTGGTGATAAGGACGCCTATCAACCGGCGTTCACTGCTCGGAACCGACGAGAAGACAGAATGGATGTCCGGCCGGATCAGCGAGCACGTACAACGGCTCGGTGTCGTCGTCTGTGCGGTCGTAAAGCAGAGTGGCCCCGAGTTCTTCGGCGCGTCGCAGTTGACGCTGGAGTTCCTCGACGCTGGGCACGCGGAAGTCGTGATGCATCTGTTTGGGGACGTCGTGCGCAGGCCAGGTCGGTCGCGCCAGGGCCGGGACCTTCTGGAAAGCAAATACGCGGTGTCCGTTCGGGTCGAGCAGGACCAGCCAGTCCGGGTCGTCGTCACTGCCGCCGGCGGGGATCTCGTCGCCGCGACGGTATCGGAGGCCGAGGAATTGCCGGTAGAACTCCGCGAGACTGCGGCAGGCAGTGGCGTCGATGGCGGTGTGCATCAGAACTGGGTAGGCCGGCATGTGAGACCTCCTGCTGCTGCGTCTGGGCACCGTTATATATGCACCGGTGTCGGATCGGGTCTGGGGTGTTCGTAGCACGGGTGGGAGGCTGCCCACGAGGGGTGCCCCGAACCACAGGAGCTATCTGAGATGCAACACACCGAGGAGCCAGCCATGTCCGCCGTACCCCCGATCGTCGACCGCACCGCCTGGCTGGAGCAGATCGATGAGCTCCGCAAGCGCGAAACGGCCCACACGCGGGAGGGCGACGTGCTGCTACCTGCGCGACGGCGACCGCGTCTTCGAGACCTACTGGACGACCGCGCGCGGATGCGAGCCGATGGGCAGCTCGTACGGCATGCTCGACATGACCGTCTACGGCCGCCAGGAGACCTGGGAGGTATCGCCAGACGGGTGGCCGCAGGGATTCGACTCGAACAAGCCCGGGGACGCGTACCGCCTGAACGGGCGGCCAATCTCGCAGTGGTCCCGGATCGCCACCGGTCGCTCCGACGACCTCGGCAGCGCGTGACCGGCGCTTGATGACGCGTCCGGAATCGCTGCCTGTTTCCCGCGACTGGTACCGGATCGAAGCGGTCGGCGAGGCGCTCACACTGATCACCGAGCCGCGCGTCCGCGGGTTGTTGCGAGCGAACGCCTGGCTCGTGCGAGGCCGCGACCGCGACATCCTCGTCGATTGCGGGCCCGCCAGAATGCGGTGGGCCGTGGCCGCCGGCCTGCCCGTGCCAGCGGTGGTTGCCACCTGCCGGTCCGGCCGGGCGGACTGGCTGCTCACCGATGGTCTGCCCGGCCGGGACGCAACAGTGTCGGACCTGCGAGCCGAACCGGAGCGGCTCGTCCCGCTGCTAGCGTCCGGGCTGCGCAGGTTCCACCAGACCCCAGCGGGGGATTGCCCGTTCCGGTTCGGCCCGGACGAGGCGATGGACGATGCTGCCCGTCGAGTGCGAGCCGGGCTGGTCAAGCCGGAGGACATGCACCCCGAGCACGCTCACCTGAACCCGGTGGCGGCGCTGGCCGAGGCGGCGAGGCTCCGTCCCGCACGTAAGCCGGACCTGGTGCTCTGCCATGGCGACTACTGCCTGCCGAACGTGCTGATCGAGGCCGGCCGGGTAAGCGGGTTCGTCGACCTCGGCGAGCTCGCAGTAGCTGATCGCTGGTCTGACCTGGCTGTCGCGACCTGGAGCGTTACCTGGAACCTTGGACCCGGCTGGGAGGAGCTGTTCCTGGCCAGCTACGGCGTCAGCGCCGACCCTCAGGCCATCGCGTTCTACCGGCTGATCTACGACCTGGCGACATAGCCTCATCAGTCCAGCCCCAGGCGCACCAACTCGGCACCCGCGAGCGCGTGCACGCCCGGCAGCTCGCTCCGTCAGCCGGATGACCGTCGCGGGTGCCGGATCAGTGCAGCCCCAGGCGCACCAACTCGGCACCCGCGAGCGCGCGCCCGCCTTCGCGCGCTGGCGCCACGTGTTGACAGCAGTCATGGCGCGCATATCATAAGTCTATGAGTATAGATAAATGGACTGCTGACCGGGAAGGGCGGCGGCCCGGGCCGGCGGCCGGCCGAGAAGGTGCGGCCTCGCCGATCGAGTTCCTCCTTGACCCGGCTTCGGGCGTGCCGACCTACCTGCAGCTTGTCCAGCAGGTCGAGCATGCACTGCGGCTGGGCTACCTGAAGCCAGGCGATCAGCTCCCGACGGTCAAGGGGACAGTGACCGCGCTGGCCATCAACCCGAACACCGTGCTGAAGGCCTACCGCGAGCTGGAAAACCGGGGCCTTGCGGTCGGCCGGCCCGGCCAGGGCACGTTTGTTGACGGCACCGTGGCCCAGGTGGCACTGCCAGAGCTGGCGGCGCTGCAGCGGACGCTGCTGCGCTGGCTCGGCACCGCCCGCGACGCTGGCCTCGATGAGGATGCCATGGCGGCCCTGTTCACCAGAACGCTGCGAGAGTTCCGCGGCCCGCGGCCCAAGGGCGCCGGGCGTTCCGCGAGCCGGCCCGGCTCTGGCGACAGTCACGCGGAGGGCGTGGCGTGAACGTCATCGAGTGTGCCCGCGTCGGCAAGCGCTACGGCAGGGCCTGGGCTCTGCGGGACTGCACGCTTGCGATCCCCGACGGGCGCGTAGTGGCACTGGTCGGCCCGAACGGTGCCGGCAAGACCACGTTGCTGCATATCCTGACCGGCCTGAACACCCCGACGGAGGGCGCGGTCGCCGTGCTGGACGGCGAGCTCGCGGGGTCACCTGCTGCGCTGGACGGGATCGCGTTCGTGGCGCAGGACGCGCCGCTGTACAAGAACCTGCCCGCTGGTGACATGCTGCGCGTCGCCAGCAACCTGAACTCGCGCTGGGACCAGGAACGAGCGGAAGCCAGGCTGGCCGAGCTCGACATCCCGCTGACTAAGAAGGTCGGCAGCCTGTCCGGCGGTCAGCAGGCCCAGCTCGCGCTGACCGTAGCCCTGGCCCGGCGACCTGCCCTGCTCGTACTCGACGAGCCGCTGGCCCGGCTGGACCCGCTAGCCCGTCACGATTTCATGGCCTCGGTGATGGCTGCGGTCGCCGGGGACGCCATGTCAGTGATCATGTCCAGTCATGTGCTGGCCGAGCTGGAGCCGATCGCCGACTACCTGGTGATGTTGTCGGCAGGCCGGGTACAGGTGGCCGGCGAGGTTGATGACCTGCTGGCGAGCCACCTGCTGCTGACCGGGCCGGCGGGCGAGACCAGCAAGCTCGCCGATCGGATGTGCGTGGTGCAGTGCCGCCAGGCCGACGCGCAGGCGCACCTGCTGGTCAGGACCACCAAGCCAGAGGAGCCAATCCCGCCCGGCTGGGACCCGCGCCCGGTGACGCTCCAAGAACTCGTCCTCGCCTACCTGCGCCAACCGGGTGCCGCGGCGCTGCCCGGCCCCACCCAGGTGAGCACGGATCACGCCGCGGAGGTGCAAGCATGACCACGCTGACAAGACCAGCGCCGTCGACCGGACGGCGCAGGCCGGTGCCGTGGGCCAGGCTGGCCTGGGTGAGCTGGCGGCAGCGGCGGGTTGCGCTGATCACGGTCGCGATCCTGCTGGGCGCCCTCAGCCTGTACTTGCTGATCATGGGGTTGCGGATCCACAGCGCCTATGCCGGGGTGACCGCGTGCCACCCGGCGTCTTCGACGCGCTGCCTGATCCTGAAGTCCAACTTCACCGTGACCTACTACCAGAGCTTCGGGTCCCCGATGTTCGACAACATCGGCAAGCCAAATGGGGTTTCCGGCCTGCTGCTGGTCGTGCCGCTTCTGCTCGGGGTGTTCGCGGGCGCGCCGCTGCTTGCCCGCGAGCTGGAGACCGGGACCTTCCGGTTCGCCTGGACCCAGGGCTGCGGGCGGCTGCGCTGGGCGCTCGCCCAGCTGGCGCTCCCGGCGATCGCGCTGACCGCTGCCGCCGGGGCGTTCACTGCGCTGTACTCCTGGTATATGTGGCCGTTCAACGCGCTGTTCGCCGCGGGCCTGGGGAAGAGCGCGATGCAGCCGACCGAATTCCCAGTGCATGGCGTCGCCTTCGCCGCCTGGACCCTGGCGGCGTTCGCGATCGGCGCCTTCGCCGGGGTGACGATCCGCCGCACCGTCCCCGCCATCGCCGTGACCATAGCCGCATGGGCCGGGCTGGCCCTGGCCACCGCGGTGTTCCTGCGCCCGCACTACGCGCCGCCGCTGCGCGCCAGCGGTGGCGCGCCGCACCAATCGCCGACGCTCTTGACTAAGGCCTGGGTGCTGAGCAGCTGGACCACCGGCCCGGGCGGCAGGCCGATAAGCGCGACGAGGCTCAATAGCCTGGTGCCGTTCGGCGTCCAGAATTCGAATCAGCCGAACGCATTCGCGGACTGGCTGACCCGCCACCATTACACGCAATGGTGGTCCTACCAGCCAGAGAGCCGGTACGGGCACTTCCAGCTGATCGAGGGAGGCTGGCTCCTAGCGCTATCAGTGGTCCTCATCGCCGCCACCATCTGGATAATCAGGCGCCGCACGTGGTGACCGGCACTGCAGCGCGGCCACACCGCGTGAGCTATCTCTAGGGAGCCGGTACCGCCTCGGCATATCCTGCCGGGGTGAGCGTGGCGGCCGCGATCCCTCCCTCGGGAACTGTGACGCTGCTGTTTACTGACATCGAGGGCTCGACCCGGCTGTGGGAGTCCGAACCGGCGGAAATGGCCTCCGCGCTGCGCCGTCACGATGCGATCTTGCGTCAGGTGATCGGCCGGGCCGGCGGATTCGTTTTCAAGACCGTAGGGGATGAGTTCTGCGCGGCGTTCGGGACACCGCTGGCCGCGGTGTCGGCCGCGCTGGATGCGCAGCGGGCGCTGGCAGTTGAGGCGTGGCCGACCAGCCGACCCGTACTGGTGCGGATGGGACTGCACACCGGGGTGTGCGAGGAGCGTGACAACGACTATTTCGGCCCGCCTGTCAACAGGACGGCACGCCTGGAAGCTATCGCGCACGGCGGGCAGGTGCTGCTGTCGGGCGCAACCGCCGGACTTGTCGCCGACGGCTTGCCCGACGGGGTGACCCTGCGGGACCTGGGCCAGCACCGGCTCAAGGACCTAGGCCGTCCCGAGCAGGTCTTCCAGCTAGAGTACGAGTCCCTGGTCGCGGAGTTCCCGCAGCTGGCCTCGCTGGACAATCCCGAGCTGCCCAATAACCTGCCGATGATTATCAGCCCGTTCATCGGCCGTGACCTGGAACTGGCCGACGTGCGCGATCTGCTCGGCGCCTCGCGGCTGCTGACGCTTACCGGAGCCGGCGGCAGCGGCAAAACCAGGCTTGCCCTGCAGGCAGCTGCCGAGATGCTCGGCGTACGGAGGGACGGGGTCTGGTTTGCGGAGCTGGCGCCGCTGACCGAGCCTGAACAGGTCCCGGCAGCGGTGGCGGCGGTACTCGGGTTGCCCGACCCGGGCAGCCTGCAGTTTGCCGAGGCGGTCATCGACGCTCTCGGCTGCCAGGACGCGCTTATCATCCTGGACAACTGCGAGCACCTGATCGACGCCGCGGCCAAGTTCTGCGACACCGGGATCCGGCACTGCCCGAAGATCCGGTTCCTGGTCACCTCGAGGGAGCCGCTGGGCATCGATGGCGAACGGGTCTACCGGGTGCCCTCCATGTCACTGCCTCCTGGCGACACGGCGACTGCGGACGACGTCGCGCATTCGGACGCGGTACGGCTGTATGCAGACCGGGCCGGGTTGAGCGACCCCACGTTCGTTCTCGATGACTCAACCGCGCTGTTGGTTGCCTCGATCTGCCGTCGCCTCGACGGCATCCCGCTGGCCCTGGAACTCGCCGCCGCCCGGCTGACCTCGATGTCGCTGCAGCAGGTCAGCCACCGGCTGGACAACCGGTTCCGGCTGCTCACCGGCGGCAGCCGCAGTGCCATGCCCCGCCAGCAGACCCTGCAGGCCACCGTGGACTGGTCGTTCGGGCTGCTTACCGCTCACGAACAGCAGACGCTGATGCGGCTATCGGTGTTCGGCGGCGGCTTCGAGCTGGAAGCTGCGGAGACGATCTGCACCACGGAGACGGTCGATACCTGGGATGTGGCCGACCTGGTCGGCTCACTAGTGGACAAGAGCCTGGTGATCGCTGACCACAGGCTCGGGACAGTGCGCTACCGGATGCTGGAAACAATCAGGCAGTATGCGGGCCAGCAACTACAACGGGCTGCCGGCGATGCCGAAGTGCTGGCTATCAGGGAACGGCACGCCGACTACTATCTGGACCTGGCAACAGCGGCCGAGCCCAAGCTGAAAGGTCACGACCAGGGTCTGTGGCTGCGTCACCTCGATGCCGAATGGGACAACCTGCGAGCCGCCTTCGCCCACCTGGCAGCCGACAACCGCGACGACGACGTCCTGGCGCTCGCCGTCGCGCTGACCCGATTGGCTATCACGCGCGGCCAGGCCGAGGTTCTTAGCTCCCTGAGGCACGCCGTCCAGCAGGCAGACCAGACACCGCGGAGCGTTCTCGCTGCCGCGCTCGTGTCGGCCGCCAGCATCACGATGAACCTGCTCATGAAGAAGCCGGGCGAGCGCGCGGCTAGCCGGAAGTATGCACGGCGGGCCCTGGAGATTGCGCGCGCGGCCGGCGATCAGCGGCAGACCGCCCTGGCGCTCGCCGTTGTGGCGGCAGCGACGCGCAGAGATGACACCGGCGCCGATCCTCGGCTTGCGGAGGAGGCAGTCGCGATCGCCCGGCAACTCGGCGATGTCCAACTGCTCGGCGAAGTGCTCGAAACCTCCGCGTTTGCCGCTTCGGAGAAACAGAAGCGCGGCATCTACCTGGAGGCACTGTCTTGCGCGCAGCAGTCTGGCGACCACCTCATCGCCGCCATCGTGCAGCACAGACTGTTTGGCCTGGACCTGCACGCGGGGCGGATCAAAGACGCCCGAGCCCACGTCGAAGGGGCGGTGGCGCTAGCAGAGCGCGGAGTTGGCGGGGACTTCTTCCTGTACTGGATGCGGAATGACCTCTCCAACGTGCTACTGATCGACGGCAGCCCCGGCCAGGCGGAGCCGGTCGTTCGCCAGTGCCTGCGAGTGGTGCGCCGCCTAGGGTTCGACGCCGACGCCTCTCTACTGCTTTTCGGTGCGGCCTGCTGCGCGACCTGGCGCGGCGACTACGACCGGGCCGCGCGGCTTCACGGCGCCGCGAACGTCGACATCAACGCCGCGCTCAAGGCCGGCGCTATCAGCTGGTCCCAAGCCGAGAAGAACCTCCAGGAAAAAGACCAGGCCAAGCTCCGCCAGGTCCTCGGCGAACGGGCCTACGAGGAGGCCTGCCACCGGGGGGCTCAGTTGTCTCCAGAGCAGGCGGTCGAACTAGCCCTCGGCAGGCCAACGGCAGCCTGACTGCCGGCTACTCGCAGCCACGAGAACTCAGGACATGGCATCACTAACTCCGTAAGATTTTCCGAAACCCACGAATGTGGCGTTACCCAAGCAGGCAACGCGTCAGCATCCTGCCGCCAGCGGAGGTACTCGTGTTCAATACAGTGGTGGTCGGGGCTGATGACTCTCCGACAGCGGCCGAAGCGGTGCGGAAGGCCATCGCGCTGGTGAAACTGACGGCTGGCCAGCTGCATATTGTGACCGCATACAAGCCGCAGCGTTTCTCGTCGTCGGACGCCGATGTCGATGAGTACCTGAAGTCAATAGGGTCAGACGCGCTGGCTGATTCACTGCTAGCGGAGCTGACGAGTATGGCCAAGGCGGAGGGCATCCGGGCCGAAGCCCACGCGCTAACCCGCGCGCCTGCAGACGCGATCTGCGAAGTAGCTGCCGAGGTAAACGCGGACCTCATTGTTGTTGGCAACAAGGGCATGCAAGGCGTGCGTCGTGTCCTCGGCAGTGTTCCGAATTCGGTGGCGCACCAGGCGCCGTGCGATGTCCTGATCGCATTCACCACCTGACCGAATCACGTTCGCAGCCTGCAATCCGGCCGGGCGCAAGGGCCGCTACCTGACGCCGTAGAGGTGCTCCAGGGCAAGCTGATCGAGCCGCTCGAATGCCATCCCGCGCGCCCCGAGCGCCGCGACGTCCGGCATGAAACCGCGGATGTCCTGCCAGGTCTCCCCGTCGGCTAGCGTCGGCAGCGCGAGCTGGTCGATCCGTGCAGCGCGGAGCGCCTCGGCGACCTCGGGATCGGTGCGGAAGGCACGCGCCTTCTCCCGCAGGATCAGGTAGTTGCGCATGCAGGCGGCGGCGCTGGCCCAGACTCCGTCGTCGTCCTCGGTGCGCGGCGGCTTGAAGTCGAAGTGCACGGGCCCGTCGTAGCCGCCGGCTTGAAGCGCGTCTACCACCCAGAAGGCGCCCCGCGCATTCCCGGCGCCGAACCGGAGGTCCTGGTCGTATCGCGGACCATGCTGGCCGTTCAGGTCGATGTGGAACAGCTTGCCGTGCCACATCGCCTGCGTGATCGTGTGGGCGTAGTTCAGGCCGGCCATCTCCTCGTGCCCGACCTCGGGATTGATGCCGACAAGCTCGGAGTGCTCGAGCTTGTTGATGAAGGCGAGCGCGTGCCCGGCCGTGGGCAGCAGGATGTCGCCGCGCGGCTCGTTCGGCTTAGGCTCGATCGCGAACCTGATGTCGTAGCTCTGGTCCAGGACGTACCCGGTCAGGATGTCGAACGCCTCCTTCAGCCGCTCGAGCGCGGCGCGCACGTCCTTGGCCGCGCCTGACTCGGCGCCGTCCCGGCCGCCCCAGCACACGTAGATCTGGGCACCGAGTTCGGCGGCCAGGTCGAGGTTGCGCATGACCTTGGCGAGCGCGAACCGGCGCACGTCCCGGTCGTTCGAGGTGAACCCGCCATCCTTGAATACCGGGTGGCTGAACAGGTTCGTGGTTGCGGTGGTGACGACCAGGCCGGTTTCGTCGAGCGCCTTGCGGAACGCCGCGATGGCCGATTCGCGCTCCGCCTCGCTGGCGCCGAAGTCGAACACGTCGTTGTCGTGGAAGTTCACCCCGTAGGCGCCGAGTTCCGCGAGCTTGCGCACGGCCCGCTCGGCCGGCATCGGCGGCCGGACCGCGGAACCAAATACGTCCACGCCCTGCCAGCCGACGGTCCAGAGCCCAAAAGAAAAGTGGTCGTCGCGTGACGGTACATAGTTGCCTGCAGTCATCGAGCTGTCTGATCCTTTCTGTGCGGGTCCTGGCTATCTGGCCTCGGGCCAGTTTGCAGTCTGGTCGCGCAGCGCCGCGTGTCGCTGCCGCACCGCTGGCTCGGGCGAGCCTGTGTACTCCACAACATGCCTGGCCGGCCAGTCCGGCGGCTCCGCGCCGCCGGACAGTGCCCAGGCGGCCTGCCGTGCGGCACCAAGCGCGACGTACTCACCGGGCTCGGGCACCAGTACCGGGGAGGCGAAGATCCCCGGCGCCAGTGCGCAGATCGCAGGCGACCGCGCACCGCCGCCGACGAGCAGCACGCGCTCCCTGGCCACTCCTTGCTCGGCAAGCCTGTCAGCTGCCTCGGCAAGAGAAGCCAGCACTGCCTCCACGGCGGCACGCGCGAGGTTTTCCTGACTGGCGTTCCGCGTAGTCAGGCCACGCAGCACGCCAGTCGCGAACGGCCGGTTCGGCGTCCGCTCACCGTCCAGGTAAGGCAGCAGCGTGAGGCCATGCGCGCCCGGCTCGGCCTTCAGCGCTAGCGCGTCGAGGCCGGCCAGGTCTACCCCCAGCAAAGCGGCCGTGGCCGACATAACGAGGCCCGCGTTTACCGTGCACACCAGCGGCAGGAACCGCCCAGTCGCGTCAGCGAACCCGGACACTGTGCCGGATGGGTCGGCGGCCGGCGTCTCGCTCACCGCGAAAGCCGTGCCGGATGTCCCGATAGACACGACGAGGTCACCGGGGCGCAGGCCGAGGCCTAGCGCGGCGGCCATGTTGTCGCCGGTTCCCGCCGACACCGCCGCGCCCCACCCGGTCTCGCCGACGACCTCGGCTGGCCGTGCCACCCTGGGCAACAGCATCGAGTGCCCGATCGCGCTGTTCACGAGCTCGGGCAGCCAGATTCCGGACGCCGGCGAGAAGTAGCCGGTGCCGGACGCGTCGCCCCTGTCGGTGACCATCTCGCTGACGGTGCCGTGCAGCCGCCAGGTCAGCCAGTCGTGTGGCAGCAGCACCGCCGCCGCCCGCGCGGCGTTGTCGGGTTCGTGCTCGGCCACCCAGCGGAGCTTGGTGACCGTGAAGGATGCCGACGGAACACTGCCGGTGTGCTCGGCCCACCAGCCTGGCCCGCCAGCATCGCTGATCAGCTCCGCTGCCGCTGAGGCCGAGCGCAGGTCGTTCCACAGCAGCGCGGGCCTGATCACCTCGCCGTCGCCGTCAAGCACAATCATTCCGTGCTGCTGGCCAGCCACCCCCACCGCGGCAGCGGAGTGCAGCAGGCCGTGCCCGGCCGCCTGGAGGGCATCCCACCAGGCGGCCGGATCGCACTCGGTGCCGTCAGGGTGCGGTGCGCTCCCCGATGCGACGACCGTGCCGTCGTCGGCATCGCAGAGCAGGACCTTGCACGACTGGGTCGAGGAGTCCACACCTGCGACGAGCACGACGGGTCTTCCTTCCCTCGGTTACCTGGTTACTACGAACGTAACCAGCGACCGGGCCGGCAAGGTAGAGGTGAAGTCACCCGACCGGGTGAACATCGGAGCCTGCGCGGCGGTGTCGCTGGTCGAGTCCGTCACATATGGCCTCACGACCGCGGGGCCGCCTTGCAGGCCGAGGTTCTGCAGTCCGAACGACACGGTGTCCGCTGTGGTGTCGGTGTTAAGCACCACGATCGCGACCGAGCCGTTTCGGTTGCGGAACGCAGTGAGTTCCAGGCCGTTATCAGCGGATGTGGCGCCGATGCGGACCGCACCCGGCCGGACGAACCGGCTGAAGTTCGCGAACGCCCAGAGCCTGCCGGACGGGATCACGTTGCTGCCGTCGATCTGGACCAGGCTCTCATCGTCGCCGTTGAAGGTCGGCTCGCTCGACCCCCACCAGTACAGGAAGGCGTTGAGGTTAGCCGCGGTCAGGCCGGTGATGATGTGCTGTGCCCAGACGAGGCCGGAAGCGTCGGTCCCGTCGTCCCACGCCGGGTCAAACGACTCGAACGTTGACCACTCGGTCTCCCAGGCCTGCTTCGTCCAGCCCGCCAACGGGAAGGTTGGCGCTTCGGTGTAGCCGTGGCTGGTGAAGACGCTGACGTAGTGCTCAGCGGCCGGGTCCGCTTCGATCGCCGCGGCGTACTGCTGCGCATAGTCCCAGCCTTCGGTGGCGCAGCACTCCAGCTTGGTGCGCAGCCCTGATCGGGCCAGCGCGGCGCCGATCACCGGGGCAAAGTCGGCTGTCTGGGCCGGAGACATGACCATGCCGTCGTAGCCCGGCGCGAGGTTAGCTTCGTTCTCGAAGCCGATGTAGCTCAGCGGCACGCCCGCCTGGGCGTAGTCGCGCGCGTACTGGACGAGCATGTTGGCGTACGCCTGCTGCCAGTCACCGCTGGCGCAGGTCGCTCCTGGCACGCCGCACAGCGTCCCGCCGTTGGCGGTGGAGTCGTTGGTCTTCATATAGGCAGGAGGACTCCAGTCATCCGCGAACACGTCGGTGACGCCGTACTCCTTCTTGATCGTCTGCGCGAGCCAGAGCTGGCCCTGGTCACTGTTGATCGACTGCAACGACACGTACGACGGCGGAGCGGTCGGGCTGGCGGGTGCATTCGGCTCGATCACCGAACCGGGGTCTGAGCCGACCTGGTTGCGCAAGATCGTCAGCCCGGCGCCAGACGTCCGGCTGTACAGCAGGTTCAGTACTTGCTGCTGGGTCGCGGCGGGCGCGTCCATGATCTGCTCGGCTTGCCCGAACGCTTCGGATGCTCCGAAGCCATCGATGGTCTGGTAGCGGACGCTGCCGTCGATCGTCGCGACCGAGGCGGCAGACGCCGGGGCGGCCGGGGCGACGATCGCTAGCGTTCCGGCCGCGATGACGGCCCCCGCCGCGAGCGGCACCCTGACCCGTTGCCATAACCTGCTGAGATTTTCCATGAGGCCTCCTGGCTCTCCTGTTATCGGGGTTCGGATGGGAACGTGAGAAGCCGGCCGCACATGCCATACGCACGCTCGGCCGGAGGGGCTAGCACGGTGAGCTGACCGCGCCGGAGGTAGTCGGTACTGCCCTGCTCGAGCAGGTCGAACTGATCGCCGGTCCGTTGCGCGGCCGCCAGCGGGCCTTGTGCCCAGGTGGACCGCCAGCCGGGCACCCGCTCGCGGACCAGGGCGGCGGCCGCGGCGTAGAAAGCGTCGAGCACTTCCGTGCCGTGCTTGCGCATCTGGTCGCGAAGCTCCAGGAATCCCTGCACCGCCAGGTACGCCCGTCGCTGCGCCGCCTGCGCCGCCTGCGCCGGGTCGCCCTCCAGCGACGATGCTGCGCGATAGGCTGCCGGGTCCGCGAGGTACTCGGGCGGGAACGACAGCACGGCATCCCCGGCCTCTGGCAGTCCGCCGTTTTGCATCACGGCGAGGATCCTCAGGCCGCCGTCGTTGATAAGACGGTGCACGACGCCGGGCGAGAACCAGGCGACGGTCATCTCGGTGAGCGGTGTCTC
>Ga0335075_10002520_pt1 | contig 29398 bp, 26 predicted proteins | sample Lox_Sample_24_FD_206723 | JGI IMG/M metagenome (GOLD analysis project Ga0335075, IMG submission 206723) | Soil microbial communities from Loxahatchee National Wildlife Refuge, Florida, United States - Lox_Sample_2.4 | ecosystem: Environmental > Terrestrial > Soil > Wetlands | place: USA...
CACCAACAACGGAATGTTGACTGCCGGCCAGGGAACGCCCGCCGGATTCACCGTGCCGAGAAAAGGACTGCTCGCGCCACGCCTCGGCTTTGCCTATCGGCTCACCAACGACGGCAAAACCTCGGTTCACGGTGGAGTCGGATTCGGATACACGCAGGTGAGCTTGCTGCAGACCTCAAACCTGCTCAGCAATATTCCCTTTGTGCAGCAGCCCACCTACAACAACACTGAGTTCAGCAATCCTACGGGAGCCACATCGGGCGGCTCGGGCGCAGTGCCCAACCCTCCGGGCCTTACTTCGCTCAGCGCCACCAGCCCCGATTATCGCCCTGCGACCATCCGCAATTACAGCCTCACCGTGGAGCATGAAGTTGCGCCGGGCGGGGTCGTCTCCATCGGCTACGCAGGCATGACCACGCAGCACATCTTTACCAATCAATGGGACATGAACTTCCCGCAGGCCGGCACTTCCGCAGGAGACGCCGCCTGCGTTACGCAGGGATCGGCAATGTCCGCATCGGGGCTCTACGACATGTCGCCGCAGGTTGGCTCCGGATTTCAGTTCGATCCATGCCTCAATGCTTCCAGCAGCGTCACCGTCAACGGAACTGCATTTCCCGCGGTTCCCGTCAACAGCTTCTACTACCGGCCCTACAAGGGCTACGGAGGCATCACCACCGGAGCCAGCTTCGGCGTCGCGAATTACAACGGCCTGCTCGTCGGCTACGTGCAGAAGATGCACGATCTCACCGCGCACGTCTCTTACACCTTCAGCAAATCCCTGGGCGATGTCAACGCCTCTGGCACGCAGGTGGCCTACAGTTCGAGCGGCAGCTTCCAGAACTCAAACAACCCGCTCGGCGACTACGGCAAGCCGGACTTCGACCGGCCAGACGAGTTCGTCTACTCGCTGGTCTATGACCTGCCCTTCTTGAATCACTCTTCCAACGCTCTGATGAAATCGCTGCTCGGCGGATGGAACTTCTCTTCCTACGGCCTGGTGGAAAGCGGCTTCGCGCAAACGCCCACCTTTGCCACCGGTCTTGCCACGCGGCCCAATGTTTCAGGGCCGCTCTCGCGCGCCCACGGCACCAGCGGCAAATCGTCGGAGCATCAGCAGCCGGTCTACAGCTACAACAACTTCACCCGTCCGGCCTACGGCTTCTTTGGAACCGCGCAGGTGGGCAGCATTCGCGATCCCAAGGAAGTCGCCTTCCACATGAGCACGGAGAAAGCTTTTGCCATCCGCGAGTGGGCAAGCATCAAGCTTGGTGCGCAGGCTTTCAATGTCTTCAACCATCCCAACGTGATGAGTCTCAACACCAGTTGGGCCGCCGGTTCATCTTCATTCGGCACCGCATCGTCCTTTGGCGACCCGCGCATGATGCAGTTCTACACAAAGATCACCTTCTGATCGTCGCGGAAATCGCGCGGCGAGGGGCGAAGACCACTCGGTTTTCGCCCCGACTTATTTCACGGTAGTCGTCTTCGCAGTAATCGCCGCTACCGCAAACGGCGCCAGCGTCATCGTTGTTCCACTCCACGCCTTCGGCGTTGGCGGTGCATCATCTGTCGACTCATCCACCGTAACCGAGCTGCCCTGCGCAAACTCATCCGGCAGCGTGACCGCAATCGGCCGGTTGCGCTTGTTCACCAGCAGCAGAACCCGTCCAGCCGGGCCCTTGAGCGCCTGCGCATCGATATCCGTGCCCAGAAATTTTGTCGTCGCGCGCTCTGAGCCTGGAACCGCAGCATCGTGCAGCAGCCGTAGCACCTCGAACCGCGCATTCGGCTTGCCTGTCTTCCAGTCGACCAGCGTGACGGACGGAAACTGCGAAGGGAATCCTACAAGTTGCGACTCACCCAGCACGTCGATGTCGAGCTTGGCCGCTTCAATATAGAAATACGCAAACATCGCGCCCGAAACATGCCAGTAAGAAGAAGGAATCGGCGGTCCCGGATTGTACGGGTCATCCGGATGCCAGTCCGTGGGCAGAATAGAGCCCACCTCATCCATCGTGGTGCGCGTCTCGGGTGAGAGCCGCTTGCGCATCTGCTGGATGAAGCGGATCGACGCAATGAGCCTGTCCGCCTGGTCAAAGAACGTGTACTGCCAGTCTTCCGCCGTCTGTTCCCGCGTGGGCACAGCATAAAAGTGATACGAGATCATGTCGATCGGAATGCCCGGCTTGTGATGCGCATGATCCAGAAAATATTCGAGCATTGCCGGGTCGCGCTCTGGAAAAGCCAAAGCCAGCCCCACAAACTTCATCTGCGGATCGAGCTGATGCAACTGGCCCACAATCGCGTCATAGCAGGTGGTGTACTGTTCCGGCGTAGGCTGGTGCTCCACATCGATTTCGTTAAACACCTCCCAGTACGGAATCGTGTAATGATAGCCGGACTCGTGGCGCTGTCCCAGCTCATCCGTAAATCCACCCTGCGTATACCACTCTGCCACTCGCTTGTAATAGCCGGCGAGCTCTTCGCAACTGGGGTCGCGCAGTTCTTTGCCCTTGATGTATCCCCACGTCAGGTCGTCCGCATCGGCAGGGTACGGCACCGGCTTGTCCGTCTTATACATCCACGCGGGAATCGTGCTCATGCTGAAGATCGTGCTGTGCCCGGCCGTCGCGTTGAAGAAATCCTTCACCAGCGGATCAATCAGGTTGAAGTCCCAGGAAGTCTTCGTTCGCGTGGGCGCATCGAGTTCAGCCACTGCCAGCCTGGGATAAGGGTGCCAGAAGGCGAGCCGCACATAATCGGCGCCCAGGTCCTTCAGATCATCGAAGGCCGCATCGTGAATCGCAGAGCCGCGCCGCAGCAGCGGATTGATCACCACCTGCAGCGTCGGCACCGTGCGCAGCTGCTCAGTGCTTGACCAGTCCACGTGGATCGCCACCGGCTTTTCCTGCGCACGGCAAAACGCCGCAGTAGCAAGCACACCGCCAAGCAACGTTACGCGAACCAACGCATGAATACGAAGCATAGAAACCCCAGGAAGAAGTTTGTCAGGACCCGTTCATATTCCGGTCCGTATTCCGGTAGCTTAGTTCCTTCATCCAATCCCCAACCTGGCCCAAATTCCGCTCGCCGGAACCGCGTTACCATGAATCACAAGGCGGCTTATGCCCAAACGCAGCGCAGGCTTGCTCGTCTATCGTCGCCCTCAGCCCGATCGTGGGGACGACCTTGAAGTCTTTCTCGTCCATCCGGGTGGCCCACTCTGGGCAAAGAAAGACCAGGGCGCCTGGTCCATCCCCAAAGGCGAATACGAAGAGAGCGAGCCGCCCCTTGAAGCTGCGCTTCGCGAGTTCAACGAAGAGACCGGCTTTGCCGTGAGCGGAGATTTCCTCGAGCTCGGCATAGTCCGCCAGGCCGGCGGTAAGCTGGTCGTGGCGTGGGCCTGTGCAGGCGACTTTGATCCCGCTCAACTCGTCAGCAATGAGTGCGAAATCGAGTGGCCGCCGCGCTCTCGGCGGCGTATTCTCATCCCGGAGGTCGATCGCGGCGCATGGTTTTCGCTCGCTCAGGCCCGCACTCATATCCTTGAGAGCCAGCAGCCTTTCCTCGACCGGCTGCTCGCGCGGCTCGGCGAAAATGGACCCTTCGCCGGCTCGCCCGCAAGCCAGCCTGACGTTTAGCGCAACCTCGCCACGCTGGCGGGACTCTAAGCGATGTAGGGGGCATGCGGTCGCAAGAAAACCCGCCAATTTGCAGATTTCGGGAACGATGCCGGCAAAATGCGGCGGCCTTTCATCAGGCTCACAGCCCAAATGGACTACCATGGCAAAACAGGGAGCGTCCGTGCGTTCCCGCCAACTCGCTGAAGGGGGAATACTGGTATGGCAACCTCAGTCGCTGAAGAGATCAAGCCGCTCACCGAGCGCAAAGCATGGAAGGCGCTCGAAGCCCATTCGCAAACCATCCGCGAATCGCATCTGCGCAACCTGTTCGCCGACGACCCCAGGCGCGGCGAGCGGATGACGGTCGAAGCCGCCGGACTCTTCCTCGATTACTCGAAGAACCGCATCACCGACCAGACCATCAAACTTCTCCTCGATCTGGCCGAGGAGTCGGGCCTGCGCCAGCGCATCAACGCCATGTTCAGCGGCGAAAAGATCAACATCACTGAGAAGCGCGCCGTGCTCCACGTCGCGCTCCGCGCGCCCAAAGACGCAACCATCCTGGTCGATGGCGAAAATGTCGTCCCCGGCGTGCATGAAGTTCTCGACCGCATGACCGCCTTCGCGAACCGCATTCGCAGCGGCGAGTGGACCGGCCACTCCGGCAAGCCGATCAAAAACATCGTCAACATCGGCATCGGCGGGTCAGACCTTGGTCCGGTCATGGCTTATGAGGCGCTCAAGCACTTCTCCGATCGCGATCTGAACTTCCGCTTCGTCTCGAACGTGGACGGCACAGACTTTGCCGAAGCCGTCGAGGGCTTCGAGGCGGACGAAACTCTCTTCATCGTCTCCTCCAAAACATTTACCACCCTCGAAACCATGACCAACGCGCACACCGCGCGCACCTGGCTGCTGCAGGGCATCGGCGGCCATCAATCGTCGGTTGCCAAGCACTTCGTGGCCGTTTCCACCAACGCCGCGGAAGTCTCCAAGTTCGGCATTGACACGGCGAATATGTTCGGCTTCTGGGACTGGGTCGGCGGACGCTACTCCATGGACTCAGCCATCGGCCTTTCCACCATGCTGGCCATTGGTCCTGAAAGCTTCCGCGAAATGCTTGCGGGTTTTCACGAGATGGACGAGCACTTCCGCACCGCGCCGTTCGCCAAAAATCTGCCCGCGCTCCTCGGCCTGCTCACCGTCTGGTACATCAACTTCTTTGATGTAGCCACCATCGGCATCCTGCCTTACGAGCAGTACCTCAAGCGCTTCCCGGCCTACCTGCAGCAGCTCACCATGGAGAGCAACGGCAAGCACGTCACGCTCACCGGCGAGCGCGTCAACTACGCCACCTGCCCCATCTACTGGGGCGAGCCGGGCACCAACGGCCAGCACTCGTTCTATCAGCTCATCCATCAGGGCACGCGGCTCATCCCCTGCGACTTCATCGCCTTCTACCGCACGCTCAACAAGCTCGGCCGCCACCATGACATGCTGCTCGCCAACGTGTTCGCGCAGACTGAGGCGCTGGCCTTCGGCAAAACCGCCGAGCAGGTCAAAGCCGAGGGCACGCCCGACTGGCTCGTTCCGCATCGCGTCTTCGAGGGCAACCGCCCGTCGAACACCCTCCTCGCCGACGAGCTTACGCCCAAGGTCCTGGGCAAGCTGGTCGCGCTCTACGAGCATAGCGTCTTCACTCAGGGAACCATCTGGCAGGTCAACTCGTTTGACCAGTGGGGCGTCGAACTGGGCAAGGCGCTCGCGCAGCGCATCATCCCCGAGCTCGAAGATGCAGCCGAGCCTGCGCTCCAGCATGACAGCTCCACCAACAATCTGATTCGTCGCTACCGCAAAGCAAAGGAGAAGTAATGGCCCCGCGTGGTTTCGAGCATCCACTCTACATCCTGCCCTTTGACCATCGCGGCTCGTTTGAAACCGGCATGTTCGGCTGGCATGGCGATCTCACGCCCGAGCAGACCGCGAAGATCGCCGATGCCAAGCAGGTCATCTACGAGGGCTTTCAATCGGCCATCGCCGGCGGCGTGCCCGCGGAAAAGGCCGGCCTGCTGGTCGACGAGCAGTTTGGCGCAGCCATTCTGCGCGATGCTGCCAGCCGCGGCTACCACACCGCCTGCCCCGCGGAAAAGAGCGGCCAGGAAGAGTTCGACTTTCAGTATGGCGATGATTTCGCCGCGCACATTGAAGAGTTTCGTCCAACGTTCTGCAAGGTGCTCGTCCGCTACAACCCCGAGGGCGACGAAGGCATGAATCGCCATCAGGCCTTTCGCCTCAAAAAGCTGTCGGACTATCTGCACGCCGCCAACCGCAGCCTGTTCATGTTTGAGCTGCTTGTGCCGCCGGAAAAAGCGCAGCTTGAAAAAGTAAAGGGCGACAAGAAGGCCTACGACCTGGAGATGCGCCCCAAGCTCATGGTCGAAGCCATTCACGAGCTGCAGGAAGCGGGCGTCGAGCCCGATGTGTGGAAGATCGAGGGCCTCGACCTCGAGCTCGATTGCGATCGCATGGTAGCCGCCGCTCGCCGCAACGGTCGCGACAAAGTAGGCTGCATCATCCTCGGCCGCGGCGAGAACGACGCCAAGGTGCGCGAGTGGCTCAGCACAGCCGCTGCCGTTCCCGGCTTCATCGGCTTCGCCGTGGGCCGCACCGATTTCTGGGACCCTCTGGTCACCTGGCGCGACGGCAAGCAGACCCGCGAGCAGGCCGCAGCCCAGATCGCCGGCCGCTACCGCGAGTTCGTCGACCTCTTCGAAAGCGCCCGCGCCAAAACCAACCCTGCCTAACCCAGGCAATCGTTCCGCAGGATAAGAAAATCTGCTACAGTATCTCCGTACCTCGCGAGCCCGCGCCGCCCATACGGATTATTGACCCAATCAGCGGGCTCTACTCGCTTTCTCCTGCTTCTGAGGGATTGCGGATGGAGGAGTTCAGAAGCACACCGGGAAGGTGTGCCTGCGCTCCGATTCCGCACCACTCTTCCCTCGACTTCCTGCATCGCAACAGAAGAGGAGAAACGAATGAGCCATCCGTCGAAGCATCACACCATCAACTACATTGAGTTCGCAGCCGAAGATGTTGCGCGCGCCAAGCAGTTCTACTCCACCGTATTCGGCTGGAGCTTCATCGACTACGGCCCCGATTACGCGAGCTTCAGCGCGCCTGAGGCTGGCATCGATGGTGGATTTCGCAAGAGCACGCCCGGCGAGCCCTCCGGCAGCGCAGCGCCGCTGGTCGTGCTCTATTCCTCTGATCTCAAGGCGACTGAGGTCGCCATCACAGCCGCCGGCGGCTCCATCGCTGTTCCCACCTTCAAGTTCCCCGGCGGCCGCCGCTTTCACTTCGCTGACGGCGTGGGCAATGTCCTTGCCGTCTGGTCAGAGTAAAGCAGCTTCGCGCCCCATCCATTCGACGCGCTCTGTCGAATGGATGGGAATCCACGTTCGTCAAAGGGCCGTTGGTTTTACGCCAGATTTTTCTTCAGGAACTCCACCGACCGCTCCCGCGCCTCTCTCGCTGCCGCAGCGTTGTAATTCGCCCGCGGCTCGCAGTTGAACGCGTGTCCCGCGTCGTACCAGTAAACCTCGACCTCCGGATGCGCCGATGTCACCTTCTCCACTTCGCTCGCCGGAATATGCGTATCCTCGCGCCCGAAGTGCAGCATCACCGGACACGTCGGCGTCTCCGTCGCAAATCTGCCGATGCTCCCGGCATAGTAGCCCACCGCCGCCGTTGGCCGCAGCCGCGTGGCGCTGAGCCATGCCAGCGTTCCTCCCAGGCAATAGCCAATCACGCCCACGCTCGCGCCGGACGCCTCGGCCGCATACTCCACCGCCGCCTGAATATCTTCCACCGCTTTTGCGAAATCGAGTTTGGGAACCATGCTGCGCGCGGTCTGCAAGTCCTCGCCCTCATAGCCCAGTTCCACGCCCGGCTGGATGCGGTCGAACAGCGCCGGCGCCACGCACAGGAATCCATCCTTGGCGTAGCAATCCGCTACCGAGCGGATATGCGCATTGACTCCGAAGATCTCCTGGATTATTACCAGCGCCGCAATCGGCTCCCCGGCCGGCAGCGCCAGATACGCGCCCAGGTCGTGACCGTCGGCTGCGCGCAGCTTTACAAATTCACTCATCCGCAACACCCCACCCGGAACATCTCAGTCAGCTCAAGTATCGCCGCTCCGGCGGCGCTCTTCAACTTTTGAGATGCGCGGATGAAGCCGCGGAGCCGTTTAATTCACCGTTGGCGGCGTGGTCGACGGCAGCATGAATGGCTTGCGCGTCTCCAGCTCTTCGCGCACCAGCGTCAGCCCCAGGATGCAGCGCTCGAACCGGTCCGAGAGCCGCGCAAACAGGGGCGCCTCCTGCTCGTACTCGAACAGGTTGAACTGGCTCACGATGTAGTAGCTCTCCTTGCCTGCGTGAATCAGCTCAGCCAGGCTCGGATAATGCCGCCGTATCCGCCGATTCGAGCCCATCGCCTCCGGATACATCCCCGCCACGAACAGCGAGTAGTCGCCGATATACTTGCGCAGCGCCCGCTCCGCGTCGAACGACGGCGCCGAGCCGTGCACCGGGTCTGAGGCCTGCAGCATCTCTTCGAGCTCCGCAATCGGCCGGCCCATCTCGTCGCGCACTTTGTAGAGATTTTCCGACTCTGAAAACTCGCAGAGCAGGCGCGCAATATAGCCGGTGACGTCGGGATCGTGCAGTCCCAGCTTGCCTTCATAGCTGTTGCGGACTGCCTGTTGAAAGAACGGTTCGAGCGGATGACTTTGCGTCTGCATACACACCTCCTATGGCCGTGCGCGAGCAGCAACCGATCGCGTCTGTATCGGCTGCCTGCCTTGCGCGTCGCCGCATGGGAGCAGCCGCTACATATTTAAGATGCTGTAACACTGAATCTATCGGAAATACTTTGTTTGGCAACAGGGTACTGCGACTTTTGTTAGCAGGGTAGTCTCTTGATTGCAAACATCCTTAACACAAAAGGGGCAGCCGCCGGGGCTGCCCCTTTTCCGAGATCGGTTGCTTGCAAGCGCAATCAGACCGTAGCCGGCGTCCTGGACTCGAGTGCCGCCAGCCGCGCCGCCAGCAGTCCTTCCAGCTTTTCGAGCGCCGAGGAGAAGCCCTCGATGCCTTCCTTGAGCTTGTCGTGCGCCATGCGATCGTCCGCATGCATTCTGTCGAAGGTGGCCTTGTCGATCGTGATCTTTTCGATCTGCATCGTCGTGGCTTTCTCCGGATCGAGCTTGCGCGGCAAATCGGCTTGGGTCTTTTCGAGCTCGCCCAGCAGTTGAGGAGAAATGGTCAGCAGGTCGCACCCGGCCAGTTCGGTAATCTCGCCGATATTGCGGAAGCTCGCGCCCATCACCACGGTCTTGTAGCCAAACTTCTTGAAGTAGTTGTAGATGCGCGTCACCGACTGCACGCCGGGATCGTCCGCCCCGTGAAAGTCCTTGCCCGTATCCTTCTTGTACCAGTCCAGGATGCGGCCAACGAAAGGCGAGATCAGCGTCACGCCCGCCTCTGCCGCCGCAATCGCCTGGTGAATGCCGAACAGCAGCGTCAGGTTGCAGTGGATGCCTTCCTTTTCCAGGACTTCCGCCGCGCGCAACCCTTCCCACGTGGACGCAATCTTGATCAACACATGGTCGCGTCCCACGCCGTCCTTGTCGTAGAGCCCGATAATGTATCGCGCCTGCTCGATCGTCTTTTCCGTGTCGTAGGAGAGTCGTGCGTCCACCTCGGTCGACACACGCCCCGGCACAATCTTCAGGATCTTTTTGCCGAAGGCCACCGCCAGCCACTTGAAAGCCAGGTTGGCCACGTCTTTGTCGCTCGCGCCTTCGCCCAGCTCGTTGCGTGCATCTTTCAGCACCCCATCCACAATCGGTTGATACGCGGGCATTTGTGCCGCCGCCGTAATCAGTGACGGGTTGGTCGTCGCATCCTGCGGATGGAACTGCTCCATGGCTTCCATATCGCCGGTGTCAGCCACAACCACGGTATATTTGCGCAATTGCTCAAGAAGATTCTGCGGCATGATCCCTCCTCGGGGAAAATTCCAGGGTTCCCGTCGCCCCTACGGCAACAGTGTACGCCACTTTTACGATGCGCAGGATGAACACGGGTTGCGCAATAGGCGATCGAAGTTCAATTTGAAAGTTCATTCCGCTTCAACGAAATTCGTCAAAGTTCCCAATCCCGGTACGCTCACCTCTACGCGATCTCCGGCTGCGAGCGGGCCCACGCCGGAAGGTGTCCCGGTCAGGATCAGATCGCCGGGTTCGAGCGTGAAGGCCGCGGTCATGGCGCACAACAGCTCGGTCACCGGAAAGATGAATTCGAGCGTCGACGCATGCTGCCGCAACTCGCCATTCACGCGCGTCTCAATCCGCAGCCCCTCATCGAGATCGAGCTCGTCGCTCACAATCGGTCCCACCGGACAAAACGTGTCAAAGCCCTTGGCTCGCGCCCACTGGCCATCCTTCTTCTGCAGGTCGCGCGCGGAGACGTCGTTGGCCAGAGTGAATCCGCGCACCACGTCCCGCCAGTTCGTCCCGGGGCCCAAGTTCCGTACTGTGCGTCCAATCACCAGCGCCAGCTCGCCCTCAAAGTCCACGCGCTTTGACAACTTCGGCAGTCGCACTGTTCCACCTGGCTCCAGCAGCGAGGAGGGCGGCTTGAAAAACAGCATAGGCTCAACTGGCACCTCGTTGCCTAGCTCCAGCACGTGCTCGCGATAGTTGCGCCCCACGCAGACAATCTTCGACGGCGTTACCGGCGGCAGCAGCTCAGCCGAGTGCAGCGGCATCGGCTCGAAGTCAAAGTCGGCAACCTCCACCTGCTCCAGCGCCAGCCGGTACACCAGGTCCTCAGCCGGTGCCGGCGCCGGACCGGAGATCCACATATCGCCGGCCAGGTCTTCCACCACTCCGTAGCGAATCCGGTTATTCAGCAGAAAACGGCAATATTTCATCTGGGACGCTCACCTCCCATCACGGTGCGGGCACCGTTTCCTGTGCCGCAGCCGAGCGCGCGCTCTCGTGGCCCTCCGCATCGACGGCCGACACAGCGTAATCATACGTGTGTCCCGGCTCGACCTTGTCATCGTGATAGCCCGGCCCCACCACCGGCTCCGCCGGAGAAATCCGCTGCCACGCGCCGCCGTTTTCCCGCCGGTACACGATATAACCCGCAAGATCGGCCTCGGTATCCGGAGTCCAGCTCAGGTCAATGGCTGGACCCGAAGCTGGGCCCGCGGCAGCTCCGGCGCCATTCTCGCCCGATATAGCCACGGCCGCCAATCCGGTCGGCACATCGGGTGGAAAGATATTCACCGCATCGATGCGCACCGGCGCTGAAAGCGGTCCGGCCAGCTCCAGCTTCTGCCCGTCGGCCAACACCGTCGCCACGCGCTGCGCGCGATACTCATACGTCTCGCCAAAACGAATATCACGGTCAAGTGCGCGTCCCGATTCTGCGCCTGCCTTCACCAGCAGCGTGCGGCTCACGGGTTCCGGCGGCGGCGCGAGCAGGCTCTTCTGTTCTTTCTTCTCTTCCGCTTTTGTCTGCGGCGTCAGCAGGGTGCGTTCCAGCCGCACAGCTACGCCGGCGCTCTCGTCCGCATTTCCACCTGCGCTCTCATTTGCAGCCCAGCGCAGCAGCACTCCCGTCTTTGCCACCTCCGCGCTCAAATCCGTTACGGCAGCCGGTGCCGCGCCGGCAGCCACTTCCGCGCCGTTCGAGAGTCCCGCAGACCGTCCCTTGCGATTCTGGAGCTCGACAAAATACGACACCGCCCGCGGCGTTCCTGCAGTCAACCCCGCAGGCAGCGTCTCAATAAATGTGGCGTCGGCTCCGGGCGCGAACTGCGCCGTGCCCGCGGTCACGCACGGCCCCGCGCTCGTTTCGCGCCTGCACACGCGGGCCTGCACCTCGCCCTTCAGCAGCAGCTTGTCGGTATTTTTCTTCGGCATCGTCCAGGTCAGCGAAACCTGGTTCCCCGTGCGCGCAGCGGAGAGATCCGTCACCCGGTTCGGCAGGTTGAGCGAAGGCGGCTGCGGCGCCCCAGGCAATCCGCATCCTGAAAGAGCCAGCCCGGCCGCCAAAATCGCCGCCGCCGCGCCCCATCCCCCTCTACCGCCCCTGTCCATTGCCTTCAGTCTACTGGAGCCGCTCACGCCCCGCACCGCGAACATTCACTTGCGTCCCGTCTCGTATGCTTCAACTCACACGGGGCGGCTTCGAAAAGGCATTCCCAACCCTATCTCCCATGCTGTAAAAAGAACCGTCTGTCTGTTCCCGGAAAGGATCAACCTCTCAGTGCTCATCTTTGCCGCCATCCTGGCCATCTTTATCTACGGCATGATCGCCGCCATGCTCGGCACCATTCTGCCTGACCTCTCCGACCGTTTTCATCTCACCCCGTCGCAGAACGGCGCCATCGCCTTTGCCCAGGCTCTCGGCCTCATGATCGCCTCGCTCGGCGTGGGTCCGCTGCTCGATACCGAAGGCGACAAGATCGGCCTCATTCTCGGTCTTGCCTTCATCGTGGTGGCGCTGTTTCTGCTGCCCAGGGCAAAGAGCTACGGCAACATCGTCGTCCTGCTCTTTCTGCTTGGCGTAGGCGGCGGCATCGTGGTCACCGGGGCCAACGCGCTGGTCAGCGGCGTGAGTGAGGCTCACCGCGCCACCGCGCTCAACCTGGTCAATCTCTTCTTCGGCCTCGGCGGCCTGGCCACGCCCTTCATCTCCGCCAATCTCTTCAAGCGCAACTGGGTGCGGCTCTGCTACACGGTGGCCTCGCTCACCGTTGCGGCAATCGTGGTGCAGGCCATCGCGCAGATGCCCGCTCCGGCCGGCTCCTCGGGCTTTGTGCTCGCCCAGGCCGGACCCATCCTCGGCCGTCCGCTGCTGTTCCTGATCGGCCTCTTCCTGTTCCTCTACGTCTCCTGCGAGGTGGGCGTATGGAACTGGCTGCCCCGCCATCTCATCGCGCAGGGCATCCCCGAGTCGCGCGCGCTCAACATCCTCTCGCTCGGCTTCGCCCTCGGCCTGCTCGTCGGCCGCGTAGGCGTCTCGCCCATCCTCATCCGCGTGCCCGCCGTCGAAGTCACGCTGGCCGCGTCCATCGCCATGGCCGTTACCACGTTCCTCATGCTGCGCACCAACAAGCCGGCCGCCGCGGCCGCGCTCGTCTTCATCGCCGGACTCTCCATGGCGCCGGTCTTTCCCACCGCGCTGGCCATAACCGGCACAGCCTTCCCGCACATGACCGGCACCGCCATCGGCATCGTCATCACCTGCGGATGGGCAGGCCTGGCCGTGAGCAGCCGCGTCATCGGCGCCATCGCCGGTGGCGACCCGCTGCGCCTCAAAAAGGCCCTGCTGCTCATTCCCGGCTCGGCCGTGCTCATGGTAGGACTGAATCTGGCCATCTGGTCAGCGCTGCGTTAACGAAGGGCCGCCCTATCATCTGAGGCGAAATGCGCTTCGGAATCGAAAAAGGATCAGCGCAGCAGGACAAATCGGATACTTACAAAGCCAGCGCCTGCCTTGGACTGGAACCCACCCCCACTTCAGTCAACCACTCTTTGATGTGCGCGCCGATCACATCAGGGTGATCCTCCTGCAGGTAGTGAATACCGGAACTGAGCTGCACCACTCTGCAGTTCTTGAGCCCCGTGGCAAAGCTTTGAGCGAAAGCCGGTGATACCAGTGCGCCCGGATCTCCCGCAAAAAGCAGCTTCGGATACGACGATTGCGCGAGGGCTCGATGCGCTTCTTCCATGGTCGAATACACATCTGCCGGTTGTCCTGCAATCGGCAGCTCGTTCGGAAATCGCCAGGTGGGTCGGCGCGACTCGGGTGTGAGAAACGGTGCTCGATACACATCCATCTCCTCAACCGTAAGTTTGCGGACCGTTGCCCCGGGTAGAACACCCTCCACAAATGCATTGCCCTTCAGAATCATCTCTTCACCCACCCCGGCCGTCCTGAACTTCTGAAAGGTCTCGATCGCTTCAGGGTGAAAATCCTTCCAGGAAGGCATGGGCCGGATGAACTCCATAAAAGCGAGGCCGCGGATAAACTCCGGCTTGCGCGCCGCCAGGTGAAAAGCCAGCGCACTTCCCCAGTCTTGCGCCACAACGAATGCCGACGTGATTCCAGCTCGATCGAGGAACGCGTCGAGATACCGCACATGGTCGGCAAACCGATACTCGATGTCGGGTTTTCCCGATTGGCCGAACCCGATGAGATCCGGTGCAACGCAGTGCGCCACCCGAGCAACCAGCGGAAGAATATTCCGCCAAATGTAAGAGGAGGTCGGGTTCCCGTGCAGAAAAAGTACAACCGGCGCTTCGCTGTCGCCCGCTTCCCGGTAAGCGATCGTGGAGCCCAGAACATCGATTCGAGACAGTTCAACATCGTTGAGGGTAGTCATTTTTGCTCCTGAAATACGGTTTGAAAGACGATGGTTTTGAAGCGCTCCAGCGCAACAGGCGCCCGCTCTACTTTCATGCGCAAAATAGCGCCCTCCCAGGAAGCCAGCAGAAACTCGGCAAGGTCGACGGGATCGAATTTTGTGTCGATTTCGCCCGCGGCCTGCGCCTCGGCGATGCAAGCGGCGAACGGGCTGCGCCACTCCTGAAAGATGGCTTCCAGCTGTTCACGCAGAGGTTCGCTCTGTGAGCTCGCTTCCAGGCTGAAGTCGCCAATCAGGCAGCCCCTGCGCCATTCGTCATCCGCCAGCCTGCCGGTGATGATCTCCAGGTAGCGCTTCAGCCGTTCGCGCGGCCCTAAAGATCGGTCATTCAAAGCTTCGCGCACCGCTACCTTCACGTTGGCAAAGTAGCGATCGAGTACTTCCTGTGCAAAAGCCTCTTTCGACCGGAAATGGTTCGTAAAAGACCCCTGCGGTGCGCCGGCAGCCGCGCAAATATCGCGAACTCCTGAGCCCCGGTAGCCGGACTGAAACATCACCCGGAGACCCGCTTTCAAAATCTGTTCCCTCAGGGAAGCTCTACTCATATCGAAATAATACGTATGTACGTATTGAAAGTCAATAATCTAAATCCGACAGAAACCAGATCGAAGATCGGCGCTAAAAATTCCGCCTTCTTCGGCCGGGAAATGCCAGCTTGCCCAGTACTTTTTTCCGTGCCAGCGGCGAATGAGGGTGAACCAGGCGTCGATTCTGTCCGCTTCGTCCACCCTCTTTTCGCATGACCCATTTCTGTGAAGTGCCCCGGCAGAAACCGGCCTATGGAACCGACGCCGGATCCTTCTTCGCCGCGCGCCGCTCCGCCAGCGGCCGGATCGCCGCCATAAACTCGGCCTCCGAGTAGGGCTTCTCGGCATCGATGCCCGCCGGCGCAGGCGCCAGCGGATAAAGAATGTCAGCGCCGCCCTTGTCCGGCTTGAGCCACAGCGCCATTACGCCGATGGCCGCAAACCGCAGCACCCGCGCCTCGTAACTGCCCTTGGCCACATCGGCCAGCGCGCCTGCCTTTTCAATCGCATCGGCGGTAGCCTGCACGTAAGGGCCATAATTGATGTTCGCCAGCAGCGTGGCTGTGCCCGTGCCGTCCACATGAACCTCGGCCGCAGCCAGGTGCTTGCCGCCGCCTTTTGCCAGGTAGCGATAGCCGGTGTGCGTGGCTGAATCGAGCCCCTTGCCCGCAGCAACCAGGTCGGCGCGCAGGTCATAGACGCGATGCGGCTCCGAGAGCTCGAGCGCGTTCGCATCGACTCCGCTCGCCGTCAGCGGGCCGGGCCGTGTGGAAACCCTGTGCAGCCCCGAGCGCACCAGGTAGCTGCCGTTCGCCGGTTCTTGTGCGTAGTGAATCGCCATAATCGTCTCCTTGCTTGCGCTCTTACTTCGTAAAGTAGGATTCGTACCACGAAGCGCCGCCGTTATAGCTGCCCGGGAACGAGTTGAAGTCCTGCGTGGAGGGCCCGTACCACGGGTCCTGAATGTCGATGGTCGGCGTCGCCGTATCGCGGTTATCGTAGCCGTCGGTCACCGGATTATGTCCGCCGCCGCCATTCCACTGAATATTGATCGAGATCGGGCACCCGTTCTCGAGCTCGTTCATCACCGTCTGCAGCGTAGGCTTGTTCATCGCCGTCGACAACAGATGGCCGGTGGTCGTGAGCGCCGTGTCAGGATAGCCGGGCTGATTGCACTGGCTGCTGCTGCCGTCGATGCAGCAGGTGGTCTGGTTGAAGTCCGTATTCACCAGCGTGCACTGCGTCCACGTCGCCGCCGGATTGTAGTAGAGCGTAATGCTCACCGTCGATGCGGCCCAGCACCACTCCGTCTGCTGCTGGTATTGCTCGTTCAGGCCCAGGTACACAACGGGCGACACAATCACACCGCCCAGCGAGGCCCAGCCCGACCACGGTCCCGCGTGAGGCGCCGTCTGCCACACATGCCACAGAGCATTGTCGGTGCTGCGCGCGAAGACCTCAATCCGGCCGTCGGAGTTGACCGGCGCAACCGGATCGCTGGTAATCGAACCGGCAAGAGAAGACCACGCCGACCACGGGCCTGCGTGAGGATTTTCCTGCCAGATGTGCCACAGTGCGCAGTCGGTGCCGCGCGCGAAGACTTCGATGCGCCCGTCGGAGTTCACAGCGGCATAGGGTTCGCTGGTAATGGTGCCGCCCAGCGAGCTCCACGCCGACCATGGCCCGGCATGAGGATTCTCCTGCCAGATGTGCCACAGTGCGTAGTCCGTGCCGCGTGCAAACACCTCCAGCCGTCCATCCGTATTCTCCGCCACGTAAGGAGTGCTGGTGATCACCCCGCCCAGAGACGACCACGCCGACCACGGACCGGCATGAGGATCCTCCTGCCAGATGTGCCATAGCGCGTTGTCGGTGCCACGCGCAAAGACCTCGATTCGGCCATCGGAGTTCACATTCAACGCCGGATCGCTGGTGATCGAGCCGCCCAGCGAGCTCCATGCCGACCACGGACCGGCATGAGGATTCTCCTGCCAGATATGCCACAGCGCATTGTCGGTGCCGCGCGCAAACACTTCCAGCCGCCCATCGGAGTTCACGGCAACTGTCGGATCGCTGGTGATCGAGCCGCCCAGCGAGCTCCACGTGGACCACGGGCCGGCATGTGGCGCCGTCTGCCAGATATGCCAAAGCGCGCCGTCCGTGCCGCGTGCAAACACCTCGATGCGTCCGTCGGTATTCACCGCCACAGCAGGCTCGCTGGTCACCACGCCGCCGAGCGAGCTCCACGCCGACCATGGACCGGCATGTGGCGCCGTCTGCCAGATATGCCAAAGCGCATGGTCGGTTCCAATCCCGAAAATCTCCAGCCGCCCGTCTGTGTTAAGTGCGGCCGCCGCCGCGCCGCTAAGTGCCACCTGAGGTGTCGATGCCATCTTACCCTCCCTTGCTTGAATGCCCGCGCTGTCCGCGCTTACTCTCGGCCATTGCTGTCGGATAGATAGTTGAAAATTGCACGCGAACGTTTCACTTGCGCATGCGCAAGCGTCCGTCAGACATGGCGCCGCGCGGGCTTTTTCTGAGAAAGCGCAGTTACTCTGAACCGGCGCCCCGCGGAAGGTCAAATGAATTGTTCTCTAATTTCCTGAAGATACACGGCGGAAGATCACTTACTCTGAGCAGTAAGTGAGCAGGATTTATTGATCGAGAAAGATAACCCGCACTAACCTGTTACATTGAGTTACAAGTGCGATGTCACAACTTACGCAGTCTCTCGCAGGCTTGGTCGAGGTCGGCATCGCGCTTGGCAAAGCAGAATCGCAGCAAGTCCTCTCCGCGTCCGGGACGGAAGAACGCCGAGCCGGCTACCGCAGCCACGCCGGTGGCGGCAAGCAGATGACGCGCCTTCTGCGCCGCAGTTTTGCCGGGCAGGTGTGTGGCTCGCGCCAGCACGTAATACGCGCCCGGAGGCACAGACGGCTCCATCCCCACAGCCTTCAGCGCACTCACGATCCGCTCACGCTTTGACTGGTGATCGGCTGCAATCTGTGTATAGAAACTCGGCGGAAGCTGCTCGAGTCCCGCCGCCGAAGCCACCTGGAACGGCGCAGGTGCGCAGACATACGTGAGGTCGTGGAAGTGGCCCATCGCCGGCATCCAGCGCGCGTCGGCTACTGCATAGCCAACCCGCCAGCCGGTAATCGAAAATGTCTTGCTGAACCCGGAGATCACGATGGTGCGCTCGCGCATGCCCGGCAGTGTTGCCGCGCAGATGTGCCGCGCGCCGTCGTAGACAAAGTACTCGTAGATCTCGTCGGTAAAAAGAAACAGGTCGTGCTCGCGGCAGACGGCGGCCACCTCTTCCAGCTCGGCAAGGCTGAAAATCTTGCCGCTCGGGTTGGCCGGCGTGTTAAGCAGGATCGCCCGCGTCCGCGGCGTAATCGCCGCGCGCATCGCGTCCGCGTCGAGCCGCCAGTCGGGCTCGGCCAGCGCCACAATCACCGGATTCACGCGCAGCGACTTGAGCGTGTTCACGTGGTAGCCGTAGAACGGCTCGAAGATCAGCACCTCGTCGCCGGGATTGAGCAGCGCCATGGCCGCGGCGTGATAACCGGCCGTCGCGCCCGAGGCCACCATCACCTCGCGCTCGCTGTCGTAGCGCAGCCCGTAATCGCGCAGTTGCTTCGCCGCAATCGCCTCGCGTAGCCGGGCAATGCCGTCGCAGCGCGTGTAGATGTTCTGCCCCTCGCGGATGGCGCGGATAGCCGCTTCTTCAATGAGCGCCGGCACCGGCGTATCGCACACGCCCTGGGCCAGGTTGATGCCGCCTATGCGGTCGCATTCGGTGGTCATGGCGCGAATCTCGGACTGGAAGGTGTCGGGGGCGAGATCGCTGAGCGCGAGGCGGGAGACGGCTGCGGAGGCTAACGTGTTGGGCACGGGCAAGTTCCTTGGCTTTTATCTTACATTTGCCATGGCGCCGGCGCCCGGCTTCAATCGCAGGCAAAGAAACGCCCAGCAGCAGGGAGCTGCGGCCTTTACAGGCGGCTGCCATGAAGACAGAGCGTCGGATCGGTATTAGCCCGGTCCCTATGATGCTTGAGAAAAATCCGGCTTTAGGATTCAACGGGACCGGAAAACGGCCCCGGAATGCCCGCGCTTACGAAAGGGTATTGCTGATGTTGGAGAAGACGGTGTTTACGGCCGAGGATACATGGCGAATGCCGCCCACAGCGGCAAGGGCCACCAGGGTAATGAGGAGGGCGTATTCAACCAGATCCTGACCTTCTTCGTGCTGCAGCAGGTCCTGGATCTTCAGAAAGGCGTTGAAAATCAGCTTTTTCACTTCACTTCGCTCCGGTCCCAAAAGTCTTTGTGTCGCACTTCGTACTTAACAAGTACAAGTATGCGCAAACCTCGGGGCGGCGTACATAACCAGAACGTGTAAGTGGCTGAGACTTCGGTGTTTGCGCTTCATGTAACAATCGGGTGAAGCCATGACCCGATCCGGAAGCGTCTGATTTCAGGAATAGTTATCCTTATACTCCGCCCTTGCCCAGCAGGATGCCGATGCCGTAAGTCACCGCGCCTTCGAGCGCGCCGACGACCGTCATCTCCAGCCCCGAAGCCCACCAGGACCGCACCGTGATCAGGCTCTTGGCCGCGCCCACGGCAAAGTGCGCCACCAGTGACACAATAGCGGCGGCAATCACCGCCGGAACGCCCTGCATAAAGAAGAACGGAATCACCGGAATAATGGCGCCCACGGCCGTCGACAGTGCGCCCGAGCTGGCCGAAACCATCGGATTCGCCAGCGCGTCTTCCGACGAGCCGAGCCGCTCGCTGGCCAGCGCGCGCAGCAACTGCTCGGGGTCGCTGGCAATGTGGTTCACCATGTGGATGGCGTCTTCTTCGGGCAGTCCCTTCACCTGGTAATAAAGCGAGAGCAGCTCCCGGGCCTCCGGTCCGTTCATGCGGATGGCCTCGCGCTCCCGCGCTACTTCGGCCATATAGATCTCCCGCTCGCTCTTGGCGGCCAGATACGCGCCCGACCCCATGGAGAGCGCCGAGGCGATCATGCCCGAGAGGCCGGCCAGCAGGACATAATGGCTGGTCTGCGCCGGATCGCCCAGCGTAGCGCCGGAGACGCCGGAGACGATGCCGAAGATGGCGCCCAGGCCGTCATTCACACCGTAGATGGCGTCGCCCACCCACGCACCGGGCTGCTTGCGGCCGCGGTTGCGCTTGGCCAGCAGTTCGCTGAGCACGGCCTTAGGGTCGATTTTGTGCGCCCCCGCAGGTGGCGAGTAATGGCCCCGCAACAGCGACCCCAGCTCGCGGTAATGTTCTTTTTCGTCTTCGATCACGTGCTCGAGAATGGCCACCGAGCCCTCGTCGCCCAGTGTCGTGAGTTGCTCGCCGTAGCGGGCGATCGCGCGGCTCTCTTCAATCTCCACCCGCCTCAGCGCCATGCGGACGCCCCCCGCGCGGCTGGCCAGCGAATCGGCCTCGCCGCCCGGGCTGCCCGCGTAAACCGGCTCGTCCCCGCCCAGTTCCTGGATGCGCTCGGCCCACAGCGCGGCGTGCTCCATCTCCGCCTGGGCCAGATGGCGCAGCACCTGGGCGCGTACCGGGTCCGTGTCGCGGTCGGCCAGGGTTTTATAGGTGTGGTAACCCTCCATTTCGGCCTGCCAGTTGGCCTCCAGCGCGTCAAGAACCTTCTTCACCCGCGCGCCGCCCGGCATCGCAATCGGCATCTTCCATTCCCTCGCTTTCCCATGAGCATAGCGGAAGTGATAAGTGGCCGGTAGCCCACTTTTCACACGCAGGGTCCGGCGTGTAGTGTTGTGAGCAGTCTGAAAGCCGGTTTTTCAGAGAATGATAACGATACAACCATCCAACAAAAACGGTTGCCTTCAAAAAAAGCAAAGTAGTCGATTCGCGATTGAGAATGACATCTTATCGACTGGGATCGAATCGAATTCGAGAGAAGCGGGGAATTCTGCACTATGGCTACTGAAGCAAGACCGGCCTCGGCGCTCACATCGCCGGGCTTCGTGGTTCCGTTCATCACCGTAACTGCGCTGTTCTTCGTCTTCGGCTTCATCACCAACCTGAACATGGCGCTGGTGCCGCATCTGCGCTCCATCTTCAGCCTGCCGTATGGACTGGCCATGCTGGCCGAGTCGGCGTTTTTCCTCGCTTACTTCGTCTTTTCCTCGCCCACTTCCAAGCTGATTGAGATGATCGGCTACAAGCGCACCATGGTGGTTTCGCTGTTTATCCAGGTAGTGGGCTGCCTGCTGTTTGTGCCGGCTGCCAAAATGGTCAGCTTTCCGCTGTTTCTGACCGCGGTATTCGTCGTGGGCGCAGGCATCACGGCGCTCCAGACCTCGGCCAATCCCTACGTGGCAATTCTCGGCCCCGAGCATAGCGCCCCGGTGCGGCTCACGCTGGCCCAGGCGCTCAACTCGCTGGGCGGCAGCCTCGCGCCGCTGGTGGCCGGCGCGTTCATCCTCGCCGACCCCACCAAGGTCGAAACCCAGGCAGCCATCGCCAACACGGTCCGCGGACCCTATATCGCCATCGCCGGCGGCCTGCTGATCCTCGGCCTGGCCGTTGCGTTTTCTCATCTGCCGCCGGTTGAGACTACGCAGGAGTTCCGCCCCGGCAAAGGCGATGATGTGCTGGTGAGCCGGAGCATCTGGAGCTATCGCCACACGGTGCTGGGCGCGATCGGCATCTTCTTTTATGTAGGCGTCGAAGTTGGCCTCGCTTCGATTGCCGTGAACTACTTCCATCAGCAGGGCATGAGCTCGCTCAAGACAGCGTCATTCCTGGTTTCGCTCTACTGGTTCGGAGCGCTCATCGGCCGCTTGCTGGGCTCGTGGATCCTCACCAGGGTCCAGTCCGGCAAGCTGCTCGGCATCTTCGGATTTACCGCCACGGCCCTCATCGCCGTGTCGATGTTCACTTCGGGCAGCGTGGCCATCTGGACGCTGGTCCTGTGCGGCTTCTTCAATTCGATCATGTTCCCGAATATTTTTACACTGGGCATCGCCGGACTCGGCCCCATGACCAGCAAAGGCTCGGGGCTGATCATGACCGCGATCGTCGGCGGCGCCATCATTCCTTATCTGCTGGGCGCCGCAGCAGACAAGGTCGGCATCCAGCACGCCTTCGTGATTCCGATGGTCTGCTATCTCTACATCGCCTGGTACGGCCTGTGGGGATCGAAGCCGGCGCGCACGGTCACCGCGTAAGGGCGGTTTTCAAAGAGCAGGGATCGGGTTTTAGTTCCGAATAGCCTGCGGCACACGCCAGAGGGTATTCGTATTTTCTGGCAGAACGCAAAGAATCGCTTCGGAGGAAGGCGGAGATTTTGCCGGCTGCGGAAAAACTTGGCTCGGAGGGAGGCGGGGGTTTTAACCCCCGCGTAAAGTCGGCCCAATAATTGGGGCTTCAGCCCCGGCTACGTTCTTCATCAAATCGCATCGTAATTCGGTCTCTTTCCGCGCCCTCTCAGGCCCATATGAGCGAGAACGCAATGAAGCACAAGGCAAAGCCGCGTGACCGGAACCTGCTTGCAGGGCTTCTCATAGCAGTTGCAATACTCATTCTGTTGCTCCGGATGATGGTGTTTGTCACCGGACGCGGGCGGCATCATTTCTAACCTCTCCCCCGCTGCCACGCCTTCACAAACTTCCAGTGAATATAAGCGGAGTGATTCAAATGCTGCACCAGCCCCTCGCGTCCGTCCAGAAATCCAAGCCGGAAAATGTAGTTGTAGAGAAAGGTCGCCGCCGGATTGGCGATGGCATTCCAAAGGAACGTCGGCGCCGCCTGGCTCGTGCGGCCTGACTGCGCCAACAGCTCCGCGCCGATCGAGCTGTAGCGATTCATGTGCTCGATGTACTCATCCAGCGTGGGATAGCAGCGATGAATCAGATGCCCTCTGAGCTGGCCCGCCGGGCAGTCGGCCTTCATGGTCTCGTGCACGGGACGTTCTTCAAACCGCGCCATGCCGTGACGAAACAGCCGCAGCTTCGGGTCGGGCCAGTAGCCGCCGTGCCGCAACGGACGGCCCAGAAAGTGGTTGAGCCGTGGAATGCGATAGGCGCTGAACTCCGGCTTTGCCGCAAGCAGCGTCTCAATTTCGCGCGCCAGCTCAGAGCTCACTTCCTCATCGGCATCGAGCGAGAGCACCCAGTCGCCGGTTGCATGCGCAAGGGCGGAGTTTTTCTGCGGTGCAAACCCTTTCCACGGTTCAACGATGACACGCGCGCCTGCGCCTTCGGCCATCTCCGCCGTCGCGTCGGTCGAGCCGGAGTCGACGATGACGATCTCATTCGCGAAGCGCACGCTGGCCAGCGTGCGCGGCAGATTTGCCGCCTCGTTGCGGGTGATGATAGCGACGCTGAGGGTCTGAGGCATCGAGGAAAAGAATATAAGATGGACTCGATTGCCGGAGGACTTTTTGAGAAGCCGATCATCGTGGACGTGCATTCTATTCACGCTTTTGGCAATGAGAGCCGCTGGGCTTCACGCAGAAATGAAGGTGCTGCGTGTCGACCCACGGCAGACCGATGCCGCGATTGAGGCCGCGGAAGGACCGCATATGGCACTCTACGATCCGCAGATTGCATCGAACCACAGGCTCTTTCTATTTTTTGTGGGGACGAAAGGCAAGACCGAGAAGAGCCTCACGCTCGATAGCGCTTTTGCCGAACGCGGCTATCATGCGATCGCGCTCGACTATGAAAACCAGGTGATCGCGGTGAGCTGCGTGCACAGCCTGGACAAGACATGTTTCGACCGCTATCGCGAGGCAATCGTCACCGGTGCTCCGGTAAGCGACAAGATCAGCGTGAACCGCGACAACTCGATTCTGAACCGGTTCAACAAATTGCTGGCTTACCTGGTGAAGCACGACCCGGAAGGCGGCTGGGACGAGTTTTACGCCAACGGCCAGCCTGTCTGGAGCCGCATTGTGGTGGCGGGCCACTCGCAGGGTGCGGGGCACGCGGCGTATCTGGGAAAAATGTTTGCCACGGACGAGGTTTTGATGTTTTCAGGACCGCAGGATTATTTAAGCGACCTCGACGCGCCCGCGCCGTGGCTCGCGCGGCCGTCTGCCACGCCGCAGTCGCGTTATTTTGCCTTTCTCAACGTCAACGATCCTTTCAACGAAAAGCATCAGGTTGCGAATTGCTCGGTGCTGATGGGACTTGTGCATCCCGCCACTCCGCTCGTGCAGCCTGGGGAAGTGATCTCAGCGCAGGAAGACCCGCAGATTTTGGTCAACGATGCCGATCCGCAGCATGCTCACGGCACCACGATTCTGCCGGAGTTTGAAAACGTCTGGGAGTATTTTGCGAGGATGGGCGCGAAAAACGATCTCAAGCCCGAGACGCTGCCTCAACCTCCGCCCACGCCTCGGCACTGAGTTCAATCTGCGCCGCGGCCACATTCTCTTCAAGGTGCGCAATCTTCGCCGTGCCCGGGATCGGCAGCATCACCGGCGAGCGCTGAAGCAGCCATGCCAGCGAGAGCTGCGGCACAGAGACCGAATGCCGTTTCGCCAGCGCAGCCAGCGGCTCTGCGCCGGGCTGGCCCGGTTTGAGCAGCTTGCCGCCTGCAATCGGATACCAGGGCAGAAATCCGATGCCGCGCCGCTCGCAGTAGTTAAGAGTCTCTTCGTGTTTCCGTTCGGCCAGGCTGTACTTGTTCTGGATGGTCACGATCGGCACGATCTTTTCCGCAGCTTCAATCTCCGCCGGCGTTACCTCGCTCAGCCCGATGTGGCGAATCTTGCCCTGCTCCTGCATCCGCTTGAGCGCGCCCAGCGACTCCTCCAACGGCGTGCGCGGATCGATGCGATGCAGTTGGTAAAGATCGATGCGCTCCAGCTTGAGCCGGCGCAAGCTCATCTCGACGCATTGGATGAGGTAACCGGCGCGGCCTACGTACTCTGTCTTCGCCGGCCCCTGGCGCGTGATGCCGCCCTTGGTGGCGACGACCACGCCCGGCGGATACGGCGCGAGCGCCTCGCCGATCAGCCGCTCGGCAATCTCAGGCCCGTATGCGTCGGCCGTGTCGATCAGCGTAACGCCTAGCTCAACCGCGCGGCGCAACACGCGGCGCATGGCCTCGGGATCGCCAGGCTCGCCCCACGCCCCATCGCCCACCAGCCGCATGGTCCCGTAGCCAAGGCGATGCACGGTCAGATCGCCCCCGATCTCAAAGGTGCCGCTCCGGTTTGCATTCAACTCGCTCATACCTTCGCTCGTGAACTCATTCATCATGGATTCGATGCGATTCGCCGGTCCGCGTGTGCAACAATGCCTCCTGTCGGTGGAACTCAACCGCACGCAGACGCGTATGATTCACGGGAGAGCAGGAAAGAGAGGCGACGATGAGCAGTACGGTTTACCCCAACCCGGAGGCGGTCTTTTACCAGCAGTATGAGGCCGTACGCCGCGACGAGATTGTGGGCATTCTGCTGGCCCTTTTCCTGGGCTCTTTCGGCATCCACCACTTTTATCTCCGCCGCACCGGCCTGGGCATTCTTTACTGCGTCTTTTTCTGGAGCGGCATCCCCGCCATCCTCGGCTTCTTTGAGTGCTTCTTCATGCCCGGCCGCGTGCGCGAGTTCAATGCCATCCAGGCCGCGGGCATCGCAGCCGCGCTGGGCATCGCCGTGCCCATGTGGGGCACAGCCGGCCAGCCCATCCGCGTAACCGTGAATATGCCGCCTGCCGCTGCCGGACCCGTTGCCGGCGCCCCGCAGCCGGGAACCCTCCTCGCCTGCCCGCGCTGCCAGCAGGCCAACCCGCCGGGCGCAAAGTTCTGCTCCGCATGCGGATCGGCGCTGTAGTACAAAACGAGAATCCAGCCGACTTCACGCCGCAGCGGTTGCTGAAGGAGCAACAGGCCTGGCGAGCGCCAGTACTCCCAGCGAGTATTGTGGCAGGGCTCGAACAATCAGTTGCGAAGTATAGTACGAGACCCGGTGAGCAAAGGAATCCAATTTCTTCAGATGCATGTGCGTGCAGAACCGAAAATCCACCAGTTCCAATCGATTCATTGCCAGCAGACGGCGCAGCGTTGAGTAGCTGTAATATGCGGTGTGTTCATCGTGCACCGATTCGTAACGGAAAAGCAGCTTGATAACCGATTCAAAACTGTAGGCGTTCACGGTGGTCACCAAAAGAATGCCATCGTTCGTAAGAACGCTGCGAAGATTGCGAAGCGCAGACTTAGGGTCGTCGAGATGTTCGATGGTGTCGCCAAATACGATCAGGTCGTAGCGCCTGTCTCCCAGAATCGAACCGAAATCAGGCGAGCACACATCGCAGAAAGCATAAAAACCAGGAACCGCCTTGCTCATCGCCGCAAGAGGCCTTTCATTAATGTCGATGCCATCCAGCCGCGCGGCAACCTTCGACAGCTTTCCGTGAATCGTCTGGGTGGCCAAATCCAATTTCAGGTAGGTATCCACCATACCGGGATCATCCAGGTGACCGCCCATTCCGATGTGCAGCACCGTCTTGCCTTGAGCGCACTCCAGAATAAAGCTGTCGCGATCGACGAGTGGGGCTCGGGGGATGAACTGCTTGGAATTCATTCAAACTCTCCTCAGTCAATGTCGCGTCGCCGTTCGAGGAGCGCAACGTGCCGCGATGGGTCGAACCCGATACCGCTCGAAGCCATGCCGCCTGGAACAAACATTCAGCCGCTCGCGGCAGCCTACATGTTCGCCTGGCCAGAGCGCATCTCTTCGTTGAACTTCGGCTTGGTAAAGTCAAGGGCCGCTTCCAGCGTCATCAGGCCCGCGCCTGCTTCGTCGCCGGCCATGCGCATCAGATCCTGTTCCGTGGTGTTCAGATATTGCGCGTCGCGCGGATCGGCGATCCACACCGGCTTGCCGTCGCCCAGCACGCCAGAGAGCCAGTAGACCTTGGTCAGCAGGTAATGCAGCCGCTCGTTGTCATTGGTCTCGGTAAAGACGAACTTCTTTTGCCATCGGCTGTAGAACCGCGTGGTCACCGGCACCGGCTGGCGGTTGCCCGACTTCAGAAATTCGAGCTGGCCCAGGTCGACCGTCTTGCGCACCGCGTTGTACACGAATGTCTCGGCATAAGGCTGCTCCATGGCCGGCACAATCTCGGCAAAGGTCTGCGTCACGCTCGCCGCGATCTTGGCATGGAGCTGGTTGTGCGCGCCGCCGTCATCCAGACGAATCTCGCCATGCACAATGTACGTGTCCGCGCCGGAAGTCGACTGGTGAAACGGCCATTGGAACGCGCCGAACGCCATCGGCAGCCCGCCCAGCGTTACATAGCACTCCGGCCGCGGATTCCTCAGGCGCTTGGCCTCGGCAGCAAGATGCGCGCTCATCTGCGGCAGCAGCTCCGGCTTGTCGAAGTCGAAGCCCTCGGTCAATTCCAGCTTCACCACCCTGCCGGGCGTCTCCGCATTGGGCAGCCCAAACTGGAAGATGGCCGTGCTGCGGCCGCCGGGCGCGCCGTTTTTCGATCCGTTGCTCTGCGCTACCGAGACCAGCACCAGGCCAGCCTGCGTGGCCGCCGATTCAATCGACGAAACAAGTGAGGTTTTCAATTCAGCCGTCATGCGCGTCCAATCCTGCGTGTGAGATCGTTGCACCCTTATTTTAGTGCATCCTGAGCCGCTCGATCAGGTCCCCGCCTAAGCCGGGCGAGCGCGAGACGCCGGCAGTTCCGGGTCGATCACGGCTGATCACAGCCGGCCCATTTACAATAATCCGGTGCCGTCTGCTGCTTCCTCGCCCATCATCCTCGCCGAAAACCTGACTAAGGTTTACGCGGCGGGCCGACTCCAGGTCACCGCAGTGCGTGGAGTTTCGCTGGCCATCCAGCCAGGCGAGTTTGTCGCCATCGTGGGTCCGTCGGGCTCAGGAAAATCCACGCTGTTTTACCTGCTGGGCGGCCTCACCCAGGCCACGCAGGGCCGCATCGTCATCGATGGCGTGGATTTTGCCACCCTTGGCGACGCGGCTCGCACGCGGCTCCGCAAGCATCGCATCGGGTTCGTCTTCCAGAAGTTCAACCTGCTGCCCACGCTTTCGGCCATGGGCAATATCGAGATCGGCTACGCCGTCAGCGGCCGCAAGGAGCCCATGGACCTGAAGTATCTCGACCATCTCAGCTCGCTGCTTTCGATCCAGGGCCGGCTCCAGCACCGCCCTTCGGAGCTGAGCGGTGGCGAGCAGCAGCGCGTGGCCATTGCGCGCGCGCTTATCACGCGGCCGGCCATTGTTCTTGCCGACGAGCCCACCGGCAACCTCGACACCAAGAACTCCGATGCCGTCCTGAACATGCTGGTGCGCTCCAATCGCGAGCTGGGCCAGACCACGCTGATGATCACGCATAACCCCGAGGCTGCCGCCATTGCCGGACGCATCCTCACCATGCGCGACGGAGAGATCGTCCGAGAAGAAAAAGGGAACGGCGCAGCGCCGGCAAAGGCCGCGTCCCCGGCCTAGTTGGCTGTTTGACCGGCCTCGGGCCGAACGGTATACTCGAACTTGCGTTACAGCGGTATCCAGTCTCTATGGAACGCAGCTTTTGAGCCTGAGCCGGCACGATTTTCCATCGAAAGTCAGCTTGGCTTTCAAGCTCAGGTTTAAGGACTGGAAACTGCATAAGCGGGAGTAGCTCAGTGGTAGAGCATCGCCTTGCCAAGGCGAGGGTCGCGAGTTCAAATCTCGTCTCCCGCTCCAAACCGCCCTCCGGCGCCCGCCGGGTTGGCTACGGCGGTCTGGATCGGTTCCCAAAGTAGGCAGCCCTGCCAAGGCGCGGTACCCAAGTGGTAAGGGAGAGGTCTGCAAAACCTTTATGCGCCGGTTCGATCCCGGCCCGCGCCTCCAATACTCTCAACAACTTACACTAGAGGCCGCAATCCTCTAGCTGCCGTTTAGCTGCCGGTAAGCAATCAACCGCTTATACGGCAGCGTTTTGCGCAGCATCAACCGCCCTCAGCCCGCCACTCAACTGACCGCTCAGCGATTCAGCCGCCGCGTCCGCGGACGCGTCGAGAACATGAGCGTAGAACTTGAGGAGAATGTCGGGCCGAGAGTGACCGAGGCGTTCCTGCGCTGCCTTGATCGGAACCCGCTCCTCCACCATCTGTGTCGCTCCCCAGTGCCGCAGGAGACGCCACGTGATATGCGGAAGGCCGAGCCGGTCTGCCACCGGCTGAACGCGCCGGCCCAGAAGCGTCTCGTGCCAGATCGGACCGGGCTTCATGGTTTTGCCTTTCTTAATACGGTTGGGAAACATCCAGTCCTCGTCCCCGGCCTCCGTCCGCTCCTTCAACGAAAGCAGACGTGCGACGTCCGCCTCCGTCAGCCGGATCGGTCGATTCGACCGGTGATACTTCGGGGTGTGAAGCTCGCCCTGATTGACGGCGCGCACCACCCACAGGTTTCTGGTTTCGGGAACCAGATCCTTCCACTTGAAGGCGAGTTCCTCCGGACGGATCGAAGCGACAGAGACCAGATAGACCAGCGTGCTGATCGGCTCCTCGAGAGCATTGATCAACTGAATGAGTTGATCGCCGGTCGGGAGTTTCTTCTGTTCTCTGATCTCCTCCGGAGGGAGATCGACCCCACGTGCGGGATTGGACGTCATGTATCCGTATTTCTGAGCGGCACGGAAGATAGAGCTGAGCCCCCATTTCAGGTTCTTTAGAGTCTGCAGCGCTTTGCCTTCCTTTGCCTTCTGGTTGATGAAG
>Ga0335075_10002522_pt1 | contig 29397 bp, 20 predicted proteins | sample Lox_Sample_24_FD_206723 | JGI IMG/M metagenome (GOLD analysis project Ga0335075, IMG submission 206723) | Soil microbial communities from Loxahatchee National Wildlife Refuge, Florida, United States - Lox_Sample_2.4 | ecosystem: Environmental > Terrestrial > Soil > Wetlands | place: USA...
CGGTCACAGTCGGCAATGTTCGGATCCAGGTAGGCGGTGAGATCGTCGGTGGCGGCCACCCGAATCGCTTCGCCCTGTGCTGTTGGCAAAAACGAATGCGCGTCCAGTCCAAAGCCGAGGTACGGCTGGCGCGTCCAGTACTTCAGGTTATGGCGCGACCGCTGCCCGGCTCGCGCGAAGTTCGAGATTTCATACTGCGGCATTCCAGCGGCCCCGAACTGCTCGATCGCTTCGGTATACATCTCCGCGATGGTTTGCTCGTTCGGCACCACGCCCACTCCATAACGCGTGCCCCCGGCTATGATCTCCCGACCAAGACTGGAATCTTCATCCACGTCCAGCATGTAAACGCTCAGGTGAGGCACGCCGGTGGCGATGGCTTGCACCAGCGATTCTCTCCAGCTTTGCCGAGTCTGATGCGGCAGCCCGGCGATCAGATCGACGTTGATATTGTCGATGCCTGCAGCGCGAAGACGATCGATGTCATTGAGCGTGATGGCTCGCGTATGGGTGCGTCCCACCGCGGCGGCTTCGTGATCCATAAACGATTGCACGCCCAGGCTGACACGGTTCAATCCCAGACCCGGCATGGCATGCAGCAGCTCCTCAGCCATCTGTCCGGGAGCACATTCCAGCGTCATTTCCGCGAAATCGCCGATGGAAAATACATCTCTTATACCTTTAACTATATTATCTAATTGATTGATATTTAGCAGGCTAGGCGTGCCTCCACCAAGGTAGAGTGAGTCGACCTTCGTCGGCGGATAGCTTCCCCACGCGGCCATGCATTCTGAAGACTGACGAATTTGCGCCGTCAATTTTTCGACGTATGCGGCCATACGATCCGCGCCGTATACTCCGGAGGCGAAGTTGCAGTAGCTGCATTTGGCGCGGCAGAACGGAATCGATACATAAACTCCAAGCGTTGACGCAAGATTTTGCATCGGCGGCGGTTGCGTTGTCATCGACTGGTTCAAAGGCATCGTTTTTTGCGTATGCGGAGAATGGACGGAAACTTCGTACAATAGCAGTGTCGCATGGCAGACCCCAAACAGAGCACCCAGCAGCAAGACGACGACGTTATCGGCAAGGCTTACGACAGTCGCCTGATGCGGCGGTTGCTGGTCTATCTGAAGCCGTACCGGCTGCAGGTCGGCATTTCGCTGATCGCCATCCTTTTTACAGCCTTCGCGGATGTGCTGGGCCCGTACCTGACGAAAGTGGCCGTTGACCTGTACATGACGCGGTCGCAGCCCACGAACCACTCCATCTGGACGCGCCATCTCAGTCACAATCCGATGACCGGCATTACCCAGATTGCCGGGATTTATTTTGGCTCGCTGCTTTTTATTTATGTCCTGGCATTCATCCAGACCTACTTGATGCAATGGACAGGGCAGAAGGTAATGTATGACCTGCGCAGCCAGATCTTCCGCCACATCCAGCGCATGCATGTCGCGTTTTTCGATCGCAACCCTACCGGGCGCCTGGTGACGCGCGTGACCTACGACGTGGACGCGCTGAACGAGATGTTCACTTCCGGCGTGGTGTCAATTTTTGAGGATGTGCTGGTGTTGGCCGGCATAGTGTTTGTGATGCTGCGGATGAACTGGTGGCTGGCGCTGCTGGCATTCTCCGTCATCCCGCTCATTATGATTGCGACCCAGGTCTTCCGCAAATTTGTTCGCGAATCATATCGACGCATTCGCACCGCCATTGCACGGATCAACTCTTACCTGCAGGAGCATGTCAGCGGGATGAGCGTGGTGCAGCTATTTAACCGCGAGGAGCGCGCCTTTCAGGATTTTGAGAAGGTGAATCGCCAGCACATGAAGGCGTTTAAAGACGCCATTATGGCCTACGCACTGTACTACCCGGTGGTTGAAATTCTCAGTTCGATCGCGGTGGCGATCATCATTTGGGTGGGTGGTGGCGGTGTGCTACGCGGGGTGGTCACGCTGGGCGTTCTTGTCGCTTTTATCCAGTATTCGCAGCGCTTCTTCCGGCCGATTCAGGACCTGAGCGACAAATACAACATTCTGCAAGCAGCCATGGCTGCCAGCGAGCGTATCTTCAAATTACTCGATACGCCGCCGGAGATTGTGTCGCCTGCGAACCCTGCAACCGGCGATGGGTCCGGCCAGATTGAGTTCCGCAATGTATGGTTCACCTATCAGCGACTAGATGACGCCACTCGCAAGCGTCTGCGAACCAGTTCGTCGCCGGAAAAAGACGGCGTGGAATGGGTGCTGCGCGACGTAAGCTTTACGGTCGAGCCGGGAGAAACGGCTGCAATTGTCGGCCATACCGGCGCTGGAAAAACCACGCTGAGCAGCCTGATGATGCGGTTTTACGACGTACAGCGCGGCGCCATCCTGGTGGAGGGCGTCGATGTCCGCGACTGGGATGTGCAGGAACTTCGCCGACGATTTGCCGTGGTGTTGCAGGACCCGGTGCTATTCACCGGCACCGTCACCAGCAATATCCGTCTGGGCACGGAACGCATCACGGAAGAAGAGATCGAAAGCGCCGCTGACCAGGTGAATGTAGGCGACTACATCCGATCGCTTCCCGGCGGATTCCATGAACCAGTGCGGGAGGGTGGCAGCACGCTTTCTACCGGGCAAAAGCAGCTAATCAATTTCGCGCGTGCGTTGGCGCACAATCCGCGGATTCTGATTCTTGACGAGGCCACGTCAAGCGTCGACACAGACACCGAAATGCGGGTGCGGTCCGCGCTGACCCGGCTGGTCACGGGACGCACCTCCGTGATCGTTGCCCATCGGCTTTCGACGATTCAGACGGCAAATCGAATTCTGGTGATGCACAAGGGCCAATTACGAGAGATTGGTACGCACCAGGAACTGCTGGCGCAGCGGGGACTATATTGGAAGCTTTACCGCTTGCAATATAAGGATCAGGAGATTCCAGACGCGGCCATTCGCTCCAGCGATCCACTTGCTGTACCCGGCGACTGAGCCAACCTGCCATGCCTTCGAGTCCACAAATATTTGTCTCCGCGGGTGAGGCCAGCGGAGAACGATACGGCGCCATGCTGATGGAGGCGGTGCGTGCGTTGCGGCCAGACGTTGAGTTTTTCGGCCTGGGTGGAACGGCGATGGAAGCGGCTGGCTGCGAGCGCGTCGTCCGCGCAGAAGATATCGCGGTCATGGGCATCACGGAAGTGCTGCGCCACATGCCGCGCATTTACCGGGAGTATCGGCGCCTGGTGCGGAGCATTCGCACCCGCAAGCCGGGCCTGGCGGTGCTGATCGATTTTCCCGACGTGAATTTTCGCCTAGCGAAGGAGCTGAAAAAGTCGGGTATTCCGGTGGTGTATTTTGTCAGCCCGCAGTTGTGGGCTTGGAAACAATATCGCGTGCGCTGGGTGCGAGAGCGGGTGAGCAAGATGCTTGTGATTTTTCCGTTCGAGGAAAAATATTACCGTGATCACGGCGTCGATGCAGAATTTGTTGGTCATCCGCTCGCCGATTTACCTCTGCCGACGATCTCGCGCAAAGAATATGCCAGCCAGTACAAGCTGGATCCGGCAAAAGAGTGGATCGCGTTGCTGCCGGGAAGTCGCGGCAAGGAGTTGCGGCACAATCTTCCGGTGATGGCGGGAGCGACGAATCTGCTGGGTACGTCGTATGAATTTCTGTTACCCGCTGCAGCTACACTCGATCCCGAATGGGTGCGGCGCATGGTTGCGCAATGTCAAAGCGAGGGCAGCGGAATTGATATTCCCATTCACGTGGTCGAAGATGCGCGGGCGGCGCTGTTCCATGCGCGCGCTAGCGTGGTGGCCAGCGGCACGGCAACGGTGGAGGCGGCGCTGATTGGCAACCCATTCATCGCGGTCTATCGTCTGTCGGATTTCAGCTACGCGGTTGCGAGCCGCCTGGTCGATTTGCCGCACGTCGCCATGGTGAATCTAATTGCCGAGGATCGCATTGTCCCGGAGTTGATTCAGGATGATTTCACGCCGGAAAACATTGTTCGCGCACTTCAACCATTACTTGATGAAACCGGCTATAGGTCGCAGATGATTGAAGAGTTGAGAAGCGTCAAGACAGCACTTCATTGGGAATCGAATGCTGCCCAATTTTCCGCAGCCAACATGATCCAAACTCCCGAAGAGATTCGGTCGCATTCCCTTCCGGAGCGCACGGCCATTGACCGCGCAGCCGCATGGGTCCTCGATTTTCTGGATCGAGCAGAGGCTGAGTGCTCGCCAATTCAAACCGAGTCTCAGACCGCGGATATGCCTGGATGAGCGCCGTGCCGAGTGCGTGGAAATGCCGACTGCAATTCTGCTGGCGTGCGGGCGCAGTTCTCTGCGGGTTTCTTGTGCCGGTCGGCCTCGCGCAAACTGTTCAGCCAACAACTGCGAAGGTTCCGGTTCAGGTTCGGGGCTACTCAATCGACGTGAGCCTCGATCCGGGACATCATTCCCTCACCGCCAAAACACGCGTGGAATTCACGACCTCACGAAATCTCGCGACCGTCGAATTTCAATTGAATCCAGGGTTGCACGTCGACAGCGTGACGGATGCTTCAGGAAAAACTTTGAACACGACGCAGAAGGGTGGAGAGATTTCCGTGACCTCTGCCGATCCCCTCGTTACGGGTAGCGATGTTGCGTGGACATTTACTTATAGGGGAGTTTTCGACGCGGTACCCGGTGGCACCGTCCGTCTGGTTTCGATCCGCGAACCGGTCAGCTACCTGCTCTATCGCGGAGATTGGTTTCCGGTGGTCGGTGACGGTACGCAGCGATTCACAGCACAGATCCACGTGCGTGTACCAAGCGGGAACCAGGTGTTGGGCAGCGGCCCCACAGGATTGCCGCACCCCGACGCCAACGAGCAAACTGTGTTCGACTTCAACTGGACGCACGCCGGATTTCCGGGAACTGTGATTGCGGGCAAATTCCGGCCTCCAGTCTCGGCCGCAGGCTCGAGCATTCGCGTCTATAGAATCGAGCGCGGATCGACAGTCGAAGCCGAGGCCGCGCAGCCTTCCACGCAAGAGATTGCCGCGACCGCCGCAAAACAATACGGCGAGCTCGCTAACCAATTTGGTCCTACAGAAACCGGCGAATTGAATATTGCGGAGTTGCCGAACGATACGTTTCCAGCGGTCTCGGCGCCAGGGATCGCAGCAATTGCCAGCAATCAGCTTGAAACGACGGACTATGTGCGCCTGCTGGTGAATACGATCGCCCATCAGTGGTGGGGAGAAGATGTCAGTCCGGCATCGCCCGACGACGTGTGGATCACGAACGGTATGTGTCGCTATGCCGAGCTCGAATTTCTGGATCGCACGGCGTCTCCTGCAGTCGCTGCCGACGCAATCCTGAACGTTTCCGCCAGCGCCCTAGCCTTCAACAGAGTTCCCTTGGCCGATGTAGCTCAATACCCGGAATTTTCGCGTGAGTTTGAGGCCATGACCTACGACAAAGGCGCGATGATCCTGCGCATGCTGCGATGGCAGATTGGCGATGCGGCATTCCAACAGACGCTACACGAGGTTCTTTCGCAGCCGGACAAATCCATCTCCTCGGCAAAGTTTGAACAGATTGCCGAAGGGGAAACCCGCCAAAATCTGCGACCGTTTTTTACTCAATGGCTGGACAGCACGGGCGCGCCGACGCTTCAGGATAAGTGGACGCTCTACCGGCTAGGCAACAACCAGGGATTCCGGACCATCGGCGAAATTGATGAGGATCTGGATTTGTTCCAGATGCCGGTCGAGGTGCGAGTGGAGACGGAGGGCAAGACGGTCACCAAGCGAGTGGAGGTGATGGGACCGCAGACCCAGTTCACCATTGATACGTTTGGAATTCCGCGGAAGATTACGCTTGATCCGCACCGCTGGTTGCTGAGGAACGATGATGCCTTGCAGGTGCGAGTGCACATTCTGCGCGGAATGGCGAAGGCGGCTGCGAACGATGATACGGGAGCGATTGCGGAGTATCGCGCGGCACTGGCGCTCGATACGACCAGTTCCCTGGCCAGCTATCGGCTGGGAGAGATTTATTTTCGTGAGCGAAATTATCAGGCTGCGGAGGATGCGTTTCGAGCGGCGTTGAGCGGCGATGGCGTTCCCAAATGGATTGAGGTGTGGAGCGACCTGCAATTGGGGAGAATATTCGACACCTCGGGTCAGCGCGACCGCGCCATCAATGAGTATCGCGAAGCCATCGAAACCCACGACAACACCTCCGGCGCTGTCTCGCTGGCGAGCGATTATCTGAAGCAGCCGTATGCATCACCGGCCGGGGTCGCGCGTTAGGCCGCTCAGGCCGGTGCGCCTATTTTTTCTCTTCCAGGGCGGCAAGAACATCTGCGAAGGTAGGCTGAACCTTCAACATGTACTCGCGCACACGGGTTCGTTCGTCGGGCGGCAACGAGGGCAGCACCACCAGCAGGCGACGCAGCGTGGTAGCGATATCGTCGGCGTAATTCATCATGCGGATGGCTTCTCCAGTAAGGGGCATCGGTTCTCCTAGCAAAGGGTGGATGGTTTTATTGTAAGCCGTGCTCACGGTGCGGTGCGGACTGAAACTTGAGTGGAGAAGGAGTCAACATCCCATTCCATGGTGCGATATGATCGGGCCATGGGGACCGCCAAGTCATATCCTACGTAGACTCGCCGGAGGCATTGGCAATGGGTTCTGTTAGCGATTCTTCAGTGGGTAGACTCGCAGGATCGACCCAGCCATCGCGATCGGTCACCTCCGTTAAAGCCGCCAGTTTTTCGGTGATCCACGGCTGCAAGGCATCCTGGCGATAACGCCAGCCCCAATTGCCGTCTGGTTGTGCCGGAGTGTTCATGCGCGCGTCTCGATCCAGTTGCAACACATCCTGCATAGGGAACAGGCAAAGCCGGGCGACCGACGCGGCAGCACTGCGCATCATGGCCCACACAATTCCGTCATCCCCAGGATGAATGTAGGCCGCAATGGCGGCGCGCTCCGTTTCGTTGGTCTGGTGCCACCAACCCAGCGTAGTGTTGTTGTCATGCGTGCCGGTATAGATGACCATGTTTTCTTCGCAGCGATGAGGCAGATGCAGGTGGGCCCCGCGGTCGCTGAAACCAAATTGCATCACTCTCATGCCCGGCATACCAAAAGCCTTTCGCATGCGTTCCACCTCCGGAGTAATGACGCCCAGATCTTCCGCAATCAGCGGCAGGTCCCCGAGTTCCTTATACAGATGCGAAAAAAGTTCGGTACCCAGCGCCTTCATCCAGCGGCCGCGAATGGCCGTCTGATCTTCTGCCGGAATGGCCCAATAGGATTCAAAGCCGCGGAAATGATCGAGCCGCAAGAGGTCGCAGAGCGCCAGCGCGCGGCGGAAACGCGCCACCCACCAATCGAAATTCGTGCTGGCCAGCACGTCCCATCGATAAAGAGGATTGCCCCATCGTTGCCCTGTAGGGCTGAAGTAGTCCGGTGGAACTCCTGCCACATGGAGAGAATTCTTGTTCTCGTCCAGCTCAAAAATTTCCGGCCGAGTCCAGACGGCGGCGCTGTCGTAGTTGACAAAGATTGCCATGTCGCCGATGAAGTGAATCTTACGCTCGGCACAGTATGAACGCAGCTGCATCCATTGTTCCTGAAAGAAAAACTGGATGACTTTCTGTACGTTTCGCTCGTGCTCATGGTCGGCACGAAACTTCTTCATCGCCTCCGGATCGCGATGGACATAATCGGCCGGCCACGCAGACCAAATGGAACCGTTAAACTTGGCGCGAAGGATGGTGAAGCTGGCATAGCCTTCCAGCCAGTGCTGATTGTCGGCACAGAAACAATCAAATCGGTCGCGAGCCTCCTTCGATGCCCGGTCAAGAAAGTTCGCAGCCGCCTGCTCCAGCAACGGACCTTTGCAGACGGAGGCCTGCTCGAAGTCCGCGTGACCCTCGGCACTGGGAAGGCAGCCCAGGCAATCGTCCGGGAGCCAGCCGTCTTCGACCAGCTTTTCCATACTGATGAACAAAGGATTCCCCGCGAATGCGGACAGCGCGGAGTAGGGAGAATTGCCGAAACCGGTGGGGCTGAGCGGCAACACCTGCCAATATTGTTGCTTGGCAGCAGCAAGGAAATCTGCGAACGCGTAGGCGGCAGGTCCCAGATCACCGATGCCGCCGCGGGAAGGCAGAGAAGACAGGTGTAGAAGGACGCCGGAAGCGCGTTCGGTAAGCATTGCTTCTCCGTGTTAAGACGTCGAAAGGCCGACAATGCCTTCTCGAAAACTCGCCTACCTATAAGACGTACCGGCAGGGAAATCCACACCTCTCATTCCGCAAAAATTTCCTGCGGGATGCGAGGAACTAGATGCCCGACTGGGTTCCGGCTAGCGCCTTCTTGTTGTAATGGATCAAGCCATGCTGAATAAAGCGCTCTTCTAACGAACTAGCAAAGACAGCGAACGCGGTTTCGCGGCGCTGCTGCACCAACCTGTCGCGGGTCGAATCCATGTTCTGCTGGATCTGGGCTTCGGTCGGCGCCTGCTTATCGAGAAGCTTCATCACGACGCCGGTCCGCTCGGTGTAAATCGGTCCGCTGATCTGCCCAGGCTGCAGCGTAAAGGCGACGGCTCCCTGGGTGGACATGTCCCCAAGCTGAGGAACCTGGCCGCTGCCGTCCACCAAGTCGCTGGTTAGCAAGGTCGCACCCACTTCTTTGGCTGCCTTGTCCAGGCCTTCTTCATGCGCCTTGATGGCCAATTGTTGCGTGCGGCTATGCAGCAAGGACGCGATTTGCTGGTCGCGGAAATCTTCCAGGATGTGCGCCTTGAACGCATCGAACGTGGGCGCATGCGCGGGCGTAACGTTCAGCACTTGATAAACCGCATATCCTTCTCCGGTAGAGGCACTCTGCGGAGCGGCGCCGGGCTTGGTCGCAAACGCGCCTTTCAGCAACTGCGTGCCATCTGCCAGGCCGGGAACCACACCGCTCTGCTGCAACGGGCCAGTGGTGACTACTTGCAGATGATTCTCCTCCGCCATCTTTTGCAACCCAATTTGCGCCGCTTGCGCTTGCAGTTTAGCCGCATACTCCTGGGCTGCCTTGGCCTGTGCCTGCTGGGTCAGGTTCGCCAGAATTAAATCGTGGACATCATCGATAGGCTTCAGATGGGCTGGCTGTTTTGCTTCCACCTGCAAAATGTGAAAGCCGAATTGTGTGCGGATCACTGACGACAGCTGACCCGGCTGCAGCGAGAAAGCGGCCTGATCGAACGCCGGCACCGTGGCGCCGTGCTCGATGAATCCCAGTTCCCCGCCCTGCGCTTTGCTGCCTGGATCGTCAGAATACTTCTTCGCGAGGTCGGCGAAATTGGCGCCAGCTTTCAACTGCTTCAGAATTCCTTCCGCCTTTGCCTTGGCAGCCGCAACCGTCTGCGCGTTGGCGCCCGTGGGAACCTTAATCAGAATGTGCCGCACCTTTACTTCTTCCGGCACCTGAAACTGTTGATGATGTTCGTTGTAATACTCCTGCACATCGGCGCCGCTGACCTGGGGCACTCCGCCGGGAACCTGATTCAGAGAAAACGCAACATACTGTACTTTGCGCGTCTCAGGGATCGCTTCGCGATAACGAGCCGCATTCTGCTGAAAGAAGGTCTTCAACTCGGCATCCGACGGCGTGATCTGCTTGCGTAACTCAGCGTCCGAAAGCACGGCATATTGAAACTTCACCTTGGTCGCCTGCTTCAGATACTCGGCGCGAACTGCCGAGTTCGGCACCGTCAACCCGCCGGTAATATATGCCTCCAGGCGGTTGATCAGGATTTCTTCCTTCAACTGCTGCTCGAATTCCGTGCGAGACATGTTGAAGTTGTTCTGGACGAAATCGTCATAACGATCTTCGCCAATGAACTTGCCTCCCGGGAAAAGCACGGGAGCAAACGGACCGTGCATCAATTCGTTCTGCACGTCGGTGTCGGTCACGGTCAAACCCATGCGTCCGGCTTCCTGCACCAGCACGGCGCGCTCCACCAGGGCCTGTCCCGCGCGCTGCATCAGAAACGGCAATACGAAATCGGGATAGTGATTCTGCTGCTGCATGCGCTGCGCAACTTGCTGCACCTGCGTTATGTGCACATCGGTGGAGTCGCCGAGCATGCGTCCGAAGATGCTGTCACTATGGACGATGGCATACGTGTCGCCGGTGGAGGCGGCGTCTTGAAAGATGCCGGGAACAAGCGTGATTACCATCAAAATGGCTGTGATGGAAATGAGCGCGATAAAAATGCCCTTGACCAAGCGGCTGTCTTGCTGAAGAAAACGAATCATGAGCGGACAACGACCTTACACCCGGAGCCAGGCTCCAGACGGGATTGACTCAGTCCCTGAATTCACGGGGGACATGGTACTTCCAGTATAAATGCAGAGCCGCTTCCCATGAAGGAAGCGGCGCGCGAACTGCATGACATGAAACTGACTCAATACGGGTACCCACCTGGAGGCGCACCCGGCGGCGGATAGTAGACCGGTCGAGGAGGAGGATAATATCCCGGCGGTGGTGGATAGCCTCTCCCGTACCCGGGATGGCCATACGCCGATGGAGGAACACGCGAAGCCAGCTGTTGAATCTCCCCGTAGGTCGGAACATGCACCGTGACTGGCGCGCTGATGTAGAAGGTCAGCACCGACTCCGGCGGAATGTAGAGCTGCGGACCGGAAGACAAAGACGATAGTCCTGCGCCGCCCAGGCCGCCGAGCAAACCACCCAGCAACGCAGTGGGTCCTCCGCCGACCGCCCCGCCGATAATGGCTCCAGCCGCCGCGCTACCGCCGATATTTGCTGCGGATTGACCACCCTTACCCGGTCCACCGCGCACCCAGACCTGGCTGGTCAGCGGATACATCGTGCTTGAGACGTTCACGCCGGTCAGCTGCAGTGCCAGGTGCGGGCGTCCCTTCAGCTTTCCTGGGCCGCGAGCATCCACGACGGTTCCGATGATGTCAGCTCCGCGCGGAATGGCAATCACCCCGTTCGGCATGACAATGTTCTGCACCAGAATGCCGTGGAATGGCGTTCCGATCTTCGTGTGCTTGCTGTCGATGGGCTGCATCACCATCACATACGCAGGCGTTCCCGGCTCGACCGTCACCATGCCCGTAGGCTGATGTGCGCCGTAATTCTCTGCCGGAGGCGGAGGCGGCTCATTCTCATTCTGTCCATATCCTGCCGGAGGCGCAGGCTCATTCTCGTTCGGTTCGTATCCTGCCTGAGGTGGCGGAGGCGGTCCCTGCGCGTCGCCCGGATGGACGGTGTTTGGACTTTCACCATTCTGGCCGGAGAATCCAGGAGCAGCCGCGGGCGCAGCGCCAATGGTGATCTTGTCGTCGACATTCTGCACGCCGGCGACGGACTTCACCATATTTTCCGCTTCCGTGCGCAACTCCTGCGTGGGGACGGTTCCGGTCAACGTAGCCGTGCCATTGTGCACCCAGATGCCTAAGTTCAACGGGCGCAGGGTGTTGTTGGCCATTAATTTTGTATTGATGTCCTCGGCAATGGCGCTGTCGGGCCGCTGGTTCGGGTTCGCGGGGGTGGAGGCTGACGCGGTCGACGACGCAGGTTCGGATGATGGGGCCGTCTGGGCCGAGGCGGCCACGCACAAACAAGCTGCCGCAGACAACACGGCGCCGATCGCCAGCCGGTGACGCAAGCCGCCCATCCGGGGACGATACAAGGGGGACGAATCAGAGTTCTTCGCGGTCACAAAGCTCTCCTCATGCGAGAGATATCTCTATTGTATGCAGACGCCATCGCCGCAAAAAAGTTGCTCGAAAATCGATGGGTACCCGGAAGCTCCCCGAACAACGCGCTATTCACACCTTAAGAGGCGGTCGTCCTAATCTCACCATGATCCCATCCCATTTTTGCTGTATCCATAAGAGAACAACGTAGAGCCAGCCGTGGTTTTTGAGAACGATTTTATACAGCTCAGATTCAGCCGATGCTGCGGTGTTCGATATCCCGGCTGTGGAGTGCACGGCGACCACATCGTCAAATATCCGGACCTTCGCTCCCCTCATAACGACACGCTGATTCAGATCAAAATCCGCATAGACTTTATACCGCGTATCGTAAAGAGGCAGACTCGCTCTGCGATAAAACGTTCCTTGATGATGGAACGTGTTCCTTACCTTGAGCCTGCCGTCATTGGAGGGGCAAAAATTTCGTTCGCCATCGATCGAGACTCGGAACGTGGCGATGTCTACCTGCTCTTTAAGGCACGCCGCCAGTGTTTCGCTCGGAATAGACCTTAAGGCGTCACCCGCATTGAGGTGTAAAACGTATTCGCCGCGGGCAGCGGCAATTCCCTTGTTCATCGCGTCATAAATTCCGGAATCGGGCTCGCTCAGCCAGTAGTCGATTTTGTCGTCCCACTCTCGCAAAACTTCAACCGTGCCGTCGTCCGAGCCGCCATCGATCACAATCAGTTCGAACTCGCGCGGATCGAATGCAGAGATATTTTTCAGAAGTCGAATGCACTCCTCCCTGTCTCGAAACAGGACCGCGATGATGGAAACTAGCGGCGGTTCCGCGCGGTGCTCTCCCCGAACGCGGTGACCACCCTCCAAACGCTGAATTGTGTCCCGCTCCATTCTACGACTCTCTTGGGAATCGACTGAATCCCCCAATAGCTATGGCAAAGGAGTGCCGCTGATTGCTTCATAGTCAACCGGCATTAGAGAGGGCCTGCGCAAGAGCCGATTGATGACAATTGATGTATACCCTCCCAACGCCAGGCGGAACTTGCGCGCGCTCACGGGCTGACGGGTAAACAAGTGGAAACCATTAAGCGACAGAACGTGTCGATCAAAATGCCGGGCGAGTTCGCGCAATGCGGCAGGAGTATAAAACGAAATGTGTTGGCCGCCCCGGCAAGCGTAATACCACCAGTTCGGTGGGGTCGGCGCCGGCTCAGGCACTAACGAAGTTGTTGTTAGGACGTTGTCGGACAAAGCAAAGGCCTGCGAAATATCTTCCAAAGGGTGCGGCATGTGTTCCAGCACTTCAAATGTAGTAACCAGATCATAGCGAGTGTTCGGCTTGCTTTCGAATGTACGCGCGTGAATGTTCTTGGCATATAAATCTTGCCAAAAGAAATTGAAGCCCCGATCCCGCATCAGTCGAACGAAGGTGCCGTGGCCTCCGCCGTAATCCAGAAATTTCCCGCCGGACGGAAACAGCATCAATATGATTGCCGAAGTCGAAGCTGCAAATTGCAGGTTTCTCTGCATGACCCCCACGTCGAATGCAACCAACGCTTCGCTGTACGCTTCGGAAAGCCAGTGGGGTTCCTCGGTCTGAATAAACCCGCATTTTGGGCAACGAAAATACTGAACCTGATACTTGTCCAGCAGAAGCGCTTGTCCAAAATGCACCGACTCGGTTTGACAGATTTTGCAACGCATAATTGATAGGTTACAGCACGCTATTCTGGGGCACGTTCACCGCCTGGATTAGTTGGTCAATGGCGCGGAGGACCTGGTCGACACTGACTTGCTGAATGCAGTGCGCTTCATCCAATTCGCAGGTCTGGACGCATGGCGCGAGCGGTTCCGCGGGGCGCACGATGGATACATGAGGACCGCAAGGACGAAATCGCGCTGGCGAGTTCGGGTGTTCCAGGTTGCAGGACAATGGAAACGGGCTGATAACAACGGTAGGCACGCCGAGAGCACCCGCAATGTGTGCTGGGCCAGAATCATTGCCGATAAAAAGGACAGCATTCGCAGTCAGCGCGACCAGCTGCATCAAAGTCGTCTTCCCTGCGAGCGAAATCGTACGAACAGGACTTTGTCGCGCCAATTGTTCGCACAGCCTCGCTTCGTCAGGACCTCCAATGAGCAAGAATGTGAGTTCTTCCCGCTGCTGTAGCCGCTCCATTAGTGTTGCAAGGTTTTGGATGGGCCAGACGCGTCGCGGGTTGGTAGCGCCTGAGGAGATCACGACGTACTTCGTTGAAGGCAGTCCCAGCTCCTTCCAAGAGGCACCGTTCATCTCCGCGGTCGCCATCTCCTTCAGCGTTTTGATCGGCCGCGAAACCACATCCGAATCCTCGACAGTGTCTTCCTTGAGTCCCGTTCGGCTCAGCAATTTCAAATCGCGAACGGCTTCCTGTTCGTGATGCCCGCCCTTCGCCACGTGAGTCAACAGCCAATCCAGTGCTGGGTTTCTCCCGTCGACACTGGCGGAATAGCCGCATCGTATTTTGGCACCCGAAAGGTAAACGAGGTAATTTCCGTAGCAAGCGTCCTCCCCCCAGCGCGGCGTAATGGCAAGATCGTAATGCTGAGCGATCACCTCGTTTCGATACAGCTTAAAAATTTCGATCACACGCAGATAACCCGTGAGTTCACGAATCCTAGCCTCTCTCAGGGTATATCGGTAGACATGCTCGACGAACGGGATCGCTGAAACAAAATCTGCGGTCCTCTCGTTCACCACCGCATCGATCGTCGCCGCGGGCCATCGCGCGTGGATGGCTTCCAGCATCGGTAGAGCCAGGACAAGATCGCCGAGGTTGCCGTACGGATAGGAAATAAGGATGCGACGCACCGGCCCACCGGCTTTGTGACGGGGCCGGCGCAGGATTCCAAGCGCGTGCAACAAGGGCATGACGGCGATAAATGCCGTTGGAGACGCAGGCAAATACAACGCTCGCTGAATGGCTTGTTTCAGCGCGGGCGGCAAGCGGCGAGTCACGGCTCGAATCACGTTCGTTGGTTTCCCGATCAAACAGTCACCTTTCTGCCAGCTCCCGTGCTTCCTACTCAGTTCCCTGTGGCGTCACTAGCAACCGCATCGAAGGAAACGGGCACGGCTGTTGCTTCCATCTTGCGAAGTAGGCGCGGTAGGTACCACAGATATGGCAGCACCGCGAACAAGACGTACGTGACGACTGTTGCCCAGGGAACGCCGGCGATGCCGTAGAGACGGGTGAATAGAATTTTCAGCAGAAGACAGCTGACTCCGACGATACATGCAATGATCACCTGAGCCTTCATAATGCCAGCCCCGTTCAGAAACATGGCCAGCGTGTTGCCGCAGTTATTTAAAATGGCCCAGACAGCCAAACCCAGCATCAGAAGGAACGAAGGATGAATGCTGGGGCCGACCCACCAGAGAAGCAACTTATTCGAGAACAAGAGCAGGAGACCCGAAACGAGGGTGGTGAACGCGAACACGCCCAGCATGGTGCGCAAGAGAGTGAGCCGAACCCAACGCACATCCCCACGAGAGACGGCCTCTCCGTAGGCGGGCCATAGGGGCATCATCAACATGGTGACGACGGTTGCGATGACTGCGAACATGCGCTGCGGGATGGAAAAGACGGTGACATCCGCAACACCGAGAATGCGGGCGATAATGAAATTGTCCGCAGAGTAGGCAAGCACGCCCATTAACTGGAGGACAAAGAACAATCCACCCAGGCTGGCAATCTTGTGAATCACCGTGCGAGATACTAGGCTCCACTTTGGCAGCAAATCTCGGCGGCTGATGCCGAAGAAGAAGCCGGCGTTCATCCAGGTTCCGAGCACGGGCGCCCCAGCAAAAGCCACAACCAGGGCTGTCAGGCTGAGGCGGAAATGAACAACAGCCAAAATTCCTACGAGGATGAGAATGCTGGAGAATATCTCCCAGAAATTCGTCAGAAATCCCTGCTGCAGGCCGAGCTGGGCGCGCTGCACGACATCCAACGGGACATTTAGCGCGAAGCAGACCATGAACACCAGCATGGCCGGTCCGGCTTCGGCGCGGGCCGTTGCTGTCGTGGCGCGAAACACATTTCCCCAGTCGACAAATCGGTAGATTGCCAGGAAGGTGATTAAGATAGCTGCACCGATGCACGTCAAGACAGCAATTCCGCTGGAGATGGCCTGTCGGATGCCGTTCCAATCATCTTTCCCGAAGGCCGTTGAGACGGTATTGAGAACGCCGTTTCCGATCCCAAAATCCGCGAAGCCAGCCATCGCCAAGACGGAACTGATGGTCATCCAAAGGCCAAAACGCTCGTTGCCGAGATAGTGCAGCGTCAAAGGAATCGTGATCAAGGTAACGCCGATGCGTACGGCGCGAGAGATTCCGGAGGTAATTCCAGTAACGGCGGCGCGTCGATGTCGAGCCGCAGAGCGGTGCGCCGGATCGGAACTGGACATCGCGGTCGATTGCAGGTCTTTCCGCGTTTCCCGCAAAATGGCGATGACATTCATTGAAACCAGACTCCGAGGATAGTGAATCTCATAGGATGCGAGGAATCGAATTTGCGCCGTCGTGCGATGACGGACAGGAGTGCTCGACGAGTATCGTCATAGTCTACGGGAGGGGCTTTCACTCGCGGTAGTTTGCGGGTGTAAGCGGAATGTCGGAGAGCCTCTTGAAGTCTTCATCAGGTAGCTCGAGGGCTGCGGCGGCGACGTTTTCTTCCAGGTGAGCTACGGAAGAAGTTCCTGGAATGGGCGCGATGACGGGGGAACGGCGCAGCAGCCAGGCGAGCGCGACCTGCAGCGGAGTCGCACCCAACTTTTTCGCGACTTCTTCCAGAATTTGATTGGCCTGGCGGTTCTGACCCAGCGGGGCCCACGGTACGAAGGTAATTCCATGCTGCTCGCAGTGATCGAGAAGGTAGTCCCATTCGCGGTCGGCAAAACCATAGCGATTTTGCACGGCAACGATCGGCACAATCTTTTGGGCACGATGCAAGTGCTCCAAAGTAACGTTGGAGAGCGCAACGTGGCGGATCTTGCCCTGCTCGCGGAGTTGGGCCAAGGCGCCGACCGAAGCGTCGAACGAAACCGCGGCGTCTGGAATGTGCAGATAATACACGTCGATGTGGTCGAGACGGAGGCGTTCCAAACTGCCTTCGACGGCATCCTGCAGGTGCTTTGGACCGGCATTATGGATCCACTGGCCGGGCCCAACACGCTCCCACCCGCCCTTGGTGGCCACCACCACACCCTTTGGATATGGCGATAAAGCCTCTGCAATCAACTCTTCAGAAACTCCGGGCCCATAAGAATCGGCGGTGTCGATGAAGTTGACCCCCAGTTCGACGGCGCGGCGCACGGTGGCCATGGCGGCGTTGCGGTCTTCAGGAGGTCCCCAGATCCCTTTTCCGGTCAATCGCATAGCGCCGAACCCGAGTCGGTTGACGGAAAGATCCCCTAATTGCACGGTCCCGGCAGCGGCGGCTGAGATGCTTTCTGCTTTCTGTGTCATGCGATCCGAACTCCTTTGTCTGGTTGACATTGTGTCTTGAACTGCTATACTCAACGAACCTTTTAACTTAACCCGAACTCTTGTTCAACGGACCTTCAAATCCCCCATGCGAAGCCGTACGATCGAGTTATTTTTTGTCGCGCTTGTTTTGATGCCGTTCTTGCTTGTGTCCCCTGCCTGGGCTACACAAAAGCAACGGACCATCATTATTGCACTCGACCAGTCAGGCAGTATGCTGCGAAGCGACCCTGGCAGACTTCGAGTGGAAGCCGCAGGCCTGTTGGCCGCCACAGAAAATCCAAGTGACCAAGTCGGTGTGATTGCGTTTGGCGACAGCGCCCGTTGGCTGCAGAAGCCAATCGAACGCAACCGGTTCGACTTTTCCTTGCTGGACAAGATTGGGTCTTCAGATGCCCACACGTCCTTCGCGCCGGTTCTTCGCTCGGTGGAAGACTTTCTGGTGGGGCAGCCTGCCTCGTTCTTTCAGGATAACGACATTTCCCTGGTGCTGCTGACAGATGGTCGCAGCGATCCGGCGAATCACCTTGCCGATGAGGATCGTTCGCAAGCTTTATCCATCGCGAGCCAGAACGCCTGGCGACTGAAGGTCTACACGATTGGCCTGGGAAATGACCTTGACCTGGACTTTCTCGATCGCCTGGCACGCACGTCGAATGGATTCTCCATTCAGGCGGCGTCAGCATCCGATCTTCCAGAAGCATTTCTTCGCGTCGCGGCACGCACGGCGGCACTGCCGGTATATATCCGCACCTCGTCTGCACAAAATCTGTCCTGGACAGGAAGGCCCGACCGAGTCGTTGTCGTATTTACCGGCGAGCACGCGGATTCTCTGCAGCTGCAGGGACACATGCTCTATCGCTCCTCGCATGTAGCGGTGGCCGAGGAAGACGCGGGCGCCGGGAAGGCAAATCTTTCGTGGTCCGGTCATGGCCTCGCATTTCTGTGCGTTCAGGAACCGCTGCGGTTGTCGGCGGATGGAGAATTCCCTTCCGGGTTGTTAACAGATGCGCCGCGCCCGATCACGCTATCCCTTACCAGTTCTCATGGACCGGTAAAGAGCGCATTCTTTTTGCAAAGTGCGAATGCCCATCTGGAACTGGCTGGTCGAGATAATGAAATTGTTCCACTGAGCCAGCAGGCCGATCCCAGCCGATTTGCAGGCGAGTTGCAAGCTCGCAGCGCTGGAGCTTTCCGCGCGCGGGCGTATTTGGATTCTCCATACGGCGAGGTGGAGACGTACCTTGGAGACCTGACGGCGGTAGTGATGCCGGTTGCAATTCCGCAACAAGTGTCGGCCGGAGTCTTCGATCCATTGCCGCGGGATTGGTTTCAGAAGAAGCTCGCTATCCGATCACTCCTGCCGGTGGGTGCGGTGAATCTTCAGTTCGCGCCACGGGCGTTGGCAGATGGGCCAGCAGATCGTATGCCGGACAGCCTGCAAGTTTCGCCGGGACAAAGTTCGAAATTGAAGATGATGCTGGAAGGCGACCCGGGGCAGGTGCATGTCATTGACTACATCGCAACGTGGAATGACGGCACGGCAGAAGTCACTCGTCGCGGCGCGCTGCGCGTGGTCACTCGGCAGATGACAGTGGGCGAGTTGATTCGAAATAAATGGCCGTGGGCGGTAGCGATGTTGTTGTTTCTGTGCGCAGTCGGTACCGCCGTCTGGAGCTTCTGGCCCCGCCCGTTACAGGCCGATTTAATTGTGCGTCAAAATGGCACTCAGGTTTTACGGTTGCGGCTGCCCGCGCAACTGCGTACGCGTATGCTGCATGTTTCCGAAGGGCAGGTCGGCAACAGCGCCGGAACCAGCCGCGCTGTGATTGCCGGTCCTCAATCGCGAGAACTACTTTCGCTACAAAGTACGCGCAGACGTGGTAGATGGACGATCGTGGCTCGTCCACGCGCAGCCCATGCCCCTGCGCCCCAGGTCCAAAAGTCGGCAGAGATCGACCTACGGTCCATCCACGTTCCCGTCTTTGCAACGGAAGACGGGACCATACAGATTAACGTGCTCCATAGCTAGATCAACGAACAGAAGGTGCGCCATGCTTCACCGTACACTGCTCATCGGCCTCGGTGGAACCGGAATAGACTTGCTGAGGAAATTTAAGACTCACTACGGCAAGTATTACGACAAGGAACAGAAGTACATTCAGATCCTGGGAATCGACACCACCAACCAGCGAACTGATAGTTCTGATCCGTTCCTTGAGAACCACGAATTCCTGCATCTCGGGAATCCGGTCATCACTTCGGCCAACGTGATGCAGTTTCGCAAGCGGAACCAGTTTCGCTGGCTTCCCGACGATCTCCCTGCGTTTTCTGTTGCCACAGGCGCGGGTATGAGGCGATTGGTGGGTCACGTCGCGTATTTCTGGCGCGGTCAGGATATCGCAGCGCACATTGAACGCGCCATGCACACGCTGAACCACGCGGAAGTCAGCGGTGAGTTTGCCAATGTAGTGGACGGAGCCCAGACCCGCGTCTTCATCATTAGTTCAGTGTGCGGCGGCACTGGCACAGGCATGTTTTTGGATATCGCATTTCTGGTGAATCATCTGTTCACCCGCCACAACTACGAGACAGTCCGATTCGGCATGTTGTTTCTCCCGTCGACCTTTCGCCAGCTGGGCCAGAGCGCGCAATACGCGACCCTGGAAGCAAACGGATATGCGGCATTGCAGGAATTGAACTACTACATGGCCGATTCGTTCTCGCAAACGACTCTCGCCTCGCCGGCCGACCAGGTGTCGGGAGAAATTCCCATTTGCCCCAGTCCGTTCGATATGTGTTTCATGCTGGGTGGCACGGATGAAATTGGCAGACAGTTGTCTTCGTCAGAGGATCTATACCAGCGAACTGCGGAATTCCTTTTTTCAGCGGTCGCAATTCCTCAGATTCAAGAGCACATCGTCGACTACCACGTCACCAATGCGCGCCTCAGCTACGCGTCCTTTGGATCATTCTCCATCCCGCTACCGAAAGCGCGCTACGTCGAAAAATATGTGCTGCACATTGGTCGCGAATTGCTGGAAGATATCTTCGCGCCGATTCAATCGGGCTATGATGCGCGCGCCAAAGATATACTGAGCGGCACCCGCATTTCTGAGCTGCGCAATCTTGAATCGCTGGCAGCGCTGCGCCAGATTGAAAGCCTGATGCATACGGAAGTGTTTCTCCACGGCGAAGGCGGAGGTCAGCGGCAAACGACCGACAATATCACCAAGGAATACGAAATCTGGATGAACATTCGGCCACGCGTGGTGCAGCAAGCGACTGCCGAAATCAACTCCATCGTCGATTCCATCGAGCGGGAAATTCTAGGCGAACGCAAGCGGCAGACTGCACTCGATCGAGGAGTCCTGTCCAGCCAGTTCGAGATCTGCAAAACGGTTTTGATCCAGCTGCAGCAGGTGCTCGACACAGTTGCGGTGGTGCCCGCGACGTTGACGGAAGCTGAAGTCTTGAAGACCTACCGCGAAGAACGGTTCCTCGGAGGCAAGTCGGCCAGCGAGCGAATGGCTGGATTTCGCGAAGAACTTCCGCAGGCAGCGCAGTCGCAAATTGCCAGCGAGCTTCGCGGTCAGATACGTGCCTTGGTCGGCAAGCTGCGCGCACGCTTCAGTGACGAAGCAACCGCACTGGGAGCGCTCATTGCGAATTCGGAATTTATTACGAAGGAACTTCAAGGCAAAGCGGAGCAATTTCTTTCGAACCGCCGTGCTACGTCGCGAACTGTGAACTTTTCCAACACAGGCATTGGCACAGCCAATATCCCTAACGACCAGTTCCAGCTCGACCGGGTGGGTTTGCTGCAGCGGTATCGCGCGAAATTTTCGCTTCAGGACGTGGTGGATGACTCCTGGAAATTTCAAGGCGACAACTATATCGACAAGCTCTATCAGGAGACATCGCAATACGTCTCCGAACAAATTACCCGCTCGCAATTACTGGATGACGGACTGTTGCATAACGGCATGATGCAGGCATGGGCAAATCTAAATCTTCAAAACGGCCCGCGCCGGCACCAGGCCACCACCAACAACCTGTTCGCACCACGTGATCCGGAGCTGCGCAAGCAATTGCAGCAGGTTTTCGACGAGTGGAAGGGATCGGAATCTTCGCCGCTATGCAACATCAGCGATTCTGTGGATGACTCGGTGCTGTCTTTCATGCGCGTCATTGGGCGCTTTGGGCTGGCGGACATCCATGAAGTCCAACTGATGAGGCAAGCGTACGAAGCCAAGAGAAAAGATCCCGTTGAAAAAATGTTTCTCGATCTTCCGACGCACAAGCGGCGCAGTATTGCCGGCGATGATGAGACCGAGGAGCAGTGCAAGTGGTTTGGACTGGCGACCATCCTTGGCCTGCTGCGCGACTTCGGGCAAGATCTGGAATTCAACGGTAAGCCGCTGCGGACGCAGATTGCCGATCCCGTGGAGCGTCACCTGCATGCTCGCATGCGAATGATCGATCCTGACTTTCAGGAGATTATCGAGAGAAAGCGCGACAAAATGATTTTGGAACTGGGAGGAAACCAGGGCTGGGCGCAATACATTCACGATCAGGTGGAACGTTTCTACCCACGTAACGAATTTCGCGATCTTGGAGAATACGAACGGCAGTTATCCGAGGTGCGCGTGGAAATGATGTCCTATCTACGATCGCTGGGCGTGCCGCAATATATGCGGGCTGGAGAATAAAATTGATCCTACAGCCTACATTAGTGCTGCTCTGCGGTTCAGGAGCGGAGCAATTGAAAGAGCAGGTCGTCCGCTGGATCAGCGCAGACGAGCGCCGCGCCTTCTACTTCGCGCATATCAATGAAGCGGAGGAGATGCAGCATACCATTCCCGTCGCTGTACATGAGCTGCGTTCAGCGAAGTTACTTTCGGAATTGATTCGCGGCGGGTACGTGCCGAAGAATTATCGACTACAGGAATTCCGCACGCTAATCGTCTGCCTGTCGGAGGACCAGGACTGGATTCGTACCGCGCGCCGTCAGCTGGAAGTTTCGCTTGAGGCCACGCCATTTTTAAATCGCATCTTCTGGGTTGTGCTGTTGGAGCAGCAGAAGATTGAGAACCTGCAAGACGCGCAGCAAAAGTTGTTTGCCGATTTTGGCGGGAACGAATCGATCACGCTATTCCACGTGCTTCCCTTCTGGCGCGGCAGCAATCTGGAGCCTGAAGATACTTCCGCAATCCTGGAGCGGCTCACGGTTCTACTGCTGAAGTCGGATACAGAAGCGTCGTTGCCGATGATTTCAGAGATCGCTCAGAATCGAAGCGGCTGGGCGATTGGAATTGAGGCGTACCGGTTGAAGGGACACTCTGAAGCCGGCAAGTGTGCGTTGTTTCTAGCCGCGCGAGAACTGATTGCGCAATGTTTTACGGGCCAACCGCTCAGCGGTCCAACACTGGCCAATCTTGTGCGGGAAAAAATCCCCGACTTCGACAGCCAGGCGGATCTGGATCCCTTTTCGCCAGAAGGACTGGAGTTAGTAGGGCGCTATGTTCGCGACTATGTTCCTGAATTGTTAGACGCCCTGGCATCGCACAGTCCGGATGTAGAAAGTTGGCTCGACTGCCTGAAGTATTTAAAGCGCGAAACCGCCAAGCCCAAGCGGCTTGGATTGCTGGCGCCCGGAGGCGCAACGCCGGACGGAAAACCGAAGCCAGCGTACTCCGGACTGAGTGTGCTGCTAATGACGGTTTCGGCGGCAGCCTGCTATCTACTGTTCAAGCCGGCTGCCGCACCTGCGGAGCAGATGCATCTGGCGCTGAGCGGGTCAGCAAAGGCGAAGCAGGAATTACCACATCATCCAATTTTTGCCGCCGCGCTGGAACGAATCCTGGCAGACATCCAGCCGCTTCGTTATCCAGAGTTGCTACAGGATGCGTTGCCGGCTCCTGAGGTGGAAACCACGATTCCAACAGATGCCGTCGAAACAGCCAAGGTGAACCGCACTCTTATCGACGCCGCGCGTGACTTGCTTTTGCAGCGGACATTCGCGTTGCCTTCTCTTCTGTCATTTCAATTTCTGACGGGAGAAATGGCGCCCGCGTCTGCCATGACCAAGGTGCTTTCCGCGCAACAGGAAATGGAAGAGAAGTTAGAAGGAGTGTTGATTGACCAGTGGCTGGCAAAAGTCCGCGAATCGCGGCACAGCAACGGCGTGGATGGAGACAGTGAATGGCTCGACTTCATGTTCGCGTCTCCGATTCCGAATCCGGTACACTTGGAGTGTGAAATTTCTGACCATCAGAACCAGCCGCAGCAGCCGGGATGGTTTCCGCAAAACTGGCTGCACTACATGCATGCCGTCGCGATTCGCTGAGAGGTTTTCATCTGCGCTTATTTGGAAACGACGCGATGACATTCGGATCGCATCTTGCCGGCCAGCGAGTCGGACGAAAAACTGACGGAGCGGCCTGCGGCATCCCACCAGATGTATTGCTTGGCAGCGTAACGGGCTCCGGAACCAGAAAAGATATTCGCAAACACCAGCGATTCGCCATTGACTGGAAGAATCGCCAGACTATTTCCAGCGCCATTCAGATATTCAACCGAAAACACACCGGTCGGAAGTCCCATTTTGACGCCCTGAGCATCGCATTCATACTGCACTGTGGCACGAGACATCACCTGCGAACCCTTTAAATGAAGGGTCACGTCGGTCGCGCTCGCCTTTGCACCCGCAAACAGAATCGCTATCGTAATCACACTCGTTTTTCCCACGATTGTCATCGAATCTTCCTTTCGAAATTCATCGTTTCACTGCTGCTGTTGCATCTGTTGAATCTCGAGCAAAGGCGAGGCTGGGGGCGGCGGCTCCTGCGCCTTTTCCACCATCACCGACCAATCTTCAGGCGTAGGCATATCGCGATCAAGGGCCGGTGCCTCATCGAACGATTCCACTTTCACCGCAACATATAATTCGCTGGCGGATCGGCCACGAAAGATCCCATGGGTCGGAGGAACATCCGCATAATCTCGACCGATGGCTGTACGAATGTGTCGCTCGCGCGCCAGGAGATTATTCGTTGGATCGAAACCGACCCAACCAAGATGCGGAAGGAAAGCCTCGACCCAGGCGTGGGTGGCGTCATTGGAGGAGCGGTCATGTTCGCGGGCACTCTGATACAAATATCCGCTGACGTAACGACACGGGATGCCAACATATCGCAGCAACGCGATCATGGTGTGGGCGAAATCCTGGCAGACACCTTCGCGAGATTCAATGGCTTCGTCGATCGGCGAGTCCACGCGCGTCGAACGCGGGACGTATTGAATATACTCAAACAAACTTTGATTCAGCTCGCGAACCAGCACGAGCGGATCGTCCCGCCGTGTCACATTCAACCTGGCAGCCAGCGCTTGCAGCATCGGCGTTGGCTTTGCAAACTCGCTGGGCAGCAGCATCTCCCAATAATCGCCATAACTGACCAGGGCATCCAGGTCCGCCCATGAGGAGGGCACGAGAGACTTGGGAAGCTCCGCCAGCGAATGCTGTTCAACCAGGGATTCCGCAATGATGACCAGCTGATTGTGTTCGGCGGGAATGTCGAAGTGTTGAATCTGGTTGCCAAGATGATCCCGGTAGGAAAACACGCGGCATCGCGGGCTGACCGACAGAGAAAATGAAAGGCAGCGCTGATTGGAGTCGGAGCGCGGATGCATTCGCGTTTCCATGACACTCTCGCTTACACAGTGCGAATAGACGAACTTGGTCAGATGGCGTACGGAATAAAATCTCATCGAGGTGACTCCCCTTCCGACTCGGGTGCTGCCGATTCATCGGTCACTCTACTGTGACAAGGCCACATGCACTTTGTAATGGATATAGTCCCGGTAGATGAGCGAATGAATATGACGACACTGATGCGAAATGTTATGAACGTAGGGGCCGACCCCCTGCGCCATCACTTCAGAAATCTCGCAGAAATTTAGCGACGCCTGCAAGCGGCCGGCCACACGACTCAGTTCTTCGGCAACCAGTCGCCCACTTCCCTCCTGCAACGCCATCAATGCCCATCGCAACTGGTCAATCGAGTAGCGTACCGAATGCGGAAACTCCTTATTGAGCAAAAGAAATTGAAGAATCTGCGGCTGGGTCAGGTCCGCTGTATACACGTTGCAATAGGACTCGAATGCGGTGCAGCATCGCAGGAGTCCAATCCATTCCAGAAACTGCTGGCTCCCCGCGCCTTCAGAAACACTCTCGGACGCATCCCAATCAAACACTCCAATTAAGGTTGCTATTGCCGTGGCGCGCTCAATGGCGCGGCCGATTTGAATAAAATGCCAGCCTTCGCCATGGCTCATGGAGGTATCCGTTGCGCCCTGAAATAAGTGAAGATCGTTCAGCGTTGACGCAGGAAATTCATCCAGCCGGTCGCCTTTCTCCGGCACTTCGTCGGTCACGCGATGGTACATGCGATTCAATTGCTGCCATTGTTCGGATGTGATTTCTTCGCGCACCTGGCGAGCATTCTCTCGGGCTGCGGCAATACATCCCGTGATAGACGCGCGACTCTCCCGATCGAAAGCAAGTGCGTGCGCGAGCGCATAAAAGTCGCCGTTCCACTCCAGGCCTTCCGGATTTCCAAGTGCCGCCAGAACACGCTTCCAACGCCCCTCCTCACTGGTACTGGAAGGATCGAGCGTCATGCTGAAATTTACATCGAGCATGCGCACCGTGTGCTCGGCACGTTCCAGATAGCGACTCATCCAGTAAAGACTGTCTGCCACTCGCGAGAGCATACGCCTCCGTGCGTCCATCAGGTTCGATTCAATTACGCGTGCAACACCCAGGTATCTTTGCTACCACCTCCTTGAGACGAATTCACAACCAGCGAACCTTTCCGCAGCGCCACACGCGTCAACCCGCCCGGGACGACCGTCACCTTGTCGCCATACAGAATGTAGGGCCGCAGGTCCACATGCCGCGGTTCGATGCTGGGATCGTCGACATCTCCCATCAAACAGGGGGATCGCGAAAAATTCAGCGTTGGCTGTGCAATGTAATTGCGTGGATTCGCCTCAATTCTGTCGCGGAATTCAGCCTGCTGCTCTTTTGTGCTGTGTGGACCGATCAGCATGCCGTAGCCGCCCGATTCGCCGACTGCCTTGACCACCAGGTTTTCGAGATTCGCAAATGCGTGCTGTCGCTGCGCAGAGTCCGTCATCAAAAAGGTTTCCACATTGGGGAGGATGGGATCTTCCTTCAGGTAGTAGCGGATTATTGCAGGCACGTAGGCGTAGAGCGCCTTGTCATCGGCGAGCCCTGTGCCAAAGGCATTCGCCAGGGTGACATTTCCTGCTCGATAGGCGTTGAAGAGACCCGCCACGCCCAAGATGGAATCAGCACGAAACGCTAACGGATCGATGAAGTCATCATCGACGCGGCGATAGATGACGTCGACCCGCTTTAACCCTGCCGTCGTACGCATGTACACGATGTTGTCGTGAATGACGAGGTCGCGACCTTCCACCAGTTCGATGCCCATCTGACGAGCCAGGTAAGTATGTTCGAAATAGGCGGAGTTGTAAACGCCTGGGGTCAGCAGCACGATCGTCGGTTCCGGTCGGCCTTCCGGAGCGAGCGAGCGGAGCGCGCTGAGCAACACTTGGGGATAATGTTCGATCGGCCGCACTCCATAGCTGCGGAAGGTCTGCGGGAATGCGCGTTTCATGACGCGACGACTGGTGAGCATGTAGCTGACGCCGCTGGGAACTCGCAAATTGTCTTCCAGCACAACGAAGTTGCCATCGTTCAGGCGCAGCAAGTCGGTGCCTGTAACCGCGATGTAGACATTGCGCGGCACCTGCAGTCCGCGCATTTCGCGACGAAAGTGCGGACAGCTATAAACAATTTCGCGCGGGACAAAACCGTCGCGCAGAATTTTTCCATCGTTGTATACGTCTCCAAGAAACAGGTTCAGCGCAGTAATGCGCTGAATCAGGCCGCGCTCGATGCGATCCCATTCCGCGCCGGTGATGATGCGCGGCAGCATGTCATAGGGAAAGATGCGCTCGGTGCCTTCCTGATTTCCATACACCGTGAAGGTGATGCCCTGGGTGCGAAAAGAAATGTCGGCAGAATGCTTGCGTCGCGCCAGTTCCTCTTCCGGCAGGCTGCTGAATGTGTCGAGCAGGAGCCGATAGTGCGGACGAACTTTCCCCTCCGAATCGAACATTTCATCGTAGGCGTGGTCCAGAAAATAACTCCGCAGATATCGATTGGTGAGATCGACCGGCGCGGATTTTCGGTTTCCGTTAGGTGCGGTAGAGACGGCTTCGACGGCCGCGTTGGGAAGCTCGTTTGCAGGAAGCGTCATTGGCCCACTCCTGATTCAATCGAAACATGCGCCCCTGCAATTCCAGATTTCGCGCGCTCATCCAACCAGTCCGAAACCACAGCGAAATGGGTCAAGTTTGCCACTCCGAAGGAAGTTGTCAGGGCAACATCCGAAGCATCGCGACCGGTGGCCATCAACACTCGCCCCAGTCGCCGACAATTGTGACGCGCATCCATGGTCCACCATCGTCCGCTGAGATAGACCTCAAACCATGCGCTGAAGTCCATGGGAGAAGGCGCGACGACTATGCCGAAATCACCCAGATATCCGGTCGCGTAGCGTGCTGGAATGTTCAACGCGCGGCACAACGTAATGGCCAGATGCTGAAAATCGCGGCAAACGCCAATGCGCTCCGTAAAAACGTCCAAGGCTGTCTTGGTCGACCGCGCCGCCATGTAATTGAACTGGATAATGCGATGCACGTAGCCAACGATGGCCTGAACTCGCGTCATTCCTGGCTGCATTCCGCCAAACAGATCCAATGCAATCGCGGATAGGCGATCCACTTCGCAGTAACGGCTGTTCAGCAAAAATTTCAGCACCTCATGCGGCAAGTCCTGAACGGGCATTTCTTTGGCGGACGGGTCCATTTCATCCGGCTCATCGACGCCGACGATCAACGTGGACCCATGCAGGCGCAAGGCGCCGGCGGGCGCGAAGATGCGGCTACAGCGATTGCCAAAGCTGTCAATGTATTCAGCAACAGGAAGTTTGGGCTCGGTCTGCAGGGCGTCCGGCTCCCGCAGGTCGCGGTCGCGCGACGGGTGCACGTGCAGCAGCGCTACCATCGCGGTAGGGGCGGGTAATTCGAAACGAAGATCGTAACCTAAACGAATGAGCATCCAGGCTCCTGATTGAATCGCGTTCCCAGTTCTACTCGTAGGGGTCTGGTGTTCCGTACCGTTTTGTGGCCAAATCGAGGCTGCCGCCTCAAACCGCAGCGTTGCAATTGATGTGTTAAGAATTGAACAGGTCAACGTTTTTCGCAAGCGCCAAATTGAAGTGACCTAAAAAAGCGAGAGGGTGAATGACGTATTGCCTCGGCATCAAGACGCGGGATGGGCTGGTTATGGCCTCCGACTCACGCACCAATGCGGGTTACGACCAGGTGAATGTCTGCCGCAAGATGCATACGTTTACGGAGCCTGGCGAGCGGGCATTTGTCATCCTTACCAGCGGAAGCTTGTCGATTACGCAGTCGGTCATCACGCTGCTCCGCGAAGAATTTAAACACGGTCGAGGTCTGGCGACCGCCCGCAACATGTATGAGGCGGCACGAGCCGTCGGAGCCTGTGTCCGTACGATTTCCGATCTGGACCGCGAGGCCTTGGCTAAGGACGAATACAATTTCAACATCCATTTGTTGCTGGGCGGCCAGATCAAAGGCGAGGCGGCCGATCTGTACCTGATTTACCCTCAGGGCAATCCGATTTGCGTGACCGAAGATTCGCCGTATCTGCAGATTGGCGAGGTAAAGTATGGTCGCCCAATCCTCGACCGCGGCATCGATTTCAGAACAACGACGTTAGATGCCGCCTCAAAATATGCCATGCTGTCCTTCGATGCAACCATGCGGTCCAATGTGACCGTAGGTCCGCCGATCGAGCTGCTGCAGTATCGCAACGACAGCCTATGTTTCGATCAGTATCGACGATTCGCCGCACATGACGCGGAGTTGGACCTGATTCATGCACGATGGGAACAGGCATTGCGGCGGGTCGTCGACGACCTGCCCAGCATCCAATTTGCCGGCACGCT
>Ga0335075_10002523_pt1 | contig 29387 bp, 27 predicted proteins | sample Lox_Sample_24_FD_206723 | JGI IMG/M metagenome (GOLD analysis project Ga0335075, IMG submission 206723) | Soil microbial communities from Loxahatchee National Wildlife Refuge, Florida, United States - Lox_Sample_2.4 | ecosystem: Environmental > Terrestrial > Soil > Wetlands | place: USA...
GTGGTGTAGTTCCACTGGACGGCGTGCTCGGCAACCTTGGCGGCGCGGGTGTGCGGGATCAGGCCTAGGGCACCAAACAGGAACTCGATGACGTAACCGGCGACGACCATGGCCGCGTAGAAGATCCCGAGGATGGTCAGCATCATCGGCGTGCCGTAGTACTTCCGGTAGATGATCAGGATCGGGATGATGATCAGGTCAGCGAAGATGAAAGCGGTCACGCCGCCGAAGCTGATGCCGCCATTCCACAGCACCCCCGCCAGCGGCACGTTGCCGATCGAGCAGACGAAGCTGAGCAGGGAGATGACCGGGCCGATCAGCGGACCCCAGATCCTGGCCGCCAGCGGGTGGCCGGTCAGGAACAGGTGCCGCCAGAAGCTGTCGGGCACCCAGGCGCCAACCGCGCCGGCTATCAGCAGTCCGCCGACCACGTCGCGGATAACCGAGGCCCACTCCATCACGAAGATCTGGCTCACCGCGGTGTAGCCGCCCGGGCTGGCCAGCCGCTGCCAGAAGCTGCCGCCACCGCTGATGCTCATGTCCATGGCGGCGTGGCCCTCCATCGATCCGACCAGTCCCTTGTCCGCCTGCTGCCGGGCGGCGTCGACGAGCTGCTGCCTGACGAACAGCCGGAAGGCCGCCGCCACTGCGACGATCATGACAATTCCGCCCGCGTACTCAGCCAGGGTGAACTGCCAGGAGATCAGCAGCGCCAGGATGATCCCGAGCTCGATGACCAGGTTGGTACTGGCGATCTCGAACACCATCGCGGAAGTGAAGCTGGCGCCCTTGCGGAACAGCGACCGGGCCAGCGCAACAGCGGCATACGAGCATGACGACGACGCGGCTCCGAGGCCTGCGGACAGTGCCAGCGTCCTGGGTTTGTCGTCACCGAGCAAGCGCGTGATGGTCTGCCGCCGGACCAGCGACTGCACGACTGCGGACAGGGCGAACCCGAGTATGAGTGACCAGATGATTTCCCACGTCATCGACCCGGCGGCAGCCAGCGCATGGCCGAGAGCATCCAGGACCCGCATCGTCAGGCACCCGTCCCGAGCGCAGTGTTCACGCAGCGACCGTACGTCATGGCCGTGTCCTCGACCATCACGGTGCCTGCGGGCAGCCGATGCGGACTTGGCACCGCCCGCGCGACAAAACCCGTCAGGACTCCGAACGCGCGCTTGAGCCCTCGGCCGCCGGCCTGCCCGAGTCGGCTGGGCCAGGCGAGCTGTCCACGACCCGGAGGACGGCGCGGTGCAATTTCGTCCGGAACTCCGCGATCTCGCCAGCCCGTCGCACCGGGTGCACGGCATTGGCGAGCAGCACCACAGCAGTATCGAGGGAGGGCGCGATCAGCATTGAGGTGCCCGTGAAGCCGGTATGCCAGATCGTTCCGGCCGGCCAGTTGCCCCACTGGCCTGGCCGCACTCGCCAGCCAAGTACCCGTGCGTCCGGGTCCGCGCCAGCGTGCCTGCTGGTCATCAGTGCGATCGTCGCGGCGGACAAGACCGGGTGATCGTCAGGCCGGAGCAGCGCGCTGGCGAACCGGCCCAGGTCGGCCGCCGTGCCGAACAGGCCAGCGTGACCGCTGACGCCGCCGAGGGCGAAGGCATTGCCGTCATGCACCTCGCCCCAGACCAGTCCGGCGCTGGTTCGCTGGTCCCCGTCGGCTTCGGTGGCAGCGATGTACTCCCGCGGCGCCTGCGGCAGGTAGCTCGTCGACGTCATGCCGAGCGGCGCGGCCACTTCGCTGGCAAACAACCCGGCCAGCGGCTCGCCTGTGCAGTTCTCGATCGCCCAGCCAAGGAGCATGAAGCCCACGTCGCTGTAACTCACCGGCGCTACCGCGGCAGTAGCCAGCTCGGCGACGACCGCCGCTTTAATCTCGTCCGGGCCGGCGCAGGACAGGTAGTACTGCCGGAACGGCACGAGCCCGGCGATGTGCAGCAGGCAATCGCTGATCGTGACCGGTGAAGGCGGCGCTCCGGGCAGCCATCGGGCTACCGGATCATCGATGCTCCACTGGCCCCGCTGGTGCAGCAGCAGCACGAGTGGCAGGGTCGCGACGACCTTGGTGAGCGAGGCGAGGTCGAACAGCGTGCCGGCGTCGGCCGCAACTGGCGGCTGCCCTGCAGCGACAGGGGCAGCAGGGCCGGCCGCGGACTCGGTGAGCTTTGCCCAGCCACCTGCCGCCGAGTACGCTGTCGCCGCCGGCGAGCGCACCTCCATGGCCAGGCCAGGCGGAATGGCGCGGGCGAGCTGGCGGATCAGCAGCTCCGACACGACCGGGTAGCCGTCGGCTGGGCGGCCGGGCAGCCCCTGGTAGGTAACAGCCAGCCGCGGCGGCAGCATGCCAGTGCTGGTCCCGTCAGTCCCGGTTACCACTGTGTTCGCTGCCACTGTGCTGGTTTACCACGGTGTTGGCTCAGCACGGGCCCGTCACGACTCGGCTGGCGACGAGAGGACTTTGACGAGCCGCACCTCGGTCGCCTGGTACTCCGGCTCCATTCTGGTACCGCCGTCAGGCCGGAAACCGGCCCGGGTATACAAGCGGCGTGCGCGCTCGTTGGCCGCAAAGACGTGCAATGCGACAGTTTCGCAGCCGTCCTCCGCCAGTCGCTGCTCGGCGTGCCGGAGGAGCGCCCGGCCGGCGCCCTGGCCCGCCGCGCCGGGATCGACGTACAGCCCGAAGACGTAACCGGTCGCGCGGTCGCCCGGCTGTGATCCGTACCTGACGAAGCCGATCACCCGGCCGCTCTGCTCGCCGACGTCGGTGCTGCCCTCGGTTCGCCGGGCAATCAGCTCGGCCAGCCAGCGGGCGGTCCGGTCGTGATCGAGAGCCGCGAGTACCGCGTCCGGCACCACGCCCGGGTATGCCTGCTGCCAGGCGCGAATGAACACGTCCGCCATGGCCGCGGCGTCGTCAGCCAGGGCCGGCCGGATCACTAGCGGCGTTTGCTGGGCCGCTGGCTCTGCTTGCCGGGCCGCTGGCCGTGTCATGCCCGCTCCCCCGGCGGACCGCCGGATTCCGCAGGCACGCCGCCCGACTCCGCAGGCACACCGCCGGACTCCACCGCGACGCCGGCCCGGTAGCAGGCTGCCTCGTGCGCGCCGGTCACGACCTCCAGCGGCGGGTCGTCGGTCAGGCACTTGTCTATCCTGATCGGGCACCGCGGAAAGTACGGGCAGCCGGTCCGCCCGCTCGCCGCCACCTGGACCTTGCCGGTATCCGGGGCATCATGAGCGAGGTCGTCCGCGCTGCCGAGCAGGCTGCCATCTGGATGCGGCTCCGGAACTGCCGTCAGCAACGCGCGCGTGTAGGGATGGAGGGGCGCGGACATTACCGACTGCCATGGCCCGCGCTCCACGAACCGGCCGGCGTACATGACGCCAATCTGATCGCTGAGCTGGCGGATCACCGCCATGTCGTGACTGATGAACAAGTAGGACAGGGCAAGCTCGGAGCGCAGCCTGGCAAGCAGGTTCACGATGCCTGCCCGGACGGACACGTCAAGGGCCGACGTCGGCTCGTCCAGGATGAGTATCTGCGGCTCGGCGGCGATCGCCCTGGCGATCGCCACTCGCTGCGCCTGCCCGCCGGACATCTCATGCGGCAGACGGCTGGCGAACTGCGGGCCGAGCGACACCATGTCGAGCAGTTCTGCCACCCGCTGCTCGGCCTGCTTCCTGCCGGGCACCCGCCGGTGCACGAGCAGCACCTCGGTCAGCGCGCTGGCAACCGTGAGCCGCGGGTTCAGCGAGGAGAACGGGTCTTGCGAAACCAGCTGAAGGCGGCGCGCGAGCTCTGGCCGCCGGAAGTTCGTTACCGGCTGCCCCTGCAGGAGGACGGTGCCTGCCGTCGGCCGCTCCAGGCCAACAAGCAGCCGGGCGAGCGTGGACTTGCCGCATCCGCTCTCGCCGACGACGCCAAGGCAGGCGCCCTCGGCCAGCTCAAGTGAGACACCCGCCAGGGCGATGCTTGGCTGACCAGCGCGGCCCGCCGGCGGGTAGACCTTGACCAGGCCAGCCGCCGCCAGCACAGGCGCGGTGAGCACTGCTGCACTCGGCCCTGCTGCGGTCGGCCCTGAAGCACCTACCGCGGACGCGTCAGTTCCCGGCATGCTGCCCGGCTGCTCGGCGGGCGAGTTCATGGCTGCCACTCCGCTGGTGGCACGAAACACGCCGCAGCGACGCCGTCTCCGCGCGCCTCGAGCGCGGGCTCGGCCCGGATGCAACCTGGCCGCGCCTGCCGGCAGCGGGAGGCGAACGAGCAACCGGGCGGGAAGTTGCCTGGCTCGGGCGGCGAGCCAGGGATCTGGCCCAGGGCAGAACGCTCGCCGGTTGTCGACGGGACGGCTGCGAGCAGGGCCGCGGTGTACGGGTGCTGAGGGGCCCCGAACACCGCTGCCGTCGGGCCGACCTCCACCATCCGGCCCGCGTACATGACAGCCAGTCGCTGCACGAACTGGGCCGCGACGCCCAGGTCATGTGTCACCCACAGCACCGCGAGATTCCTTGCTCGCTGTATCCGGGCGACCAGCGAGAGGATCTGCCGCTGAATCGTCACGTCCAGTGCAGTCGTGGGTTCGTCAGCCAGCAGCAGCCGCGGATTGCCCGCGAGCGCCGCGGCGATCATCACGCGCTGGCGCATGCCACCCGACAGCTCATGCGGGTAGGCCCGGGCGAGCCGGTGCGGGTCAGGCAGCTGAACCTCGGCAAGTGCGGCAAGCGCGCGCTCTTCAGCCTCGTTGCGGTGTGCCCCGTGCGCCCGCAGGCCCTCGGCTATCTGCTCGCCGATTCGCTGCAGCGGATCGAGCGATGTCATCGGGTCCTGGTACACCATGGCGATCTCGCTGCCGCGCAATGCGCGCAGCTTCCTGTCTGGTGCGCCCACGAGTTCCGTCTCGCCGAGCGTTACCGAACCGCCCGTGACGGTGACCGGGCTGGCAAGCAATCCCATGACGGCCAGCATGGTCAGCGACTTGCCCGACCCGCTCTCGCCGACCAGGCCGACTCGCTCCCCCGGCCGGATTTCCAGGCTCACGCTGCGCACCAGCTCCGTCACGCCGGTCCGGGTTTTCAGCCCGACCGACAGGTCTCGGATCGCGAGCACTGGACTGGCGGACGTGACGTTCCGGTCTGTCATCAGGGTCGTGTCCATCAGCTGTTCGCCGTCGAAGGGTCGAGTGCGTCTCTGAGCCCGTCGCCTGTCAGGGTGAAGCCAAGTACCAGCAGCACGACCGCGATCGCCGGGAACGCCAGGGTCCACCACGCGATGCCGGCGATGTTGGTGCCGTCGCTGACCATGAGCCCGAGGGTGGCGGCCGGCGGCGGCGGGCCGAGCCCCAGGAAGTCGAGACTGGCCTCGATAAGCACGGCCCAGCCGAGGGCCAGCGTCACCTGGACAGCGAGTATGCCGCCGACACCGGGCAGAACGTGCCGGAACAAGATCCGCCGCCGGGAGAAGCCCAGAACCTGGGCCGCCTTGACGTAGTCCGCGTTACGGATGGCCAGGACCGGGCCGCGCACGACGCGGATGAAGATAGGCGTATAGCTGATGCCGACCGCGATCGCGGTGTTCTGCCAGCCGGCCCCGAGGCCGCTGACGATCGCGAGCGCCAGCAGGATCGACGGAATGGCGAAGAGCAGGTCAGCGATGCTGGTCACGACACTGGAGATCACTCCGCCGAAGTACCCGGCGGCCACGCCCCCGAGCGTGCCGAGCACCGCGCAGATCGCGACCGCTAGCAGCGCGGTCTGCAGGGACAGGACCGTGCCGGCCATGACCCGGCTGAGCACGTCGCGGCCGTACTGGTCGGTGCCGAACAGGTGCGCGGCCGACGGTCCGCGTAGCGTCGCTGCCGGATTCTGCGCGTTCGGGTTGTCGGGGACGAGGCCCGCCAGGGACGCAAGGCCGGCCAGCACCATGATGGCGAGGATGATCAGTCCAGCGCGTCCGCTGGGCTGACTCCACAGCCGTGCGGCCAGGCTCCGGCGGCTGGCGGCAACCCGGGTCACTGCCAGCGGTTCGGCTGCTGCTAGCTGGGCCATCAGGCCCGCAACCGGGGATCGACGACCGCGTACAAGACGTCGGTCAGCAAGTTGACGAGAATGAAGCCGAGCGCGAATACCAGCGTGACGCCCTGGGCCACGGCGTAATCAGCTTCGGTCACCGACGTCAGCAGCAACCGGCCGAGGCCCGGCAGTACGAAGATCTGCTCGACGACGACAGTACCGCCGAGCAGGTAGCCGAACTGGATCCCGGACATTGTCAGGATCGGGATCATCGCGTTGCGCAGCACGTGCTTGATGATCACCAGGCGAGGCTGCAGGCCCCTGCCGCGGGCGGCCCTGACGAAGCCTTGCTTGGCCACATCAAGCATGGCGCCCCTGGTCGTCCGCAAGATAGCGGCGCCGATGCCCAGCCCGAGCGTCAGCGCGGGCCAGAAAATCTGCTGGATGTTGAGCCACGGGTCGGATCCCAGGCTGGCGAACCCCTCTGATGAGGGGAAGTAGTGAAACACCGCCGCGAGGAAGGCGACCAGGCCACTCCCGATCACGAAGCTGGGCACGCCAAGGCCGGCCAGCGCAACCACCCGCGCTGCGCGGTCAGCCGGACGGCCCGGTGCCGCCGCGGCGATGGCCCCGGCGCCGACACCGAGCACCAGGCCGATGAGCATTGCCGCCACGGCCAGTTCCAGCGTTACCGGCAACGCGGCGCCGATCAGGGAGGTGACGGTGCGGCCGCTCTGGTCGGATACCCCCATGTTCCCGTGCAGCAGCGCACCAGCCCACTGCGCGAACTGCTGCGGCAGCGGCTTGCCGATCCCGTAGAAGTGGGCAAGGTCCGCGTACTGAGCCTTGGTCAGCAGGCCCGCGTTGACGCCAAGGCTTGCGGTGATCTGGTTGCCGGGCAGAAGCCGCAGAACCACGAAGACGATGATCGCCACGCCGACCAGGGTCAGCACTGCCTTGCCGACGCGGGCGACGATCCGCAGCACGAGAGCCTGGTTGCGGCTGGTAGCGGAACCAGTGGCCAGGCGCCCGGCCACGGGCCGGGCGCCTGTTTGCTCAACTGTCATGAACTCTCCGGCAGTCTCCTGGCCATCTCAGGAGACCGTGGTCTTGGCCAGTGCCGTCAACTGCTCGTTCGGCAGTGGCGTATACCCGTGCACGGTACTCGAAAGTACCGTGTAGTCGTAGCTATCGAACAGCCAGACCCATACCGCGTGATCCACCAGATAACTGCTGATCTGCGCGTACAGGCTCGCCCTGGTGGCAGCCGACGGATTCTGGTCAGCGTTGGTGAGCAGGCTGGCGAGCGCTTTCGATGAGTAGCCGGACGGGACAGCGAGGTTGGCGCCCGGCCCGAAGTACCGGCCGTACATGATGTACGGATCGGGGTTCGCGCCGTTCTCGGCGAACGCGGCCTGGAAGTCGCCCTTGAGCCACCGCTGGATGTAGTCGTTCTCGCCGACGTTCTGGATCGCCATGTGGATCCCGACCTTGGCGAGGTCACTTTGTGCGGTGACTGCCTGCGCCTCGCTGGTCGCGTCAAGCGCGTCCGAGATCATCGCGGTGAAGCTGAACCCCTTGCTCATGCCGGCGGCCGCCAGGTAGTGCTTGGCCAGCGTCAGGTTCTGGGTTCCGCAGATGCCCGCGGTCGGGCTTGGCGCGTACGGGCCGAGCGGCACCGGGCCGACCACCTTGCCCTGGCCGAGCGCGGCGTTGGCCAGGATGTCCGTGCGGTTGAGCGCGCACTGGACGGCTAGGCGGGCGTCGGTGTTAGCCAGCGGGCCGGTCTTGGACTGCAGCATCAGCGCCCGGTAGTTGAGGTCGAGTTCCTTGTCCACCTGCAGGCTGGTGCCGGTCAGCGTCTTAACGACCTGCGGCTGGGTGAGCAGTCCCATCTGGACTGTGCCCGCCTGCAAGGCCGACGCAATCGACTGCTCCTCAGGGATCGTGCGGAAGATGAGTTGCTTGATCGTCGGCGCGCCGCCCCAGTAGGCGGGGTTCGCCGCCAGAGTGAACGAGTTCCCGGGCGACCAGGAGACGAACTTGAACGGCCCGGTGCCGTCGGGCTTTGAGGCCACCGTGCCGGCCGTGATCGCTTTCGTCGGCAGAATCGACAGGTTGGTCGTCGTGAGCCCGTACAGGATCGAGAAGTCCGGGTGCGCGAGCTGCAGGGTGACCGTGTCCGGCGTCGGCGTCGTGATCCCGGTGACAGTGCCGATGTTGGAGGCCGCAGCGGCGCCGGTCTTGGGATTGAGCACTCGTTCCAGTGAGGCCTTGACGTCAGCAGACGTCAGCGTGCTGCCGTCGTCGAACTTCACGTCCTTGCGCAGCGTGAACGTGACGCTCTTGCTGTCGCTGCTGAACGTCCAGCTCGTCGCGAGGTCGGGGACAACCTTCAGGTTCGAGTCGAGCGTCACCAGCGGCTGGTACACCAGGCCAAGCGCCTGCAGGTCGAGGAAGTTGGTAGCGATCTGCGGGTCCAGCTTCTGGACGCTCTCAGTGCTCGCAACGACGAACGGCGTGCTGGCAGGCTGGCTGCCCGATCCGGAGCTTGGCGTACCTGAGCTGCAGGCGGCAAGACCGAGAGCTACTGCGAGCAGCGCCGCGGCGGGGACGCCCCGCCGCGGCAGTGAAGCGAGGGGCATATTCCCTCCAGGGGCGGCGCGTGCCGCGCTTTGTCAACGAGGCCCCGGCCCCGGGGAGCGGGCCAGCGGGTCTTAGGGGGTCCGGGCCCAGGCTTATCGCCCGGCCGTCCGGCTCTTGGTTGTAAGGATGTTACGAGCGAGATGTTCGAGATGTCAACAAGCAACATGGTTGTGCCGTGCCGGCTGCCGCTGCCCGCCTGCGCGAGCCGCCCGCGCCAGCTGACTGGCCTAGCTGGCCAGGTGCCGCCTGCCTCGCCTGGTTCGCTTCGCCTGCGCGGCTTCGAAGGTCCGCTCGAGCGCGTCGCGGCTTGCTGGCAGATCATGCTGCGCCAGCACGACGAACAGGCAGTCAACCACGGTGAGCTGCGCGATCCGGCTGGTCATGGCACCCGAGCGGAACGCCGTCTCACGGGCTGCGGTCAGCAGGACGAAGTCGGCCGTCGTGGTTATCGGAGAGCGCGGGAAGTTCGTGATGGCCACCGTGCGCGCGCCGTGGCCGCCTGCCTCGCGCATGGCGTCGATCGTGTCAGCCGTAGTGCCAGTGTGCGAGAGCGCCACGACGACGTCGGCGGGGCCTAGCAAGGCAGCCGAGGTGATGGCCATGTGCGGATCCGGCCAGGCGAACGCGGGCTTGCCGATGCGCTGCAGCTTCTGCTGCAGGTCCAGGGCCACGTAGCCGCTCGCGCCAACTCCGTAGATGTCGATTCGCCGCGCGCCGGCGAGGGCGTCCACGACCTGGACCAGGGTGTCGATGTCCAGGTGCTTGGCGGTGTCGGCCACGGCCCGGGCGTCTGCTCGCGCGATCTTCTCGGCGATAGTCGCAGGGTCGTCGCCAGGGGCGATGTCGTGAGACGGCTCGACGCCGGCCCCTCGGTCGGCTTGCGCGGCTGCCGCCGCCAGGGCGATCCGCAGCTCCGGATAGCCACGCAGCCCGACAGCGCGGCAGAACCGGACCACGGTTGTAGCCGAGGTGTCGCAGAGGGCTGCCAGCTCCGAGATGGCCTGCATGGCCGTGCCGAACGGATCTGCCAGCACCTGCCGCGCGACCCGCTGCTCGACAGGCGCGAGGTTCGGCAGCAGCGCCCGCACCGTGACCAGGATGTCGTCACCTGCCTCCGGAGCCGACGGTTCGCCGGGACCCGGCTGCCGCCTGACTTCCTGCACGCTCAGGCCATCCAGTGCCCGGCCAGCCTCGGTCACCGCTGCCTCCTCGGTCACCGGCTCCAGGGCCGGCTATCGCTCCACGCCATCGGCAGCTGCAACGGCAGCCAGCGCCGCCCGGACATTGCCGTCCGCAGCCGCCAGCGCGCTGGCGGCCAAGTCCGGTGTCAGCCCGGCAAGCAGGCACAGCAACGCGAGCCGCAGATCGCCACCGCAGCGATCAAGCTCGGCGCGGCAGGCAGCCTCGCTAGCGCCCGATATCTCCATCAGTATGATCACCTGGCGCAAGCGGAGCTTCTCGTTCGTGCCAGATAGCGAAATCATGAGGTTCGAGTAAGTCCGGCCCAGCTTGATCATCACGGCGGTGGACAGCGAGTTAAGGATCATCTTCTCGGCCGTGCCCGCCTTGAGCCGCGTTGATCCGGCGATGGCTTCCGGGCCGGTATCGGCCAGCAGGCTGTAGTCCGCCAGCCCGGCGAGCGGGGCCGCGAGATTACTGCTGACAAGCACGCTCAGCGCACCGACGGCCCGCGCGCGGCGCAGCGCGCCTGCGACATACGGAGTCCGGCCACTCGCGGACAGGCCGATCGCCACGTCGGCCGGACTGAGCCCGGCGGCCGCGCTCTCCCCCAGCGACTGCCGGTCTTCGGCGCCCTCGATTGCCTGCGCCACCGCCGCATCGCCGCCCGCGTGATGCGCGACGAACATGCCGGGATCGGCGCCGAAAGTCGGAACGACCTCCGCAGCGTCCAGCAGGCCGATGCGGCCAGACGAGCCGGCCCCGAAATAGTGCACGTGGCCACCGGCCCTCAGGCGCGCAACGGTGGCATCGACCACCGTTGCGAGTACCGGCAACGTGGCCGCCACGGCTCCGGCCACAAGGCCGTCCTCGGCGTTGAGCAGCTGCAGCAACTTCAGCGTTCCCACCGTATCGATCTCCGTCGTGCGCTCATTGCGCATCTCGGTTCTCGGCAGTGGTGGCCCGGACGTCGCTTCCGGCTGCTCTGCCTGCGGTTCTACTTGCACCGCCGCCCTCCTCAATCCGTTACTCAGGGGCGACGGCCCATGTTACTGTTTTCCATCGTGACGTCCAGAGTAGTTGCATATTCACATCCGCGCCGGGTCCGGGTGCTCGGTTGCATGTCGGGGACCTCGGTCGACGGCATCGACGTGGCGTGCGTGGACCTCGAGCTCGACGGCGAGGAACTCGGCGTGGTGTACCGGGGCGTGCTCAGCACCCCGTTCGAGGGCGCATTGCGTGAGCGGATCGTAGCGGCCTTGCCGCCCGGCCAGCCCGGCGCGGGCGAGTTGTGCCAGCTGCACGCCGAGCTCGGTGCTGCTTACGCCGATACATTCGCAACTGCCGCCGACGAACTTGCTGCCGGGCAGGCTGACCTCGCGGTCCTGCACGGGCAGACGTTCTTCCACTGGGTGGACGATGCCGGGCGCGCTCTGGGCACCCTCCAGCTGGGCAATTCCGCCGAGGTTGCCGAGCGCACCGGTGTGCCGGTGATCTCCGACCTGCGCAGTCGCGACCTCGTCGCTGGCGGTCAGGCGGCGCCCATGGTGGCGATGTTCGACCAGCTGCTGCTGGCTGGCCGGCCTGGCCCGGGTGCCGCGGTCAACCTGGGCGGCATAGCGAACCTCACCGTGGTCGAGGACGGCCGGGTGCTCGTCGCTTACGACATAGGCCCGGCCGGCGCGCTGATGGACCCGGCAGCATCCTGGGCGACCGGTGGCTGTCAGCTCTTCGACGTCGATGGCGCGATCGCAGCGCGGGGAACCGTGAACGCGGCGCTGCTGGCGCGGCTGAAAGCGGAGCCGTATTACCTGCTGCCGCCTCCGCGCAGCACTGGGAGAGAGCTCTTCAACGCGCCGTACCTGCGCGCCATGCTCGACGGGATAGCGCCAGAGCCGGCTCCGGCGGACGTCTCCGCTACCGTGACGAGACTTCTCGTCGACCTGCTGGCCGGGGCCGTCGAGCACCACGGTCTCACTGAGCTCGTACTGTCCGGAGGCGGCAGCTCCAATCCGACGACCATGAACTGGCTGCGCGCGGCGGTGCCAGGTGTCCGCGTGCTGACAACTGACGATCTTGGCATCCCGGCACAAGCGAAGGAAGCCGTCGCGTTCGCGGTGCTCGGCTTCCTCAGCTGGAATGGCCTGCCCGGTTCCGTGACCGCCGCGACTGGCGCGCGCCATCCCGCAATTCTCGGCTCAATCCAGCCGGGGGCGCGACCGCTGGTACTCCCGGCGCCAGCCGCGGCGCCCCCGCGGTATCTGAGCATCCGGCAGGACTAGCTTGCAGGTGCGCTCGGCGCTGACCCTCAGATGCCGCGAGCCGCTTCAGGGCCGAGGTCGGCGGGCAGCCCGAACCGCGAGAACAGTTCTGCGCCGGCTAGCTGGCCGTCGGACCTCTCCGGCTCGGCAGCCTCGGCGGCCAGGAACGCCGTCACTGCCGCGATCTTCTCGCCCTCAAGGGTGAGGACGTCGAGCACAAACCCGACGTACCGGCCGAGGGCATCGTCGTAGAGGTAGCAGCCCACGGCGAGCTGCCCGTTAACCTGGGCGGCCCGGTGCCTCCATCGCACGCACAGCGGACCGCCAAGCAGGAATTCCCTGATGGCGTCGTGGCCGCGGAACCAGGCGGGCTCTGGCGGCATGGACCACGTCGCGTCCTGCGTGAGCATGCTGATGAGGGTGTCGGCATCGCCGCGCTCCAGGGCGTCGGCATAGCGCTGGACCAGGGCGCGGATGCGCTGGTCTCCGAGCTGGCGAAGGGTCGCCTGCTGGCTCGCGTCCGGAAGGCGGTCACGGGCAGCGGCGCGAGCGCGCTGGAGGGCGCTGTTCACTGCCGCTGCCGAAGCGCCGAGCTGGCGAGATATCTCCGCGGTAGGAAAGCCGGCCACTTCGCGCAGCAGCAGGACCGCGCGTTGCAGCGGCGGCAGGTACTGCAGAGCGATCACGAACGCCAGTTCCACGCTCTCGCGCTGCTCGTAGCGAGCTTCGGGCGACGAGGCCCGGTCATCGGCCAGCCACTGGTCCGGATACGGCTCGAGCCAGAGGGGGTCGGACTGCGACGGGTCCACGCCAGCGCCCCCGGAGGGGCCAAAGCTGACCGGAAGTTCCCGTCGCGCCCGTTGCCTGGCGACGTCCAGCGCCGCGTTCGTGGCGATCGCGTACAGCCACGAGCGGACGGAGCTGCGCCCCTCAAATCCGGAAAGGCTGCGCCAGGCGCGCAGCAACGCCTCCTGGAGAGCGTCCTCGGCGTCGTGCACTGAGCCGAGCATCCGGTAACAGTGGGCGCGCAACTCGGCGCGGTGGGCACCGGCAAGCTCGCCGAACGCATCCTGGTCGCCGTCGCGGGCCAGTATCAGCAGGGCCATCTCGTCCGGGCGCGCGCCGGGGCTGACGCTCACCGGCAAAACAGTAGCCTGACTCCGCAGCACGCAGTGCTCCAATCGTCCGTTCTCATGCAGCGCGCGGGCCCCGGGCGGCGCCCCTGTCGCTGCCCGGTGAGCGCACCGCCCCCCGCAGCTACGACTGAAATACGGCGCCGAAGTAATCGGCCTCCATGGATGTACGCGTGCTTTGCCCGACCTCGAGCCCGCCAGACTTGATTGATTCTAGAAAATGGGCAACACTTCAGAACGTGCCTACGCCGTCGGAGTTCGAGCGCCTGCTGCGCGGGGCTGCCCTGCGCGTGACACGGCCTCGCGTTGCGGTGCTAGCCGCGGTATACGACCATCCGCACGCCGACACCGACTCGATCCTCGGCGTCGTGCGTGCGGATCTCGGTGAGGTGTCCCACCAGGCGGTCTACGACGTGCTCCGCGCGCTGACGGCCGCCGGGCTGATCCGGCGCATCCAGCCGATGGGCTCGGTGGCGCGGTACGAGTCGCGGGTAGCGGACAACCATCACCATGTCGTGTGCAGGTCGTGCGGCGCCATCGCCGACGCCGACTGTGCCGTCGGCGACACGCCCTGCCTGACCGCATCCGACGACAGCGGCTACGCGATCGACGAAGCCGAGGTCATCTACTGGGGCACCTGCCCCGACTGCGCGACTGCAACGAGTTCCTGAACACGCCCTGAAGATTCTGGAAGGATTCCCGTGACTGACCAGCCGAACGCCGTCGTTGGCGAGATGAACGAGGAAAGCGGAGGGTGCCCGGTCGCGGCCGCCCGCCCTAACCACCCGACCGAGGGCGCAGGGAACCGCGTTTGGTGGCCGAACCGCCTGAACCTGAAGATCCTCGCCAAGAACCCGGACGTAGCTAACCCCATGGGCGGGACGTTCAACTACGCCGAGGAGTTCAAGACCCTCGACCTCGCGGCCGTGAAGAGGGACATCGAGCAGGTCCTGACCACCTCGCAAGACTGGTGGCCGGCCGACTTCGGCCACTACGGCCCGTTCATGATCCGGATGGCCTGGCACAGCGCCGGTACCTACCGCATCAGCGACGGCCGCGGCGGCGCCGGAGCAGGTCAGCAGCGTTTCGCGCCGCTCAACAGCTGGCCGGACAACGGGAACCTCGACAAGGCACGCCGGCTCCTCTGGCCGGTGAAGAAGAAGTACGGCCGGAAGCTGTCCTGGGCGGACCTGATCGTCCTGACCGGCAACGTGGCCCTGGAGTCGATGGGCTTCAAGACCTTCGGCTTCGCGGGCGGCCGCGAGGACGTCTGGGAGCCCGATGAGGATGTCTACTGGGGCCCGGAGGCCACGTGGCTCGGCGACGAGCGCTACACCGGCGACCGGGAGCTAGAGAACCCGCTGGCCGCAGTTCAGATGGGCCTCATCTACGTGAACCCGGAAGGCCCGAACGGCAACCCGGACCCGCTGGCCGCCGCCAGGGACATCCGCGAGACCTTCCGCCGCATGGCGATGAACGACGAGGAGACCCTCGCGCTGATCGCGGGCGGCCACACCTTCGGCAAGACCCACGGCGCAGCCGACCCCGAGCAGCACGTCGGCCCCGAGCCCGAGGGTGCGCCGCTGGAGGAGCAGGGCCTCGGCTGGAAGAACAGCTACGGCACCGGTAGCGGAAGGGACGCGATCACCAGCGGCCTGGAGGTCACCTGGACCCCCACCCCGACCAGGTGGAGCAACAGCTTCCTGGAGATCCTGTTCGGCTATGAGTGGGAGCCCGACACGAGCCCGGCTGGCGCCCACCAGTGGGTTGCCAAGGACGCCGAGGCGATCATCCCGGACCCCGCCGAGCCGGGGGACGCGTCGAAGCGCCGCAAGCCGACCATGCTCACGACAGACCTCGCACTGCGGTTCGACCCGATCTACGAGCCGATCGCGCGCCGCTTCCTGGAGCACCCGGACGAGCTCGCGGACGCGTTCGCCCGCGCCTGGTTCAAGCTGACGCACCGGGACATGGGTCCGGTCGCCCGTTACCTCGGGCCGGAGGTCCCGGCAGAGGTCCAGCTCTGGCAGGACCCGCTGCCGGCCGTCACGCACGAGCTCGTCGACGCCGCGGACGTCGCCGCTCTCAAGAGCCAGATCCTCGCCTCGGGGCTGTCCGTCAGCCAGCTGGTCTCCACCGCGTGGGCGTCGGCTGCCACGTTCCGCGGCGGTGACAAGCGCGGCGGCGCCAACGGCGCGCGAATCCGGCTCGAGCCGCAGACCGGCTGGGAGGTGAACAACCCTGACGAGCTGGCAACAGTGCTGGGCACCCTGACGGGAATCCAGGGGGCTTTCAACGCCGCCCAGACCGGGGCCAAGCGGGTCTCGCTCGCCGACGTCATCGTGCTCGCCGGGGCCGCAGCCGTCGAGCAGGCGGCCAGGAATGCCGGCCTGGACATCGAGGTGCCCTTCACGCCCGGACGCGCGGACGCGTTGCAGGAGCAGACCGACGTGGAGTCTTTCGCCGTGCTTGAGCCGACGGCGGACGGGTTCCGCAACTATCTCGGCAAGGGCCACCGGCTGCCTGCCGAGTACCTGCTGCTCGACCGCGCCAACCTGCTCACCCTGAGTGCCCCGGAGATGACCGTGCTCGTCGGCGGCTTGCGCGTGCTGGGTGCGAACTTCCAGCACTCGCCGCTCGGCGTCTTCACCTCGGCACCGGAGTCGCTGACCAACGACTTCTTCGTGAACCTGCTCGACCTGGGCACCGCGTGGAAGCCGACGTCCGAGGACGCGCAGACCTTCGAGGGCCGCGACCTCGCGACGGGCGAGGTCAAGTGGACCGGCAGCCGCGTCGACCTCGTCTTCGGCTCGAACTCCGAACTGCGCGCGCTCGCCGAGGTCTATGCGAGCGACGACGCCAAGGCCAAGTTCGCGCAGGACTTCGTGGCCGCGTGGGACAAGGTCATGAACCTCGACCGGTTCGACCTCAGCTGATCACCTGTTGTCAGGCTGGCCGGCCCGCGCGGCCGGCCAGCCTGACTGGCTAGTACTCGGGTACCTCGACCTTGCCCGCAGCGACGTCGATCATCTCCGCCGACAGCGGCTTCTCGCGCATCAGCACGGCGAGAACGAGGGAAACGAGCATTACCGGGATGGTCCATGCGAAAACCTCGCGGTAGGCGTGCACATTGTGGCCGCTGGCAAGCCCGTGCGCGAGGATCGCGCCGAAGATCGCCGCGCCGAAGGCCCCGCCAACCGACTTGAAGAAGTTGAGGGCGCCGGTGGCAACACCGAGATGGCGGTACTCGATGGCATTCTGCCCGGCGAGGACCGCGACCTGGACGAAGAGGCCGACCCCGGCACCCGCGAAGATCATCGGCAGGATGAGGGATGGCGCGCCGCTGCTCTGGCTCGCCAGGCTCAGTGCCCACATGGAGGCGCCGGTCAGGATCGCGCCGATGACCGGATACAACTTGTAGCGGCCGGTTCTGGCGATGACCGGTCCGGCGATAGCGGTGGCGGCGACCAGGCCGACAAGCAGCGGGATAACGTACAGGCCTGCGGTGAACGCCGACTTGTGTTGTACGACCTGCAGGAACGACGGGATGTACAGCATCGCCACAAAGAGCACCATGGTGGCCATCAGGAACTGTGCGGCCGAGATGACGAAGATCGACGATCGGAACAGGTACAGCGGAGTCATCGGCTCAGCCACCCGCCGCTCGACGAGCACGTAGCCGGCCAGAGCGACACCAGCCACGCCGATCAGGGAGAGGATCACTGGCGACGTCCACGGGTGCTGTGTTCCGCCCCAGCTGGTGACCAGCAGGATTGCGGTGGTAAACGCAGCTACCAGTGCCGCACCCGCGCCGTCAACGTGACCAGAGCTGGCTACCTTCGGCAACTGGAGATGGACCGCCACGGCACCCAGCGCCGCGATGCCGACCGGGATGTTGATGTAGAAGATCCACCGCCAGGACAGATCGTCGGAGAACACGCCGCCCAGCAGCGGCCCGGCGATCAGCGCCAGCGTCGACACGATGCCGAGCACGGCCTGGTACTTCGACCGCTGCCGGGCAGGCACTACGTCCCCCATGATCGCCATCACCAGGGAGTTCAGCCCGCCGCCGCCGACGCCCTGCAAGCCACGGAACAGCGCCAGCCACAGCATGCTGCCCGCCGCGCCGGACAGCGCTGAGCCGGCCAGGAACACCGCGATGGAGAACTGGAAGACCGGTTTCCGGCCGTACATATCGCCCAGCTTGCCGAGGACAAGAGTCGTGACCGCGCTGGTCAGCAGGTAGGTGGTGGCGATCCAGGGGGCACCAGCAACGTCGTGGAGGCTACGGCCGATCGTCGGGATCGCCGTCGCCACGACCGTAGCGTCCAGGTTCGAGATGAACAGAACGAGCGTGAGAGGGCCCAGGAGCCGGAGCATGCCGTGTCCTGGCCTGGTCGCCTGCTGCCGCCGGTGCGTGGTCCGTGTGGTGGTCATTGCGATCTCCGTGGTGGGTGGTCGTCGCTCAGGTTATTGCCTGTCTAAAGTAAGCGACTTACCTTCCCTGTGCCAAGTCATACTTCACTCACTCACTTTTGAGCTAGGATGAAGCCATGACCGGGCCAGTGCCAGATACAGCAGCAACCGTGACAGCCGATCTAGCGGCTCTGCCGCTGCGCGACCGCAAGAGGGTGCTGACCCGGCAGTCGATTCTGGCCGCCGCCGAGCGGCTATTCGAGGAGCGCGGCTTCGACAACGTCACGGTCGCCGAGATCGCCGATGCTGCCAACGTGTCGGTGAAGACGCTGTTCGTTTACTTCCGGTCGAAGGAAGACCTGGTCTTCACCGACACCTGGCTGCTGGATTTGTGCCTCGACGCCATCAGGAACCGGCCGGACGGCACAAGTCCTGGCGAGGCGATCACTCGTGCGCTGGTCGCACTGCTTCGTGACGGCAAGCAGACGGTCAGCGACGGCATCGAGGGATTCCACCGGGGTTACGGAGACTCTGCAGCCCTGCACTCCCGGCTGTTGCGGATGTGGGAGCAGTACGAGGACGCCATTACCGCTGTCCTGACCGCGGAGGCGTCGGGCGAACCCGATCCGGCCGCGCGGTTGCAGGCCATCCGCCTCATCGGCATCCTGCGCACCCTAACTTCGCCCGAACTGCGGATCGCGATCGCTGACCTGGCACCTGACGAGAGCCTGGCCTATGTCTGTGACTGGCTGCTCGCCGTCGGACGCATTATTGACTGACTTGGGCGACAATCACCTGCGTGTCCGGATTTGCTGCTAGATTGAGTAAAGCCAGGGTAACGACAATCTAGAAAGCGCAGGTTTTTGTCCAGGCTGCCACGTTTGACGGCGGCAGCACGCTCGGTCCCCCGGCCGAAGGCAGGCATCCGAGCCGTCGCCAGCGCGGCCGTCGCTCTCGCTGTTGCCGCTACCGTGCTGGCCGCACTGACGGCATCCGCGGCAGCGGACAGGCTGAATCCGCTGAGGGCCGCGATGGCCCAGATGTTCGCGTCGTACCAGGAGGCCACGGGCCTGATCGGCAACACCTGGTGGCAATCTGCCGTGGCGCTGTCGACCGTTGAAACCTACGCGCAGACGACCGGGGACACCACCTACGACGCCGCCATTGAGGAGGCGTACGACCTTAACAAGGGCGGGAACTTCGAAAACAGTTCCGATGACGACACCGCCTGGTGGGGACTGGCCTGGCTGCAGGCCTACGACCTGACCCACCGTTCGTCATACCTGGCGATGGCCGAGACGGACGCTAACTACATCCATGAGGACTGGGATAGCACCTGCGGCGGCGGCGTCTGGTGGCAGCGCGACCCGCGTTCCTACAAGAACGCGATCACCAACGAGCTCTTCCTGGAACTGACCGCGTGGCTGCACAACACCATCCACGGCGACACCAAGTACCTGGCCTGGGCCAAGGCAGAGTGGTCCTGGTTCGACCACAGCGGGATGATCAACAAGAAGAACCTGATCAACGACGGTCTCGACAACAACTGCAAGAACAACGGCCAGCCCACCTGGACCTACAACCAGGGCGTGATCCTGGCCGGGCTTGCCCAGCTCTACCGGGCGACCGGGAACCACGCGCTCCTGACCGAGGCCGAGCGCCTAGCCGACGCGGCGGTCAGCCAGCTCTCCGTCGGCGGCGTGCTGACGGAACCGTGCACGACTGATGCCTGCACCGACCGGTTCGGTACCCCGGCCCAGTCGTTTAAGGGCATCTTTGTCAGCGACCTCAAGGTCCTGGCCGTCACTGCCGGGACGCGTCAGTTCAACGCGTTCTTCAGCACGCAGGCTCGGTCCATCGAAGCCCGCGACACCGGCGCGCACCACCAGTTCGGCGTGTACTGGGCCGGGCCGATAGCCGGCATTACCTCCTCAAGCCAGGCCAGCGCGCTGCAGGCGCTGGTGGCTGCGGTCAACCTGCCCTAGGACCGCGAGCCAGGCCGCTCGCGTCAGTCAGGTTGCCCGGGCCTGCCTGCTCGCTGACAGTTTTGGGCCGCCCTTATCTGGGTAGCCGTGCCCGATGCGAACCGGTCGTATCGGCAAGCCCGTGCGCCGCCAGTGACCGCCCCTGGGCGCCCCGGTGAGACGCCGGAGCAGCGCGACGACCGGAACCTCGTGGACCTGCTGCAGGAACTGCGGGTGGGCACTCTCGGAGTGCAAGTTCTCTTCGGGTTCCTCCTCGGCCTTCCGTTCACTGTCCGGTTTAGCCGCCTCGAAGCCTGGCAGCGGTGGCTGTACCTAGCGATCGTCATGCTGTCCAGCATCTCGATCATCCTGCTCGTGGCGCCGGTCGCATATCACCGGCTGCTCTTCCGCCGCCATCAGCTGAGCAGCCTGCTCAGAGCGGCAAACGCGATGGCTATCGCGGGCCTGGCAACTGTTGCGCTCGCAGTTACCGGAGTCGTTCTCCTGGTGACGAGCTACGTCCAGCCCGGTGTGCCGACGCCGGTTCTCACAGTCGTTGTCGGCGGACTGTTCGTCAGTCTCTGGTTCGTGCTGCCGCTGACGCGCCGGGCGAAGGCGCGGCGCCCTGGCAGCCGGGACGGCGGTCAGTGATGCGGGGCCGCAGCACGTAGTGACCTTACGCGTCAGAAGACCCCAGGCGGGGGCACGGCCTGGGGTCGGTCGGCTCTGATGCGGGTTAGCCGGAGGACGGACCTGCGGTGAGATGGCGACCCGAGCACCCGGCACAGATCGCCCGCGCAGGCCCGTCCCTGAGTCCCCAATCTATACGCTACGGCGCGTATCGTAACCCTCTGCTACGTGATCCTGACCACTGCGCCCATGCCCGGTTGTTTACCCAGGACTCTGCGGGTAGCCGGTACTGGCATGGCGCGAAGGAGGACATGGCCGTGATTGACCGGCATCTGATCAGTTTGGCAATTGCACTGCAGCACATCGATAAGGACGTGCCGAAACTGCAGATCTGGGGACGGACCGCAGCGGCAGCCCTGGCAGCGGGGGGACGGCTGCTGGCCGGTGGCGAAGGCATGAGTGCGCAGCACGCTCGGCATCTGGTAACGGAGCTTTCCGGGCCGGAGGATGACCGTCCGCCCCTGTCAGTTGCGACGCTATCTGCCCGCTTCGACGTGCGCAGTGACTGCCAGCCCGGAGACGTCATGCTCTGCCTGTCGGTAAGCGAGGCCGACGACGGGCTAGCTGCCGCCGCGTCGACAGCCGGCACACTGGGAGTGACGACCTGGGCGCTTACCGGTCCCGCGCCGAATCGCGTGGCGGCCGCCTGCACGGAAGCTGTCTGCGTCGAGGCGCCCGTGACAAGCACAGTCGAAGAAGTCCACCTGGCAGCAATTCACATCCTCTGCGCCGCGCTGAACTCCGCCATCAGAGACGCCATCCGCGCTGGCCAGTGGCTGCCAGGTGCCGTCAGCTGTCCGGGCCGATGCCGGCGTGGCGAACCTGCGCACTGACAAGGCGCAACTGGTCATTTGACCGGATTTTGCCAAGCAGGTCCTCGGCTTCCTGCCTGCTTGCTGTCTCCTGCTCGTAGACGTCACCCGATGCGGTGTGCCAGGTAATCAAGGCGACGCCGCCGCCATCCGGCCAGTTGAGAAGCCGACTTCCCGGGATGTCCTGCCAGCTTTCTGACGCTTGTGCCACGGATTGCCTCCCGGGAAGAATTCAGGGATACCTGGCCCCTGCCCTCCTGCCTCGACGCTAACCAGCGCCTTCGGCGCAACTGGCCGGAGACCGCTGTCGGCGCATCAGGATTTTCCTGGATACTGAGCCGGTGTCATGGTTCCTGGCCGCTGCCGGGCGCTACTTCCCTGCGCGCCGGCCCGGCTGCCCCCACCTATTCCCTGGAAGCCATCGAGGCGATGATCACCGCGGTGCACGGGGCCGGTGGCAGGGTCGCCGCGCACTCATCGATGGCGTCCGGGTCCGCTAGCTACCCTTCGCTTCTCACGAGCCGACAGCTACATGCGCAAGGGCTCTGTCGAGCCGGCCGAACGCACAGTTCCAGCACTCGCGGGCGTCAATCTCCGCAGCCTCGCTAAACGGCTCCTCCCGCAACTCCAGCCTGGTCGTACCGTGCGACTCGGGGAAGAACTCCACCTCTACGGTGTGTGCCTGCGCCGCGTCCCCGGCTCTGCCGCCCGGCGACGACTCCCACCTCCAGGCCAGCAGCCTGTCTTCCCGCACGGCTGAGAACTCCGCGGACCTCGCCATGTGCCCGCCCGGTTCATGCGTGCTGACCAGCACGTAACGCAGCTTGCCGCCTGGGCGGGGGTCAATCTCCGCCTGCTGTGGCGGCATCGACCAGCCCGACCGCGGGAACCAGACAGCCAGCAGGCGGGGCTCGATGAAGGCACGGTAGACCCCCGGCGGGGTAACCCCGAATATTCGCGACATATTGAGCTGATAAGTGACTTCGTGATCGTTCATCGCAGCCTCCATCCGTGACGCACGGCGCAGGCGGAGTTGTTGCGCAGTCGACCGGTCGTGATCGTGTGCCCGGCTATCTGCCCGGCGCGCTCAGCTCCAGCTGGACGAGGCCTTCGGCAGTGTTCACGCGGAGCTCCTCGAGCGTCTCCGATTGAGAGCGTGCCCGCTCGATCAGGTCGTCTAGCTGCCTGGAGTCGAGACGCGGATCTCGCTCCGCGAGCCTGCGAAGTGTGCGCCAGCTGGCTGCTTTCCCTTCTACGCCAAGGCGCATCAATTCGAGCTCTTCGAGCAGGCTCAGCGGCGACCGTGCGCCGATTCGGCCGTTCGGCTTGAGCCGGGCTGCCTTCTCGCTGAGCCACGCCAGCCCGGCTTTGTACTGGCGGACGGTGACACCAAGCGCGGTCATGATCTCCACTAGCGCAGCGCGGTCTTGCGTTACCTCGCGCGCGAGGCGGGCCAGGACCGCACCGACGGGAGTACCGCCCTGCGACACTGCCGCACGGCGGGCCAGCTCGGAGCCAGCCGTTGCGCCGGCAAGGTGATCATTCAGGTAGATCCCGAGCAGCCTGGGTCCCGCTGTGCCACCGGGCTGGTGTCCGTTCACGGCCCTGTCCCCCTTGCGTCTTGTGCTGGCGTCTCTCCTGTCCCCGACCGCCCGGCAAGAGATATGCCCAGTGTGCTGCGAGCCGATGCGGCCGTCCTCAATCGCGCGCGCGTCCGATAGCCGGGCCGCGATCACATCGGGAACGGGGTCGGCCTTGCCTCGGCGGTTTGGCCGCTACTGCTCTGACATCAGCTCTCGCTGGACTCGAACGCCTCGCCAAACGCGCGTACCCGGCCCGGCCGGGTCAGGACCAGCACTCCCACCACCAGCAAGCCAGCGACGAGCCAGGCCAGCGCTATCCACGCCGAGTAACTGATAGGCGCCGGCGGACGCGGGACGAGGGTCGAGTAGATGGCGTAACCGCAGATCACCACGGCAATCAGCGGCAGGACGACATCCAGGATGATGTTGTACGACTCGCCCTTCTGGTGCCGCACATTCCAGAAGTAGACCATCCCGCCGATCGCGACCAAAGCGTAAACGAACAAGATCCCGAGCGAAGCAGTGGTGGCCATCAGGGCGAAGTAGGTCCCGACTCCGTAATGCCGGCCGAACCACGCCCCTAGCACGAGCGTCAGGACGACGGATAGCGCGATGCCGAAGTACGGGCTGCGGAATCGCGGCGTGGTCGCGGCGAACACCTTCGGGAGGCCGCCGTCCCTGCCCATCGCGAACAGGACCCTGGCGGTGAGGTGCACACCCGCCAGCGCGGCCACGAACGCGTCGATGACCACCACGAGGTCCACGAGCGTGCTGAACCAGTGTGCGACATACCGGTCCGACAGGGTAGCCAGGGCGGTCGGGTCAGCTGCCCACTTGCCTGCCCCGGCGACGCCGTAGCCGACGGCCTGGGCCCAGGTGACGAAGATGAAGTAGACAGTTGCCACGATGACGGTGCCAAGGATGGCCCGCGGAATTACCCGGCGGGGTCTGGCAGCTTCCTCTCCGAGAACGGCCGCTGCCTCAAAGCCGATGTATCCGGTGAAAGCCAGGATGACGGCAAGAGCGAGCCCGTGCGCGCTCGGCGAGAGTCTCGGATCGAACGGCCGCCAGGTAAGCCCGTTAGCCCCGCCCTTCGCCACGATCGCCAGCGACAGTGCCAGGATGGTCAGCACTCCCACCACGGCGAAGACGAGCTGCACCCTGGTCGAGATTCTGATGTCAACCAGGGCGATGAGAAGGATGAGGGCCAGCAGGATGCAGTACAACGGGAACCAGCCGAGGTGCACGCTGGTGGAGGTTGTCAGCACGGTCGACAGGAAATCGGCCGAGATGATCAGCACGAACGAGATACCCACCGCGAAGGCGATCGCGTAGAGCCAGCCGGCGAGGAAGCCCGCTTGAGGCCCGAGCCCGCGGGTCGTGTACGTGTACAACCCGCCCGCATGAGCTATGCGCCGGGTAAACCGCACGATCACCGACGCGAGGCACAGGCTTCCGACGCCTGCGATGACGTACGCAACCGGTACCGCAGCGCCCGCAGTAGCTGCTGCCGAGGCGGGGGCGGCGGACACTGCGAAGGTGAGCGCCAGCAAAGCAAGCGACTGAGCAACGGCGTCGGCGCTGCCCAGCACGCCGTGGCGCAGTTCGCCGACCTTCCCTTGCTTACGTTGGCCGACGGGCATGGCTCCTCCTGGGCGGCGTGCGACAAGTGCGGCTAGTCATCGATGAGGGCGAGCACGCGGGCCGGCCCTCCGTTGGCGTGGTGCACCTTCAGGGGTGCCACGACGATGCGACAGCGATCCGGCAGCTCAGCCAGGCTCGCGAGGTTCTCGACGATGATCTTGCCTGCGCCCAGCCAGAGCCGGTGCAACTCGTAATCGTCGGTATCCACCGGATCGGCCGACGGGCCGTCGAAGCCAACACCGGCGACGTCGCGGTCGATGAGTGCCCGCGCCGCCAGCGCGTCGGGATAGCACCAGCCGCGCCAGTACGCAGCTGTGCCCCAGTTCCGCGCGTTGTCCGAGCGGAACAGCACCAGGTCGCCCGCCTGAACCCGGTCTAACTGACCGTCCAGGTGCGCCCGGCCGACGGGTCCTGGCTGGTGGCCGGTCAGGTCGATCGTCACCGCGTAGGTCACGAGCCGGTCCAGCGGGATCTCGTCCAGGCTGGCGCCCCCGGCGATCTGATGCGCGGGAGCGTCCACATGAGTGCCGGTGTGATTGACGAACGTGTACTGCGACATCGCGTAGCCATCGACAGTGACATCGGCAAGCTCGCGGAAGTGCGGGGGCTCGATGCCCGCCATGACGGGCATCCCGTTAGCCATTGGCTGCGTCAGGTCGACGATCTTCACAGTGCTCCGTCAGCGGGGTCTGGCTGTGCGCGACGACTGTTACCAGTGTGCCGCGATGTGTGCCGCCGCGCTAGCGCGAGCGAGTCCGTATCGCTGTGATCCTGCCACCCAACCTGCATTCGGCCCGCCCGGCAGCGCTGCGGCCAGGTGGCGCAATGCGCGGGCGCTCCGGGAAGCCGGGTCAGCGGTGATGAAGACAACCTGCTGGTCGTCATCCGGGACAGTCAGCACATCACAGCTGACCTGCAGTCGGCCGACCTCGGGATGCAGCACGGACTTCGTCCGGTGGCCAGCAACACGCACTGGATAGGTGTCCCAGATCACGCCGAACTCGTCGCTGCCGGCGCGCAGATCGGCCAGCAGCGTCGCAAGGCCGGCGTCCTGCGGGTACCGGGCCGAGGCAGCCCGCAAGCGCGAGACCGCGATCTCGCCGAAGTCCTCATGCCCCGACGTCAGCACCTCATCGCGGTGCAGGAAGCGCCGCCGGGCGAGATTGGGCATGCCCTGCAAGCCGAACAGCGCCCCGGCGAGCGGGTTCCACGCGATCACGTCGTAGGTAGCAGCAGTGACGATGGCTGCGGTGTCCTCGAGCCGCTCCAGCAGGCAAGCGATGTGCGGGCGGACCTGACGGGACGGGCCTTCCGGCGCTGCCGGCAGCACTCCCGCGAGGCGGTACAGGTGTGCTCGCTCGGCCGGCTCCAGCCGCAGCGCGCGGGCGATGGAATCCAGGATCCGGGGCGACGGCCGTGATCCGCGAGCCTGCTCAAGCCGGGCGTAGTACTCCACCGACATGCTCGCCAGCTCCGCGACTTCCTCCCGGCGCAGGCCCGGTGTGCGGCGCCGGGGTCCGGCGGCCAGGCCAGCGTCCGCCGGCCGCAGGCCTTCCCGCCGCTCGCGCAGGAACCGGGCCAGATCCTGTCGCGCCACTCGCGCCTCCCTCAGCCAGGCACAGGCTGTGCCTGGATCCGCCACCAGGGTAGGGGCAGCCTTGAGTGTCATGGACAACTCAACTGCCCTGGTCACCGGTGCCAACAAGGGCATCGGCAGGGAAATTGCCCGCCAGCTCGCTGCCGCTGGCCATACCGTCTACCTCGGATCCCGCGATGCAGCGCGGGGCGAGTCCGCCGCCCGCCAGATCGGCGGCGACGTGCGCCTCCTCGTTCTCGACGTCACCGACGCGGCCAGCATCGCCGCCGCCGCGGGACAGGTCCCGGCACTGGACATCCTGGTCAACAACGCCGGGATAGCTGGCGACGGCCAGCCGCCGGACGCTGAGGACCTCGGCACGTTCCGCCGCATCTACGAGACGAACGTTTTCGGTGTTGTCGCCGTGACTAACGCATTCCTGCCCGCACTGCGGCGCTCCGCCCATCCCCGGATCGTTAACATCTCCAGCGGTACCGGCTCGCTTGCCGCCTCGGCCGGCCAGGCAGCGGGCGCTGCGGTGTCGGCCCGGCCGAGGACGGGTAGCTTCGCCGCGTACCGGTCATCCAAGGCGGCACTCAACGAGCTCACCGTGCTTTATGCGAACGTCCTCGCAGCTGACGGGTTCAAGGTGAACGCGCTCGCCCCCGGGCTGCGCCGCACCGACCTCAACGCTGTTGCCACTGCCAGCGACGGCGACCCGGCGGAGGCCGCCGCAGGTGCTGTCCGCCTGGCATCGCTGCCTGACGACGGCCCGACCGGCCAGTTTCTGTCCTTCGACGGCTCAGTGGTGCCCTGGTAGCCCGTTGAGGCAGGCTGTCAGCACCGGAGGCCGGGCCAGCCGACAAGCCCGGCCTCCGAATCGGCGCTGTCTCGTTACAGCAGCGTGGTAACTGCCTTGACCTCGGTGTAGTTGTTCAGGACTTCGTGGCCCATCTCGCGGCCCCAGCCCGACTGCTTGTAGCCGCCGAACGGCAGCGAGGCGTCGAAGACGTTGTAGCAGTTGATCCAGACTGTGCCGGCCCTGAGCTTCTTGGCGAGGGCGTGCGCTTTGGAGATGTCCCTGGTCCAGATGCCCGCTCCGAGACCGTATTCGGTGTCGTTGGCCTGTGCAGCGATCTCATCGAGGCTGGAGAACTTTTCCGCCACCACGACTGGCCCGAATATCTCCTCGCGGACGACCTTCATGTCGGGGCGCGTGTTCGTGAGCACTGTCGGCTCGATGAAGTAACCGCGATCGCCGTAGCGGCCACCGCCCGCAAGAGCGGTCGCGCCGTCCGCCCGGCCGGACTCCAGGAAGCCGGTGACGCGGCGGAATTGCTCGTCTGACACGAGCGGACCCATCTGGGTCGTCGGGTCGAGGCCCGATCCCAGCTTGATCGACTTAGCGATCTCGGCGACCCCGTCGACGACCTCGTCGTACCTGCTTTCCTGGACGAACAGCCGCGAGCCCGCCACGCAGCACTGGCCGTGGTTGAAGAAGATGGCGTTGGCCGCGCCCTCGATCGCGCCGTCCTCGGCGTCGTCGAAGACGATGTTGGGGCTCTTGCCCCCGAGTTCGAGCGTGAGCTTCTTCAGGTTGCTGGCCCCGGCGGCCTCCACAATCAGCTTCCCGACCTCGGTGGATCCGGTGAAGGCGACCTTGTCGACATCGTTGTGGGCGGCCAGCGCTGCGCCCGCCGTCTCGCCGAACCCGGGCACCACGTTCACGACTCCGTCGGGCACGCCTGCCTCCGCGATGAGCTCGGCTAGCCGCAGGGCAGTCAGCGGCGTCTGCTCTGCCGGCTTGAGCACGACCGTGCAACCAGTGGCCAGCGCAGGACCGAGCTTCCAAGCCGCCATCAGCAGCGGGAAGTTCCACGGAATGATCTGTCCCACGACGCCGATAGGCTCCCTCAGCGTGTAGGAGTGGAAGTTAGCGCCGGGCATGTAGGGCACCGAGATGTTGATCGTGTTGCCCTCGATCTTGGTGGCCCATCCCGCCATGTAGTGGAACAGGTCGGCGGCGAGCGGAACATCAGCGGCCTGCGCGACAAGGAAGGGCTTCCCGTTGTCGAGCGACTCCAGCTGAGCTAGCTCATCGACATGCTCCAAGATCAGGTCACCGATACGCCACACGATGCGGCCGCGCTCGGACGGCGTCATCCGGCTCCACGGGCCGCTTTCGAACGCCGCCCGCGCCGCCCGGACCGCGCGATTGATGTCCTCAGCGGCTCCTTCGGCTATCCGCGCAAGAGTTTCGCCGGTAGCCGGGTTCGGGGTCTCGAATGTCTTGCCGGATGCCGCATCGACCCACTCGCCATTGATGAACATCTGGCGAGGAGCGCCGATGAAGGCCTCGACGTTGTGGTCAAGGGCCACCGTCATGGGAACCATCTCCTTGCGTGCAGGTTGGGCGGCTCGCGCTACCCATGGGGCCGTGCGGGGCAGCTCCGCGGCGCTAACCGGCCAGGGAGATGCTCGGTCTGGACCAGTAGTCACTATGAGACTACAGAAGGCAAGGCAGCACAAGCGCGTAGCAAGGATCCGACCTGCTCACACGGCGGCTGACGGCCGCCGGCGGCACCAAGCCGTAGTGTTGGACAGTGGCCGCTCCCGTTCCCCAGCTTTCCCTAGCAGAGTGGCTCGTCCTCTGCCTCGTCTGCGAGGCGCCATCGCACGGATTCGCGCTGGCCCGCACCCTGTCCGAAGACGGCGAACTCGGGAAGATCTGGCGGGTGCCCAAGCCTGTCATCTACCGGGCGCTACAGCGGCTCGAGGACGCCGCGCTGGTGGCAACCGTGGAACTCCAGCCGTCGAATGCGGGTCCGGTGCGCTCACTCGTTGATGCCACCGATGCGGGCCGGGATGCCGCCGCGGCATGGCTCGCCCAGCCCGCTCGCCACAATCGTGATGTCCGCTCAGAACTGCTGGCCAAGCTCGCCCTGCTCGACCGGGCCGGAGCTGATCCGGCAGAGTTGCTCGTCGCGCAGCGTGCGCAGCTCGAGCCGGTTGCCGACGCGCTCCACCGGAAACTGGAAAGGACGACAGGCTTCGACCGGACTGTCGTGGCGTGGCGCTTCGAGATGGTGGTGGCAACGTTGCGATTCCTTGACGATGCCTTGAGCGCGCGGCCCGCCCGGGCGCCCGCGAGATAAGTCCGGCGTTCCGGATAGCAAGCTTTTGCCGAGGATAGTAGTCTCAATGTAACTACTGCTCTCAGCGTTGCTGCTGCCACGGAAGGCCCGCACTGTGTCCGCTGATCCGGCCGATTCCTCGCTCGCACGGCCGGCGAACCCCGAACGCAGACCGGTCCTCGGAGTTCTCGGCGATGGTACTCAGTACTTCGCGCCCATCGGCGATGTTGTGGCAGACGGTGCCCGGGTGACCTGTCACCTCTGCGGTAAGGCTTTCCGGTCGGTCGCAGCGCATCTGGCGTCGCACGGCTGGACTAAAGCGCAGTATTGCGAG
>Ga0335075_10002524_pt1 | contig 29380 bp, 27 predicted proteins | sample Lox_Sample_24_FD_206723 | JGI IMG/M metagenome (GOLD analysis project Ga0335075, IMG submission 206723) | Soil microbial communities from Loxahatchee National Wildlife Refuge, Florida, United States - Lox_Sample_2.4 | ecosystem: Environmental > Terrestrial > Soil > Wetlands | place: USA...
TCACCGCTGTCCGCCGCCTCGGCCAACGCCAAAGCCTGCCAGGCCCGTCCCCGCTGTGGCGCGGTCAGGGCCGCGAACCCACCAAGCCAGATCTCAAATGCTGCCGCGTCCATGGCGGTCTCCTCGTCGCTGCCCCTTCATAGCCAATACCAACAAACAACGCGATAAGAGCCTTCATTAACCAGGATCAGGCATCATGCCGCCATGACGTTGGCATACGACACCAGCCTCACGCACCAGATCATTGGCCTGGCGATGCGCGTGCATACAAGCCTCGGCCCCGGCCTGCTGGAAAACGCCTACGAACGCTGCCTCTGCCACGAATTGGATCGGCACGACCTGCCCTATGCGCGACAGGTCGATCTGCCGCTGGCATATGGCGACGTGTTGCTCGCGTGCGGCTACCGCGCCGACATCATCGTCAGGGAGGAGGTGCTCCTTGAACTCAAATCCGTGGAGCACATCCTGCCACTGCATGAAAGTCAGCTTCTGACCTACCTGCGCCTCAGCCGCTGCCGTGTCGCACTGCTGCTGAACTTCAATACGGTCTCCCTGAAGCAGGGCATCCGCCGCCGGGTCCTGTAGAGCGGTGCCTGCTCCCGATCTGTCACGCAACCCTTGCCCGCCGCCGCCCCCATCGCTAAGTCCTCGCTGCTTCCAGCAGGAGATACCGTCATGGGCTACCGGGTCGCGGTCGTCGGCGCCACCGGCGCAGTCGGGCGCGAGATGCTGAAGACGCTCGCCGAGCGCCGGTTTCCGGTGACGGAAGTGGCCGCCGTCGCGTCCGGGCGATCCGCCGGACAGGAAGTGTCGTTCGGCGACAAAACGGTGCTCAAGGTGAAGAACCTGGACACGTTCGATTTCCGCGGATGGGACATCGGTCTGTTTTCGCCGGGGGCGTCGGTCTCCGCGGTGCACGCGCCGCGTGCGGCCGAGGCGGGCTGCGTGGTGATCGACAACACCAGCCAGTTCCGCATGGACCCCGACATCCCGCTGGTGGTGCCGGAGGTGAACCCGGAGGCGCTGCGTTTGTTCGCCAGGCGCCGGATCATCGCCAACCCGAATTGCTCCACCATCCAGATGGTGGTGGCGCTGAAGCCGCTGCACGACGAATGGAAGATCAAGCGCGTGGTGGTGGCAACGTACCAATCGGTGTCCGGCGCCGGCAAGGAGGGGATGGACGAACTCTTTGCCCACACCAAGAAGGTGTTCGTGCACGAGCAAGACAAGCCGGAGCAATTCACCAAGGAGATCGCGTTCAACTGCATCCCGCACATCGACCGCTTCATGGATGACGGCTCTACCAAGGAAGAGTGGAAGATGGTGGTGGAGACGCAGAAGATCCTCGACCCCTCGATCGCCGTGCATGCGACCTGCGTCCGCGTGCCGGTGTTCATCGGTCACGGCGAAGCGGTGAACGTGGAATTCGAGAAGCCGGTCACCGCGGGCGAGGCGCGCGCGGCATTGCGCGAGGCGCCGGGCGTGGAAGTGGTCGATGTGCGCGAGGACGGCGGCTACGTCACGCAGTTGGAATGCGCCGGCGAGGACGCGGTGTATGTCAGCCGCATCCGCAAGGACCCGACGGTGGCGCACGGGCTGTCGTTCTGGTGCGTGTCCGACAACCTGCGCAAGGGCGCGGCGCTGAACGCGGTGCAGATCGCCGAGGAACTCGTCGCGCAAGGCATGCTGGCAAAGCAAGCCGCGTAGAATAACCTCTCCCGCGCGCGCTATTCGCGCGCGCGGGAGAGGTCAAGGCGCGCAGCGCCGAGGGTGAGGGTGATCGGGTCGCCTCCCTGATCGACGCGCCGCTCCGATAAGCCACGCGACGAAACCACGCGACACCCCCCAACCCCCGCCGGTACCCCCCTCAGTTCAGCGCCAGGATAGCCACCGCGTCTCCGTAGTTCAGCCCGAGCTTCTTCATCAGCACCGGGTTGCCGTTGGCCGCGTTGCCGCCCGCGGCCACTGCGATGTACTGCCGCCCATTGACCCGATAGGTGATTGCCGGCGCGTTCACGCCCGACCCCAGGTTCAGATGCCACAGCTTCTGCCCGGTGGTTGCATTGAACGCGTCGAAGTCTCCGTTCATCTCGCCGGCGAACACCAGGTTGCCGGCCGTGGTCAGTACGCCGCCCAGCATCGGCTCGTCCGACTTGTACTGCCACGTGATCTTGCCGGTATCCGGGTCCACCGCGGACAAATCGCCGGTCGGCGGGATGGCACCGTCGACATGCGCCTTGTGCGCGTTAGCCCCAGGCTCGCCGAGCTCGATCGGACCCTGCGGTGTGATCGGCTGCAGCACTCCGCCCAGGCGCAGGTGGCCGGTCACCGTCATGTCCGGCTTGTCGCCGCTGTACTCCCAGGATTCGTTGGTGCCGTCGACATAGAACAGATGGGTATCCGGCGAATATGCTTCGGGCGACCATTCGTTGCCGCCTTGCGCGCCGGGAAAGATGTTGACGTAGCCGCTGAGCGGCGGCTTGGTCCACATCGTCTTGCTTTGCCCGACGAAGGCCTCGGACTTGCGGATCAGATGGCCGTTGTCGCGGCTGACGATGAACACGTTGCCTTCCTTGCCCGCCTCGGCCGCGGCGGCCACCATGTCGCCGTTAGCGCCCTTGACATCCAGCAGTACGACCGGCGCGTCGGCGTCATAGTCCCAGACGTCGTGTGCCACTTGCTGGTACCACCACGCCAGTTTGCCGGTCTTCACATGCACCGCAACGATCGAATCGGTATATGCGTTGGCGCCCTTGCGGTCGCCGCCGTAGTTGTCGGGGTTCGGGTTGCCGACGGCGAAGATCAGCAGGCCGCGCTTCGCGTCGATCGCCGGTGTGTTCCACATCGAGCCGCCGCCGGTCTTCCAGGAATTGCCGCTCCAGGTGTTGCCGCCCGGCTCGCCGGGCGAGGGGATGGTATAGAACCGCCAGATTTCCTTACCGGTTGCGCCGTCGTACGCGGCGACGAAATCCCGGGTCGGATATTCGGCGCCTGACGTACCGACGATCACCATGCCGTCATAGACCTGAGGCGCCATGGTCAACGAGAAAGCACCGCGCGGATCGCCGACCTGTTTGGTCCATTCGACCTTGCCGGTCTTCGCGTCCAGCGCCACGAGGTCGCCGTTCAGTTGCCCGAGATAGAGCCGGCCATCCGCGATGGCCACGCCGCGACTCTCGGGGCCGCAGCACAGTTGGGTGTAGCCAAGATCGGGCGTGTAGGACCAAAGCTCCTTTCCGGTGGTGGCGTCATAGGCCAGCACGTGATCATACGGCGTCGACACGTACATAATTCCGTTGACCACGATCGGACTGTTCTCGAAACTGCCCACCACGCCGGTCTGGATGATCGCGACCGGCGTCAGCTTCCCGACATTGTCCGCGGTGATCTGGTTCAGCGGCGAGAAGCGCTGGTTGTCGTAGGTACGCCCGTACAGCATCCAGTTGTCGAGATCCTGACCGGCGGCGAGATCCTGCTTGGCCGTGATGTTGACATCGGCCGCGACCGGCGCGGCATCCACCACCGTTGGCGGCTGTGACGGCAGCGGCGCAGCGGCAGGCGTGGGCGAGGCCGGTGCCGCCCATGCCACGCCGGCACCGGCGCAGAACGCACTCGCCAGCAGACCCCTACGCAGCGTCTTCATGGTGGGATTGTTCATTGTCGCTCCTCCTTCTCAGCGTTCGCTTTGTTGCGACGTTCCGGGTTGTGACGTTCCGGTCGGCTCGATCTTGATCTGCGCCAACCGTTTGTCGTCGGCGCTCAGCGGCCGCTTGCCCGACGGGTAGCCATTCACCTTCAGGATGTAGGCGAGCGCATCCAGGTACTGCGCCTTGCTCAGGCTGCCGGGTGCGTTCAGCGGCATATGCTTGGACATGAAACGGTAGAGATAATCGGCGTTCAGTTGCTGATATTGCGACACGCTCAGGAACTGCTGTCCGGCCAGTGCTGGCCCGGCCTTGCCCTCCAAAGCGTCGCCGTGGCAGATCGCGCATTGCGTGTGAAACACGGCGCGGCCCGCCTGCGCCTGTGCTTCGGTGTAGTAAGAGCCGGTAGCGCAGGCTTGGCTTTCCGCGCCGATCATCACGGCAAGCGCGAGACAGGCTGACAGGCCGCAGACGGCGAGACCTGGCAATCCCTGCTTGGCGCCACTGTGCCGCGCGTTCGGTGGTTGTGCCGGCTGCCGCGGCGCCATTACGACATCGGCATATCTGCGCGATAAAGAGTTCTCCACCGTCGGTTCAAGGGCTTTTTTGGCAACGGCACACAACGGCACGTGTCTCGTCTCCTCAACTTGCGGTTTGCCATTGCCCACGGCAACCACGCTTTAATGCGTCCGCTTTATTTTCGAATACGCCGCGCGTTGCATCGGCCCGTCAATCGGACAACAATCACGATGGCGCGACACGTTAAAAAGATTGACCGGGCGCATAGTTGCAGCGTTCGGTTCGACGATTCGCAAACGAGCGATCGTGCGTCGCCGGTGCGGGCGGTGCGAGCTGCAAGAGGGGCACGGCGCCGCGCGCGGCCGGCAGCGTATACCGCCGGCCGCGGCGAACTTCAATACAACGTAGCGCAGCCGCCGTCGCCGGCAACGCCTGCGTACCGTCGCCGGCAACGGCTGCGCCACGCCCGATCCGGACGGCGTCGCGCTACACCTGATCGGCAATCGGCAGGCTGCGAATCCGCTTGCCGGTAGCGGCGTGGATCGCATTGCACAGCGCCGGCGCGAAGGGCGGCAGCCCGGGCTCGCCCACACCGGCGGCAGGCACGGACCAATCGGCCGGCACGATATGCGTCCGGACGTTCAGCGGTGCGTCGTCCATGCGCGCCACGACGAAGGTGTCGAAGTTGGATTGCTCCGGCACCCCGTGCTTGAACGTGATCTGCCCGTGCTTGGCGAGCGCCAACCCCATCACCGCCGCGCCTTCGATCTGCGAGCGGATCCGCTCCGGATTGATGTGCACGCCGCAATCGATCGCGGTATCCACCTGCCGGATCGCCAGATTCCCGTTGTCGTCCACCGCAACATGCACCACCGTGGCGACATAGCTCTGGAAGCTGCGATGCGCGGCGATGCCAAGCCCCTCGCCCTTCGGCAGGCTCTTGCCCCATCCGGCTTGCTCCGCCGCGATCTCGGCGACACGCCGCAATCGGCCGGTTTCGATCGGATAGGTCGCGAACGGATCGCCGTAGTTCCAAAAGTCCACCACGCCGGGCGACTTGCGCGGATCGACGATGCGGTCGGGGCCGATCAGCTCCAGCAGCATCTCCTTCGGGTCGCGGCCCTGCGCTGCGGCGATCTCCGCCACCATCGACTGCACCGCGAAGCCATGCGGGATGTTGGACACCGAGCGGAACCAGCCGATGCGCGTGTGCGCCGCGCACGCGCCGTTCTCGCAACGCAGGTTGGGAATGTCGAACGGGTTGTCGACCAGCCCCATCCCCAGCTCGAACGGCGCCTCGTGGTCGGCTCCCGCCGTGAAGGTGGAGGCGATCGTCGGTGCCACGCTGCGATGCCGCCAGGCAACCACCTTGCCCCCGGCGTCGAGGCCGGCATCGATGCGTTCCACCGACACCGTGTGATAGAAATCGTGCTGGATGTCGTCCTCGCGGGTCCAGACCAGCTTGATCGGCACGCCGGCCGACCTCGATACCAGCGCGGCTTCCAGCACATAGTCCCATTTCGACTTGCGCCCGAACGCACCGCCCAGCAAGGGCACGTTGACGGTGACGTTCTCGACCGGAATGCCCAGGACCTTGGCGAGGTCGTCACGGCAGCCGCCGGGACTCTGGGTCGCGGCAAACGCCAGGCACTCGGTTCCGGACTTGCCCGCATGGACGCTGACGACGGCGCTCGGCGGCTCCATGCTGGCATGGGCGAGATGCGGGACATAGTACTCCGCCGTGATCACCTTGGCGGCGGATTTCAGCGCCGCTTCGGCATCGCCGTCGTTGCGCACCACCTTGCCTGGAGCGGCCGCCGTCGCCTGCATCTGCTTGCGGAACGCGACTGAATCGTAATCCGCGTTCGCGCCGCTGTCCCACGTGATTTTCAGCTTGTTGCGGCCCTTGATGGCGCAGGCGGTGTTGCGCGCCACCACCGCGACGCCGCCCACCGGCAGGAACTTGTGAGGCCAGGACCAGCCCTGCACTTCCACCACCTTTTCCACGCCGGGCACCTTCAGCGCGTCGCTGGCGTCGAACGAGACAAGCTTGCCGCCGACCACCGGCGGACGCGCTACCACCGCGAACTTCATGCCTGGTATCTTCGCATCGATGCCGTACGTGGCATGCCCGGTGGTGATGTCATGCAGATCGACGATGCGGATCGCGCCGGTGCCGATGTAGCGGAAGTCGCGCGGATCCTTCAGCTTGAGCTGGTCCACCGGCGGGGTTGGCAGCGCGCTCGCCGCTTGGGCAAGTTCGCCGTAGCCGATCATGGTGCCCGATTCGAGATGCACCACGCGGTGGTTCTCCGCCCGCACCTGGGAGACCGGCACGCCCCATCGGGTCGCCGCCGCTTGCTCCAGCATCATGCGCATCGCGGCACCGCACTGCCGCATCGGCTGCACGAAATGCCGCGTGCTGCGCGAGCCGTCGGTGTCCTGGTTGCCGTATTTCTTCTCGTCGCCCGGCGCCTGTGCGACGCGCACCTGCGACCAGTCGGCGTCCATTTCGTCGGCCACCACCATCGGCAGGCTGGTGCGTATGCCGGTGCCCATCTCGGAGCGGCTGGCAATGATGGTCACCAGGCCCGAGGGTTCAATCGCCACGAAGACGTGGGGATCGTTCACCGTGCCGCCCGGCATCTTGTCGGCGCCGGTGGCCCAGGCCGACAGCGCAGGACGCGGCAGGATGCTGACGCCCAGCACCAGCGCTCCGGAGCCGATCAGCCCCTTCATCACGAACCGGCGGCTTACATTGGTAAGACCGGCTGGGGCGATGCCGGCCGGCTGCATCGAATTTGTGTCGAACATGTGTGTCATGGCGTCACACTCCGATCGAGGCCAGGCGCACCGCTTCGTGGATGCGCTGATAGCAGCCGCATCGACAGATGTTCCCGGACATGCCCGAGATGATGTCTTGCTCTGTCGGCTTGGGCGTGGTGGCGAGCAAGGCCGCGGCCTGCATGATCTGGCCGGCATGGCAGTAGCCGCATTGCGGCGCGCTGGTCTCGCGCCATGCGCGCTGCACGGGATGGTTGCCGGCGGGATCGAGCCCCTCGATGGTGACGATTTCCTGGTTCGAGACCTCGGAGACCTGCACCTGGCAGGACCGCACCGCCTGCCCGGCCAGATGCACGGTGCAGGCGCCGCACAAGCCGCGGCCGCAGCCGAACTTGGTGCCCGTCAGCCCCAGTTCGTCGCGGATCACCCAGAGCAAGGGTATGTCGGTATCGCCGTCGTAGCTATGGCTTTGTCCGTTTACCTTGAGCGTGACCATGTTTCCTCTCCTTGGCGGGATGCGTCCTTGGCGGAATCTCTTGGATCGGGCCTGTCGCGGGGACCTGCTTGCCGCGGTGGTTCGGCGCACGCGGCGATGCCTCGGGCACGGGCGCCGCGTGGTTCTCGGGTTGCGCGATGGAATTGGGCGCGTCGCGACGGAGCGCGCCGGTGCCGCTGCGCGCGGCGCAGGTCGCGCGCCCACGGATCGCGCGCCCGCGGATCGCACCCACGGCCTGCCTCAGCGGGCGGCGTGCGGCCGCCAAGGACGGCGTAGTGTCGGGCCACCACGGTGCGGTGCAGCATTTCCGCCATCGTCCCTCCCCGACTTTCCGGGGCGGTTGCATCGCCCCTTTCTCCACAAGCACGCTAGCGCCGCTTGGGGGTGGTGCCACGTATGAGAGTGCCTGTTCCATGTTCAACAATCGCTGAGCGGCAACGAAGACACGCAGCTATCATTCGTTGCATATAACGAACGTCTTTCACCGCCTCGTTGCGCAGCATCTCCGGCACCAATGGTCTGTTCTCCATCGCGGCGCGCCGCTACGATGCCGGGTCTGCGATCGCAGCCGGGGAGGACGCCATGCTGCGCGAGGAACTGGTCTTCGTCGGCACCTGCGACATCGCCGGCCATGTCCGCGGCAAGGGCTTCCCCGCGCGCGAGATCGATGCCCGCCGCCGCAAGGGCGTGGGCTGGACGCATTCCAACCTGATGCAGACCGCCTTCGGCCCGATCTGGGATACGCCGTTCGGCACCGGCGGCGACCTGATGATCGTGCCGGACGCCAAGGCCGAAGTGCGGGTGGATTTCGCCGACGGCTCGGCCCCGGAGCATTTCTTTCTCGGCGACATCCGCAACACCGATGGCTCGCCATGGGAATGTTGCCCGCGCGAATTCCTGCGTCGCAGCATTGCCGCTTTGGCCAAGGCCGGCGGGCTGCACCTGATCGCCGCTTTCGAGCAGGAGTTCGTCTACACGGGGAACGAGGACCGGCCCGGCGATGCGTACAGCCTGGGTGCGTTCCGTCGCCAGGGCACGTTCGGCGAAAGCTTCGTCGCCGGGATGCGGGCTGCCGGCGTCGCGCCGGACAGTTTCCTGGCCGAATACGGCGCGCGTCAGTTCGAAGTGACGGTGGCGCCGGCCGCGGCATTGACTGCGGCTGACCACGCCGTGATCACGCGCGAGATGGCGCGCGCCGCCGCGTTTCGGCACGGACACCGTGCGTGTTTCTCGCCGATGCCGGCGGCGGACGGCGTGGGCAACGGCGTGCACATCCACATGAGTCTGCGCGAGGCAACCGGCCGTCCGGTTACCCACGATCCGGTTGGCCGCTTCGGACTGAGCAACATGGCGCAGCAGTTCTGCGCCGGGGTGCTGCACCACCTGCCGGCGATCGCGGCGATCACGGCGCCGTCGCCGGTATCCTATCTGCGGCTGACGCCGAACCGCTGGGCGCCGACCGTGGTGGATATCGTGAAGCAGGACCGTGGCGCCGCGTTGCGAGTCTGCCCCGTGTTCGCGACGGCGGATCCAGAGGAGGTCTCGAGGCAGCTCAATTTCGAATTCCGCGTCTGCGACGGATCGGCCAGCCCGTATCTGGCGCTGGGCGCCGTGTTGTTCGCGGGCGCGGACGGCGTGCGTCGCAAGTTGCCGTTGCCGGCAGACGGAGCCGAGGCGCCGTCCTTGCCACGATCCCTGGACGAGGCATTGCACACGATGGAGGCGAGCGAGGCGGTGCGAAGCTGGTTCGGCCCGGTATTCCGGGAGGCGTACCTCCGCCACAAGCGGTCGGAAGTGGCGCATGTCGCGGCATGCGATGCGGCGGAGCTCTGCCGCCGTTATGCGGAGGTGTATTAGCCGGCCGCCCGCACATAAAAACGCTTGCCGCACGTTTCGCGATGCGGTTTTATGTTGGCCACAAAAGGATGGTCAACCGGGGCCACCGACGGAAATGCTGCCACCATAGTACACCAAGAACTTCGGCAGGCGGTGCTGCCTTGCGGGCGTTGCATTCTACGATCCTGGAGGTATCCAATGGCAAGTTTCGAAGAGCTTGCCCGGGAATTCGGCTCGGGCTTCATCGCGTACGATCAGGCCGACACGGTGGGCCGTGGATCGGTCCAGGAGAACTCTCTCAACAACGCCTATCTGCGCACCAACCAGAAGAACGCCGGCGGCGTCTGCCTCGGTCTCTCGATCGCTTTTCTGTTCTGGTCCAAGCGGTACAAAGATCGCCAGCCAATGGTCTGGATCGACGATTTCATGACCCAATCGCGCAGCGCCTATTACGACGCCCGGTCCGGCGGTTTCTCCAATGTCAGCGACCTGCAAATGCTGATCGCCACCATCGCCGAATCGCAACGGAAGCTGATGGACGTGCCGAATCCGCCGCCGGCGACGGTAGCATCGGCCACGGCCATAGGCAGTGCCGCGCGCGAGGGAATGTGGGGCGTCGCGCTGCGTCCCGTGCGGTCGATTACCGTGTCCTGGAATGGACGTGACCTGACTGCTCAGGTCTTCCCCCGCTTGAACGATTCCAATTACAGTTGGGTTTTCGCCTGCTACAAAATCAAAGGCGGCGGTCATGCCATGGCGCTGACCAGCATGATCCATCCCCGGACCGGCTCCCGGCTGCTGGTCTTCTTCGAGCCGAATTACGGCGTGGCGCAGTTCCAGGGCATCACCGCCGGCGCCAGGTTCCGCCAGTTCCTCGACGGGTTCTGCAAGGATGAGGGCCGCATTTACAACGGCAATTCGACGATTTACGAATTCATCTGACATCCGTCCGGCCGCGGCGTTCGTTTGCGAATTGTCGGCGATCAGCCCGGCACCATGCTGGCCCGACGCGCCGCACGCATCCGTCGCTTACAAGCGAGGCCCGCCAGCGCGACCACGAAGATCGAGGCCGCCGGTGGTTCCGGTGCGTTCGTCGTGTCCGGCAGCGTGGCGGGATAGCCCACGGGCAATTCGGCAAGGTCCAGTGTCTCGCTGTCGGTGCCAAACATCTCGCCCAGCGTCACGCCGTCTCCAGTACCAACCGCAAGCCGGTCCTGCAGATCCGGCAGAGCAAAGGTAGAGACCCCGTTGCCGCCATAAGTGTCGCCGATCACCTCGAACAAAGCCTGGTTGCTGGCGATCGACAGCAACTGGCCGTCGGCAAACTCCCAGCCGGCGGGCGCCACGGTGCCCGCGAACAGGCTGATCTCGCCGAGGAACGGGGCGCCGGCCGCCAATATTGATCCTTCGGTCGGAAACAGGCCCTGCACCGCGACGATGTAGTGCAACGCCAGTGACGGCTGCTGGAGGTCCACCGGCATACCGCCGGCCACCACGGATGTGGTGCCATTCGCCAGCATCAATCGCTGCGGCGGCAGGTTGGCCACAGTGAGCGTGGTATCCTGCGCCCCTGCCGTCTGCCCCAGTGCCTGCGCTATCAGGCCCGGCGCGGCGCCGGCCTCGGTCGCGGCCCGGCCCGCAAGGTTCGGCAGGGCAAACGTCACCGGGAAGCCGCCGCCGTAGGTATTGCCGATGACGGAATAGAGCGGCTGCTGCTGGCTGATCGGCAGTGCCGCACCGTTGGCGGCGAGCACGCCCGTGGGCAACGATCCAGCATAGGTCAGCACTTGCCCGATCAGCGGGACCGTCGCCTGCGGCCCGGTTGACGCAGGAAACGCACCGTTGACAACCACGCCTTGGTTCAAGGCCAGCGAGGGCTGCAAGGTCGGAACCGGCTGGCTGCCCGCATTGACGCCGCCTGCGCCGCCATAGGGCGGCAATTCGTTCGCGGTCAGCGTCTCGCTCGTTGCTCCGGCAGTGCTGCCCAGGCTGCGGCTGGTCAGTCCCGAGCCTTGCCCGGTGCCGACCACGGTGCGCCCCGACAGATTGGGCAGCGCGAAATTGGTCGTGCCGTTGCCGCCATAGGTCGTGCCGAGCAAAGAGAACAGTACGGGGTTCTGGCTGATCTGCAGCAATTGGCCATTGGCATCGGAATAGCCGCCGGGTGCGTAGTTGCCGGCAAACAGCACGACCTGACCGAGATCGTTCAGATCGTTCGCGTCGGTGCGAACCAGGTAAGTCAGCCCAAGCGACGCTTGCTCTGTCGCGATCGGCACGCCGCTGCCTGTGACTGGTCCAGCCTGCGCTGCACCACCGGCAATCAGGCCCATCGCTCCGGCGGTTGCCAAGACGAGCCCGAGACGATTCAAGCAGTGAACGTGGTGCATCGTGCATCTCCCCGTGCAGTGGGGGCCGCATGTGCCGCGCCTTGGCGCCGGAGTGTGTGAATCGACTCACACCGGGACGCGGGTTTCCAAACACAGCTTCACCGCACCCTTGCGTTCCGTTCGGATGCGTTGGCGCGGGCTTGGCGCGAAGCACGAAAACCTCCGACTCACCGGCGCTATTGAGAGTGCGGTGTGAATCGACTCACACCGGCGGCGACGCCGCACCTCTAAGACCCGCGCGCACCGCGCTGCCGAAACGGCATGCGCAAGCGAATCAATGGCACGTCCAACCAACCGGACATCAGGAGATCAAAATGATGCGCGCTCTTCCAAAGGTCGGCCTGCTGGCCGCCATGACTGCGTTCGCCGCGTCGCATGCCGGCGCAGCGCCGCCGACGCTCGAATTCGAAGATGGCCTGGTGGCGTCCGTGCCGGTAACCAGCGGCACGATCTCGTTCGGCGGGGTCACCGTCAACGGCGCACCGGTCGTCGGCAGCGCCACCCAGGACGTGCTACAGGTCAACGGCAATACCAGTATCGGCGGCTTGTTCAACCCGCTGTCGATATCGGCGACCGAGTTCAATCTTGCCTTGCTGGGAACGACTGCTCAGGTCTCGGCCGGCATCACCGGCACGCTTTCGCCGATGACCACGCTGTCGTGGAGCGTCTACCTGGACCCAAACAACAACCCGCTCGGTACCGCTGACCTGATCGCATCCGGCAGCTTCTCCGACCCGTCGGATCTGGTTTCGGTGGGCTTCTTCCAGCCTTTGGTGAGCGTGGCAGAATCGCTCGACGGGCCGTTTTCGCTCACAACATTGCTCAGCATCGCCGGGGACCCGGGTGCCACGGCGACTTTCGATTCCTCCGTCACCGCAGACGCGGCCGACGTTCCGGAACCCGGCTCGCTGGCATTGCTCGGGGTCGGCCTGGCCGCTCTGGGCCTGGTCCAGCCGGTCCGGCGCCGCGTCTCGCGTGCTGTGTGGCGTGCGACGCCGGCCGGTCCGTGACCTTCCACCGCAGTGAACTAGCTCACAGCAATCACGACCGCGGACCAGTACCGTATCCGCATGGAGCAGATCATGGGCGACACAACCGTCAACCAGATCGAGGCTACGGCAGACACGTCGTGGGGAACCACACAGGGCATCCCAACCTGTCGGACCCCTCCGTGCGCCGATCCGTGGTGGGTCCCAGCGGTTCGGCGAGTGCGCGATATCGCCGGCAGCCTGCTGCTTCTGATAGTGTCGCTGCCGTTGCTGCTTCTTGTGGCGGTGGCGATCAAGCTCGATTCGCCCGGGCCGGTGCTTTACCAGCAGGATCGCGTCGGACTGGATGGCCGCATCTTTGCCCTGCTGAAGCTGCGCAGCATGCGGATTGACGCTGAAGCGGCGGGACCGCGCTGGGCCGCGGCGCGCGATCCGCGCGTCACGCGGGCGGGTGCCATCATCCGTGCCTGCCGCATCGACGAGTTGCCGCAACTGATCAACGTGCTGCGCGGTGAGATGAGCCTGGTGGGTCCGCGGCCAGAGCGGCCCCATTTCACGGCCCAACTGAGCAAAGTGCTCGACCGCTATGATGAGCGGACGCGCGTGTTGCCGGGTATCACCGGTTGGGCCCAGGTCAGGTACCGCTATGGTGCGTCGGTCGAGGACGCTCGCATCAAGCTGGCCTACGATCTCGACTACATCGCCCATCGCAGCCTGCTGCTCGATCTGCGCATCCTGGCTGCAACCGTTCGTGTCGTGTTGTTCCGTATCGGCGCCCGCTGAACCACCCATCACGCAAGATCCGCGATGCGCGGTGCCGGGAAGCATCGTGTCGAGGTACTTGTGCCATTGGGCCCGTGCCATTGGGTGGGCGGGGTTACCGTCTGGCCCGCCATTCCCAAAAGGCGCCAACCTGCTACCCTCCGCCCCAAAACCAGAAGGACCGCCGCGGGCGGCCCGTGACACGGAGGGACCAAGCAGATGACCTATGACCTGTTGATCCGGAACGGACGCATCGTCGATGGCTCGGGGATGCCTGCCTTCCGCGGCGACGTTGCCGTGAAGGACGGCAAGATCGTCGAAATCGGCAAGATCAGCGGCGCCGCGGGCCGCACCGTCGATGCCGACGGCCTGGCGGTGGCGCCCGGCTTTATCGACAACCACTGCCATTATGATGCGCAGGTGACCTGGGATCCGCTGTGCACGTTCTCGCCGCAGCACGGCGCGACAACCGTCATCTTCGGCAATTGTTCGCTGTCGCTGGCGCCGGTGAAGCGCGGCAAGGAAGAGCGGATGGCGGAGTTTCTCTCGTACGTCGAAGCCATTCCGATGGAGGTGCTGCGCACCGTCGACGTGAACTGGGAAACCTTCGGCCAGTACATGGATCGGCTGGACCAGGGTCTGGGCGTCAACGCCGGCACGCTGATCGGCCACACCGCGGTACGGTTCTATGCCATGGGCGAGGATTGCCAGAAGCGCGCCGCCACCGACGACGAAATCAAGACCATGCAGGGCGTGGTGCGCGACGGCATGAAGGCTGGCGCAATCGGCTTCTCCGGCTCGCGCCAGAAGGGGCATTTCGATCCGCAGGGCGTGCCGATCCCGGCGCTGTGGGCGGATGAACGCGAGATTTTTGCGCTCGCCGACGTGCTGCGCGAGATGGGCACCGGCACGGTGCAGATGGGCGGCGGGGTCGATTCGGAACTCAGCGACGGGCTGATGGCGCGGCTGGCGGAAGCGTCCGGTCGGCCGGTGATCTATAACAGCCTCAGCCAGACCGTGCGCAATCCCGACAAGTGGAAGCAGCACATCGCCCGCGTGGAGGAGACGGCGAAGGCGGGGATCCGGGCGTATCCGATGTGCTCGCCGAACCGCACCACGCAGGACTTCACCATGAAGAACTGCCAGGTGTTCCGCGGGCTGCCGACCTGGCATCCGATCCTGATCGCGTCGGACGAAGAGAAGATGCGCGCCTACGCCGACCCGCAAATACGCAACAAGCTGCATGCGGAAGCGGTGGAGCGGTCGGTACCGATCGGCAATGCGATCGGGTTCTCGCGCACCTGGTGGGATTACATGTGGGTCAACGAGCCGTCGCTGGAGAAGAACAAGCCGCTGCAGTTCAAGAGCATCGGCGAGATTGCCAAGATGCAGGGCAAGCGGGTGATCGACGCGTTCCTCGACCTGGTGGTGGAGGAGAAGCTGGAAACGCGCTTCCTGCAGGCCGAGAACAACGTCGACGATGAGGCGCTGAAGACGATCCTGACCTATCCCAACGCCTTCATCGGCCTTGGCGACGGCGGCGCGCACGTGCAGTTCCACGGCGGCTACGGCTACACCACACGGCTGCTGGGTGAATGGGTGCGCGACAAGCACGCGATGACGCTGGAGCAAGCGGTGCGCCGCCTGACCTTCGAATCCGCATCCCTGTTCGGCATCACCGACCGCGGGCTGCTGCGCGAGGGTCTGGCGGCGGACATCGTGGTGTTCGATCCGGACACGGTGAAGCCGGGGCCCGAGAGCGTGGTGCACGACTTCCCCGCCGGCGGCTGGCGCATCAAGGAACCGGCAATCGGCATCCATATGACCGTGGTGAACGGCCAGGTGCTGCTGGAGGACGGCAAGCACACCGGCGCTCTGCCCGGGCGAGTGATTCGGAACTCGTACTACCAGGCGCATCGGGGCTGACCCCAGGTCGTCGTGGCGGGGCTTGGCCCCGCCATCGACGACTTCTGGGACCGGGCACGAGGGCGGTACATTCTCGTGCCGCCTTCACGCTCGTTATGCTTCAGGCCAGGGTGTGCTAAAGTCGGATACCACCCCAAGGTGGATCAAACGTCAGTGCCTCGCGTTCCCGCGGAGTTGCTTGACCCGGTCGTTGCCTATTTTCGGCCACGGCAAGTCATTTTGTTCGGCTCCGCTGCACGCGGTGAAGCCGGACCCGACAGCGACATAGACCTGCTGGTTGTCGTCGACGATGACACGCCGGCGGACAAGGTCACGGTACGGGCAGGACGCGAAGCGCGCCAGCCGTATCGGCAGCCCGCGGACGTAATCCCCGTGCGCGAGTCCGCTTATCGCCGCTTCAGTCGCATCGTCGGCACATTGCCGTACGCAGCGAGCACCGAGGGCGTTGTGGTCTATGAGCGATGATCTGCGGCCTGATGAAAATGCGGCGTTGACTGCCGCTACTTCGGCCGCCCCCAGCGCCCGACAAGCGTCGCCTTCGCCAGCGTGACGAAATGCAGGTGGAACCCGACCGTCGCGCCTGACGACTGCGAGTCGATGTCCAGATGCGGCACCTTCAGTGCGTACACCGTGATGATGTAGTGGTGCGGCGTGTCGCCTTTAGGCGGGCAGGGGCCGCCGTAGTTGGAGAAGCCGAAATCGGTTCGTCCCTGCACCGCGCCGGGCGGCAGCGAGGTCGAATTTGCGGCACCTGCGTTCTCCGGCAGGCTGGTCACGCTGGCGGGAATGTTCACCACGGTCCAGTGCCACCAGCCGCTGCCGGTCGGCGCATTCGGATCGAACATCGTGACCGCGTAGCTTTCCGTGCCTTTCGGCGCGCCGGACCAGGAAAGGGCAGGGGACTGGTCGCCGCCGCTGCAGCCGGTGAAGACATGCACCATCGGAATCGTGCCGCCGTTGTGGATGTCCGGGCTGGTGACGGTGAAGCCGGCCGCCGCCGCGGCGACTCCCGGCAGGCAGAGCAGCAGAGACAGAAGCAGTGCGCGCATTGGTTCCTCCCCTTTGTTGCTGCGATCAAACCATGGCGGCCGGCGTCGCACAAGAGTCGCGTCCGCTAACAATCGGACGGCACGCCGCTATGTCAGCGTCTGCCCCACCCGGTTCGGACCGCCTGGGGTCAACAAGCCCTGGCCGGGCACGTGGTTCACTTCGAGCCGCACGCCGTCGGGGTCCTGGAACAATACGGAGTAGTAGCCGGGCGCATACTGGTCGTCCTGCGGCGGATGGACGATGACGGAGCCGATCGACACAAGGAAGCGATGGATTTCGTCGACGTCCTCGCGTTGGCGCGCACGGAAGCAAATATGGTGCAGGCCGACGCGGCTTTGCACGAAGCGTTCGCCTGCATGTTCGGGCGCCGGCGCGCGGATTGCAAAACCGGTGCGTCCGCCGACGCAGTAATACACGCCGGGTTCGTTCGCTACCTCGCGCAGGCCGAGGAACGGCAGAAGCTGGGTATAGAACGCCTTGGACCGTTCGAAATCGCCGGCGGTGATGAAGATGTGGGCGATGCCGTTGATTTCCATTGGGTGCTCCTGGTGGGTCGATCAATGTGTTGCGGCTCGGCAGAGCGGGGGGGCAGCGACGATAGCGGGTTTATGCGCCGCCGCCTTCACGTCGTCAGGTCCACAACGGCGTCGTGCCCTCGGCAACATGCGGCAGATGGATCGCCGCGAAGCCAAGCGAGAGGCAGGCGAGCAAGGCGTAACCAGACGCCAGCCGGCGATGCCGCAGTTGCCACGCTTCGAATGCCATTCCGGCGTACACCACCGCCAGGCTGGCGTAGAAATAGCAGTCGCCCATGGTCCGGTTCCTTTTCGACCGTTGAACGACTGCTCCACTGAGCCCATTCTCATCGCAGTGTGGGAAGCGCGTGCGGCGCAACTGGCAAAGGCATGGCAAAAGCGGAGGAACCGGAAGCAGACCGGAAGCAGTGGACCCTTGGTCAACTGCTCGCTTGGCACATGCGCTTTGGCACACGCCCGAGCGGCACCCCCGGCAAGCCCGGCCGGCGCTGGAAGCAGATCGATTTGGCAAATGCCTGCGAAGCGTCGGATCGCGTCGTGCGCGCGTGGCTTGCCGACGAATATCCCCCGGAAATCGTCGAACGGGTCGAGCGCGCTTTTTTCGGCGACAGCAAGAACTACGATTTGGAACGGGCCGAACTGCGCAACGCCTGGGCACCACGGCCTCGGTGATATTGCGCTGCGCCACTGGGACCACGATACGGCAACCGCCGCGTTTGAGCAGGCATTGCTGCTCTATAGCGAAGTTAGGGACGTGAACGGGACGGCGAACTGCGTTCATGCGCTCGGCGACATCGCCCTAGCACGTGGTCAATACGACGCAGCAAGAGTGGCGTATGAACAGGCGTTGCCGGGCTACCGCCATGTCGGCTCCGTACAAGGTCAAGCGTCATCTATAGCGGGCCTTGGACAGGCCGCGCTCAGGTGCTCGCGACACGAGGCGGCTCGTGAGAAGTTCGAGCAGGCCTCGCTACTCTTTCACGAGGTCGGTAACGTACAGGGTGAGGCGATGTGTGTCGCGTGCCTCGGCGAGATTGCGCGGGCGCACTCTCAGTTCGAGGTCGCGATACCAGCCTACGAGAAGGCGTTGTTGCTCTTCCGCCAAGTCGGTGACGTAGCGAGCGCATCCAACTGCACATGGGGGCTCGGCGAGATCGCGCGCATGCGCTCCCAACTCGACGCTGCACAATCGGCTTACGAGCAGGCGCTCGAAGGGTACCGCTCCTCACGCTCGGTGGCCGGCGAGGCGAACTGCATCCAGGGCCTCGGCGACATCACCCGGGCGCGGGGCGACGCGGCGGGGGCGCGGCGGCAGTACGAGACGGCTCTGGCACTGTATGCACGCATCCCAGAACCGTACAGCATTGGCTTGGCGCATTCCCGCTTGGCTGAACTTGCCGAGGGCACGAATCGCGCCGCACATATCGCAGCGGCGCGCGCGGCGCGGACGTCGATCGACCGGCCGGATCTCGTCGCGCGGCTCGGCGAGCTTGGCTGACCCGGCCGATCAGCGGGCAGCGGCATAACGGTTTGTTCACTCGCTGCACCTACCGTCTGCTCCGGAAAACTCTTGGAGCTACCGGGTGGGCCGCCAGCCGATCCCGAGACCTGGTTTCTTGGACACCTGCGAGTATCTCGGCTACATCCACGGCGCGCGCCGGTGGCGTAGCCGGGATGGCAAGGATCTGCTCGCCTGGGACAGCCTCCACGGCGAGATCGAGGTCTACAACACGCGTGGTGAGCATCGCGGCACCAAGCATGCCGTCAGCGGTCTGTGGATCAAGGACGCGGTTCGTGGGAGAAGGATCGATGTCTGAGGTGCATACTGAAACCGGCGCACCAACATTCCTCGACCTGTACGCTCAGGGCAAGGTGGTCCCCGACGACGTGGATGATTTCGTCAGCCGCTGGCATGCCGATCAGGAGCCATGGGCGAAGAACCTGTCGCTGCATGAGTACCTTGGTATGACGCATCAGGAATATGAGGTCTGGCTTTACGATCCATTTTCCCTCCCTTGCATTCTGGCGGCACGGCAATCAGGCCGGGCCTTGGCCGACATAATGACCGCCCGTTACGAGGCCATGCGTGCCGCCGGGCGGCCTGCTGACGCCTCGATCCTGTACTCGCTCGGCAATTGGCTGGACCAGCAGCGGCAACACTGACCGGCCTTGGCTCGCTGGAACCTATGTGCGCAACGCGAGCAACCACACCGCCGCCGCGGGCCTGCCATTGACAACCCGGCTCGCCTCCCCCAGTCGCACCGGCACCCAAGCATCCCCATTTCCCGAACCGATATGCCCACCCAGCTTCAGCCTCCCCGCGGCACCCACGATCTGATTGGCGAAGACCAGCGCCGCCACACCCGTGTGGTGGACACCGCCCGCCGCATCGCCGCCACCTACGGGTTCGACGAGTGGACCACCCCCATCTTCGAGGACACCCGCGTGTTCTCCCGCACCCTGGGGGAAACCTCGGACGTCGTCACCAAAGAGATGTACAGCTTCACCGACCGCGGCGGCGACCCGATCACGCTGCGCCCGGAGGCCACCGCCGGCATCTGCCGCGCCCTGGTCTCCAACGGCCTCACCCAGTCCTTGCCGCAGAAGGTGTTCGTCGCCGGCCCGATGTTCCGCTACGAGCGCCCGCAGAAGGGCCGCTACCGCCAGTTCCACCAGATCGACATCGAGGCGATCGGTCCCGCCGAGCCGCTGGCCGACGCCGAGGTGATCGCGTGCGGCTGGGCCATCCTGCAGGCCCTGGGCGTCGCTGGCGAGACAATCCTGGAGATCAACACCCTCGGCGACAAGGAAAGCCGCGCCGCCTACCGCGAGGCGCTGGTGGGCTATTTCACCCAGCACAAGGATGCGCTGTCGCCGGACAGCCGGGATCGGCTGGAACGCAACCCGCTGCGCATCCTGGACAGCAAGGACGAAGGCGACCGCCGCATCGTCGCCAACGCCCCGGTGATCGCCGGCCACCTGACCGAACCTGCCGCCGCGTTTTACGCCAGCGTGCGCACCTGGCTGGACCGATTCGGTGTGCCGTACCGGGAGAATCCCCGCATCGTCCGAGGCCTCGACTATTACGGCCATACTGCCTTCGAGTTCGTCACCAGCAAGCTGGGCGCCCAGGGCACGGTGATGGGGGGCGGCCGCTATGACGGGCTGGTGGAGGAGATGGGCGGTCCGCCCACTCCTGCGGTCGGCCTCGCTGCCGGGGTCGAGCGCCTCGCCATGCTGCTGGAGCAACCGCCCGTCCCTCCGGCCACCATCGCGGTGGTGCCAGTCGGCGAGGCGGCGGAAGCGGCGGCACTCGACCTCCTGCAAGCATTGCGGGGCGCCGGCATGCGGGCTGAGATGGCCTATCGCGGCAACCTCCGCCGCCGCATGGAGCGGGCCAACCGCACCGGCGCCCGCGCCGCCGTCATCATCGGCGACAACGATCTCGCGCAGGGTGTGGCGCAGGTGAAGAACCTGGCGACGGGAGAGCAAGAGGCGGTGCCGCTCGCGGACGTGGTGGGACGGCTGGGATGAGGATTCTGTCGTCACGGTCGGGCCACCAGGCATCGTCATGGCCAGGCTTGCCCCGGCCACCTACGCACCATGACCGGGACATGCCGTCGTGGCGACCCGAACGCCAGTGGGAAGACAGCCGGGTCGAGCCCTGCCGTGACGGGTCGTCATGAATCTTGCCCTCAAACTCGACCGCATCACCGCCCGCGCCGAGGAACTGCGCGCGATGTTGTCCACGGGCCTGTCCGGCGACGCCTATGTCCGCGCCTCAAAGGAACTGGCGGAACTGGAACCGGTTGTCGCCCGTGTGGGCGAACTCCGGGCCGCTGAAAAAGCCCAAGCGGAGGCCGAGACCCTGCTCGCCGACCCCGAACTTCACGAGCTGGCACAGACCGAGTTGCACGACCTGAAGGCGCAGATCCCGACGCTGGAACACGAGATCCGGCTCGCCTTGCTGCCCAGGGATGCGGCCGACGAACGCGCCGGCATCCTGGAAATCCGTCCGGCAGCCGGCGGCGACGAAGCCGCCTTGTTCGCCACCGAGCTTTTCGGCATGTACCAGCGGTACGCGGAGGCCCGCGGCTGGCGGTTCGAAATCCTGGAATACACCGACACCGAGCTGGGCGGCCTGAAGGAGGGCATTGCCGAGATCACCGGTCGCGGCGTCTTCGCCCGGCTGAAATTCGAGTCGGGCGTTCATCGCGTGCAGCGTGTGCCCACCACGGAAAGCCAGGGCCGTATCCACACGTCCACCGTCACCGTCGCGGTGCTGCCGGAAGCCGAGGACGTGGACGTGCAGGTCAACGAGGAAGACCTGCGCATCGATGTTTACCGTGCCTCCGGTGCCGGCGGGCAGCACGTGAACAAGACCGAGAGCGCGGTGCGGATCACGCACCTGCCCACCGGCATCGTGGTTGCGATGCAGGAGGAGAAGAGCCAGCACAAGAACCGCGCCAAGGCGATGAAGATCCTGCGGGCGCGGCTCTATGAGCAACAGCGGGCCGCGGCGCATGCGACCCGCGCGGCGGACCGCAAGGCGCAGGTCGGCACGGGGGATCGGTCGGAACGCATCCGCACCTACAATTTCCCGCAGGGCCGCGTCACCGACCATCGCATCAACCTGACTCTCTACAAGATCGACCGCGTGATGGCCGGCGAACTCGACGAGTTCATCGATGCCCTGATCGCCGAAGACCAGGCCGCCCGCCTTGCCGCAGAGGGTATATGAAAACCTCTCCTGCGCTGCGCGCCGGAGAGGTCGAGATGCGCAGCATCGAGGGTGAGGGTGATCGGGAGGGCAGGGAGCACGCTGTACTGACCCGATCACCCTCACCCTCGGCGCCCTGCGCCTCGCGTCGATCCGTTTCGCGGGTCAACCCCGCTTCGCGGGCGAGGCTAATAGACACCGCCGCCGCGTGCCTCCGCGCCGCCGGACTCGATAACCCCCGCCTCGAAGCCCGCCTGCTGCTCGCCCACGCGCTTGGCCTTCCGGTGGCAGCCCTCCTGCGCGATCCGAATCTCCTCGCCGATTCGGCCCCCTACTTTGCCCTCGTCGCCCGTCGTGCCGCCCGGGAACCTCTGGCGTACATCCTCGGGCACCGCGAGTTCTGGAGCCTCCGCTTTGCCGTGTCGCCCGCCACCCTCATCCCCCGCCCCGAATCGGAGACTCTGATCGAGGCCGCGCTGGCCGCCTTTGCCGGCCGTGCTCCGCCACGCCGCATCCTCGACCTGGGCACCGGCACCGGCTGTCTCCTGGTCTCTGCCCTGCGGGAATTTCCCGCGGCGTTCGGCATCGGCGTGGATCGCTCGCCGATCGCTGCGGCGCTGGCTGCCGCCAACGCGAACGCCCTCGATGTCGGGGAACGGGCCGCCTTCCTGTGCGCGGACTGGGCGGCACCGCTTGCCGCGCAATTCGACCTCATCTTGTGCAATCCGCCCTACATCCCTACCTCCGAGATCCGCGGGCTGATGCCTGAGGTCGCCAGCCACGAACCGGCCTCTGCCTTGAACGGTGGCGCAGACGGGCTATCCTGCTACCGCCGCATCGTGCCCCTCCTGCCGCAATTGTTGCAGCCGGACGGGGTAACAGTGGTGGAACTGGGCATCGGTCAGGGGCCGCGCGTGGCGGAACTGGCCCGGTCAGCCGGACTGGTTGCCACAACTCGGCCCGATTTAGCCGGCATTCCCCGCGCCCTGGTGCTGGAATCGGCGGCGGAGGCGAAAAAACCGTTTGGCACCAAGGCTTCTGCGGATTAGCTTGGGGGCGTGGCAGGGATCGCCGCGGTGCGGCGCTTCCCAGGCAGTGTGGCCGGTCCGGCCGCTCTCCCAAGGTTGGAGGCGGCCAGCCAATGGCCGGACTGCGCCGCCGGAACCAACGCCGATGGATCGAAGTCAGGTCGAAGGGGCAGGTCCCCGGGGCGTCCGCGCACGAAGCGGCGCGTCCCAGCCTTTCCCGGCATTGCCTGCAAACAGGAAAGTGTAACGGCAATTAGCATGAACATGAAACGTATGCGGGGCCGTGGCCATCGTCCGGGTGGCGGCGGCGGAGGTGGCGGCGGTGGCGGAGGCGGCATCCGCCACCATGCGGGCGGCGGCGTTCCGCTCAATCGCAACCATGTCTTCGACAGCAACGGGCCTGATGTCCGCGTCCGGGGCACCGCCCAGCAATTGTTCGAGAAATACCTCCAGCTCGGCCGCGATGCCACCAGCAGCGGCGACCGCGTGATGGCGGAGGGCTATTTCCAGCATGCGGAACATTATTTCCGCATCCTGAATGCGATGAACCAGGCGGCGCAGCAGAACCAGCAGCAGAACGGCCAGTACCAGCGCCGGCCTTACCAGGGCGGCGAGGATGGCGGCCAATCCGGCGCCACGACCGAACCCGAGGAGGTCGAACAGCGCGCTGCAGGTCTTGGCGAGCAACCGGACTCACGCGAGATCCCGATCGCCGCAGCCCCGCCGGAGGGTTGACCAGGCAGGCAACTCTTACGAAGCGCCCGTTGTTTGCATTGTCTTCGAACCGCGTCTTCCAATCGCACATCCGGCGTCACGGCCGGGCTTCACCTGGCGATCTACCCGGGCGGATCGCGGCCCGCCGGGGCAGCGTGACCCGATAGCCTGCGTACATGGCCTGGGCGTGGGTGGGCTGCTCGTAGATGGCCTGCGCGTAGATGGCCGGGTGAAGCCTCGCTGGTGACGCCTCGCTTTGGACGAGCGGGGTGGCGCGGTCGCGTCGGCCAATGGAAGCCGCAACGCACGCCTTTGCGGGATACTACCGCACCCGTATCCCTGAGAAACCACTGCCCCATATATCGTTCGGCTGGACATGCTTGTGGCTGGCACCCCAGCCGCCGGCCGCCATGGCCAGAACGTCCAGGTTCGAATCATCCAGCATCAGGTCCGCCTGACGGCCGCAATTATGAGCGCCTGCCGCCGTGCGTGAGCCAGCCCAGTGCACCACGTAGCGCGGCGTGTCGGCCGCGCCAGGTAGGCGCTCCTCGATCACCAGGCTGCCGCCGGAACGATGGATCGTGTCCATATCAAGCACGCAACCGCGCGCGTTGCTCTGCTTCGCGTCGATCTGTGTCGACTCATCAACCGGCATGCGGCTGTTCGGGTCGAATCGTATCACGTCGCCCACCGCCGGGCCGAACGCAACGGCGGTCTGCGCGATCTTCACTGCGCCGGCCAGGCCGGCGAGCGACACCACAGCCGCCAGCAAGGCCGCCGATAAAAGCCCGGAAGATTTGTCATCATGTGCCCGCATAACACCGCAACTCCGTCACCTCCTCTCGCGTCGCGTTACTCGTCGGTTGGCATCCCACCCGAAACCGGCAGTAGGCAAAAAAATGGCGGCGCCGCTGAGACGCCGCCAAGTTTGGGGAGGAGTCCAAGAGAGGAGCGCGACGGAAAGAAACCCGTCTGCTTCTCAAGGCGGACTATGCGCCGCCCCGCGTTGGCACTCATTGATCTGGATCAAAGGGTACGATTTTCAGCCTGCAACGGCTGCAATGCGGCTCAGCGTTTCTTCGCGGCCTAGTGCCGCGAGCGTGGCCTCAATTCCGGGACTGGCGGTGCGCCCGGTCACCGCGGCGCGCAGCGGCTGCGCGACCTGGCCGAGTTTCCGGCCGGTGCGGTCGGCAAAAGCCCGCAGCGTCGCATCCAGGGCGTCCGGCGTGAATGCCGTGCCAGCCAGCGCGGCACCGAGCTCCGCCAGTATCTGCCGCGCCGCGGGTGTCAGCAGCGCGGCGGCCTTTGGCTCGAAGGGCAGGGGGACGGGATGGGCGAGGAAAGCTGCCGAATCAGCGAGTTCTACCAGCGTCTTCGCTCGCTCCTTCAAGGCGGGCATCAAGCGGCGGATGCGAGCAGCGGCTGCCTCGTCCACGACCAGGCCGGGGCGGCCGGCAAGCCGCTGTCTCACGTCGCTGGTGAGGCGGTCGTCGTCCGCCTGGCGGATATAGACGCCGTTCAGGTAGGTCAGCTTGGCGTAGTCCATCCGCGACGGGGCGCGGCCGACGCCGTCCAGGTCGAACAAGCGAATTGCTTCGTCGCGGTCCAGCACCTCGACGTCGCCATGTGCCCAGCCGAGCCGCAGCAGGTAGTTGCCCAGAGCTTCCGGCAGGTAGCCTTGCTCACGGAACTCGAGCGCGAATTGTGCGCCGTGACGCTTCGACAGCTTGGCGCCATCGGGACCGTGGATCAGCGGCAGGTGGCCGAATTCCGGCAGCTCCCAGCCCATCGCGGCGTAGATCTGTGCCTGGCGGAAGGTGTTGGTCAGGTGGTCGTCACCACGGATCACGTGGGTGATCGCCATGTCGTGGTCGTCCACCACCACGGAGAAATTGTACATGGGCGTGCCGTCGCTGCGCAGGATGATCATGTCGTCCAGCTCGGCATTGGCAACGCGCACGGTGCCCTGGACGCGGTCGTCGATCACGGTCTCGCCCTCGCGCGGCGCTTTCAGGCGGATGGCGGGCTTGACGCCGGGCGGCGCCTCGGAGGGGGTGCGGTCGCGCCAGCGGCCATCATAGTGCCACTGGCGGCCCTCGGCGGCGGCCTGTGCGCGCTCGGCGGCCATTTCCTCGGGCGTAAGATAGCAGTTGTAGGCGCGGCCCATGGCGAGAAGTTCGCGCGCCACTGCGGCATGGCGCGCAATGCGGGTGGACTGAAAGACCGTCGGTTCGTCGCGGATCAGTCCCAGCCAGTCGAGGCTTTCGATAATGCCGTTCGTGGCCGCCTCGGTGCTGCGTGCCCGATCGGTGTCCTCGATACGCAGCAGGAACTGTCCGGCGTGATGGCGGCTGAACAGGAAGTTGAACAGGGCCGTGCGCACGCCGCCGATGTGGAGCGGACCGGTGGGGCTGGGGGCGAAGCGCGTGCGGACCGGGCGGCTCTGTGACATGCGCGGGGATGTAGCATGCGCGTTCACCGGCTGTAGATGCTTGCGGATCTATCCTGCATCGCATGGACGCGATGTCGGGCAGTGAGGATGGCGCTGAGGGAGGGGGGAGGGGCCTGAGGCTGCTGCTGCGACTGCCGCCCAGGGGCCAGTCGAGGCGGTTCCTGGCTTCGGACTCGCATGCCCCTGCAGACTCGCATGCCCCTGCCCCCCGATCCCCTGCCGCAAGCGAAGGGAGAGGCCTTCTTTTTGCGCCCCTGGTCCGTCTCCTTGCCCTGACTCGTGCTCGCCTGTCTGACCTTCTCGCTGCCGAGCGTGACAATGCGCCGCCCTGGCTGGCGGTGTTCATGGCGGCCGGTGTACTCGCTTACTACAGCCTGCGTTTCGAACCGCCGCCATGGCTCGGGGCCACGGCCTCGGTTCCGGCCATGGCAGCCGCTACTGCCTTACGCCGCCGCGGCTGCGCATTCGCCATCGCCGCGGCGTTATCGGCCGCAGCCATTGGTTTCGCTGCCGCGCAGTTCGCCACCGCTCGGACGCCGCCGATCGAAACCGCGCTGCCGACCCACGCCGTGCAAGTCACCGGCACCATCCGTGCCGTCGAGGTGCTGTCCAGCGGCCGTCGCGTCACGCTCGACGCGCCCCGTCTCGATGACGGCGGCCCGCGGTCGCGCACCCTGCGCATTCGCCTGCACCGTGGCGACCAGGTCATGCTTGCGACGGGCGATACGATACGGCTGCGCGCCCTGATCCGCCCGCCGGAGCCGCCCGCCTATCCCGGCGGCTGGGACCTGCAGCGTGACGCATTCTACGCCGGGCTCGGTGGCTCCGGTTTCGCGCTGGGTCCCGCGGCGTTGCTGTCCCACGGCACGCCGATCGCGCCGCTGCGCCTGATCCAGCGCCTGCGCGAGGTGATCGCCGCCCGCGTAGCCGCGGCAATCCCCGGCAGCGCCGGCGCCTTTGCGGTGACGCTGCTGACCGGGTTCCAGAACGCCATGCCGACCGCGGACCACGACGCCTTTCGGGCCTCCGGCCTCGCCCATTTGCTCGCGGTGGCGGGGCTGCATATCGGCATCGTCATGGGCTTCGCCATGTTGCTGGCCCGCACCATGCTGGCTGCGTCGGAACATGCCAGTCTGTACTGGCCGGCCAAGCAGATCGCCGCCGTCGCCGCGTTGTTCGCCGGCTTGCTCTACGCGCTGCTGACCGGCCTGCATGTGCCGATCCAGCGCAGCTTCCTGATGGCCTGTCTGTTCACCGTGGCGGTGCTGGCCGGGCGCCGCGCAATTTCATTGCGGGGACTGGCTCTGGCTGCGACGGCGGTGATGCTGGCCGAGCCGCAAGAAGTGCCGGGTGTCTCTTTCCAGATGAGCTTCTCCGCCGTTCTGGCGCTGATCTCCGGCTATGCCGCGCTGCGACCCTGGCTGAGCAAGCTGCACGGGCAAAGCATAATACGGCGGTTTGCCGGCTATGTTCTGGCGCTGGCGCTGACCAGCACGCTGGCCGGCACCGCCTCGGCGCCGTACGGGGCGTACCATTTCGGCCGGGTGCAGGTGTATTTCATTATTGCCAACATTGCGGCGGTGCCGCTGACGGCGCTGTGGGTCATGCCGCTGGGGCTGCTGTCGCTGCCGCTCATGCCGCTGCGGCTGGAGTTCCTGCTGCTGAAGCCGATGGGCTGGGGAGCCGCGGCCGTCGTCTGGATCGCACGCAGCACGGCGTCGCTGCCCTATGCCACGGTCGCCGTTCCCCACATTCCGGCCTGGGGCCTGGCCGTGCTGTCGCTGGGCGTCGCCTGGCTGGGACTATGGCAAACCCGGCTGCGGCTGGTGGGACTGGCGGCGATCCTGCTCGGTTTGGCATCCCCGATGCTGTTTCAGCCGCCGGATTTGCTCGTCTCGGACGACGCGCGGTTGATTGCAGTGCGCACGCCGGCGGGCATCTGGCTACAGGCGCGGCCGGGCGGCTCGAAATTCGTGCGGGATGAATGGCTGCAATACTGGGCGGCGCCGTCCGCGGCCGCGGTGCCGGCGGACGGTTCGGCCGCCGGCGGCGCCATCGCCTGCGCGCAGGGCCAATGCCTGTTGCGGCCGTATCCCGATCGGCCGGCCGCACTGCTGGTGCGGGGAACGACCCATCCGGAGGGTTGCGCGTCGGCATCGGTGATTGTCTCGTCCGAGCCGGCGCGGCGGCTGTGCCCGAAGCCATGGCCCAAGCTGGTGGATCGTTTCACGGTCTGGTACGACGGCGCAGCGGCCATCTGGTTGCGGCCGCGTGGCGCCCGCGTGCTGACCGACCGCAGCGTGCGCGGTAACCGCCCGTGGGTGCCGCCGCCGCCAAAGTCGCACCGCCGCCCGCCGCCTCCGGCGGCAACCGATCCCGGCGCCGCCGCCGGCGGCAACTGATCCTGGCTGAGCAACCGCGCCCCCGGTCCCGCGTTGCCAGGAGTGCTGCAACCCGGGGAGCAGAGCCATGTTTTTCCATCGCAAAGAGACCATGATGCCAGTCGAGGTGAAGAACCCCGACCCGCGCTACGGCCAGTACCTGCTGGAGCAATTCGGCGGCGCGACCGGCGAACTGACCGCCGCGCTGACCTATTGGGTACAGTCGTTCCACGTCACCGATGCGGGCGTGCGCGACATGCTGCAGGACATCGCCATCGAGGAATTCAGCCACCTCGAAATGGTCGGCCGCCTGATCGAGCAACATACGCGCAAGCTCGACCAGACCGACGTGTTTGCCGCGCCGCTGTTCCGCATCCGCGGCATGGGGCCGCATTTCGTCGACAGCCAGGGCCATGCCTGGACGGCGGCGTATATCAACGAAGGCGGCAACGTGGTGCGCGACCTGCGTGCCGACATCGCCGCCGAGGCCGGCGCGCGGCAGACCTACGAAGCGCTGATCAAAATGTCGAAGGATGAGGGCACCACCAAGGTTTTGCACCACTTGTTGACGCGCGAGATCACCCACGCGCAGATGTTCATGGCGGCGCTGGATCGCATGGGCAAGCTGAGCGATCCGTATTTCGGCACCATCAAGCCCGACGAGACCGTGGACATGGTGTTCAACCTCTCGCACGGCGACGAGAAGCGCGGACCGTGGAACCGCGAACCGAAGTTCCGCTATGTCGAGGATCCGCAGCCGAAGGGCGGCTTGCCGCCGGCTCCGGTGAATCCGGACGACGAGAAGACGCAGCCGCTGGCGGCATAGCCGGCGCGGTTCGGCAAGTGGCTTTCTCCCGCGCCCGGCGGACCGGGCGCGGGAGAGGCTGGCGCCTGCTCGGGATCAGGACAGCCGGGAGTTCTTATCCGAAGAGTTTCGAAATCGTTTCAGTCGTGTCTGAGAAATTGCGAAAAGACAAAGGTTTCAACATCGTTAATGGTACACCAACACCGCTATAGGCGTGGCGGCTATGATTTAACTTGATTCTCATTTTATGGGACATTCCACGCTTGCGACTGGGGGCTCACTTCCCTCATGATGGACACCCCAATAGCAGCGGGCGGGTAGATGAAAATTCCAGGTCGTTGGCGTCGCGCG
>Ga0335075_10002525_pt1 | contig 29370 bp, 30 predicted proteins | sample Lox_Sample_24_FD_206723 | JGI IMG/M metagenome (GOLD analysis project Ga0335075, IMG submission 206723) | Soil microbial communities from Loxahatchee National Wildlife Refuge, Florida, United States - Lox_Sample_2.4 | ecosystem: Environmental > Terrestrial > Soil > Wetlands | place: USA...
GATCGCCGCGGCGTCAGCATCCGGGTGCGGAACTTCGAGACCAACCGGCTCAAGGTCAATGACGCCGACGGCAATCCGGTGGAGATCGCCGCGATCGTCGTCTGGCAGGTGGCGGACACCGCGCAGGCGGTCTATGCGGTGGAGGACTTCATCGACTTCGTGGCGGTGCAGGCCGAGGCGGCGTTGCGCCACGTCGCGACCACTCGTCCCTATGACGACGCAACAGGCGATGGGTCCTCGCTGCGCGGTTCGACCGATCTGGTCGCTGCCGAGCTCGCGCAGGAAATGGCCGAGCGCGTGGCGATCGCCGGGGTCGAGATCGTTGAGGTGCGCATCAGTCACCTGGCATACGCGGCGGAGATCGCGCAGGCGATGCTGCGCCGCCAGCAGGCGAACGCGGTCGTCGCGGCCCGCTCGCGGATCGTCGAGGGCGCGGTCGGAATGGTCGACCTGGCGCTCGCCCGACTGGACGAGCGCGGCATCGTCGACCTCGACGAGGAGCGCAAGGCCGCGATGGTGAGCAACCTGATGGTGGTGCTCTGCGGCGACCAGCCGCCCTCGCCGATCGTCAACACGGGCACGCTCTATACGTGAGCCGCGAGCGCAAGCAGGTCCCGCTGCGCCTTGACCCGGCCGTCCACGATGCACTCGCTCGCTGGGCGGCAGATGATCTGCGCAGCCTGAACGCCCAGATCGAGGTGCTGCTGCGTCGCGCGCTGGACCAGGCCGGGCGCCTGCCCACGCAGGCCGGCCCGATCGCCCGGCGCGGGCGCCCACCCACGCGACGCCCCTGAGGCGGCGGCAGCGCGAGGCAGTCGAACCCCGACCAGACCCGTCGAGACCGAGCGACCGTGAGGCGATAGCGTCCCCGCGATGAAGCGGGACGCGCGCATCGTCTACTCCACGACCGACGGCGATCTGCGCAAGGCGCGAGACCCTGGTCTGGCGGAGCGGAGAGCCGACGGGAACCGGGTCAAGGTCCGGCGCGAGGTCGCCGGCCGGCGCGGCAAGCCGGTGACGACGATCTCGGGCGTGCCGATCGACGATGCCGGGCTGAAGGCGCTTGCCGGTCGCCTCAAGAAGCGCTGCGGCGTCGGAGGGTTCGTCAAGGACGGCGTGATCGAGATCCAGGGCGACCATCGCGACGTGGTGGTCGCGATCTTGAGGGCGGAGGGCTACACGCCCGTGCTCAGCGGAGGCTGAACCACATGAACGACGAAGAGACCAAGGACGAGACCGGCGCGCGCAAGCCCGATCACGAGCCGCCCGCCGGCGCCGAGCGGAGCGCGAGCTGGACAGCTGGGGGACCGGCGCTCGACTACACGGTGAGCGCCAACTGGACAGTTCTGCGCAAGGACGAGAAGCCGGCCGCGGAGATCTTCTCGGTCTCCTACGTCGCCGCCGGGGACGACGACCGTCGACCGGTGACCTTCGTCTTCAACGGCGGCCCGGGTGCGTCGTCGGCGTACCTGCAGATGGGCGTGGTCGGTCCGACCCGGGTCGCCCTGCCCGCCGACGGCACGCTTCCGGCGATGCCGCCGCAACTGGTCGAGAACGAGGACTCGTGGCTGGCCTTCACCGACCTCGTCTTCGTCGACCCGGTCGGGACCGGCTTCAGCCGCGTGATTGACCAGGACGAGGACAAGGAGGCCAAGGACAAGCGCGGGGAGAAGGATCGCGCCCGCGAGTTCTTCGGCTACAAGCGCGACCTCGAGTCATTGTGTGAGTTCGTGGGGCGCTGGCTGTCTCGCGCCCGGCGGTGGGGCTCGCCCGTGTTCGTCGCCGGCGAGAGCTACGGCGGCTATCGCGTCGGGCGGCTGGTGCGGATGCTCCAGGAGACGACCGGCGTCGGGCTGAACGGCGCGATCCTGATCTCCCCGGCACTCGAACTCGGCGCGCTCTCGCCCAGCGACTACACCGCGCTCGGCTGGATCGACGCGCTCCCCACGATGGCGCTGGCCGCGCTCCACCACGGGCGATCCCGCGCGTTTGGCGCGCGGACGCCGATCGCGGACGTCCAGCGCGACGTGGAGTCGTTCGCCACCGGGGAGTACGCGAGTCTGCTCGCGCGGGGCGCGTCGATGGAGGAGGCCGAGCGTGCCCGAATCCTCGAGCGGCTGGCCGACGTGACCGGTCTGCCGGTCGAGCTCGTGACCCGGGCCGAGGGCCGGATCACGATCCAACGGTTTGCCCGCGAGCTGCTGCGTGACGAGCGCAAGGTGCTGGGGATGTACGACGCGACCCTCACCACCCTCGACCCGTTCCCGGACCGCGAGCCGTTCGAGGGCGCGGATCCGACCCTCGCGGGGTTCGCCCCGGCATTCGCGACCGCGATCAACCGACAGCTGCGTCGTGAGATCGGCGTCGAGACCGACCGCGAGTACGTGGTGCTCAGCTACGAGGTGTTCCGCCAGTGGAACAACGACGCTCCCGAGCACTTCTTCGTGCCGCCGGTCGGCGCGACCGACGATTTCCGCTACGGCATGTCGCTCAACCCGCACATGAAGGCGTTGATCACGCATGGCCGCTACGACCTGGTCACGCCGTACTACGCAAGCGATCGGCTGCGGAATCTGATGCGGCTTGACCCCACCGCGGCGGACCGTCTGACGGTGCGCCATTTCGATGGTGGGCATATGTTCTACGCGTGGGAGCAGAGCCGCCGCGAGTTCACCGCGGCGATCTCGGAGTTCGCCGCCGACGCGCTGGCGAGCGGTTGACGCCCGCGGCGACGCGATCAGCCTGACAGGGCCCACAGCGGCCGCGGCCCCCGGCCGACGTAGAGCGACGACGGGCGGATCAACCGGCCGGTCCGGCGCTGTTCGAGGATGTGCGCCGACCAGCCGGCGGTGCGCGCACACACGAACAACGGCGTGAACAGCTGCTGCGGGACCCGGGCGTGGTCAAGGATCACCGCGGACCAGAACTCGACGTTCGTTGCGAGCACGCGATCGGGTTTGTGCGCGGCCAACGCCGCGAGCGCAGCCCGCTCGACTTCTCGGGCAACCTGCAGGCGCGGCGAGTCCAGCCGCTGCGCGAGTTCGCGCAGCACGCGGGCGCGCGGGTCCTCGGCGCGGTAGATGCGATGGCCGAAGCCCATGATCCGCTCGCCGCGCGCAAGCGCCCGCTCCATATAGCGATCCGGATCGCCGCCGCATTCGATCTCCGCGAGCATCTGTTGGACCCGTGCCGGCGCACCGCCGTGCAGCGGACCTGACAGCGCGCCCACCGCCGCGCTCAGCGCGGCGGCGCCGTCGGCGCCGGTCGAGGCGACGACGCGCGCGGTGAAGGTGGAGGCGTTCATGCCGTGCTCGGCGGCGGTGATCCAGTAGGCGTCGATCGCCGCCGCCTGGTCGGGATCGGCCTCGCCCCGCCAGCGGATCAGGAAGCGCTCGGCGAGCGTGCGTCCCTCGTCGATCCGCGCCTGGGGCACCGGCGGGACGCCCTGCCCACGCGCGGACTGCGCCACGAACGACAACGTGGTCGCGGAGATCCGCGCCAGCTGCTCGCGAACCACCTCGGGGCTGACATCGACGAGGGGGTCAAGGCCCCACTCGGGCGCGAGCGCGGCGATCGCGGACTGGACATCGACCCGCGTGTCGCCCGTGCGGATGCTCAACGGGTGCGGATCGGCGGGACCGAGCGGCCGATCCGGACGCCCGTCGACCAACAGGCCCCACACGCCCTCAAACGGAAGCGTCCCGACAAGCTCGTCGATGTCGACGCCCCGATAGCGCAGCGCCCCACCCTCGCGGTCGGGCTCGGCGATCTCTGAAGCGAACGCCAGCACCTCCTCAAGCCCGTCCTCCACGTCGTTGATCGTCGGCATGTCGGTGACTCCTCGTCGGCATCGGTGTCGTCTTGAATCTCAACAGGGCGGCGGGTTGCTTTCAACATTGATCACGTCAATACTGATCTGCTTGGACGACGACCTCCTCCCGGTCGCCGAGGTCGCCCGCCGGCTCGGCGTGCGGCGCGAGACGGTCTACGCATACGTCAGCCGCGGCCTGCTGGAACGCCATCCCGCAAGCGGGCACCACCGTTCGCTGTTTGCTGCGGATGAGGTCGCGCGCCTGACCTCGCACGCCCGGCGGCCCGGACGGTCAGGAGCACTCGAGGTGGTCGTCGACACACAGATCACTCGTCTGGACTCGGCGGGTCACCTGTCGCTGCGCGGCCGCGACGCGATCTCCCTGGCCCGGCACGACACGTTCGAGCAGGTCGCGGGGTTGCTATGGCAGGGCGATCCTGGCGCCCCATGGCGGCTGTCGCCCGCCGACGACGCGCTGGTGCGCGCATTGACGTCCGTGCTGCCGGTGGGTGCCGCGCCCAGCGAGCGGATCGTGGTCGCGCTCACCGCGCTCGCCTGCACCGATCCGCGTCGAGCGGGCCGCCGGCCCGAGGACGTGCGCGCGGCCGGCAGCCGTATCCTGGCCGGCGCACTCGCGGCGCTAGCGGCGGTCGCGCCGGAGCGAGCCCCGGCTGACGACTCGACCGCCGCCAGGCTGTGGGCCGTCCTGCGCGAGGACGGCCGCGCGCCGTCGCCGCGACAGCGGGCCGCGATCGACGCCGCGCTGGTTCTGCTCGCCGATCACGAGCTCACCGCGTCCACACTGAGCGCGCGCGTCGCCGCGTCGGTGTGGGCCGACCCCTACCGGGTCGCGACGGCTGCGCTGAGCACGCTGTCAGGCGCGCTGCATGGCGGCGCGACCGCCGCAGCGGGGGCGATGCTGGCGGAGGTGCGCTCGCCGGACGAGGCGTTCGCGGTGCTCGAGCGCCGCATCGCGGCGGGCGGGGCGCCTCCCGGGTTCGGCCACGCGGTGTACCGCGACCGCGACCCGCGGGCCGATCATCTGCTCGGGCGAGTGGAGAGCGTTGCGGGCACCGGTGACCGCGGGCTCGTCATCGACGCCGTTCTGGACGCAGCGGAGGCGCTACGACTACCGGCGCCCAACGTCGATTTCGGCCTCGCGGCGCTCTGCGACGCGCTGGCGCTCCGCGCCGACGCCGGAACCGCGATCTTCACCGTCGCCCGGCTCGCCGGCGTGCTCGCCCACGCGATCGAGGAGTATCCGCACCGGCTGCGCTTCCGGCCACGCGCCCGGTACGTCGGCCCGGACGGCTGACCCGCGCGCAGGGAACTTTCGAACTCGTAACGACTACCGCCAGCGATCGGGGCGCCCGGATTCGAACCGAGAACCTCGGCCACCCAAAGGCCGCGCGCTACCAGGTTGCGCCACGCCCCGTCTCGGCGGCGGAGTCTACTTCCACCTCGCCTTCGTTAAGTCGATCCATGCCTCGAGCCGCGAGCGGAGCATCGTGTCGTGGATGCGAATCGTCAGAACACCGTGCTCAGATCGCCACGTTCTGCGGGCGAGCTGATTGCTGTTCGACTTTCGAAGCACCGATATCTCGCCGGGCGAGACACCGACCTCACCTCCCCAGAACTCGCAGAGCTCCTCCAGTTCCTGGTCGGCATGGTGCTGGACCTGGAAGTGAAGGGTGCGGTCAGTGAGCTCACGGAGCCACCGAGCGGCGAGGCGCATCACGGCCGGATCGGAGTTGCAGATCTCGACCGAGTTCCGCCGCCGCTTGGTGCCCTCGGCGATGTAGAGGACCACGAAGTCCGTGAACGTCGACCTGGCCGCCAGCGCCGGATATTCCTCGACGCCCTGCGCGTAGGCGGCCTCTCGCTTGAGGCGGTAGCGCTCCGAGTTGGCGGCCCACGCCCGTTCTCGGGCCTCGGTGACGTAGGCCGGCCGCTGGAGGGGAAGGTCACGGATCCAGGAGAAGATCGTGGTCTTCGGCAACGCGAGCCGCTCAGCGATCTCGTCGAGCGAGAGCTTGCGCGCGACGCGGAGCTCCCGCGCCTTGAGCCTCAGATAGTCGGGGTGGGTCACGAACATATGTTCCCATACGGGGCGGACTGAACCGCCCCGACGGTGGCCGCTACCCTCCGACCGCGATGGCCGAGATCGAACCGCTGCGCGCGCTGCACTACGACCTCTCGGTGACCGGAGGGCTCCAGGACGTGGTCGCCCCGCCCTACGACGTGATCGACGAGCAGATGCGGGCCGAACTCGTGGCCCGCTCGCCGTACAACGTCGTGACGATCGACCTGCCCGAGGGCGGGGACGAACGGTATGAGACCGCTGCGCTGACACTGTCGCACTGGCGCGAGAAGGGCGCGATCGTCGCCGACGACGAACCCGCGCTGTGGACGCTGTCCCAGGAGTACACCGGCCCCGACGGCCAGCGGCGCACCCGGCGGGGGTTCTTCGCACGCGTGCGCGTGGAGGAATACGGTCCAGGCCGGATCCGGCCCCACGAGCGCACGCACCCGGGTCCCAAGGAGGACCGGCTGCGACTCACGCGCGCCACCCGGGCGAACCTGTCGCCGATCTTCAGCCTCTACTCCGACCCCACGGGCGAGGCGATGGCGGCGCTCGGCGAGCGCGCCGGCAAGGAGCCGTGGGGGCAGACGACCGATCCCGACGGCACCGTGAACACGCTGCACCGGGTGACCGACCCGGACGCGATCGCCACCGCGCAGCGCGTACTCGCCTCCAGCGAGCTCCTGATCGCCGACGGCCACCACCGGTACGAGACGGCGCGGGTCTACGCCGAGGAGGTCGGCGGCGAGGGGCCGCACCGGTTCGTGCTGATGTGCCTGGTCGCCCTCCAGGACCCCGGGCTGACCGTGTTCCCGACCCATCGACTGGTCCGCGGTCTTGACGACGAGCGGCGCGCGGCGCTCCAGCGCACGGTCAACTTCGACTTCTCGATCGCGCCGCTGGCGCAGATGTCGGAGCTGGCGCCACCGGCCAACGACGCGTGCGAGATCGGCTACCTGACCACCGGTGGGCCGGCGGTGATGCTCACGCTGCGAGATCCCGCGCTGGCGGACGAGGCGCTGGCCGACCACGCCGAGCCCTACCGGCGACTCGACACCGCGGTGCTGGAGGCGCTGGTGCTCAAGGGCGCGCTGCAGATGAGCGACGATGACATCGACCACCTCAACGGCCTCGGCTACGCCCGGGACTTCGACCAGGCGGTCGAGCTGATCCGCGAGGACGCCTACGACGCCGCGTTCTTCATGGCGCCGACCCCGATCGAGCGCGTCCACGAGGTGGCGGCCGCGGGCGAGTCGATGCCCCCCAAGTCCACCTACTTCGTCCCCAAGGTCCCGACGGGCCTGGTGTTCAACCCGCTCACGTGAGCGAGCGGGACGGCGCCAGCCCGGATCCGGCGCGTCGTTCCGCCCAGCCCGCGCGCGCGACGCGGGCGACGATCTCCGCGCGGTTGCGCGAGCGGCTGCTGTCCCCCGCAGAGGCGATGACACTCGACGTGCGCGGCGGCACCGACGCTGCGGTGCTCGTACCGCTGCACCTGGGAGACGGCGCCCTGCACGCCGTGTTCACCAAGCGCCGCGAGGACATGCGCAGGCATCCGGGTGAGATCTCGTTTCCCGGGGGCCGGCGCGATCCCGAGGACCCGGATCTGCTGGCCACGGCGCTGCGCGAGGCCGAGGAGGAGATCGGGCTGGTCGCCGCCGACGTCGAGGTGCTCGGCGCGCTGCAGCCGACGCCGACGATCGCCACCGGCTACGCGGTCTATCCGTTCGTCGGTCTGATCGAGCCCGGCCGCCCCTGGTCGCTCTCGCCACGAGAGGTGGCAAGCGTCCTGGAGCTGCCGTTCGACGCCCTGCGTGCCGGATACGCCCGGCGGCGGCTGCTGCGCCAGGGGCTGCCGGTGCGGACGGAGACCTACGTGGTGGGCGACGATCTCATCTGGGGTGCCACCGCCCGCATGCTGGCCGACCTGTTCGAGCGGCTCGGCGACCTCGCCAGCGCTCAGCCCGCCCCGCCCAGCAGAACCTGATCGACGGCGTCGGCGGCGGCCACCGTCCATGCCTGCGGGTCGCCCGGATCGGCGTCCAGCAGCGCGTACGGCAGGCCCCAGCGCGCGCACGAGCGCTCGACGCGCTCCGCCCCCTCGGCGAGGACCTCACGATCGACGCTCCCGGCGCACTCGTACACCAGCCCCCGCAGGGTGGTGTCGACCATCTTCTCGAGCAACATCTCCAGCCTGGTGGTGTGCAGCGCGGAGATCGCCTCCGGGCTCCCGGTCGCCGACCCGAGCAGCACACACGCGACCCCGGCCTGGGCAAATGCCGGAACGAGCGTCGCCACCCGGTCAGGATCGGCGACGAACGGCTCGACCCCGGACGCCTGCAGAGCGGACGCCCGGGCGGGCTTGCGCGTGGTCCCGCGGACCGCGTGGCCGCGCTCGTGCAGGACTGCCGAGAGCGCGATGCCCCGGCAACCACAGCCGATGATCAAGCAGCGCGCCACCGTCAGCCGGGCGCGTCCTCGCGCCCACCGCGGTGGAGGTCGTCACGGTCGCGCTCTGGCAGGCCGCGTGCCCGCCGGCGGGCGTTCGTCGCCTCCAGCAACTGCTCGAGCTCACGTTCGGCCAGCGCCGCGTCACGCCCTCGCCTCAGGTCCTGAGCCTCGCCGGCGACGAGCAACTCGACGTCCAGCATCGTGCGCTCCGGGCGCCCGCGCCGACGGCGCCACGCGTTGTGCGCCTCGAGCATCTGCGCGAGATCCTCCGCCTCGAGAGCCTCGCGCTCCTCCATGATCGTGCGCGCGGAGCGCAGCCCGAGAGAGCCGCCGGGCCGCGCGCGCCCCGTGCGGCGCCCGCCTGGCCCTGGGCCGCCTCGGGCGCCCGCACGGGGGGAAAGCCACGACCACAGCCCGATCGCGACGGCTGCACCCACGAGCAGAATCAGCAGGGCGACCACGTGGCGTCGAGTCTAAAGAGATGTCACGGCGCGATCGATCGGGCTCACCCAGCGCCGACTCTCCGCGCTGCCGCAACTTCGTGCATCGGCGTGTGTCTGAACGGGTGTCAATCGCGGCCGAGACGACAAGCCGGGTGTCCGCGACCGCGACCTCAGGATTCAAGAGGATTAGGAGGCTTTTCAATGAGAGTCAGTCTTCGCGTGCTCGCGTCCGCCGGTGTGGCGGCCGTGTGCGCGGCCACCCCATCGATCGCCGCGGCGGCATCTCACCCCCATGCCACCCGCGGGCTCACGATCCACGCGACGCCGTCGCACATCATCGCGGGCGATCCGGTGCTGATCTTCGGACACCTCGCCGGACCGAAGAACGCGAACCGGAAGATCGTCCTGTACCACCGCGTCGGCCTGCAGAAGCGGTTCACGGTCGTCAGCCATACCCGGACCAACGCCAGCGGCAAGTACTTCTTCCCGCGCGCGCAGTACGTCGTGAACGACAACCGCAGCTGGTTCGTGCGCGGTCCGAATCACAGCCACTCGACGACAGTCCATGAGAAGGTCGCCGCCGAGGTCACGCTGTCCTCGGACACCGCGAGCGGTACGACGCGCCATGCGATCACGTTCAAGGGCCAGATCACCCCGGCCCACGGCGTCAAGGTCGCCCTGCAGGAGCAGACTGCTGCCGGGAACTCGTGGCGCACGATCGGCAGCACACAGGTCGGCGCCGGTGGGCGCTTCAGCATCAACTACGCCTGGCGGCGGCCCGGCCCGCACACCGTCCGGATCCGCTTCCCGGGCGATGCGCTCAACACGCCGGCTTCGTCGAACCCCACGGCGGTCGTCGTCAATCAGCGCCAGGCGCCGTACTTCACGATCCAGAGCTCGGACCTTCTGCTCACCGACGGCGCCGCCGCGACGATCTCCGGCGTCCTCGACAAGCCCCACACCTCGGTGGGCCAGGGCGGAGTGACCATCGGCCTGTTCGCGCGCGCCCCGCAGTCGGGCGCGAAGTTCACGCAGCTGGCGACCACCACCACCGCGGCCGACGGCTCGTACGGCTTCACGGTCGGCGGCACGACCAACGAGCTGTACCAGGCCCGAGTGATCGGCAAGAAGCGCCACTCCGCCATCCTGTTCCAGGGCGTGCAGGACGCGGTGACGATCGCTCCCAGCGCCACCAGCTCGACGGTTGGCGGCCAGGTGACGTTCTCGGGCAGCGTCGCGCCGGACAACGCCGGACATCCGGTGCTGCTCGAGTACATCGGGCATGACGGCCAGTGGCAGGTCGCGGCGACCTCCACGGTCCTGCCGAACTCCACGTACAGCATCCCGTGGACCTTCGGAAACCCGGGCGCCCACCAGTTCCGGGTGCGCGTGGCCGGTGGGCCGGACAACGTCGGTGGCACCTCGGCGCCGGTGACGATCACCGTTGCCGCGCCGACGCTCAGCTCGCTGCCCAGCAGCTGAGCCGCCGGCACCGAGCACCGCTTCGGCCCTCGTCGCGCGTCGCGCGGCGGGGGCCGCTGTCGTTCAGGGCGGCTGCGCTAGCGTGGCGGCCCCGATGGATACCCCGCCCTCCCCCTCCGCGAGCGCTCCCAGGACGGTCGGCGTGTGCGGCGCCGGCACGATGGGCGCGGGCATCGCGCAGCTGGCGTGCCAGAGCGGCGCGACGACGCTGCTGCACGACCCCGATCGGGCGGCGCTCGCCCGTGGAGCCGACCGCATCCGCGCGCAGCTCGCGCGCTCCGCGGAGCGCGGGCGTCTCAGCCCCGAGCAGGCCGAGCGCGCTGCCGGCTGCCTGCGGACGGTCGAGGACATCGGCGGCCTGCGCGATGCCGAGCTCGTGATCGAGGCCGCGCCCGAGTTGCTCGCGCTCAAGACCGACCTGTTCAACCGCGTCGCCGAGGTCGTCGGCGAGGAGTGCGTCCTGGCGACGAACACCTCCTCGCTGCTCGTCACCGAGATCGCCGCCGCGGTGCCCCGGCCCGAGCGCGTGGTCGGCATGCACTACTTCAACCCACCGCCGGTGATGCGCCTGCTGGAGGTGGTGGCGGGGATCGAGTCATCTCCGCGCGCGCTGGCGCTCGCTCGCGCCGCCGGCGAGGCCCAGGGCAAGCACGTGATCGAGGCCGCAGACGGGATCGGATTCCTGGTCAACCGCTGCAACCGTCCGTTCGGTCTGGAAGGACTCAAGCTGCTGGCCGAGCGGATGGCGCCGCTTGAGACGATCGACCGGATCTGCCGTATGGGCGGCGGCTTTCGCATGGGCCCGTTCGAGCTCATGGATCTCGTCGGCGTCGACACCGGACTGGACATCTCCCGATCGTTCTTCGAGCAGAGCTTCGCCGAGCCGCGCTGGCGACCGTCGCCGATCACCGTCCGCACCGTCGCCGCCGGCCGCCACGGACGCAAGACCGGGCGTGGTTACTACGAGTACCCGGAGACCGGCGAGTACCGGTCCGCCGACCCGGCGCCACCCGAGCCCGCGCCGCCCGCCACCGGCGAGGGGCCGGTGGTGATCGCGGGCGAGACGACGCTCGCGCTGCAGATCGCGGACGCTGCTCTCCAGAACGGCTGGGAGGTGCTGTCGCCCGCGGAGGCCGAGGGCGGCCCCAGCCCGTTCCTGATCCTCGACCTCACCGGCGATGAGGAGCCGGAGGCGCCTCTGCAGGGCGGCCCCCAGGCGATCTGCTGCGTGGCGGGCTCGCTCGCGGCCCAGGACCCGGGAGGATCCGCGGTCGGGTTCCACGCGCTGGCGCCCTTTGCGGACTGCGGGCTGGTCGAGCTCACCCGCGGGCCGGACTCCTCCGGCGCCGCGGCGGCGGCCGCCGAGCGGTTCTTCGGCTCGCTCGGCCGCCATGTCGAATGGGTCGGCGACGCCCCGGGACTGGTGCTCGGCCGGATCGTCTGTCAGGTCATCAACGAGGCGGCGTTCGCACTCGGCGAGGGGGTCGGCTCGGCCGCCGACATCGACGCCGGCATGACCTATGGGCTCAACTATCCACGCGGCATCCTGGCCTGGGCGGACGAGATCGGACTTGATCAGGTCGTCGCCGTGCTCGACGCGCTTCAGTTCGAGACCGGCGACGATCGCTACCGAGTCGCGCCTGAGCTGCGGAGGCTGACGCTCTCGGGCCGCCTTGGAAACGCCACCGCACACGGCTTTTTTGCGCAAATAGAGGATTCCGGCTGATCTGAACGCGGATCTTTGTCCGCAAGTTGCGCAAATTTCATGCGCTCGCGCTCGTCCGACTGGACGATTGGGTAGGGTCGTCGTGCCCCCTGGACGTCTGTTCGCTGCGTACTGGACATCGCCGCGAACCGACCAAGCCCCCGACCCCTGCAAGGATGATGCCCCCAATCGCTTTGCCGCGCGCCGGCGCTGCCCCCCTGCGCACGATGTGCATCGTGGCCGCGCTTCTCTCCGCGTCAACCGTGCTCTTCACGGCACCCGCGCTCGCCGCCTCCGGCCGCCGGCGCACCTCTCACCCCTCCCGCCGCGCCCAGGCTCAGGTCCGCCGCGTCACCATGCGTCGCCGCCACCGTGCGCGCTGCGTCGGCGCCCACGACAGGATCGGCCGCGGCCCCAGCGCCGCGATCGAGCGCGCCACGATCTGCCTGCTCAATCGCGAACGCACCGAGCGCGGGCTCCCGCGCCTGCGCCGCAGCGGTCTGCTGATCCGCTCCGCGCAGCAGTGGACGAACACGATGGTCCGGGATCGCGCGTTCAGCCACGGCTCCGACTTCTCGGCTCGGATCACCGCCGTCGGCTTCAACTGGTCGCGCGCCGGCGAGAACATCGCCGACGGCTACCGCACCGCCTCCGGCGCCGTCACCGCCTGGATGCGATCGCTCGGCCACTGCCAGAACATCCTCACCCCCGTCTTCACTGAGGTCGGCGCCGGCTTTGACCGCGGCACGGCGATGACCGGCGGCGTCTCGGGGACGTGGACGACCGACTTTGCGCTCGGTATGAGCCAGCGAGCTCCGTCGGAGGACTGGAAGCCGGCGGAGGGCTGTCCCTACCAGCACTAGGCCCTGGCCCGCCCGAGGCCTGTTGTCCCGGCCCACCCGGCGCGCCTGCGTCGGCGCGCTACGCCGCCGCGGCCCGCTCGGCGCTATCGAACGGGAAAGGGGTGTCGCGCAGATACCACTCGGCATCGAGCGCCGCCTGGCACCCGGAGCCGGCGGCGGTGATCGCCTGGCGATAGGTGTGATCGACCAGATCGCCGGCCGCGAACACACCCGGCACGTTGGTGAGCGTCGAGCGCCCCTGAGTGATGACGTAGCCCTCGTCGTCGAGGTCGACCTGGCCGGCGACGAGCTGTGACTGGGGATCGTGTCCGATCGCGATGAACGCGCCGGTGATCTCGATCTCCTTGGTCGAGCCGTCCTCGGTGTTGCGCAGCCGCGCGATCTGCAGCGAGTTGCCCTCGGGGATGAACTCGTCGATGGTGTAGGGGGTCAGAAATTCGAGGTTGGGGACCGCCCGCGCACGGTCGACCATGATCTGCGAGGCGCGGAACTCGTTGCGGCGATGGACGACCCCGACCTTGGAGGCGAACTTCGCGAGGAAGATCGCCTCCTCCATCGCCGAGTCGCCGCCGCCGACGACGATCGTCGGCGCCTGCTTGAAGAACGCCGCGTCGCAGGTGGCGCAATAGCTCACGCCCCGACCGGACAGCTCCTGCTCCCCGGTGACGCCGAGCCTGCGGTGCTGCGCGCCCATGGCGAGCACCACGGTCCGCGTCAGGTGCAGCTCGTCCCCGAGCCAGACCTTGTGCGGTTCAGAGCCGTCGGGCGAGAGCTCGAGCGCGGTGACGTCGTCGGTTTCCAGGCGCGCACCGAAGCGCTCGGCCTGCTCACGCATCTGCTCCATCAGCGCGGGTCCCATGATCCCGGCGGGGAAGCCGGGGTAGTTCTCCACGTCGGTGGTCTGCTGCAGCAAGCCGCCCCAGGCAAATCCCTCGACCACGAACGGCTCGAGGTTGGCCCGCGCCATGTAGAGCGCGGCCGTGTAGCCGGCAGGCCCGCTGCCGACGATGATGGCCTTCTCGATGGTCTGATCAGTCACTTCACAAAGTATAGGCTGGTGCGTTGGAGGCCGCCTCGCTCGCCTCCCAGCCCCGCACGGTGCGGCGCAGCTGGAAGTAGGCGACCGCCCCGGGCAGGGTCGGCAGCCAGAACGCGAACGCGCGGTAGGCGAGCACGGATACCACGGCCAGCGATCCGGGCACGCCGAACGCCGACAGAGCTCCGATCATCGCTCCGTCGACCCCGCCGATGCCGCCCGGCAACGGCAGCAGGTTGCCCAGCTGACCGATGAAATAGGCGACGACGAGCGGCGCCACTGCTGGAGAGCCTCCGAACGCGTGGAACGACGCCCACAGCACCGCGATGTCGAATCCCCACCAACCGGGCGCGCCGAGCAGCTCCGGGTCGCGAGTGCGCACCAGCCGCAGGCCGGCCCGAATCCCACCCCCGACCGTGGCCGGCGCCGCCGCCAGGCGCTCCGCGAACCGGGCGAGCGGCCCGGTCCCGGTCCACCGGCCGACCAGCCGGTCCAGATCGCCGGGCACGAACGAGACCGCCAGGGCGAGGCCCACGAGCACGGTTGCGAACAGAGCCGGGATGAGTGTGATCTCGAACGGCGCGCGCCCCGGGAGCAGCCCCAGGTAGAGACCGAAGCCGCCGATGATCAGGCTGGCGAGAAAGACGACGTAGATGAGCGTCATGAAGGTGATCATGCGCTGGGCGACGGCTCGCCGGTGCATCCCGGAACGGCGCAGCGCCCACGCGGTGAGTGCGACCCCGCCCGCGCCCGCAGTGGCGAACAGGCGCGTGGCCGCCAGGCTCGCCATCGTGATCTGGTAGCTGACCGAGAACCCGATCCGCTGAGTCTGGCCGCGGATGAACACGCCGCGGAACAGGACGACGTAGCTCAGGAACGAGCAGACCTCCAGCGCCGCACCGAGAGCGAGCCACCAGCCGTTTCCATGTTCGATCCGGCTCCAGGTGTCCTTGAGACCCAGGACCTTCGGCAGCACGAAGTAGAGGAAGGCCAGGCACGATCCGACGAACAGCGCGGCGAAGGTGAGACCGCGCCGGCTGAGCCGCAGGCGCGGCATCTCATCGCGAGGCTCCCCGGCTTGGCCCTGAGCGGGAGTGGACGGACCTGCTGGGGTCCCGGAGACGGGCCGGGTGACGTCCAGGTCCGGGCGGTCCCCCTGGGGTGCCTCGCCCGACATGGGTTCAGCCGTCCCCAGCGAGCGTCTCGAGGTGCGCGGTCACCGCGCGCGCCACGGGGCCGAGTCGTGGCGCGGACCGCTGCACGGCCTCGGTCAGCAGCGCGCCGCCCAGGAGGTCGGCGGCATAGTGCTCGCCGAGATAGACCAGCGCGATCCCGAGCGTGACCACGTACGCGGCGCCGACCGCCCCGGAGACGGGTCCGACCTCGGAGAGCAGGTGAGCGGCCATCAGCGACGTCGCGAAGTGCAGGGAGGGCATCGCGGCCAGGGGATTGCCTCCCAGCAGGTCGTACAGAGCCGGCCAGCGATCACCCCAGAACTGTTCCCCGTACTCGATCATCATCCTCCGTACCCGCTCATGGTCGGACTCACGCAGCCGGCCGGTCTGTGCGGCGTACCAGGGCGGCGCCGTCGGGATCGCCCAGTAGAACGCAGCGCCGAGATCGAACACCGTGTACATCCGGGCCGCGGCGGAGGGGAAGCGCTCGGGGCGCCGCCACCACACATATGCGACCGCGCAGTGGGGTACCGCGAACCAGACCCAATGGGAGAACACGAGCGTCCGCTCGAAACGGCTGAATGACGTCCGCTGATTGGCCCAGCGGTTCTGCAGCCGGACGGTCGGCGGAACCCCGAGGCCGAGCACGCGGTCGACGTCGAGCGGATAGTCGATGTGGACGCGTGCCTCCTGAGCGGCGGCGTCGTCGTGGGGCAGCTCGTAGGCGGCCACGTAGGCCCACATGTTCAGGCCGGCCAGGCAGAAGTCACGGGTGCGCGTCCGCCGGGCCGCGACCATCAGTGCGGGCGGCGCGCTCGCTGCGGCGGCCATCACGAGTGGCCTGGGAAGGCTCAGACGGCGGCGGAGAGCGGGCGCGGCCACGCCCCCGATCACGAGGGCCCAGGCTCCCCCGCGGATGGCCCTCGAGAGTCGCAACGGGCCGCCAGTATAAGAACCCACCCGATCCGCCTCGTGCGCGTGCGTGGGCTCGCGCGGGTACGGTGGCGCCCGTCCGCGGGCTCAACCCCGCATGTGTCCGACCGAAGACCGGGCGAAGAGCCGGTGGGGCCATCTGCCGGAAGGGACCTATAGAATCCCGCCCCGCCTTGAGTCCGCACGCCTCCGACCGTCACCAGCCGCGGGGTTCGCGCCGCCGCAGCGGGTTCCTCCGCGCGACTGCGGCCGTCACCGCGGTCGTGGCGGGGTCGCTCGCGCTCGCCCCCTCCGCGTTCGCCAACTTCATCACGCCCAAGGGCGGCGGCTCGCCGAACGCCGACTCGATCCACACGCTCTACCTGGTCGTGCTGATCGTCGCCGCCGTGGTGTTCGTCGCCGTCGAGTCGGCGCTCGTCTACGCGGTCTTCACGTTCCGCGCGAAGAAGCACCCAGTCGCACGACAGATCCACGGCAACACTCGCCTGGAGATCGGGTGGACGAGCGCCGCCGCGCTGATCCTGCTCATCCTCGCGGTCGTGACGTTCGTCAAGCTGCCCTCGATCGTCAACCCACCCAACTCGCAGAAGGACGGCTACGCGCTGTCGGCGTCGGTGACCGAGCCCAATCCGCCCAACGGCCAGAAGCTCCGGGTCTGCGTGCAGGGCCGCCAGTACATCTGGCGCTACACGTACGGCCAGAACTGTCTGAAGACCGGCTACGCGGCCCACGACCCGTACTCGTACACGACGATGGTCGTGCCCGTGCACACCACGGTCGTGCTGGCGATCCAGTCGCTGGACGTCATCCACTCATGGTGGATCCCGTCGCTCGGCGGCAAGGTCGATGCCGTCCCCGGCGATACCACCTACACCTGGTTCCAGGCCACCCACGTCGGCAAGTACCGCGGCCAGTGCGCCCAGCTGTGCGGCTGGAACCACGACGCGATGGACGCCTACGTCGACGTGGTGACGCCGGCGCAATACAAGGCGTTCCTCTCGGGCCAGACCCGCGTCATCAGGGACCAGAACCGTCAGGTCTCGCAGCTGCGCTCCATCCTGACCTCCGAAAACCAATTGGGAAGTTGAGCTAGTACCGATGGCGACCGTCGCCCCCGAGGAGTACGCAGTCCAGCCGGTTCCCCAGGTGCTGGCTCACGAGGTCCACGCCCCGCGTGAGTCCAAGAAGTGGATGGACTGGGTCCTGACGACCGATCACAAGAAGATCGGGATCATGTACCTGGTCCTCACGTTCGTCTTCTTCTGCATGGGCGGCGTCGAGGCGCTGCTGATGCGCAGCCAGCTGGCGGTGCCGAACAACACGCTGCTCAACCCCGAGCACTACAACCAGCTGCTCACGCTGCACGGCACGACAATGATCTTCCTGTTCGTCGTTCCCGTGTGGGCTGGGTTTGGCAACTACATGGTGCCGCTGATGATCGGCGCCCGGGATATGGCGTTCCCGCGGCTGAACGCGCTTTCGTTCTGGCTGCTGGCCTGCGGCGGGATCGTCTTCTACGCAACGCTGTTCTGGAAGCCGCCGGACGCCGGCTGGTGGAGCTACCCGCCGCTCTCAGAGGCGCTGTTCTCACCCAGCGGCGGCCAGGACGCGTGGATCTTCCTCATCCACCTCACCGGCATCTCGTCGCTGCTCGGCGCGATCAACTTCTACGTGACGATCGTCAACATGCGCGCTCCCGGGATGAGCTGGAACCGCCTGCCGCTGTTCATCTGGGGGATCCTGATCTACGCGATCCTGCTGATCATCGCGCTGCCCGTCGTCGCCGCCGCGGTGACGATGCTGCTGACCGACCGGCACTTCGGCACCCACTTCTTCGACCCGACGACGCACGGCTCGCCGGTGCTGTGGCAGCACCTGTTCTGGTTCTTCGGGCACCCCGAGGTCTACATCATGATCATGCCCGGGTTCGCGGTCGTCTCCGAGGTCGTGCCCGTGTTCAGCCGCAAGCCGATCTTCGGCTATAAGGCGTTCGCAGCCGCGACCGCGGTGATCGCGTTCCTGGCGACGCTGGTGTGGGCGCACCACATGTTCGCCTCGCCGATCCCGATCGTCGTGCTCGGCTTCTTCATGCTCAGCTCGTTCCTGATCGGGATCCCCACCGGGGTGAAGATCTTCGGCTGGATCGCGACGATGTGGCAGGGCTCTCTGGTGATGACAACCGCCATGTGGTACTGCGTCGGCTTCATCGCGATCTTCCTGATCGGCGGGATCACCGGGATCTTCCTCGCGGTGTTCCCGGTCGACTGGCAGCTCAACGACACCTACTTCGTCGTCGCCCACTTCCACTATGTCCTGATGGGCGGGGCGGTGTTCACGGTGTTCGCGGGCGTCTACTACTGGTTCCCCAAGATGACCGGCCGGCTCTGCAACGAGCGGTGGGGCAAGATCTCCTTCTGGATCATGTTCGTCGGCTTCAACGCCACGTTCTTCGTCCAGCACGCGCTCGGGCTCTCCGGCATGCCGCGACGGATCTACACCTATCCCCCGGGGGTCGGCTGGTCGACGTACAACCTGATCTCCTCGATCGGGTCCTACATCCTCGCGGTCGGCATCATCACCAGCATCCTCAACTGGGCAATCAGCTACAAGCGCGGCAAGGTCGCCGGACCGGACCCGTGGAAGGCGAACACGCTCGAGTGGTTCACCTCCTCGCCGCCGCCGACCAACAACTTCGACGTGATCCCGCGCGTGCGCTCGGTGACGCCGATGCTGGACATCCGCCGCGAGGTCGAGCGCCACACCGGCGTCACACAGAAGCGCGCCGGGGCCGAGCAGTTCCTGCACGAGCACGAACAGCTCACCCATTCCTAGAGGGTCGCGGTGAGCTCCTCGACCGTCACGGCGGGCTCTGCCCCAGCACGCACCCGTTCACGCTCGCGTCAGCTCGTCGCAGACTACGTCGACCTCACCAAACCGAAGGTGCAGTCGCTGCTGCTCTTCACCACGGTGACGACGATGGAGATCGCCGGATCCCCGTCCGTGGGACGGATTGCGCTCACCTGCGTGGGCGGGTATCTGTCCGCCGGAGGCGCCGGCGCAGTCAACCACTACTGGGACCGCGACATCGACGCGCGCATGAAGCGCACCGCCGACCGGCCGATCCCGTCGGGGCGCGTGCGGCCCGGTGCCGCGCTCGCGTTCGGGATCACGCTCGCGGCCCTGTCGTTCGTGCTCATGTCACTGACGATCAATCTGCTCGCGGCGTCGCTCGCGCTGGCCGGATTCGTCGGCTATGTCGGGGTCTACACGATCTGGCTCAAGCGGCGCACGGCCCAGAACATCGTGATCGGTGGCGCGGCGGGCGCAATGCCGCCGCTCGTCGCCTGGGCCGCGACCCGCGGATCGCTGTCCTGGACCGCGGTCTATCTGTTCGCGATCGTGTTCTACTGGACACCGCCGCATTTCTGGGCGCTCAGCCTGCTGATGAAGGACGAGTACGCCGAGGTCGGCGTTCCGATGCTGCCGGTGGTTCGAGGCGAGCGGGAGACGCGCCGCCAGATCCTGCTGTATTCCGGCCTCCTGTATGCGGTCACGCAGCTGCCGTTCTGCGCCGGCGGCTTCGGCATCATCTACCTGGTCGGCTCGATTACGCTCGGCCTGGCGTTCTTGGCGGGCGCATGGCAGCTGTATCGCAAGGCGGACCGGCGCTCTGCCCTGCGCCTGTACCTGTTCTCCATGCTCTATCTGGCGATGCTCTTCGCCGTGATGGTGCTCGACGCCAAGCTCTGATCAACTCGGACACGTTCCCGGAAACGCATTAGGATTGACCACAAATGGATAGAAAGCTCGCCCGCAAGAACCTGCGCGCCGCCTACATCGCGGGCGCGATCTGCTTCTTCATGTTCGGCATCTCGTTCGTCGCCGCCGCCATCTACCTGAGCGCATGACCGAGTACGACGAGAACGTCCCGCCCGCCGGCGAGGACATCCACCTTCCTGGGCCCTCGGTCCTGCCGTTGCTGGTCGCGATCGCGATCACCTGCATGGTCATCGGGCTCACGCTCTCGTGGTGGTTCTCGATCTTCGGCGTCGTCCTGTTCGTCATCTCGGCCGGTACCTGGATCCGCGACACTCGACGTGACATCGACGAGCTCCCCGAGGAGCACCACACCCACTAGACCGCGAGGGCTGCGGACCGCCGCGGCCCACTGTGAGGATCAGCCTTTTCCATGAGGATTCGTCAGAAGTACCGGATGCGAACCCCCTCGACGGGGCGCGAGGTCATCGTCGAGGCCGACCCGGGCCGGACCTACCTGGACCGGACGACCGGCGAGGAGCTCGAGATCATCGCGCAGCTGCTGCCGCTGGCTCCGACGCCATCGGAGCTGCCGTGGTCGATCGAGAACCTGCGGTTCTGCAACTGGTGCGACCAGATGTCCCAGAAGGACCTCAACGACTGCCCCTACTGCGGTCGGCGCATGGAGCCGCTGGCTCCGGAAGCCTGATCGGCATCGCCGTGGGTGACGGACTGCCCGACAGGATGCGTACGCGCCGTGTCGGTCGTGCGTTCCTCATACCGCTCGCCACCGTCTGCCTGACCGCCGGGCTGTCTGCCTGCGGTGGGGGCTCCTCGACGGGCAACACCACGGGTGCGCCGCCGTTCACGGTTCCGACCGGCACCGCGGCGTCTCCGGACACCTCGGGCCACAGCAGCAAGACGACCAAGAGCAGCACGAGCACGACGAACACCACCGATGCCTCCACGGGCTCCGGCGTGACGTCGGGCGCGACCACGCCGGCAACGACCCCGGCGACGACGCCGGCCACCACCCCGGCGACGACCCCGCAGACGACCGGTCAGACGACTCCGGCCGGCACCGGGACGAGCGGCGGCGGCAGCGCGGGGACGGGATCCGGGTCGGGCGGTGGCGGGTCGAGCACCACGGGCGGGGCCGGGCTGGGCTCGTTCTGCAAGCAGAACCCCGGCGCCTGCTGACTGGCGGCGCCAGAGCGTGCGGGCAGGTGATCAGCGGCGGACGCTCTGGCCGACGTAGGTCTTCGGCACCTTCGTGTCGAGGACCTCGGTCGCACCGTACTCCAGCCGGGTCCCGGCGTAGTAGCAGCCGAAGGTGGCGGAGGCGCCGATGTGCGTTTGGGCGGTCTGTGCCGAGGCGGGGTTGTTGCAGTTGGCGCGCCGACTCTGGCGGTAGGAGAACTGGCTGCCCGGCAGGTCGAGGGCGAGCACGGGCGCCCAGGTGGGGACCGTGAGCGCGACCACGTCGCCTCGCAGCACCGGCAGCGCGGTGAAGCTGGAGAAGCGCGGAGGAACCGACATCGGCTGCTGCAGAAGCTGGCCGAGGAACGGCGTGAGGTCGTAGACGCCGCTCTGCGCGACGAGCTTGTACGTGTTGCCGGGCTCCGGCTGCAACACGCTGACCGCGAGCTCAGGAGCGCCGCCATAGCGGCTGTTCAGGCCCTTGATGATCCCGGCGCGCTCGCTCGGCTTGGCGACCAGCCGCGACAGGCCCACCGTGAAGCTGACGATCCACCCCTGCTGGTTGACCCGCATCGGGTTGATCACCGCATCGCTCATCATCTGCAGCGCGGTCGTCCGCGTGAGGACGATATGGCAGTTGGCCAGAGAGCTCTGCTTGGGGCACGCCGGCGCGCTCAGCGGCGTCGTCGTCTGCCCGAGTTGGACGGTCTGTGCGGACGCAGCGGCGGGCATGAGCACCGCCAAGCCTGCGAGCGCGGCGGCGATCAGGGCGAAAAGGGGCGTGAGGCGTGTCGTCATGTCTCCCATTCAACACGACCAGAACGCCCCTGGTTGCGGCGCCACGGAGATTGCAGAAACGCGCGCGTCGCCGCGCGAGGCCGCTCAGAGCTTGGAGACGCGCACCGCCTTAGGCCCCTTGGGGCCCTCCTCCTCCTCGTAGGAGACCTTTGCGCCCTCGGCCAACGACCGGTAGCCGTCGCCGTCGATGCCCGTGAAGTGGACGAACAGATCGCGGCCGCCGTCATCGGGCGTGATGAACCCGAAGCCTTTGTCGTCGCTGAACCACTTCACCGTTCCGGTTGCCATCGCACATCCCTCACCTATCGATCAGCGGACGGGCCGCTCCACCCCGTCCAGAGGCGCCAAACGTACCAGTCCGCCGGGGGTTGCGGGGAAAACCTGCCCGAACGGGCGGGCCGCCCCGGCGCCGAATCGAAGCTCAGCTGCGCAGCAGTTCGGCGGTCGCCGCGATCTCGTCCGCGTCGCCCGGCTGCGGGATCCACGGCAGTTTCAGCGGATCGCCGTGGTAGCGCGGGATCACGTGGACGTGGAGATGGAAGACGGTCTGCCAGGCCTCGGCCCCGCAGGAGTTGATGAGGTTGACGCCATCGGCGCCGAGCGCGGGTACCGCGCGCCGCGCGAGCCTCTGCGCGGCCTGGACCGTCGCGGCGAGATCGCCCGGGTCGATCTCGAGCAGGTTCCGAGCGTGGCGGCGGGGTACCACGAGCGCGTGGCCGCGTGTCGCCGGGTTGAGGTCCATGAAGGCGACCGTGAGCTCGTCCTCGTCGACCCGCTGCGAGGGCAGCTCGCCGGCGACGATCTTGCAGAAGATGCAGTCCGGGTCGGTGTCGGCCATTCCGCGCCCGAGCTTACCGGCGCGCGCGGGCCAGCGAGGGTCGGCCGACGGCGAGGGTCGGCCGGCGGCGAGGGTCGGCCGGCGAGGGTCGGCCGGCGAGGGTCGGCCGGCGAGGGTCGGGCTGATCGAGTCAGCCGGGTTGTGGTCGGTTTCATTGAAGGGTCCAATGAAATCCACCACAACCGCCCCGCGTCATGGCCGGTCGCTCTCCTCCAGCAAGTCCCGAGCGAGCTGGAGCGCCTGCTCGCGCCCGGAGATCTCCCCCGCGTAAGCGGCGGCCTGCAGCTCGGCCAGGAGCTCGCCGAGGCGCGGCCCAGGGGTGATGCCGAGCGCCTCGGCGAGCTCGTCCCCGCGCAGCGGGGGCCGCGGCGGCTCGGCTTCGAAGGCAAGCGCTGCGGGCATCACCTCGGCGGCGAGCCGGAGATGGGCGTCGATCGCCGGCCCCGCGTTCGCCCCCCGCGTCGCCAGGCGGTCGGCGACGCTGAGCAGCGTGACGTCGACCGCCACCGGCGCGCACGCCATCAGATAGTCGTAGAGCCCCCGGCGCGAGAGCGGGGCGCTGTGCACCAGGAAGCCGAGGCGCAGATGCGAGCGCGTCAGCGCGGCCACGTATGACTGGAGCCGGTCGGAGGCCCGCAGCCGGCCGAGGATCTCGCGTGACATCTCCGCACCCAGCTCGTCGTGGCCCCAGAAGCTCACCCTCCCCTCTTCGCTGACCGCCCGCGTCCGCGCCTTGGCGACGTCGTGCAGCAGCGCGCCGAAGCGCAGCGCCTGGCCGCGGGTGAGCTCGTTTGCGAGCGGCTGCGCGAGCGCGTCACCGAGCGCGTGCGCCGTGTGCTCGTCGGCGACCAGGCGTGCGGGCTCCTCGACGAGCGCGATCGTCTCGGCGAGCGTCGCGCGCGTGTGACCGCTGACGTCGAGGTGGTGGTAACGGCTCTGCTCGACACCGTGCAGCGCGTCGAGCTCGGGCAGCACCGCGCGCATCGCGCCGAGCTCGTCCATCAGTTGAAGGCCGGTGAGCGCGCCGGGTGCACAGACCACGCCGCGCAGCTCGGCGAAGATCCGCTCGCCCGCGACCGCCGTCAGCTCGGCGGCGCTCTCACGAGCACGCGCCAGTGTGACGGGCTCGGCGGTGAACCCGAGCTGTGCGGCGAACCGCGCGAGCCGCAGCACCCGCAGCGGATCCTCGCGGAAGGATCGCTCGGAGACCATCCGCAGCCGCCCGGCACGCAGGTCCGCCACCCCACCGAATGGGTCGATCGCGGACCCGAGCTCGCCGCCGGCCAGCAGCGGCTCGGCGATCGCGTTGAGGGTCAGGTCACGACGGGCGAGATCCTCCTCGACGCCGGCCCCGACCAGGGCGAGCAGGTCGAGCTGCCAGCTGCGGTCGCGCGCCGCCACTCGCCAACCGCCGAACGCCTCGGAGAGCTCGAACGCATGCCCCGCGGCCCGGCGGCCCACCGCACGGGCGAGCATGGCCGGATCGCCCGTGACCACGGCGTCGATGTCGAGCGTCGCGCGACCCAGCAGCCGATCGCGGACGACGCCCCCCACGAGCCACACCTCCGCTCGTGCCTCGCCGGCCGCCGCCGCCAACGCGGCGAGCGGCTCCTGAACCGTCCCGCCGCCGCTGCGTCCGCCGGCGGTCACTCCACCGCCTCGCCATCGCGGTGCCAGCGGCGCATGACCCGTTCCGACAGCCGGCAGAGCACCTCGTGGTTGATCGTGTCGATCCGCCGGGACACGTCCTCGGCGGTGATGCGCTCCTCACCGGAGCGCCCGATCAGCACCACCTCCTCCCCCACTCTGGCGTCGGACCGCGGGCCGAGATCGACGGTGATGTTGTCCATGGAGACCGTGCCGACGATCGGGCAGCGCCGCTCGGAGATCAGCACCTCGCCATTGTTGGTGTGGGCCCGCGCGACGCCGTCGGCGTAGCCGATGGGGAGCGTCGCGATCCAGGTCTCCCGCTCGGCGATGAACCGCCGACCGTATCCGACCGACTCGCCCGGCCCCAGCCGCTTGACCGCGGCGACGTAGGAGGTCAGCTCGAGCACGGGCTCGAGGCCCCAGACCTCAGGGCTCTCGTTCATCGGGTCGCAGCCGTGCAGAGCGATCCCGCAGCGGACCATGTCGAAGTGACTGGCGGGCTCCGCGACCGTCGCCGCGCTGTTCGCGGCGTGGGCCACGACGGGCTGGACGCGCCGGATCCGCTCCACGAACGGTGCAAACGCGGCGAGCTGCGCGGCGAGGAACTCGCGGTCGCCGTCGGCGGTCGCGGTGTGGGTCATCGCGCCACGAAGCACCAGCCCATCCGTGGACGCGATCCGCTCGGCGACGGCAACCGCCTGGCGCAGATCGCGCGTTCCCAGGCGCCCCAGCCCGGTGTCGTACTTGACGTGGACGCGGACCGGCGACCCGACCCCCCGAGCCGCGTGGGCGATCGCGTCGACGAACGCCGGATCCCAGGCGACCAGCTCGCCGCCGGCGCGCAGTGCCGTGGGCAGCTCCTCCTCGGACACCGCGCCCAGCACCAGGACCGGAACCTCGGGGGCGATCCCCTGCTCGCGGAGCTCCGCGGCTTCCTGCGCGGTCGCGACCGCCAGCGAGCTCGCCCCGCCCGCGAGCGCCGCGCCCGCCACCTGCGCGGCGCCGTGCCCGGACGCGCGCGCCTTGACCACGGCGCACAGTGCCGTCCCGCCGCTCAGCCGCGCGCGAAGCCGCGCCGCGTTGCGCTCGCTCGCCGCGAGGTTGATCCGGGCCAGGGCGCGCAGCACTCGCGGACGCGATCAGGAGCGCAGCGCGCCGGCGCGCGCATGGGGCAGGAGCTCGATCACATCGTGCGCGACGACGCCTTCGGTCGCGAGTGTCTCGGCCGCCAGCACCCCCGCACGCGCGTGGACGAGCACGCCCGCACAGGCCGCCTCGAACGGATCCATCCGTTTGGACAGGTAGGCCCCGATGACACCGGAGAGCACGTCCCCGGTCCCCGCCGTGGCGAGCGCGCTCGCGCCGCCGCGACTCACCGCGACACGCCCATCGGGCTCGGCGACGAGCGTGTCGTCGCCCTTGAGCACGACGACCGCCTGTGCAATGTGGGCCGCCTCCCGCGCCGCGCCCAGCCGGTGGGCCTCGATCTCCTGGCTTGGGCGCTCGAGCAGGCGCCCGAGCTCTCCGGCGTGCGGGGTGAGCACGGTCGTCGCGGTCCGGTCGGCGAGCGACTCCAGGCGGCCGGAGACCGCGTTCAGGCCGTCGGCGTCCAACAGCAGCGGCAGCTCGGCGCGGCGCGCGATCCGGCGGACGAGCTTCTGGGTCCCGGCCTCGCGACCGATACCGGGACCGAGCACGAGCGCGTCCGCTCGCCCGGTTCGCTCCAGGACGCTCTCCAGCGCCTTGACGGTGAGCGCGCCGTCTTCGTCGGGGAGCGGGACCGACATCGCCTCCAGCAGACGTTGCTCGAAGACGAGGTTCAGCGAGGCGGGAACCAGAGCGGTCACGTACCCCGCGCCGGCGCGCTGCGCAGCCTCGCAGGCGAGGCTCGGCGCGCCGGTCAGCCCGGTCGAGCCGCCGCAGATGAGCACCGCCCCCGCGGCGAACTTCGTCGACTCGCGGCCGCGGCGCGGGATCAGATCGACCACCCGTGGCTCGATCAGGCCGATCTGCGGCTCGGGCGGCGCACCACTCGGGATCGCGATGTCGGCGACGGTCACCGTTCCCGCGTGACCCTTGCCGGGAGCGATCCACAGACCAGGCTTGCCGGCCGAGAACGTGATCGTCAGTCGGGCGCGCACCGCGTTCTCGGACGCCTCACCCGTCGAGGCATTGACGCCGCTGGGCACATCGCAGGCGATCACGACCGGCGGGCGGGCGCTCTGTCCGGTGCGGTTGATGGCGGCGATCGCGTCCGCCGCCTGACCGTGCGGCTCGCCGGCGAACCCGGTGCCGAAGATCGCGTCGACGATTGCCCCCGCGCCATTGAGCGCTTCGCTCGTGAATGGCCGCGGCGGCTCGCCGCCGAGACGCTCCAGGTTGGCGCGCGCGTCACCGGTGAGCGTCTCGCCCGGCGCGAGCAGCAGGACGTCGACCTCGCGGCCGCGGCCGCGGAGCCAGCGCGCGGCCACCAGCCCATCACCGCCGTTGTTGCCCTTGCCGCAGACGATGGCGATGCGACCGTCGGGCGCCCGCGCCCCGACCAGCTCGGCGAGCGCGCCACCGGCGTTCTCCATCAGCTCAAGCGAGGGGATCCCGCGCTCCTCGATCGCCCACGCATCGATCGCGCGCTGCTGCGCGGCGTCTGGCAGCGGCGTCAGCCAGGCGGGCAGCGGGGTCACCGACGAAACTCCATCATGTCCGCTCGATCATCGCCACCGCACCGGCCTGGACGCGCGTGTGGGTCAGCGATAGCCGCACCGTCGCGACGCCGAGCTCACGCGCCCGCGCGGCGATCCCGCCGTGGAGCACGACCTCCGGCACCCCGCCGCGCGGCGGCGAGACGACCTCGACCTCGCGCCATTCCCAGCTCTGCAGCCCGAGCGCCTTGGCGACGGCCTCCTTGGCGCAGAATCGCGCCGCCAGATGCTGGCCTGGACGGGCGCGGGCGGCGGCGTACGCGCGTTCTCCGTCGGTGAAGATCCGCTGCGCCAGGCGCGGTCGCCGGGCGAGCGCCTGCTCGAGTCGCTCGATCTCGAGCAGGTCGAGGCCGACGCCTCCCGGCGCCGCGGCCGGGGCCGCGCCGGCCGGATGCTCGCCCGGGGGCGTCACTCGACGGTGACGGTCTTGGCCAGATTGCGCGGCTGGTCGACGTTGAGGCCGCGCGATCGGGCGATGTGGTAGGCGAGCAGCTGAAGCGGGATCACCGCGAGCAGCGGTGCCAGCATCCAATGCGTCGGCGGCACCCAGATGACCTCATCGGCGTGCTCGGCGATCTCGGCGTCGCCCTCGGTGGCGATCGCGATCACACGCGCACCGCGCACCCGGACCTCCTGGATGTTCGAGACGAGCTTTTCCCGGACCGGCGAATCGGTGGCGACAACCACCACGGGGGTGTCCTGGTCCAGCAGCGCGATCGGGCCGTGCTTCATCTCGCCGGCGGCATACGCGTCGGTGGCGATGTAGGAGATCTCCTTGAGCTTGAGCGCGCCCTCGAGCGCAACCGGCAGGCCGATGTGGCGCCCGAGGTACATGAAGAAGTCGGCCTGGTGGACGGAGGCGGCGATCGTCTCGATCGGCGACGCGTCGCGCGCCATGAACTCACTGATCATGTGCGGCAGGCGCTTCAGGTCGGAGATCGGCGGCTTGAGCGCCGCCCGGTCCATCACGCCTCGGACCTCCGCAAGCCGGAACGCGATCAGGTACATCGCGGTGATCTGGCTGACGAACGTCTTGGTGGCGGCGACGCCGATCTCCAGGCCCGCCCGGGTGTAGAGGGTGCCGTCCGCCTCCCGCGTGATCTGCGCGCCCATGACGTTGGTGAGCGCGAGCACGCGCGCACCCCGGGCCCGCGCGGTCTGCATCGCCACGAGCGTGTCGAGCGTCTCCCCCGACTGCGAGATGCCGATCACCAGATCCGCGGGGCCCACGACCGGGTCGCGATAGCGGTACTCGGAGGCGACCTCGACCTCGACTGGGACGCGGGCCCAGTGCTCGATCGCGTAGCGGCCGATCAGCCCGGCGTGATAGGCGGTGCCGCAGGCGACGACCACGACCCGGCGCAGGCCGGCGAGGAACTCGTCGTCGATCGGGGTGGTCGAGGCGCCGCCCGGCTGGGCGACGATGCCGAGGTCGATCCCCCAGCCGCGAGCTGCGCGCTCGCCGATCGTCTCGGCGACAGCGTCGGCCTGCTCGTGGATCTCCTTGAGCATGAACGTCTCATATCCCTGCTTCTCCGCGGTGTCCGCGTCCCACTCGATCTCCGAGATCTCCCGCTCGACCGGCTCGCCCTCGGCCGTGGAGAACTCGGCGCCGTCGGGACGGAGGGCCACGATCTCGTCATCGAGGATGTACTGCACACGGCGGGTCTCGCGCAGGAACGCGGGGATCGCCGACCCGATGAACTGCTCTCCATCGCCGACGCCGACGATCAGCGGACACTCGCGACGGACCCCGACGAGCGGACCGGGGTCGTGCGCGCTCATCGCCACGAACGCGTAATGGCCGCGCATCTCGGCGTAGGCGGCGCGGACCGCAGCCACCAGATCGCCCTCGTAGTGATGCGCGACAAGATGGGCGATCACCTCGGCGTCGGTCTCCGACGTGAAGCGCGGGGGGGTGGGGGCCGTGTCCCTCAGTCGCGCCTTGAGCGCGATGTAGTTCTCGACGATCCCGTTGACGACGATGTGGACGCTGTCGGTGGTGTCGAAGTGAGGATGGGCGTTCTCCTGGGTGACGCGACCGTGGGTCGCCCAGCGGGTGTGGCCGATCCCGGTCTCGACGGCCTGCTCGGCGACCGCCACCGCCATGCCCCCGCCATCTCCGCGGCGGCCGTCGCGATCGGCGATCGCGGTGCGCAGCGCGCTGAGGTTCCCGACCGCCCGGACGGCATCGATCCGGTCTCCTTCGAGCACGGAGATCCCGGCGCTGTCATATCCCCGGTATTCGAGCTTCTCCAGCCCCTCCATCAGAAGGGGGCGTGCCTTCCGAGGTCCGACGTAACCGACGATGCCGCACATTGGTGTCCTCCTGGGGGTGCTGTGGCTCGCCCCGGGCGAGCAGAGGGCAGTCTGAGGTTACCGTGCGCCGAGGGCCGTCCGGACGGCGTCGCACAGGCGATCGCACGTCTCATCGGCCTCTGCTTCGG
>Ga0335075_10002526_pt1 | contig 29353 bp, 27 predicted proteins | sample Lox_Sample_24_FD_206723 | JGI IMG/M metagenome (GOLD analysis project Ga0335075, IMG submission 206723) | Soil microbial communities from Loxahatchee National Wildlife Refuge, Florida, United States - Lox_Sample_2.4 | ecosystem: Environmental > Terrestrial > Soil > Wetlands | place: USA...
TTCAGAACCCCGCAGGCTCGCCGGATCGATACGCCCCGGTCCGTACAAGCCGCGCTCACCAGCTCGCGTTGGCGAGCAGGCCTTACAGTTTTCGGCGGATCACGTCATGAAGCATCTCTCGGTCCAGCGACAGATCCGCAACCAGCTTCTTCAGCTTCGCGTTCTCGTCCTCGAGGAGCTTCAGCTGCCGTATCTCCGGCGGCGTCAGCCCCTCAATACTTCTCCTTCCAGTTGAAAGTAAGTCGCCTGGCTGATCCCCGCCCGCCGGCAGATCTCCGCCACCGGAACCCCGTCCGCTCCCTGCTTCAGGATGAACGTCTTTTGCGCCTCCGAAAACTTCGATGCCTTCATCGTCCTCCGCTCCTCCCAATCACGGCGGGCGTTCGGTCTCGCTTCGACCAGGATCGGCGCCCGTGTCCCCGTCGCTCGCTTGCGGCCCTTGCGCTTGCGCACGGTCAGACCCTCCTCGCGGCAGAGCCGTTGCGTCTTCTTGCGGTTCACCATGCAGCCCTCGGCGCGCAGGAGAATGTGCAGCCGGCGATAGCCGAACCGGCGCTGCTCGGCCGCCAGCTCGCGCAATCGGCTGCGCAGGGCGTCGTCGCGCGGCCGGCGCGATCGATAGCGGACGGTCTTGCGATCGGCCCCAATCAGGCGGCACGCCCGGCGCTCGCTCATCTCGTGGGCGTCCACAAGACGGGCGACAGCCTCGCGCTTGGCGGCGGGCGTCAGAATTTTTGTCACGAGGTCCTTCAGCGCCGCGTTGTCGAGCATCGCGTCAGCCAACAGCCGCTTCAGCTTGGCGTTCTCGTCCTCGAACTGCTTGAGCCGCTTGGCCTCGGAGACGTCCATGCCGCCGAACTTCGCCTTCCAGGCGTAGAACGTTGCCGTGCTGATCCCATGCTCGCGACAGACCTCGGCGGTCGAAAGTCCCGCCTCCTGCTCCCGCAAAACCGCAATGATCTGCTCTTCCGTGAACCCCGATCGCTTCATCGTCCGGTCCTTCCTTCAGGCCGGACTCTAGCTTCATCGGGAGGAAATGCCGAGGGTAACAGCATGATCGCCAAAGCGACGCCAAACACTCCCAATATTATTGCTACGCCAAGTTCCTTCGTAATCTACCTCGGAGGGTCGAACCCGAGTTGACGCGATAGTTGACGGGCGGTACCAACCACTAGATCGGCCAGATTGGGGACGCGTTCCGCTGTTAATCGAGACATTGGCCCAGTAACACTTAAAGCAGCAAAGACGTGGCCTACCGAGTTATAAACTGGCGCCGCAACGCAGCGTACCGTTGGTTGATGTTCTCCGTTATCTATGGCATAGCCGCGCTTGCGGATCGCCAGGAGCTCACTGCGCAACAATTTCGGCTCAACTATGGTCACGGGTGTGTAGGGAACTAGCCCCATGCGAATGACCTTTTCGACGACCCAAGGTTCTTGATAAGCCAAAGTCGCCTTACCCACACCCGTGCAATAGGCCGGCGAAATCGACAGAGTTGTTGTCCAATTCACAGACGATTGATCTGGTTCGCGGTGTTCGACTATTACCATGTTCGTACCGTCGAAAACACAAAGATGAACTACCTCCCCGCTAACCGCGATCAAACGGTCAACCAGTGGCCGGGCCTCTCGATGGAGGTCTAGATTTGCGAGGACTATGCTGCCCAGCTCAAAAAGACGAATTCCCAGACGGTAGCTATCTCGCTCTCTATCTTGCTCAAGAAGTTTGACCTCCCGCAGGCTGCTAACAAGCCGATGCACAGTCGTCTTTGGCATATCGAGACGGGAAGCGATTTCTCCTAGCGAAAGCGTACGATCATAACGCGAGAAGCAATCAAGCACCGCGATTAACTTATGCATCGACTTCAGAGAACCGCGAGTCGGACGCGCGGGGATCTCGGGAGCAGCTTCTACTGAAGATGGCGACGGTTTTCTTCTGGCGTTGGCCATGGATTTCCCTTTGGCCCGATCATAGGGACCACCTGCTTGTATATCGGCAGGTCCTTCCTACACAAGATTCAGTTATCAACCCCTCTATTTTGAGCTTATCCTACTGCCCGTTGCCTAGCCCGAAGCCCAGAGAGAGCGACCGCCCCCAGAGTGACCAATCCGGTCCAAACATACTGCCAATAGGCAGTCACGTGGATTTGATTTAGCATATTCTGCAAAATTAGGATGAGCACGGCACCTAACAGCGTCCCCACTGCCGTGCCAATGCCGCCGAAGATACTCGTTCCACCGACAACAACCGCAGTTATCGAAGCAAGGGTAAAAGAAGCTCCCGATTGCGGATCACCCCCTCCGATGCGTGCAGCAAGGACAAGGCCAGCCAGCGCTGAGCAGATGCCACAGCCGATATAAGAAAGGAAACGCAACCTCCCTATCGGCACACCGGCAGCAAAAGCTGCCTCCGGGCTGGCACCCGCGGCATATAGAGCCACGCCCACTCTCCCGCGCAAAAGCAAAATCTCGGCAACCCCATAGGCCGCGAGCACCGCAACAAGGGCGACTGGCACCGGCCCCATATTGCCTGTGAGAAAATCGATGAAACGCTCGCTAATCATCCCCCCTGGACTGGGCCTCACGATCAATGCAACCCCGAGCACTGCGGAGTAGCTCGCAAGAGTGGCGATGAGATCGGGTATCCGCAAAATCCTTATCATCGCGGCATTGACCCCACCGACCAACGTGCCGGCAGCAATGCAGGCAGATATGCCACCTATTGTAAGCCAAACCCCGCCTCCGGTGATAAGCCAGGATGCGATTCCCGTCGTCATGCTCATCACTGGCCCAACGGAAAGATCCACACCGCCTTGTAGGATCACAACCATCTGGCCAAGAGCTGCAATAGCAAGAGGCACTAACTGGATGCCAACATCAGACAGATTGCGTTCGGTCAGAAAATAGGGCGAGAGAGCCATGGTAAGCCCTCCCAATGCCAGAACCAACGCTAGAAGCGAAGCGGGCACGGCATAGCGCTCTGTAAGAAGTGCGGCTCGGCATATACCACGTCGCGGCGTCCAAACCTGTATTTTGTCCAAGCGTGCGCGCACCGCGCTTCCAATCACCCGTTCTTCACTCGCCACGTTCGCATCGAAGCGATCGACGATACATCCACCTGAAATGACAACAATTCGGTCGCTGAGTCCTATTAGCTCTACTAGATCGGAAGTGAGAAGAATGATTGCCGCTCCACCTTCAGCGAGAGCGCGCAGGATATGGTAAATCTGACTCTTCGTAGCGACATCCACCCCCTGAGTCGGCTCCTCGAGGACGATCACTCGCGGTGCCGCTAGAGACCAGCGCGCGAGTACTGCTTTCTGCTGATTTCCACCACTCAAAAGTGCGACGGCCTGCTCAGGTGTGGGAGTCCGAATTCCGAATTCCGCAATGGAGGCAAGTACCTGCGCTCTTTCGGCCCGCGTGGCAACGAATCCCCTACGAGTGAAACGCACGAGATGCGGCAATATAAGGTTCTCGCGGATCGAATGGGGGAGGAAGAGCCCTTCAACTCGGCGATTACCAGGCACATAAACCACACCTGCAGCGATCGCCGCTGCGGGAGACGAAAGGGTAACAGGGTGTCCCCCTACGCATATCAAACCAGAAGTCCGCTCAAGGCCAAAAAATGCGCGGACAATGTCGTGTTGACCATTCCCCTGGATGCCTCCAATGCCCAGAATCTCTCCCCCTAGGGCCGTGAAGGAAACTGGCCCGAAACGTCCGGGCGCGAGAAGCTCGTCGACGGCGAGCAACGCAGTACCGGGAACCGATGCACGAGGAGGAAAAACGGTTGTTACTTCGCGCCCAACCATACGACGCACAACCTCATCTTCTGTCAAATCCCTGGCAGGATCGGTTGAAACCACTTGGCCATCTTTGAGTACTGTGATGCGATCGCAGATTTCGAAGATCTCATGAAGACGGTGTGAACTAAAAATCAAAGCAGCGCCATCAGAGGCGAGTTCGTGCATAAGACGCATTAGCTGTCTGACGTCATCGAAATTAAGAGCTGTGGTCGGTTCGTCAAGAACAAGTACTCTAACGTCTGCGGCGAGTGCTCGCGCAATTTCCACCCTTTGCCGTTCAGCGGCGTTAAGCGCAGCCACCTTTCGCTTAGGTTCAAGCGTCAATCCCAAACGGGCAAGCAGGGCCTCCGACTCTCGATCCATGCGTCTACGATCGACGAAAAACGGCCCTCCGGGTTCGTTTCCGAGCCAAATATTTTGTGTTACATCAAGATTCGGAACAAGTCGCGTATCCTGCCAGACCATATGAATGCCGACCAGATGAGCGGCGGCAGGGCTCGTGAGCTGCATAGGCTCACCATACAGACATAAACGGCCCGCGTCGGGTTGCTCGGCCCCCGCAAGGATTCGCATCAGTGTCGATTTGCCTGCTCCGTTTTCACCTACGAGTCCAAGCACTTCTCCTGCCTTGCAGTCGAATGAGACGGCCTTGAGGGCATGAACACCTGGAAATCTCTTGCTTACAAGTTGAACGGAAAGGAGCGGGACACCGGACTTCATCCGAACAGCTTCTCAAGCTCTGCATCCGAAAGGTCCGTATCCACAAAGACGCCGTCCGGCAAGTTCGGCTTTATGTACGACATGTAGTTGGCGCTCGTAATCAACCGCGGTGTAATGATCATCCGCTTCGCTACATTGCCGCCACGCAATAGGGTAAGCGTAGCGCGCAACGCAACGACACTTTCCCATGTCGGATCTGACATCAATCCGATATCGAATTTTGGTTGGCTAGTATGGTATTTGGTGTAAAGTTTGATTAAGCCATTAAAATCATCTCCCGTGACAGGGCAGAGCGGGCGATTCCCCGCGAGCAACGCCAGAACCGCGCCGGCCGCGTCCTGTCCACCGTCAGCCCAGACACCATCGATCTCAGGATAAGCTGCGATGAGATCGGCTGTGATGACCTTTGCTTTATCTTCCTGCCACATTGCATCACGGAAGGCCAATACTTCTATACCGCTTCCCTCCAGAGCCACCTTGGCGCCGGCCCATGCCGCAGCCGTGTACGAATTGCCTGGGATGCCACCCAATCCCAATATCTTCCCTTTGCCGCCGAGCGCATCGCGAAGCCATTTTCCAAGTGCACGACCCTTTTTGGTGGGGTCGGTACCAACGAACGTGGTCCACTCGGTTCCTGCCACGGGAAGGTTAAATGGCGCAGTGATGATGCCTTCTTGATTGGCGCGCGAGAGCGCTGGAACAACAGCCGTGCCAGAGTTGGCAATGCAGAGAATTGCATCAACATCCTGCGCCGCCAGGTTATCAATGTCATTGACCTGCTTCGTAATGTCCCCTTGGCCGTCGACAATAATGAGATCCTTGATATCCGAATGGCGTTTTACCTCTGCGTTGAGAGAGGCAAGCATTTCAGTTCGCCAGGTGTTTCCTGAGAAGCCGTTGCTGAAGCCGATTCGATACGGACCCTTTTTCTTGAACCTCGTCCCATTTACCATTCCACCTTCGTTTGATATGGTAGCTGATGAAATTGCGTCAGCGAACGCAAACATCCCCGGTAACAACAAGGCTCCAGCTATGCCGACGGCAGCGAATCTCCGTCGTGTGATCTGAGTCCGACTGTTCAAGGTACGGTTCCTCCTCCGTTTAAGCCGAATTGGCCAGCCGAGCACGTCCAGCCAGCTGGTAGACGATAGTGCCAAGCGCAATGATTGCGCCCTGCATGACATACTGCGCTCCGACCGATACGTGTACGATATCGGTGAAACTGTTGAGTTCGGTGATGAGCAGTGTACCACCGACAGTACCCGCTACACCGCCGATTCCCCCAGTCAACGCCGTTCCCCCTACCACCGCTGCGGCCACCGAAGTGAGGAGGAATTGATCACCAATGCCCAAGCTGGGCTGCCCAATGTAGGCAGTGACAAGCAAACCACCCATGCCGGCGAGCAGGCTCCCCAATGTATATGCTGAGACAAGCACATATCCGACCGGCACCCCCATCATATGGGCCGCGACCGGATTTGCACCTACCGCATATAGCCGTCGCCCATAGGCTGTTCGCCTCGTCAGCATCCACATAGTTGCTGCGACTGTAATCCAGCAGACGGCACTTGCCGGTACACCGATCAACGATCCTTGGCCTAGTGCGGTAAATCCTGGAGCAGCCGCTCCGTGTGGTGCGCCGCCCGTATAAATGAGGGCTCCGCCATAAAGAATCGCGTTCATCCCAAGAGTGGCGATCAGCGGCGTGATACCAGCCCAAACCACCAACACCCCATTAGACAAGCCAACAATCACCGCGATCAAAAGGGGGAGAGCGACGCCCACCGGAATAGCGGAGATCTTTCCGTCCATAAGATCCGTCGACAATATGTTGACAAGCGTAACCACCCCGGCCACGGAAAGATCGACGCCACCGACCAAAAGAACCATCGTCTGTCCAAGCGCCACCAAGCCAAGAAAAGCGGAAACCTGAAGGATATCGACCACCTGGCGCAATTCGAACATCGCCGGGGAGATCAAGCCGGCCATCAAGTAAAGGAGAATGGCCGCCGGCCACACAGCCCCCGATCTAAGGATCAAAGTTAGTCCATGAAATTTCTCCGCCATGGCTCGGATGTCGTCAGGGAGAGTCGGAGACCCGCGGCCTGCCGGCGGCGACCCATCGCTCGTATTCGGCTTTCGTCTTGGCATTGGGAGGGTAGAGTCCGGGAACGACGGCGCCCGCGTCGATCTTCTGCTTCACCCAGGCCTCCAAGCGCTCCTGCTCAAGACCCGCTTCCGCCACCGCATCTGCCAGGTGGCGCGGAATGACTACGACGCCGTCTTCGTCACCCACCACCACGTCACCAGGAAAAGTCGCGACACCACCACACCCGATGACCTCCTGGACGGCTGCCGCCATGAGACCGTTTGCGGTTGGGGGCGCGGTAACGGCACGACAGAACACCGGCAACGACATTCGGCGCAATGGCCCAGTGTCGCGCATTGCCCCATCAACGACGAGCGCCACGGCACCGCGGGCGAGGATCCGACTGCAGAGAATATCGCCAATGACGCCACCCGAAATGATCCCCTGCGTGTCGACGATCAATGCGCTTCCCGCCGGGATCGTTTCGATTGCCCGGTACATAGCGGTTTGCTCATCCTCCAGGCTGTTCCAGACCTCCATGTCCTCTCGGAACGGGACAAAGCGCATGGTGTAAGCCAGTCCAACAAAGCGGCATGTCGCGGGATCAAGTGGCACTGCGCCGGTCACATGACGAGTTCGCATGCCGGCCTTTTTCAATAGTTGGGTGGTGATCGTAGCGGTGCTGACTTCGCGCAACATTTCGATCGTTTTATCGGCGAGTGGCGGGACATTCACTTTCATTGGTGCTCTCTTGGACCACTGGCGGAATAACATCGTGGCAATCCCCCAACCTGGGTAACCCCATCGCCACCAAGTTTGGTTTACCGTTCCGTATTCCGGTTGTCAATTCCACGAATATAGTGTTCGATAGCCTAGGCCGAGACTCTGCTGCAGCCGCGGCTGGTATCGCTAATAACGGGCGGGGAAACAACGTGATGGGAATTGGCCTAGGGATTATTGCGGATGACTTCACGGGCGGGCTTATGGTCGCCAGCCACATCGAACGTAACGGCACGTCGTGCCCCTACGTGGTCAATCTTGAAGCCGTGGATAACCTCGGCAGGCAGAACGCACTTGTCATCGCAACCCGTTTGCGCTTCATGCCGCCCAATGGCGCAGTCGAACTCCTCGATAAGATAACGACCAGGCTGGTCCACCTACAAACGGAACAGATTGTCTACAAATACTGCGCCACTTTCGACTCTACTGACGAAGGCAATATTGGCCCTTGCGCTGACCTCCTCATGGAAAAATTCCATTTGAATTCACTTCTCTTTTGTCCAGGATTTCCCGATTTCCGAATCTATGTTCATGAAGGCTACATGTTTTATAAGGATCGCATCATCTCGGAATCGGTCAAGCGGTTTGACCCTTTGACTCCGATGGCTGATCCCGATATGGCACGCGTTCTTCAGCGTCAAACACAACGGAAGGTTGGTCTGCTGCCTCACCGAGTGCTTCATCAAGGCTTCGATTACGCACGAAGCTGGATGGCCCTACAACAACGTGACGGGGTCGAGTACTTTATGATGGACTCGGTTGATAACGACGACATTGCCTGTGCAGCCCACCTTGCTGCAGATTCGAAGATCACGACCGGAGGAGATGCGCTGCCAATTGCTCTTGCCAAGGTTCGAAGATCCCGACGACCCGCAGAGGCTCTAACTCCGGCTCCTTCCCTTTATCATGCCGATGGCATAGGGGCTGTAATAGCGGGCAGTTGCGGCCCGGCCACGCTGGAGCAACTCGAACAGTTTGAACGCAACCATCCCGTGCTGCGCATCGACCTCGCCGAAGCGACTTCTCCTTCCGATGCTGTCAACGAAGCTGTTACCTGGGCGCGTCAGCACATCGGGGCACATCCGGTCGCGGTAACGACAGCAACTGGACCAGAAGGTGTTCAAAAGGCGCAACTTCGGTGGGGCACAATGGAGGCCGCGCGTCGCGCCGAACTTATCCTTGCCCGCATAGCAGCAGGCCTGTTCGACGCTGGCGTCCGACGATTCGTTGTTTCCGGAGGAGAAACATCTGGGGCCGTCGTCGAGGCGCTTGGTATCTACCAAATGCGAGTTGCACCGTTCGATGACCTGGGGGCAGGCTGCTGTGTCGCAACCGAGCCAGCACACATGTCGCTATTCCTAAAGCCTGGCAAAATCGGTGCGTCCAACGTGTTCGAGGCAGCTCTCACCCGAATGCGCGGTCCGATAACCCGCTAATAAGGGCATCTACCCTCTTTGTCCCTCCGAATCCTATTGGGGGAAGCTGTCAATCCCTTATGTCTCTCTCATCATGCTTCAGCATCTTGCCCGGATTCATAATTCCGTGTGGATCAAGGCATTGCTTGATGGCACGCATTAATTTGACAGCTTCTCCGCGCTCTACTTCCAGCAATTCAAGTTTATGAGTACCGATCCCATGTTCTCCGGTGCAAGTCCCCCCAAGCCGAATTGCCCGGAGTGCCACGCGCTCCGCCAGTTGCTCAGCCTGTCGTCGTTCCTCTGGATCCTCCGGATAGTAAACAATATTAAGGTGAAAATTGCCATCACCTACATGGCCCAATATGGAAACGGGGAGACCAGTAGTCGCAATATCGGCTTCCGTGTCTGCTATGCAGCAGGACAACTCCGAAATGGGAACACATGCATCTGTGCCCATGACGCTACTTCCTGGTCGTAGGGCCTTGGCAGCGTAGTAGGCATCGTGACGAGCTTTCCACAATCGATTTCGATCTTCAACTTGGGTGGCGTAGGCAAAGCCGCCCCCGCCGGTTTCCGCCGAAAGCCCCTGAAACAACTCGATCTGTTCTGATACGCTGCGGTCGCTCCCATGGAACTCGAGAAACAATGTCGGCTTAGCGTCTACGCCGTCGAGTCTCGAATAATCGATACACATACGCATTTGAAGCGTGTTCATTAGCTCCATGCGTGCAACCGGTATCCCCATCAGCAATGCCGCCACCGCCGTATCAACTGCGGATTCCACACTCGGAAACTGACATGTTGCTGCGGCGATCGTTTCGGGGATGCCATATAGCCTAAGCTGCACTTCGGTAACAAAGCCTAAAGTTCCTTCACTACCCACGTATAGTCTCGTGAGATCAAGACCTGCCGATGATTTTCGCGCGCGCCCGCCAGTCGTAACAATCCGACCGTCCGGTGTTACCACGGTGAGCCCCAGTACGTTCTCTCGCATTGTTCCATAGCGAACGGCCGCCGTCCCGGAGGCACGGGTACCAACCATGCCCCCAATAGAAGCATTGGCCCCGGGATCGACCGGAAAGAACAAGCCAAAAGACCGAATTTCGCTATTAAGTTGCTCCCGTCGGATTCCTGCCTGCACTCGGCAATCAAGAGCTTGCGACGAAACAGAAAGCAGCCTGTCCATTTCCGAAAAATCTACGCAAATTCCCCCACAAACCGCAGCGACGTGCCCTTCCACCGAAGTTCCTGCGCCAAAAGGTACTACCGGCGCCCGCGATGCATGGCAGATACGCGCGATCGTTGATACTTCTTCATTTGTCCTGGGCAGGATAACAGCATCTGGCAACCCCACGACGGGAAGGCCCTCCCCATGGCTATGATGATCGCGTATTGTCATGGAGGTAACCAGGCGCTCCCCAAAAACGTTGCGAAGCGCAACGCACGCTGCAGCAACTCTCTCTGGATATGCGGAATCTTCTTCTACCGGAAGCAACCTTCCACTTGGTTCCATTGCTATACGTTCCCTAAGCTTAACCCGCGTTGCGGCAACGATGCTGGATTCAGTCAGCCTCTAAAACGTGCTTCCGGCAACCCTCTTACCCCGACATCCAAGGCAAACAGCCCACCAGCCTGGGGCTGCCGTCTCAAAATCTCATCCGGACGATTAAAACGCGCCGTCGTTACGTATAGAATGTCGAGCTCATTTCCTCCAAACATCGGGCAGGTTGGTTGATCAACCGGCAATGAAATGGCCGTCATCAACTTGCCGTCAGGATCAAACCGCAGCAATTTTCCTGTATTGGGTACGGTAAGCCAGTAACATCCCTCGGCATCAACGGTCGCGCCGTCGGCGATGCCCCCCGTCCACTCTAACGTGACGAAGTCGCGTCTGTTTTCTATTTCTCCGGATTCGGGATCAAAATCCCATGACCAAACCCGATAACTATAGCTATCGGCATAGTACATAGTGCATCCGTCCGGAGACCATGCAAGAGCATTTGAGCAGCACACATTTTCTACCATTCGATGACAGCTAAGATCAGGATCCAGACGGTATAGAGCGGCCGTTTTGGCAATAGGCGGATCATTCATCGTGCCGGCCCAAAACCTCCCCTGCCGATCTGGCTTGCCATCGTTGAACCGATTCGCGTTCAGACTAGGTTCCGGATCCAGCACGGCATCGAAGCGACTATGAGATGGATCAAAAAAGTAGAAGCCTGAAGCCATTGCTACAATTAGCCCCCCATTCTCTCGGACAGCCAGCGATCCAGGCTCCTCTGGAGCCTCGTATATTATTTCCCGGCCAGAATCGGGACTATAACGACGGATCTGTCGTCGCTTAATGTCGAGCCACCAAAGGACGCCCTCACGTTCGTCCCATAGTGGTCCCTCCCCTAAAATCGCCTGCGCATCGATAACGCAGTTGATCTCTGCCATATTATAGAGTCCTGTCCTCCGAATGGACAACCGAGTCTGCATCTCGCTCACTTTGGTTCTTCGGCAATCTTCTAATGACGTTTCCCCATTCCTCGCTTGATAGGCTGATCGTCAGTAGGATCACCAGGCCGTACACAAGAAGCAATGCTCCGTTGCTGAGATTCAACGTCGAAAGAAGACTCGTCAGCAGAGTGAGGACGGAGGCACCAGCAAGGGTACCCACGTAATGTCCTGAGCCGCCAAGGACAGAAGCTCCACCAATGGCGACGGCAGCAATTGACGTAAATAGGTAGGGATCACCCATTCCTAGATATGCCTGCCCACTGTATCCGGTAAGAAGAATGCCAGCCATCGCCGCCGTAAATCCACTTAGAACATAGGGAATTATCGTCATAAAAATCACAGGCACTCCAGAAAATCTGGCAACTATCTTATTGCTTCCGAGAGCGTATAGATAGCGTCCCAAAGCCGTCTTTGACAGAATAACGCTGGCGGCCAAAGCCAACACCGCCCAAACCAGCAGCGCAACTGGAAGAGGCCCGACATAACCGACAGCAGAAAACTGCACGAGTGATGGCGCGCTTGCAGTCGGCGCCCCCGATGTGTCTACAAGAATGAGGCCCTGTATAACGACGTTCACTGCAAGCGTCATGATGATAGGAGGCACATCAAAAATCGCGATTCCCACGCCATTGATCGCCCCAACAGCGCATCCCCCCAAAAGAACGGTTGGGGCTGCCCAAGCGAGCGCAGCATCGGAACCCCCACAAAACTTGGTTAGGAGAATTGCGGCGCTTGTTAACACCCATGGAATCGACAGATCAATTCCACCACTTAAAATGACAAATGTTTGTCCAACCGCGACGATGCCAATGAAGGATGCAAGAATAAGAAGCGTGCCCACATGACTAGGTCGGAGAAGACCTGGCGAGATAGTTGCTGTTAGGGCAACCAACACCGCGAGCCCAATATAGGCAAAAACGATCGCGCGGTTCCGTACGAACGACAAAATTAAATTCCCTCCCGGTTTGCCGATCGCTCCGCGAGCGAGCTGCCGAGAACTGCAATCAACAGAACAACGCCTGAGGCAACTGGCTGCCAGAATGAGGAAATCTGCAATGCAAAGACAAGATTTCCGATAACGGTCAGGATCGCCGCACCCAGAATTGTGCCAAACAAGCTGCCGCGCCCGCCAAAAAGACTAACACCCCCAATGACTGCAGCGGCAACTGTAGGCAAAATATAGTCGTTTCCAACGGTAGGAGAGCCTGTTGCCGTCTGAGTCACCAAGAATAGCCCACTTAGGGCAGCAAACACGCCAGAAAGGCAATACGTGGAAATGTCGATCATAGGCAGCGACACCCCAGACAGAAATGCCGACTTTTCAGCCGACCCGGTGGCGCGAATTGCAAGGCCAAGTCGAGTTCGGCTAAACCAGCACCAAAACAACCCAAGCAGTATCAATATCCACACCGGAGTCGAAAGTCCGACTGCCGTTAGGTTGCCAGCGGTGGTCCAGCCGTCTGGTATATGGCCACCATCGGTAGGCAAAATAATGAGTGCGGTGCCTGCGAGCATCGACCACGTCGCAAGCGTAACCAAAAAAGGCTGTAGACGAAGCAGTGAAATCAGGAGGCCATTCGCTGCCCCCGCAAGGCCCCCAATTGCCACAACAGCCACTATCCAACAGGCCATGCTCCAATCGTTGCCAGGGAATCGCGTTGCGGCAAGGACTGTCGTCAAGCTGATCACTCCGCCGATCGACAGATCTATGCCTCCTCGCAAGAGGACAATCGTTTGCCCCGCCGCTGCCAGTAGCAACGGCACGGTGGTAGCGGCATCAGTGTTCAATTCGTACAGACTGAAAACACCGCCCCGGAACGACGAATAGATGACAACCAACACGCCAAACATTGTGCAAGCCATCAATACTGCCACCTGATTCATCAGGTGTATACGTAGTCGTTCGCCGTGTGGGATGCTCATGATTTTTGTCGTCGATTTGTCCGAGCGACTCACCGCGCTAGTTAGCATTGTCGATCCCGGACATGGCCCACCGCAAGATGACCGGCTCGACGACGTCCTCACCACTGAGTACTGCCACGACACGTCCGCGCTGCAATACCGCCACGCGATCCGCTACGTTAGAGATTTCGGATAGGTCACTAGAATAAAACAGTATGGCATAACCGTCTGAGGCGAGTTTTCGCATCAGCTGGAAGATTTCACCTTTCGTCCCCACGTCCACACCACGTGTTGGGTCATAGAGTAGGAGAATTTTCGCTTTGGTCAGCAGCATTTTTCCAAAGACAACCTTTTGCTGATTCCCACCTGAGAGTGTTCCAACCGCTTGATCGAATCCATGGTACTTGACGTTCAGCACTCGTGAAATATCGGTGCAAAGTTTCTCCTCACGCCGGGTATTCAAAAACCCGAATCGCGCAAAATGGCGCATTACGGCGAGCGTAAGATTTTCTCCTATGCTTCTTGCTAGCAGCAACCCCTGGCCTCTTCGGTCCTCTGGCACAAGAGCCACGGGGTTAGTTCCCCGGAGCGCCCGATAGGGGCTTGCGATGTGAACTTTCTTTCCCCACAGCTCAATCTCTCCTTCCGATTTCGTGGCTCCAAATAGAGAAAGAAATAGTTCCCGCTGACCGTGGCCCTGAAGCCCCGATATTCCCATAATCTCGCCCGCGTGTACCGTAAGATGAACATCCGTCAGGCGACGATCACAGGATAGTCCCCGAATGGCCAGCGCTATTGGGCCTCGCTTCGCGATGTGTCGATGAGGGTAGAGCCTATCGAGACGGCGCCCTAACATGTCAGAAATTATCTGGTCGTCGCTGACTGAACGCGACTCATATGTGGCAACAGTGGCTCCATTACGAAAAACGGTTATCCGATCTACTATCGCACGAACTTCGGCGAGTCGATGGGAGATGAATATGACCAGCTTACCCGAGCGAGCGAGACGCTCCACGAGACCAAGCAGCCACTCGGTCTCCCGCCGCGGCATCGCCGAAGTCGCCTCGTCCAGAATCAGGGCGTCCGGATTGCGCGATAGCGCCTTCGCAACTTCTACGATCTGCCGCTCACCAAGGGAAAGAGATCTTATCAAGCGATCAGGACGCAGTGTCGGAAACTGATAACGAAAGAAAAGTTCCTCCGTCATGCGACCCAGCGTACGAGTGCTAATTGTCCGCCAGATAGACCTCGGTTCACGACAAAACCAAATGTTCTGCGCAATAGACAGATCTGGAATAAGCGACAATTCCTGAAACACCGCGGACACCCCTGCGGCCTGTGCCTCCAAAGGGTTACGGGGGCTATAAGGTTGCGCCTTAAGAAGCAAATTTCCGCTATCAGGACGAAGCGCGCCCGTTAAAATCTGAATGAACGTACTTTTGCCCGCGCCATTCTCTCCCAACAACGCGTGAACTTCCTTTGCCTCGGCGGAAAAATCGGCACCATGCAGCGCATAAACTCCGCCGAAGCGTTTCGTGACGGACTGGGCATGAATGAGGGTCATGAACCACTCGTCATATTATGAATGCGACCCTCATTCCAATGCATCTGGCCTCGCTACCTAGACTTCCCTAGTCACCCGCCGCCTCCTTGGCGGTGATTGTCATCCAATCCGGACTGATTGGCAGAGTAAGGCCGGGGGGGAGGTTCGGATATGCATTCTTCCCGAGATCGATTTGTTCGAACTTGGTGCCGGGGGAGAGATCAGAAGTGATGGGATCGGTGGTCAGAAACGGCGCATGAAAGGGTAAATCGTTCGTCGCTGGAGGGTGATGGTCCAAAACCTCTACGGCGACACGAAGCCCCTCGGCGGAGATCCACGCAGGATTGACACCCAGAATGCATTTTGCGCCGGGTGTTTGGGCACACACGACGGCTGTCCCATTGTACGACACAGCGGTGACAGGTACTACCGGCCTGCCGGCTTCCTGCTCCGCTTTAATAGCTCCCGTGCCATACCCTTGGGTTAGCACGCCATCGATTTTGGGGTGCACAGCAAGTTGACTAGCGACACCAGCCTGCTCCGGCCCGATAGCGTAATTGCCGTTGAAATAGCCTACGACTTTAATCCCTGGGAAATGCTTTAGGACTGCTTCATACCCGTTGACAAAGGTCGTAGCATTCGGCGCACCGGCCAAGCCACGATCCATCAATATATCACCCTTTCCATGCAACATTTTGCATAGCCACTCAGCAGTCACGCGGGCAATCCACGGCCAGTCCGCGGCGACCTTATATGCGCACGGCGCCGTCACAGGTTGATCAAAGCTGACGACGACGATCCCTGCATCGCAGGCACGCTTGATGACAGGGTCAAGAGCTGTCGCTGACCCCGCGTCGATCAGGATTGCAGATGGGCGGCTGCGGATAATATTGTTGAGCGATGCGATCTGGGCCTCGACGGTATTGGCGGTATTTTCAATTCTGAGCTCTACCCGACCTGCCAGCGGACCGTTTTTAGTCGCAAGTTCCGCCGAACGGAGCATCTGTTGCCTCCAGTCGTTGCCGGCGAAATTATTGGATAGATAGATGAGATAGGGCTTTCCCGTGTTTGCCGCCTGGGCAGGCGCATTTAGAGCCAGGATCATCACTGATAGCGCAAGGCAAAGCGCGATCCCCATTCCACTGCAGCGCGGACGTATGCTCATCGTCATAAAGATCCTCCCTGACCTCGCTTTGTTTGCTTTCGAGATATAATTCCGCAGTGCGGAACGGCATACGTTATGCCCATTCGGATGATGGGTCAAGCCCGGCGCCGCCAGGTTCGAACCATCATGGTTCAGTAAGGCCGTCTATTCACCCACGCGCTCCTACTAACCCTCTCGTATAGGCAACATTCGTCATGGCGCACTTGAGGCCTTGGCTGTGGCCTCTGTATCCGCTCACTTGTCGGAAAAAACCATAGACCCTCTGATTTACGCGTCTTCTTAGATGGCCAAAACACCAACGTGACGATCGCACCAATGTCCATGCCGCATGATAACCACGCTCGCACACGGCCGAACCGAATTCGAACCCGCAAGTTGCCACTGGAGGATCTGGTCCATCAGTGCTACCCGCTAGGGCAGGAACGTCAGAGGCTTCTTAACCAGCTCATCTTTCGCCGCCTTATCGTTTCAGCGGACGGAATACCCCACACCCAAGTTAGCTGGCATGCATATCGGGATAACTGCCGGGGAAGTCATGTCCCCTGAAAGCCAGGGTTGGTGTTCCCCCATGCAAGGTCGCCTTCTGCCAAGGCTTCGCTCGATTGTCTGTCATAGTGTTCAGATGTGCCATGTAACCCGCAGAACTACTTTCAAGTGCCGCCTCCATAGCCCGAATGTCGGGGTAGCAACAAAAAGCATCCCACCAAATGGCTCGCCCAGCCAGATAACCGCTAGCGCCAGAGCCGTAGGCGAAGTCTACCACACGGCGAAACGGTTCCATCCCTGCACCGCCGCTTAGCACCACCCACGGCCGATCCATTATTCTGCCGATGCGATGGAACCAGACATGAGCTTCAGGTTGTGCCCGCTGCGTATCTCCGGGTTCGGGTAAAGCCGCAGCAGCAATTGGGCTTTCAATTTTGAAAACATCGACGCCGTAATCGGGGGGGAGAAATTCCTCGAGGCTTTTTAGCACCATGTCCGGTCGCTTATGACTATCCTCTACATAGTCACGTGGATCTTCAGAAGACCCTCTTGCCGGATAGAGAAGCAATTCGAGGAGGAAAGGAATGTCATATCGAGAACAGTCGTCTCCGATTTGTCGTACCAGACGCTTCTGATGCTCTATCACATCTGGAGAAGAATCAGGACGAAACCAGAGAAGCAGCTTTACACCATCTGCTCCCATGCGCTTGATCTTCGCCACGCTCCATCCAGGGAGCACCGCCGTCTTTCGTCCTCCGGGCGTATCTTCGAAGCGATAGTCCTCAAGGGTCACTAGCAACCCACGATTGGGTGGTATATCGGGTTCGGCTGAACTAAATCCATAATCAGGATCGATGAGTGTTGCCGACCCTAGTTTTGCGAGATGGCGGGTGATTATGCTCTTTACCGACGCAAGATCCTCATAACATGGCGCATGAGGTAGTTTTGTAGCAAGTGTTTTTAGCATAGGCGGGCGCTGATCGATGGCGACCATTTTGAATCGCCCTTGCTTATCGGCTAAGCGGCGTATGCCACGCAGTTTGCCCGAAGATATTTCCATTGCAGTTCCTCAGAAAGTGTTTGATCAGCGAAGAGCCAAATTATCGGTTGATAGAAACTCGTCGACCTCGTCGCGTGTAGGTATCGCGGCCCGCCCACCCCAGCGAGTGCATTTAAGCCCCGCCGTCACGGTTGCGAACCGGGCGGCCTGCCGAAGTGACGAACCCTCGGCCAAAGCAAGAGCAAATGCACCATGAAATACGTCCCCCGCAGCAAGCGTATCGACAACATCAACTTGCACGGCAGCCGCCTGATATATGCGCCCATGTTCAAGCCACGCATAACCTCGTGCCCCAAGAGTGACCGAAACGATGCCATTGCATTGCCTACTGGCGAGTCGAAGGCCCGCCGCAAAGTCATCAGTTCCTGTTAGCCTAGCCAAAGCAAGTTTTGAGAAAATTACATGAGAGGCAAGGCCGACCAGATTTTCAACGGCATCATCGTCCGTCAAATCGGCGTCGAGAACCGTCTGAACCCCGTATGTCGCGGCAGCTTGTAGCACTCGCTTCGCCGCCGCCGGCCATCGGACATCGCACAGCACAACATCGAACTGCGTCAAACGGTGCAAAGGCAACCACGATGCATCCGAATCAAGGCCGCGATCTGCAAAAGCAACAATAAATCGATCCCCCTTATCGTCGACTAAAACTGCGGAAACACCCGTCGCCCGGCCGGGGATCTGGCGAACTATATCGACTGTGACACTGCATGTTTTAAGCTCGTCAATTAGAAGACTTCCGATCGGATCGTCTCCGACTCGAGCCCAGAGTGTCGCCACGCCGTTCAGCTTCGCAATCGTTACCGCGGCATTAGCAGCGGGCCCACCCCCAATCTGTCGGAAATTGCGGGCGAACACCTTCGTTGGCTCGTGCGGCATTTCGCCCAACGCAAAGATGTTGTCGAGAACTGCAACACCAACGCATAGCACCCTCCCAACCACGCCACTCCCCATTTGCGGATATTATTCCGTATAGCGGAACGGCGAAACCATAACCCCGACGCGTTCGACTGTCAATCCGCTTTACTCACGCATTTTCCGCTGCAGCAGCCTTCTCACGGCGGCCTTTGTAAGAGATGTCGATTTCCACTGAGAACTGGCCCGGGAGGGGGTCTTCCGCACATAGCGTGCAGGTTGGGGTTGTACTCAGAGCAGATATTTGGGAGAGCGTGGGGATTCGCAACGTTCTCTGTCAACCGGCGTGCAAAGTTGGTTCTGACTCACTTTTGGTGGTTGGTGTTCACGCGGCGCCAATGACGCGAGCCTGCAGCAAGTCGAGCTTCCCGCGGTCATACATCTGGCGTTTTACGAGCTTCGGCTTGGTGATCTGTCCTTCGGTCTGGCCGTTCGACCCGGGCGAGGAGATCGCAGTGGCCACGGCGGCTTTATCCTTGAGGACGCCATTGGCGAACGATATGACGAGACTGGATTTCGCCCGCTCCAGCCATGGATCGAGTGCGTCCGTGAGGCGCTTGCGCACCATGGCCTGGAAGGTGGCGACAATCTCGCGTGCTTCGACCAATAGCGGTACGCCGGCCTCGACAGCAGCCACCATGACGGTTTCAGACTTGGACAGCTGATCTCGGCCGATCGTGAGAAGCCGAGCGATAGTCCGTGCCGCAGGCGTCCGGGTCAGTGCGTTGTCGGTCTTGTCAGCTTGGCGGCGGCGTATCGCCCATTCCGTCACAACCCGTAGGGACCCCCGGAAGCCTTGCTGGCGCAGCTGCCGCCAGAGCAAAGCGCCATTATGCTCGCCTGAGGCCCATCGCTCATCAAGCCACGGCAGGTGGAGTTCGAGGGAGCTTTCGCGTACTCGGAACACGTCAGACCGTTGACCGCGCAATATCCTGCGCACAAGGCCTCGACTGAGCCCTGTCCAGCGTACGATCTCCTTGATGCTTATCCCATCCTTGGCAAGGCTGAGAACCGCCGCGTTTTCCTCCTCGCGGCGCAGATAACCCTCACACTGGATCCGTTCGGCGGCCGTGAGCAAGCTGGGATCAACAGTCGCTGTGCCGATTGCGCTGCGAACCTGACGCATCGACTTGCGCACCGCATCGAGGAAGGCGCGACTCGCGTTCTCCATCAGGTGCCAGTGGTCGGCCACCTGAGCCACCTCGGGTAGAGCCTTGGCCGCAGCCAGGGCGTATCCGCCACCACGGTCGCGAGCGATGAGCTTGATTTGTGGCTGGGCGGCGAGCCACGCCTCCGCAGTCGCCGGCTCACGGTCAGGCAGCAGTGCGATGGTCTTGTGCCGCTCGAGGTCGCAAATGAGCGTGCCGTAGCGCTGATTGCGCTTCCATGCCCAGTCGTCGATCCCGATCACTGTGGGAGGGGTGAAGTGCGCACCACCACGCCGGCGGATCACGCGCAGCAGCGTATCCTTGCTGACCGGCAGCATGAGCCTGCGAGCAAAACTGGCGGCTGGCCGACCGCCGAGCGCGAGACCAAGATGATGGACGATATGGTCAAGCCGTGAGGTTCGGCGCGCCCAGGGAGCAAGCACGTCGGCATCGAAGCGCTCGGCGAAAACGCGCCGGCCACAAAGAACAGCGTTGCAATAGAATCTGCGAGCTAACACCATCAGGCAAACCGGGCGCCCTGCAATTGGCAGATCGGCCAGACGCCGGCGATACCGACTGTGCACCCGCTCGGATGAGGTGCCACAGCCAGGACAAACGCTTGCCTTTGCCATCGCGCGCACCGTGATCCGCGCGCCGGATCCATCCAACATCACCTCCTCCACGACGAGACCACGTGGCACAAGGGTGGAAGCGCAGAAACCGTGGTGCACGATGTCGATCCCCTTCGCTGAACAGGAACCAGCTGGCACCCAATTCCACCAAAAGTGAGTCAGAGCCCAAATTTGCACGCCGAAGAACAGACCGGGAACGCATAGTCGCTCGGCACGCCAAAAACATCGCGGATGCCGATCTGTTTCAGCCGGCGCAGCACATATCCGATTACGGTGATAGTCATCATTGTCTCCGGACGGAAATGAACCGTCGCACTGATTCAGTATCGTCGGTCGCCGAACGTGTTCCTCGGGCGAAGACCACAGCGTACCGGTCTCCGCCCAGCGGCGGCCGCTGCTAGAGAGCCGATGCCTTTTCCAGGGCTTCGGCGAAGCGGGGGATGACCAGCCGTTCAATGGCCGACTGCTGCTGTGCACCGAACACATCGCGTTCACTAGCCGAAGCCGAAATATTCGGCCGGTCGATCGAGATCTTGATGGCGTTGCAGCTGTCCACGAAGAAAGTCCCCACTACCCGTTCCGCAGGCACGCCGAGCGTTTCCGCGATCCTGTCCTTGTAAAAAACGTTGCTACGAAGCGCGGCTTCGTAATTCGCCGGGGATGAGAAAAGCACGTCGAACGTCAACCGGTTAATTCCGGCGTCCTTCGAGCGTATCACGACCGCCAGGTCGAGCAGCCGGCTGCTACCGTGCGGAGTCCCGGTTGGCGGTACATCGGAGATCAGTGACAAGGTACGATCGTCGACGTTGCCGGTATAGCCGGCCAGGCCGACATCGAAATAGCGCGGACGTTCAGTGCCGTTCTTCTGCCAGTCCCTCCCGTTTGCCTGGTAATAGGTGATCGGGAACATGACGTTCTTGATGACCGCCTCGTTCTGCAGCAGGTGATAGAGCGACCATTCGTAAGCATTCGCCGCATCCAGATGGAACAGGCTACCATCTTTCGGCCGCAGGACAGCGGTGATTCGGGCGATCTCCTCCGCGTGGCGTTTCGTGAGCTTCGCCGGGTCAGGGTCGATCGTGCGCAGAAGGATGGCAGGATGCGAGGCGTCCGCGTCGATGACGCGGTAGCTGGCATTGGCGAGTGCGTCGGGAAACTCCTCCTCGATCAGCTTGATCACCGCTGCCTTTATGCGCGCATAGTTTTCAAAGAAGACCGGGTCGCGCGTGCCGCTCGGCACGATGGCGCCGAAGCTGCCGTCCTCGCGCTGAAAGCTTACCAGATTGGGTGACAGCGGATAGGCTATGTTGCCGGCAGTCGCCTTGCGGCCCGGATAGCCGTAGTGGATGAGATAGTGGGTGAGCAGGCTGCCAAGCAGGACCGCGGATTCCTGGGTTTTGGCCACGGTCTCGATGATGATGCCGAGTTCGCGCTCTTCGCCGGCAACCGGACGCGCCTGCACGCCGTTGCGCCCATAGACCAGAACATCCGCCGGCACACCGGGCAGGTCCGCCGGGTCAATATAGATCAATGATACCTTGCGGGCACCAAGACGGCGTGCGCCTTCCAGCTTGATACTCCACGGCCAAGGCTTCGACGAGCGGACAAACCGGCTGTTGCGGATGCCGGCGGTCCGCGCATCCTTGGCGAAGAACTCGGTTCCCTCCATCACCAGGATGCCTTCGGGATAGTATTGCAGTTGCGGATGGCTCTCCTCGTAGAGCGAATGCGCCGCGATCGAATAAGGTGTGCAACGACGATCCGCGTTGGGGGCGACAAACAGAGCGGTGCCATCGTCATAGATTTCGGCCACCAGCGCGTCCGACGGCGAACCAGGATCGCAAGCCAACGCGCCGCATTCGAGCACATGTCCGACATGATAGGCGATGCCCGCATCGACGCCCCTGCGGATCATGTCCGATGCGAACAGGGCGACGTCGCAGGAACGGCCCGCGAACACAAATTGCGCGCCGCTTTCCAGCGCCGTGATCAGCGGGTGGATACCCATCTGGCCGACAATGGTGCTCTCGCGGAGAGCTTCCTCGCTGAGCGCCGGCCCATCACCAGTGGGCCGCAGGGCGCCCGCACGGAATTCCTTGATGACGATGTCGGGATCAAGCTCTGCGCCGATCACCGCGACCTTGGCATCCCGTACGTCCAGTTCGGCGAAGACCTCCTTGGCGATGTTGAGCATCGACCCAACATTGCGGTCGCCCCCGGCCATGCCACAGGAACCGAGGATAACGGGCGCCCCGGTCTGTTGCGCGCCCTCTACCATGTGGCGGAAGTCGGCCTTGATGGCTTCCCGCTCGAAATATTCCGTACCGGTGCCGAGATAGTATGGTCCGGCATCCATCGAGCCGCCGTCGGAAATTATCGCGTCGATGCGTCCCTTCAGCGCCTCTGTCAGAGAGGCCTTCGGATAGCCATAGCCGAGTGCCCCGCACACCGAGACAACGCGATAGACGAGATTTGCCATTACGCGGATCCCACCAAGAATTCCAGCGTCTCCATAGAAAACGCCATGCACTGACTTTCGAGGCAGGTTTCACCACGGTACAGACATCAGAGGAAATACTATCTCGAAATATGCCTATGCCGACCCGGCATGGCCCGCGGTCCAACCGGTTGCGACGGTGGTGAGCCCGTGCGCCGCTATGGGCGGCATTTGCAACCTCGTACTATCTGCCGTTGGGGGCTGATGCCGTTTATCCAGATCGCGGCACGCTTCGGTTGTACCACCAGGGTGTCTGCGGTTCTATTTTGCTTGTAAGGGCGGATCGCCGCCGATCCATTGTGCGCCAGGCGGCGGCGCCCCGGTGATCAGATTGAAGACGAAGTCGGTCAGCAGGCGATGCACGAGCCTGGCAGGCCGGCTTAGTGGCGCATCAGTTGAATTAATTATGCTTGCAGTCAAGAAGATCGCCGGCTCGATCGGACAGGCCATAAGTGATTCGTAGCCGGGTACGTTGGAGAAGTCGCCCTTGGGAAGTATCGTGTGGGCCATGCCGGATGCCACTACCGACAGCATGCTCGATAGCACGTCGGCCTCTCCGGCCTTGTTTGGCGCGATGCCGGCTTCGGCAAAAGCGCGGTCCAGCAGAATCCGCGTCACGTTCGGCAGGGCCGGCAAAATCAGTGGCAGCTCGGCCAACCGTTCCCACGACACCACTCCGCTGCTGTCGGCATCCGATTCACGCTGGATCAAATATAACCTCTGGCGGAACAGCGGTTGGCGGTTGTAGCCGGGAGACGGAACGTCCTCGAAGACAATTGCCAGATCGAGCTTCGTTGTATCCATTCGTGACTTGAGCAGAATGCTGTCTCCGGTGATGAGTCTCAGCTTGATCTTTGGGTATCGCGCATTGCTCGCTTGCACGATCGGGCCAGCAAGGGAGGCCGCCAGAGTAGAGGACATGCCGACGACGACGGTGCCCTCGATATCGCCTCCCGCGGACCGAACCAGATCCGGGAGTCGATCCATCTGACTCAAAATGGCGCTTGCTTCGCGGTAGAGAACCTCACCTGCCACCGTTGTGCGAACGCCGCGTGGCGTCCTGTGCAGCAGTTCGATCCCGATGATCTCCTCCAGCTCGAGAATTTGCCTGCTCAGCGCGGGCTGTGCGACATGAATAGTCGTCGCGGCACGCGAAAAACTGCGCGAATTCACGACGCTCACGAAGTAGCGCAAGTGCCGAAGTTGTACCATTACGGTGGTCCTACCTCCGATGATCTGCTTCCCGCGAACTGCATGGTTTTTGGTGTCCGTAGTCAGGCCGAATGAGACAAGTAAGGCGCTTCAGCAAGAGAATTTCGGCACCATGTGAGTTAAAGGTTATCCTGCAAGCGGTCGGTGCCGCAAGCGGCGACTGGCGATAGTCATGCACCTGATCCTGTCACGCTCGGCGAGGATCTTTGCGGCGCGGCCAAGGTAGACGTCGGCGGGCGTCACCCCACAATCTTCGTGCTGATTTTGGTAAAGCGGCATGATGCACACAGCCCGAAGCAAGGCGACAATGCTGCAGCCGTACATCGTTCGCTTCAGCATTTTGAGCCACCCCATTTGCTCTTCGATCGGGTTCGTCGTCCAGGGACGTGCGCGAGCAGCAGAAGTTTCTATTCCAGCGTCATGCCAGGCTTCGGAGGATGCTGAACATGGCCGTATTGCTCGGCTCAGCCAAATCAGGAATATCACCCGCAAGAGAGGCGTCACCGACGAGCGCCTCGTAAGAGAGGGCGCGCCCGTCTGGGGCGATCGCACGCCCTTCTTTCAGCGTCAGCTCGGTCGCCGGGATGCCGAGACGTGTAGTCGCGCGATCGAGCAGCTGGGCGTGCGCAACTGAGAGTTCTTCGGGCCGGTCTCAATGTTGTTCCGAGTGCAGAACGAGGACGACGCCGTGCGCATCGCCAATGACTCTCCCTTCGGGCTTGGCGGCTCAGCGTTCACGTCGAACACCAAGCACGGTGCTGAAGTGGCCAAGAAGATCTCCACAGGCATGGTATTCGTGAACCACCCGACCATGGTGAAGGCGGACCTTCCCTTCGGCGGCATCCGGAATTCCGGCTACGGGCCCGAACTCTTTGGTCTCGGCATCAAGGAATTCGTCAACCACAAGTTGATCGACGTCGTTGATATCGACGCGGAGTTCTGAAGCGCACGACAGCACTTCCGCGCGAAACCGTCGGGCCATGAACGTGGCCCCGACGGTGAGGTGGTCGGCGCGGGCAATGCCAATCTGACAGTAGAGTCTTCAATTCCGCGAGCCAGGTTCCGTAGCCGGGAGGCGTGTTCGAGCGAGCGACCGTCACCTTGTCATCCTTGGGAAGGATTGGCTGGCCGTTCTTGGTGACCCTGATGGTCACCGATGCCGATAGCTGGGACTGATGATGGGTCTGCCGCTTCCCCGTTACCGAAACAGGAAATCTCCCCCGTTTGTGCCGGAGCTCCGTGTGCCAGAGAGTCGAGCTCTCGGCGCGTCTTCCGGAGCACTTGAGCCAGCTGCGCCATGCAGCGCTCGAGGTCGCTGTAATCGAACTCCCGCCGCTCGATCCGGCTGAGCGGCGGCAAAGACAGCGGCGCGGGGATGGGCTCTTCGGGTGGAAGAATTGGCGGTCGGCCCCTGCCCCGCCCCGGCTCCGGCCGGTATGGCGGTCGCACGGCCTCGCCGAGTGGCGCCATCCCCCTGAGCCCGAACAACCGCCGCTTCGACCGGTGCGTCACCTCGACGGCGACGCTCGCGGCGACCAGCTCGTCCAGGAGGCGGATTGCGTTTTTCACGGCCATGCCCAGCCCCGCAGCCAGCGAAGTTGCGGAGACCAGCGGTGTGGCAGCCATGACGTCGACCACCGCGGCAGCATGCGAGTCCCGCCGGCGCCCGGCCACCGTCGACCGGGCCGCGTACCAGGCGCGCTCGAGGTCGGCCAGCAGCTGCCGTCCGTCGGCAGCTTCCTCGGCAAGCGCGTGGAGGAAGGCCGGCACCCAAACCTCAGGCTGCCAGGACGTGTCGGGGCGTAATGCGGCGGGGCCAGTGAGCGGCACAGACAAAGAGAGGAGACGGTGCCGGGCCCAATGCCGGATCAGCGCAGCACGGATCGGCGGACGAACCCCGCCCGCCTCGAGCCAGGCATGCATGCCATACGCCGCGGCAAGCAGCGGAGTACCCTGATCACCGAAACCGGTGAGATGAATCTCCGCCCGCCTGATCTCGCCTTCCTCGTCGAAGTCAGGAGCGGTCTGCCATTGATGTAGGGCAAAGGCGTAGCGCCCGGCCTCGAAGATCGCCCCGCGGTCGATCAGGCGCAGGGCGCCATCCATACGCAGGCGCAGGCCCTCGAGCAGGGCGGCGAGGTGCCAGGGGTCGATCCGCTGTCCGTCCACAGCGGCTTGGCGGCGGACGGCTTCGAGCCGGGCGCGATAGAGGAAGGCCGGCCGCAGCGGGTGCCCGGCAAGCGCCTCGTCGAGGCGGGCGATGGCCGCCGCAGCTTCCGCAAGGGCGGCGTTAGCCGCGCCCGAGCTCCGGCCAGGAATGGCGAGATCAAGCGCCACGTGCCGTGGCCCACTCGCCGAGCAGCATGGGTATCCGCGCAAGCGCCGGGTCCGGATGACTCCGGATCGCCGCCGCAAATTTCCGGTCCGCCATCACAAGCTTCTCCGCGCCCATAGCAATGGCGAAGGCCATATACATCGTGTCGTATGACGAATGATCGACCATGAGAGCGATTTCCAACGCTACATCGTGCAGTCCTAAGCCCGCCGTTGGCGTCGGTTCCACCTGAGCGCGGAGCAGTGCCAACCCTTCCTGCGCCTCGGCCGGTGAGAACACGTTTCTCCGCACCTGCAGCCACAGGACGTTGCAGGCTTCGTTGAGCCAGAAGTCAGGGACCAGCAGCTCTTCCTCGCTGATCGCCAGAGCCTCCGCGACCGCGCTGTCGTGCTCGGCCAAAAGCCATTTCAGGCCGACCGACGCGTCGATAACCAGGGCCATTCTCAGGATCCGTTGCCGCCGTCGCGCAGAGCGCGCAGGCGCCCAGAGCGAGACTCCGAGAGAAGTGCCGTGACCGAATCGGAAGCGCGGCCTGCAGTGCGGCTGCGGAAGGCGGCCAGCCGCTCAGCGGTCTCCTTTCGCACCGTCTGGAGGTTCGGGCCGGCCAAGGCGGCGCGCAGGATCTCCCGGTGTTCGGCTTCGGCGGATCTGCCGTGCTCGGCAGCGCGAATCCGGAGGCGACGAACGAGATTATCGTCAAGGTGACGGACGGTCAGCGTGGGCATGGGGGCTCCCGTTTGCTGTCATTGCTGCGCTTGACAGCATATCAGATCTGCCCTCCGAAAAGCCAAGCCTCAGGCGTCAGTGGTCTCCCCGTTTCGTCTGGTCCGCCGGCAGGTGGGTTCGGCGGGCCGCTGCCTCGCGGACACGGTGCCGACCGCTCTGCACGACGGATCAATAACTTACCAGTATACTGACGGCTATCGTCCAGATTCGTCAAATAACCTTCTTATTTCCTGTAAGGCCAGTCGGGCTGTCGTATACTTGATAAGGGCGCTTGTCGGTCCTCCTTGCTGATTGAGCTTCCTGGGCCCCGTGAGCCGACGTTTGGGCCGCTTAAGCAGTCCTGAGCCCGGCTGCAGGCCGCAAATCCCGCCAAAATCGGCCTGGCTGGCCTGCCGAACGGCCCGAGGCCCCTCGCCCGCCCCGGCTGCCCGCCGGGCGGTCTCCCCGAAATGGGCTATTGGCCACCTGTGCAAACGACCATTTCCGTCCATCTTGTGGAATTGTAAAAATGGACTTGTCGCCCTTGCCGGAGTCCGCATGCCCCATGCCCCGCCCGCCTCCGCCGGCCGCCTGATCGGCTATGCCCGCGTCTCGACCGAGGATCAGGGCACCGATCCCCAGTCCGACGAGCTTCGTGCCGCCGGGTGCGGCGCCATCCACGAGGAACACGCCTCCGGGGCCGACCGCGGCCGGCCGGTCCTTGCCCGGATCCTCCGCGAGATCCGCCAGGGCGACACCCTCATCGTCGTCCGGCTCGATCGCCTGGCCCGCTCGGTCAGCCATCTGCTCGCGGTGATCGAGGGCCTCGAGGCCCAGGGGGCGCACTTCCGCAGCCTGCGCGATCCGATCGATACCACCACGCCGCAGGGTATGTTCTCCCTACAGGTCCTGGGGGCTGTGGCTCAGCTCGAGCGGGCGCTGATCGCCGAACGCACCAAGGCCGGCCTCCTTGCCGCCCGCAAGCGCGGGCGTATCGGCGGCAATCCCGGCCTGCGGGCCCATGACCCGGAGGCCATCCGCAAAATCCGCACGAGCCGGGATGCCACCCATCTCAGCGGCATCCTGGCGGGGCTGGACGCCTGGCTGCCCATCGTGCGCCGGATGCGCCCCGCTCAGCCCTGGGGCGACGTCGTGCGCGTCCTCAACCGCGGCCAGGCAGAGACCTGGTCGGTCGAACGGCTGCGCCGCACCGTCCGCCGTTTGGTCTCGGAAGGGCTTATCGAGGGACACATCCTCGAGCGCGCCCCGCCGCAGCCGAGCGATGACCGGCTGATGCGCCTGGTTGCCGGCATCAAGGCGGCCGCTCCGGGTCGCACGCTGCAAGAGATCGCCGCCCAACTCGAGACCATGCGTGAGCGCACACCCCGGGGCGGAACTCGCTGGCACCCCTCCTCCGTCAGGAACCTGCTCCTCCACGCCGAGCGCCTCGGGCTGCTCGGAAACACCCAGCCGCGCATCGGATAATGCGTCCATAGCCGTAGTTGTAAGATTGTCGTCAGGCATGCTAGCAAGTGCTAGCATAGGAATTAACTGGGATTTTGATGGCAAGTGTGTTGATCCGAAATGTCGATGAGACCCTGCATGCACGCCTCAAAGAGCGTGCCGCGGCCCATCATCGATCTCTTGAGGAGGAGGCCCGAGAGCTGCTGCGCGCCGCCGTTGCCCGGCGGGAGGCCCCAGCGCGCGAAAATCTTGCCGCTCTCGCCCGCCGCCTGTTCGGACCCGAGCATGGCGCCAACCTCGATATCCCATCGAGGGCATCCGCGCCGACGAGTATCCCGCCCGACTTTTCCGGTCCTGAGTACGATTTACCCGCCCGGCCGTGATCCTTCTCGACACGAATGTCCTCTCGGAGCTCGTCAGGCCTGAACCGGACCCAGCAGTTCTCGCCTATATTGGCAGCCTAAGCCCCGAGACGGTCTTTACGGCGGCGATCTGCGAGGCTGAGATCCGTTACGGCTTGGCGCGTATGCCCCCGGGTCGAAAGCGTGACGACCTGATCGGCCGGGTCGATATCTTCTTCGACAGCGGATTCCAGAATCAGATTTTGCCCTTCGATCGGTTTTGCGCCGCCCTTTATGGGGAGATCCGAGGCACTCGAGAGGCCGTCGGCAAACCGATCGCGCTCGAGGACGCCATGATCGCGGCGACCGCCCGCGCCTATGGGGCCGAAGCGATCGCCACGCGCAATCTCAAGGATTTCGCCGACTGCGGCGTCAACATAGTCAACCCCTGGACGGGCCCCTGACGGGGGACCAAGCGGATCAGATCCATCTCCGCAGCCGGATCCAAGTGGTTCCCATCCCCAGCCGGATGAGTCGCATTACCGCACCCAATAAGCGTAAGCGGCGCTTTGAGGCCCTTCTTGCCTAAGTGGCGAGAATGGATTTGGTGGCTTGGAGCGGGAGGCTTCGAGCT